>Ga0126378_10001468_pt1 | contig 17515 bp, 12 predicted proteins | sample PanSoiMetPlot_23_FD_92587 | JGI IMG/M metagenome (GOLD analysis project Ga0126378, IMG submission 92587) | Tropical forest soil microbial communities from Panama - MetaG Plot_23 | ecosystem: Environmental > Terrestrial > Soil > Tropical forest > Bulk soil | place: Panama | collected 2016-02-17
ATCGAGGTGAAGGTGCGCCGGCCGCTCGGCCTGCACGCGCTGACCGAGGCCGGCAGCAACGATGCCGAGCCGGACGACAAGCGCCTGCCGCCGCCCGACCAGGAGGCGCCGATCCGCGCGGCCGAGCGAGCGGATGACCTGCTCGAGGCAGGCGATATCGAGGGCGCTGCGATCTGGCGGGCGATCCTGGACGCGATTGAGGAGCTGCAGCGCGGGCCTGAGCCCGGAGAAATGGTCAATTGACGAAGTCCCGCGAAATCTGGGAGGTGTCTCTCGTCTCGCTCCAGGACCATAGGAAGATCGGGACCATAGTGTCCATGGTATGGACGCCGTCGACCAGACTGCGGAAAGCCGGGTCCCCGAATGCGGCGGACGGTGGAAACCGAGGTCGGCCGGCCGGAATGCCGAGGCCGCAGCATCCTTGGCGGCGATGGGGATCGCGCCGCCGGAACTTGCAAAAGCTTGATCTCCTGAAGGCAGAATCTCCTGATCTCCTGAAGGCAGAATCTAAAGTAGACAAATTTAGATAGGTGGCCCTTGGCCAAGAGACGCAAACCCGGTGGTCGCCGCGTCGGGACCCCCAATAAGATTGCGGGGGAGGTGCGCACCGCCATATTGACCGCCTTCGCGCAGCTCGGCGGATCCTCCTGGCTGGTTCGCGTCGCCAACGAGAATCCCGCCGCCTTCTGCGCCCTCCTGGCGCATGAGCTGGCCACCTCCGGAGGCCCGCTCAACCATGAGGTGGTGCTGCGCTGGATGACACCGGAAATGGCCGCGGCGCGGGGGCTGGTCGAAGGATAATGGGGGAGGCGGCCCCCTCATTTCGCAGCCGGCAAGGGCGTGCGAGTATCCCGTTTGGTACCTATGTGGTACCTGAGGGCGCAGCGGGAGGCGGAAGCTGTCGGCTAAGTTATTGCTCTGATTTGTAAAATCTGGGCGATAGATTGACCGGAGCGAGTGCATCTGAAGCATCCCGACCCCACCTTGGCTGCCGGGCTCGCCACCTTCAACACCGGCATCATGCCGCAGAAGCTCTTTGAGGCCGCGCAGGGCAACACCGACGAGGAGAAGGCCAAGGCCTTTGCCGAGCATCCCGTCGGGTCCGGTGCCTTCATGTTCGACAGCTGGCAGCGCGGGACCCAGATGGTGCTCAAGCGCAATCCCTACTATTGGCAGATGGGTGAGGACGGCAAGCCGCTACCCTATCTCGATGAGATCGATTTTCCTGTCATTCCCGACGACGCCACCCGGATCCTCAAGCTCCAGGCCGGCGAGGTCGACGGCGCCGAGCTGATCCCCTATGCCCGGGTCCAGGATCTGAAGAACGATTCGAACCTCAACATGGTGCTGTTCCCCTCGACCAAGGTCACCTTCCTCACCATGAACGTCCGGCCGCAATTGAAGGACGGCACGGCCAATCCGCTCTCCGATCCACGGGTGCGCCAGGCCCTCAACTACGCGGTCGACAAGAAGGCACTGATCAAGATCGTCACCTTCGACGTGGGCGCGCCGGTGGTCTCCTACATGTCCTCGGCGACCCCGCTGGTCTACGACCAGGGTCCGGCCTATCCCTATGACCCGGAGAAGGCCAAGGCGTTGCTGAAGGATGCTGGGATCGCCCCGGGCACAGAGATCCACTGCTTCGCCCTTGCCGGCGGCGCCGACGACAACGCCATCCTGTCGACTGTGCAAGCGATGTGGTCGGCGGTCGGCGTTACCTTGAAGATCGACCTGGTCGACAATGCCACCCGCACGGCGCGCTACCGGGCGGGCGACTTCCAGATGCGCACCTCGCTCTGGACCGACGACATCGCCGATCCCAGCGAGATCACCTCCTATTTCGCCTATTACCCTCTCATCCAGTCGCTGCACGGCGGCTATGAGGACAAGACCATCGACAGCCTTTTCGAGGCTTCGCAGAAGGAGGCGGACAAGGCCAAGCGCGCCGACGAATACAAGCAGATCCAGGAGATCTACATGAAGGCGGCGCCCATTCTGTTCCTCTACCAGTCGCCCTATCCGGTGGCGCTGCGCAAGAACGTGAAGGGCTTCGTCCAGATCCCCCTGGGCAACAACATCTTTTCCGGCGCCTATATCGAGAAGTAAGCTCGCAAGCCTGACGCTCAAGCCGGGGCCGGCCAATGGCCGGTCCCGGCGGCTTGCCCGGCAGGCCGCGGCCGATCTTATACGCCCGGCGGGTACCGAGCCCCGCGAGGGGGCCTCCGAAGAGGGACCGTGAGCCTCAACTATCTCGTCATCCGGCTGGCGCAGATCCTGCCCACCTTCTTTCTGATCATGGTGATCGTCTTCGTGCTGGTGCATCTCCTGCCGGGCGATCCGACCAGCGCGCTCCTTGGCATTCGTGCGACGGATGAGGCGGTCAACCGGATCAACGAGCAGCTCGGCCTCAACCGCCCGATCCCTGTCCAGTTCCTCTTCTTCCTGCGCAACTTCTTCCAGGGCGATCTGGGGGATTCGATCGTCCTCAAGGTGTCGGTGACGAGCCTGATCATCAGTCGCCTGCCCGTCACCCTGTTCCTGACCGCCTTCGCCGCCATACTCGCGGTGCTGCTGGCGGTGCCCATGGCCATGCTGGCGGCTCTGCGGCGCGACAGCGCCGTCGACGGCGCCATCCGCACAGGTTTCCAGATCGGGCTTTCCATGCCGGTCTTTTATATCGGCATCGTGCTGCTCACCTTCTTCGCCGCCCGGCTGCGCTGGTTCCCGGTGGGCGGCTTCGGCACCACCTTCGGCGAGGACCTCTATCACCTCTTTCTGCCGGCGCTGACGCTGGCCTTCAGCCTCTCGGCCGTTCTGATGCGCAACCTACGCAATGGGATCATCGAGGTGCTGAACGCCGAATATGTCGACTTCGCCCGGGCCAAGGGCCTCCGCAATCGCCTGGTTCTGGGCCGCCATGTGCTGCGCAATGCGCTCATCGCCACGGTGGCCCTGTTCGGGCTCAATATCGGCACGCTGTTGGGGGGCGCCGTCATCACCGAATCCGTCTTCGCCATCCCCGGGGTCGGCCGGCTCATGATCGATTCGATCTATGGTCGCGACTATCCGGTGATCCAGGGGCTGACCCTGACGCTGGCGATCCTGGTCTCGCTCGTCTTCCTGGTGACGGATCTGGTGCAGGCCTTCCTCGATCCCAGGATCGCGCGGCGATGACGGCGGCTGCCCTCCCGCCCGGGATCCTTGGGCAGCGCCGTATCCGACGCATGGGCCGCGGAAGGAAATCGCTCTACATCGGTATCGCGATCATGCTGGTGATGCTGGTCTGCGCCTTCTTTCCGGAATTCGTCGCGCCTTACGATCCGCTTGCCTTCGACTACAACGCCATCATGCATCCACCCAGTCTCGCCCACCCCTTCGGCACCGACAATTTCGGCCGCGACGTGCTCTCGCGCGTCATCTGGGCGACGCGGATCGATATGCAGATCGCGATATTCTGCACCCTCTTTCCTCTTTTCTTCGGCACACTCGTCGGCGCCATCGTCGGCTATCGCAGCGGTTGGCTCGAAGCAGTCTTCGGACGGCTGGTCGATCTCACCATCACCTTCCCCTTCCTGGTGATCGTCATTGCCATCGTCGCGGTGCTGGGGCCGGGGCTGCTCAACATGTATATCGCCGTCAGCGCGGTGGGCTGGGTCTTCTATGCCCAGCTCATGCGCGCCGATGTCCAGGTCCAGAGGCAGAGCGAATATGTCGCCGCCGCCAAGGTGCTGGGCTATGGCGAGGCGCGGATCATCTTCCGCCATCTCCTGCCCAATGCCATCACACCGATCATCGTCTATTGGATGACGGACATGGCCCTCGACATCCTGCTGGGGTCGAGCCTGGGCTATCTCGGGCTGGGTGCGCAGCCGCCCACCGCCGAATGGGGCGTCATCATCGCCGACGGCAAGAACTTCATGAGCACGGCCTGGTGGATCTCGGTTTTCCCTGGGATCGCCATCGTGCTTGCCGGGGTCGGATTCAGCCTGGTCGGCGACGGCATCGCCGATATCTTCCGGCGGCGGCGCTGATGACGGCGCTGGCACAAACCGCCGTGGCGTCTGAGGTGCAGCCCCTGCTCGCGGTGCGCGACCTCAGGGTCGTCTTCGGTCAGGGCGAGCGCGCGCTGACTGCCGTCGACGGCATCGATTTCGAGGTGGCGCCGGGGGAGGTGCTGGGCATCGCGGGGGAATCCGGATCCGGCAAGAGCGTGACCCTGCGCGCAATACTGCGCCTCGTGCACCCGCCGGGCCATGTGAGCGGGCGCGTCCTCTGGCGCGGCCGCGATCTCCTGACTATCCCCGAGGCCGAGCTGCGCCGGGTGCGGGGTGGCCAGATCGGGGTCATCTTTCAGGAGCCGATGACGGCCCTCAATCCCGTGCTCACCGTGGGAATGCAGATCCGGGAGAACCTGCGCGAGCACACCACCCTCGATGCCGCGGGGCGCAAGGCGCGGGCCATCGAGCTTCTCGACCATGTGGGCATCCCGGCGGCGAAAAGCCGCATCGAGGACTATCCGCATCAGTTCTCAGGAGGCATGCGCCAGCGGGCCATGATCGCCATTGCGCTTGCTTCCAGCCCGAAGCTGCTGCTGGCCGATGAGCCGACCACGGCGCTCGACGTGACGATCCAGGACCAGATCCTGAAGCTGATCCTGCGGCTCCGAAGAGAGCTCGCCATGAGCGTCGTGCTGGTGACCCACGATCTGGGCGTCATCGCCCAGACTTGCGACCGCCTCGCGGTCATGTATGCCGGACAGGTGGTGGAGACGGGGCCGGTGACGGAGATCTTCCGCAGGCCGCGGCATGCCTACACCCTGGGGCTGCTCAATTCGGTGCCCCGGGCCGGCGTCATGCGCCAACCGCTCGCTTCCATCCCTGGGCAGCCGCCGCTGCTTTCGAACCTGCCCCAGGGCTGCGCCTTCGCGCCGCGCTGCCGCTTCGTCATCGACGCCTGCCGCCAGGCGCGCCCGCCGCTGGTCGCGGTCGAGACGGCTCACAAATCGGCCTGCATCCGCCATGAAACCGTTGCTGCGGCGTGAGGCGTCGATGACGGAGGCGGAGCCTCTGATCACCGTCGAGACTCTGTCGATGAGCTTCCGGCGCCACCGCTCCTTCCTCGCCCGGCTCACCGGACAGCCGATCCAGATCGTGCGTGCCCTCAACGATGTCAGCTTCACCGTGGCGCGGGGGGAGACACTCGGGATCGTCGGTGAGTCCGGCTGCGGCAAGTCGACGCTCGCGCGCTGCCTTGTCCGCCTGCCGACGCCTGTGGCGGGCCGCATCAGCTATGACGGGATCGAGGTGCTGATGCTCGACGCGACACGGCAGCGCGACTATAGCCGCCGGGTGCAGATGGTCTTCCAGGATCCCTACAGCTCGCTCAACCCGCGCATGACCGTGGGGCAGATGCTGGGTGAAGCCATCCGCTTCCACGGGCTGCGCCGCGGGCCCGAGGTGGAGAAGCGGGTCGGCGAGCTCTTGGATCTGGTCCGGCTGCCCCCGGATGCGAAGGCGCGCTATCCCCACGAGTTCAGCGGCGGCCAACGCCAGCGGATCGGTATCGCCCGGGCGCTGGCGGTCGAGCCCGAATGCCTGATCGCCGATGAGCTGGTCTCGGCGCTCGACGTCTCGGTGCAGGCCCAGATCGTCAACCTCCTGCTGGAGCTGCAGGAGCGTCTCGGCCTCACCGTGCTCTTCATTGCCCATGACCTGAGGCTGGTGCGCCATATCTCTCACCGGGTGGCGGTCATGTATCTGGGCGCCATCGTCGAGCTGGCGGAGACGGAGCGCCTCTTCACCGCGCCCTCCCACCCCTATACCGCGGCTCTGCTGAAAGCTGCGCCCGAGCTCGATCCGGCCCGGCGCTCGGTGGTCGATGCCGTGCGCGGCGAGCTGCCGAGCCCGCTTGCCATTCCCAGCGGCTGCCCCTTCCACCCCCGCTGCCCCATCGCCATCGACCGGTGCTGGATCGAGCGGCCGGAACTGCGCGAGCTCGCGGCGGGCCATATCGCCGCCTGCCATCTCGCCACGGCCTAGGGGCGGGCGTATCTTGTGAGGAATGGAGGCAAGGAATTGCGACAGCCTTTGACCGATCCTTGCGCCTGGCAGGGTCCCGAGATGATGGAGAATCCGCGCTGGCAGCGTGACCTGACGCCGGCGGAGATCGAAGAGATCGATCGCGCCCTGCGCGCCGTGGAGAGACGGAACCTCGCGTGGCGGAAGGTGACGGCCGAGGCCTTTCCCCTGCCGGGCATGAAGGACCGGTTCGCCGAGATTGCCGAGGAGCTGGAGGAAGGCTCGGGCATGGTGAAGCTCCGCGGCTTGCCGGTCGCACGGTATTCGCCCGAGGCGTTGCGCCAGATCTGGTTCGGGATCGGCTGCCATCTCGGCCGGCCCGTCTTCCAGAACCGGCGCGGGGAGCTCATGCGCGAGATCCGCGATGAGGGGAGCGAGGCGGGGCAACGTTATGGCCAGGTGGCGGCCGGTACCGGTGGCGACAAGCCCTTTCTTTCGTCCTATGCGCGCACGCTCACCAACGGGCCCTTGCGTTTCCATACCGACCGTACCGATGTGGTGGGCCTGCTTTGCGTGCAGCAGGCGTCCTCCGGCGGGGTCAGCCGGCTCTGCAGCTCCGTCGCCATCCATAACGAGATGCTGCGCCGGCGGCCCGATCTGCTGGAGTTCCTTTTCCGGGACATCCCGCGCAGCCGCTTCGGCGAGGAGGCGTCGAGCCCCGAGGTGACCTACGACCTGCCGGTCTTCGGGCTCCGCGACGGCAAGTTCACCAGCCATTTCTCCCTTACCTATATCGAGGCGGCAGAGCTAGCGGCCGGCGGACGAAAGCTGAGCGCGGCCCAGCACGAGGCGCTCGATCTCCTGATGAGCTTGGCGGAGGAGCTTGCCTTCGACATGACGTTGGAGCCGGGCGACATGCAGTTCCTGAACAACCATGTCGTCTATCACGCCCGCACCGCCTTCACCGACGGCGCCGGCGAGCGCGAGCAGCGCCTGCTCTATCGGCTCTGGCTCTCCATGCCCAACAGCCGGGCACTGCCTCAGGGGCATGAAGTGCTGTGGGGCACGACGTCCGCCGGCGCGCTGCGCGGCGGAATCGGACAGGAGCAGTAAGTTAGTTTCTCCCTAATATGTTCCGGGTATCCCGGAACAGGATAACGACGGACCGCGCCTCGGCTCTATAGCTGCGGCCGGTTAGCCCGGGCGCTGCCGTCACCAGCACGATATCCTGCGGAGAGTCGAGGGAGGTATCGATCCATCTGCGCCACGGACCGGCGCCGTCCGCGCCGACCGGTGGCAGCTCGAAGTCCAGCGGCTCCCAATAGGCATTCAGGATTACGTAGATGTGAAGGCCTTGCGGGCCGCCCCTCACCTCGAAGGCCAGGCTGTGAGAACTAGGGCTCCAATCCGGCCGCCCGAGCTTCACGCCGTGCCATGTCTTGCTCGCGTGCCGGATCAGCTGATTGAGGCTCATCCGCCGGCGCTCGAACTCCAGGCCGCGCAGGAGACGCCGCGCGTTGAGCAGAGTGACGAAGCGGTGCAGATCCGCATGCCTGTCGAGCAGCGTCCAGTCGAACCACGAAATCTCATTGTCCTGGCAATAGGCGTTGTTGTTGCCCGACTGGCTGCGCCGGACCTCGTCGCCCATCGAGATCATGGGCATGCCCAGCGAGAGCAAGGTGATGGTCAGGAAGTTCTTCGCCTGCCGGTTTCTGAGCCGCTCGACATCGGGATCATCGCTCGGCCCCTCGACGCCGCAGTTCCAGCTGTGATTGTTATCGGAGCCGTCGCGGTTCTGCTCGCCGTTCGCCTCGTTGTGCTTGCCGTTGTACGACACGAGATCGTTCAGGGTGAAGCCGTCATGGCAGGTCACGAAGTTGACGCTCTGCTCGGCTTCGCGTTCTTTATGTCCGTAGATCTCGGGGCTGCCGAGTATCCGGTCTGCGATCCTGCCGACCGAGCCCGGCTCGCTGCGGAAGAAGGCGCGGAGATCGTCGCGAAATCGTCCGTTCCACTCCTTCCAGCTGTCGCCGATGAAACTGCCCACCTGATAGAGGCCCGCGGCATCCCATGCCTCGGCGATGAGCTTGGTGTCGGCGAGCACCGGATCGGATTCGATGTCCCACAGCACCGGCGGGTCGGGAATCGGGCGGCCCGACGAGTCTCGAGCCAGGATCGAGGCCAGGTCGAAGCGGAAGCCGTCCACATGCATCTCGCCGACCCAGTAGCGCAGGCTGTCCAGGATCATCCTGCGCACGATCGGGTTGTTGGCGTTGATGGTGTTCCCGGTGCCGGTGTAGTCGGCGTAGCGCGAGCGATCCTCCTCGAGGATGTAGTAGGCGGTATTGTCGAAGCCCCGGAAGCACAAAGTGGGGCCCTCGCGGTCGCCCTCCGCGGTGTGATTGAAGACGACATCCAAGATGACCTCGATGTCCGCACGGTGGAGCGCCTTCACCATGTCGCGGAACTCATCCACCGCCCCGAGCGGATCGCGGCGCGAGCTATAGGCCTGGTGAGGAGCGAAGAAGGAGACCGGCGCGTATCCCCAATAATTGGTCTTTCCCGGGGGGCTTTGCTGGGGGTCGAACTGGAACACGGGTAGCAGCTCGACGGCGCTGATCCCCAGCGCCTGGAGATAGGGAATCTTCTCGATCAGGCCGGCATAGGTTCCGCGGCGCGTCTCGTCGACACCGGAGCTCGGATGCCGGGTGAAGCCCCGGACATGCATTTCATAGACAATCGTTCGCGCCGAGGCGTGCCGCAGGGGCGCATCGCCTTCCCAGTCGTAGGTCGAAGGGTCGACGACCACGCTTTTCATTGCCGTCGCGCTGTTCCCGCCAGGTTCGGCGGCGGCGAGGCGGCGATAGCGGTCCGGGACCGCCACGCCACGGCCATAGGGATCGAGAAGAAGCTTGGAGGAATCGAACCGCATGCCGGTCGCGGGGTCCGAAGGTCCCTCGGCGCGGTAGCCGTAGAGCTGGCCCGGCCCGATACCGGGCACGAACACATGCCAATAGTGATAGTTGCGGTTGGTCGCGGGGTCGATGCGGATCACCCGGGAGGGCTCCGCATCGACCTGGTCGAAGAGAAGCAGCTCGATTCCCGTGGCCGGCTTCGAGTAGACGCTGAAGTTCACGCCCCCGCTTGATAGGGTCGCCCCCAGCGGCGAGCTGGCACCTCGTCTCGGGCCGGAAGAGGCCGGCGATGCCATCCGCGCTAGGCGGATCCGAGCGCGCCCTGCACGATATTCTGGGCTTCGTCCAGAATGGTCTGCAGATGGGTCTCGTCCTTGAAGCTCTCGCCGTAGAGCTTGTAGAGATTCTCGGTGCCGGAGGGCCTGGCTGCGAACCAGCCGCTGGCCGTGACGACCTTGAGACCGCCGATGGGCGCGTTATTGCCCGGGGCCCGGGTCAGCTTGGCGGTGATCGGCTCGCCGGCTAGGCTCGCCGCCGTGACTGCCTCTGGCGTGAGCTTAGCGAAGCTCGCCTTGAAGGCCGGAGTGGTCGGCACGTCGACACGCCTGTAACAGGGCGTGCCGAGCTCGGCCGTCATCTGCCGATAATGCTCGCCTGGATCCCGGCCGGTTCGGGCCGTGATCTCGGCAGCCAGCAGATCCATGATCGGACCGTCCTTGTCGGTGGTCCAGACGGTCCCGTCGCGGCGAAGGAAGCTCGCGCCGGCGCTTTCCTCGCCACCGAAGCAGCAGGACCCGTCCAGCAGCCCCGAGACGAACCATTTGAAGCCGACCGGGACCTCGTACAGCTTGCGGCCCTGTTGCGCCACGACCCGATCGATGAGGCTGCTGCTGACGAGGGTCTTCCCGAGGGCGGCATGGGTGGGCCAGCCTGGGCGGTTCGTCAGCAGATAGCGGATGGCAACAGCCAGCACGTGATTGGGATTCATCAATCCCGCCGTGGGCGTCACGATCCCGTGGCGATCCGAATCCGGATCATTGGCAAAGGAGAGCTCGTACTTGTCCTTGAGGGCAAGAAGCCGCGCCATGGCGAAGCGGCTGGAGGGGTCCATGCGGATCTTGCCGTCGTGATCGACCGTCATGAAGGAGAAGGTCGGGTCGATGGTCGGATTGGCCACGGTGATATCGAGCTTGTAGAGCGCCTTGATCGGCTCCCAATAGGGCAGCGCTGCGCCGCCGAGCGGATCGACGGCCATCCGAAGCCCGGCGGCCCGGATCGCCTCCATATCGACGACATTGCTCAGATCCCGGACATAGGGCAGCACGAGGTCTTCCTGCCGTGTCGTCGGCACCTTGACCGCGGCCTCGAAGGGCATGCGCGTGACTCCGGAGATTCCGTCGCGCAACAGGCCGTTCGCCCGCTGCTGGATCCAACCTGTGACCTCGACATCGGCCGGGCCGCCATTCGGCGGGTTGTACTTGAAGCCGCCATCCTCAGGTGGGTTGTGCGAAGGCGTGATGACGATCCCGTCCGCCAGGTGATCCTTGCGGCCGCGATTATGGACCAGGATGGCCCAGGAGATGACGGGCGTCGGGGTCACGCCGTCGTCGCGCTGGATGATCGCGGTCACGCCATTGGCGGCGAGGACTTCGATCGCCGTGCGCTCGGCCGGGCCGCAGAGCGCATGGGTGTCCTTGCCGAGATAGAGAGGGCCATCGATGCCCTGTTCCCGCCGGTAGTCGCAGATGGCCTGGGTGATGGCGAGGATGTGGGCTTCGGTGAAGGAGGCGGAGAAAGGCGAGCCGCGATGTCCGCTGGTGCCGAAGGCAACGCGCTGAGTCGGGTCGGCGACATCCGGCTTGCGCGCGTAGTACTCCCGGTCGAGCCGGCCAATATCGACGAGCATCTCCCGCGGGGCCGGCTTTCCGGCGAGGGGGGAGACCTTCTCCAGTTCCGCGGTCGTTTGCATCACCTGTCCTCTCCTTAGGTCACCGGGCAGGGTTTGGCGCCCCAGATCCCGGAAGCATATTCGGCGATCGTGCGGTCGCTGGAGAACTTCCCGGCGCTGGCCACATTCGCGATCGCCTTTCTCGTCCAGCTCTCCGGCTCGGCATAGAGCTCGGTCAGCTGCCGGTCCGCCTCGAGATAGGCCCCGAGATCTGCCAGATGCATGTAGTGATCGCCGGCCGTCAGCAGGGTGTCACGCAGCGTATCGGCGACCTCCGGCTCGTAGCGGCTGAAATGCCCGGAAAAGATCAAATCCAGTGCGGCGCGGGTTTCGGGTTCCTTGTCGTAGTGCCAATGAGGATTGTACCAGCCACGGCTGTCCGCCACCTGCTCGGCGGTCAGCCCGAACAGGAAGAAGTTCTCCTCGCCGGCCTCCTCGGCCATCTCGATGGTGGCGCCGTCGCGGGTGCCGATGGTGAGCGCGCCGTTCATCATGAACTTCATGTTGCTCGTCCCGCTCGCCTCATAGCCCGCGGTCGAGATCTGGTTCGAGACATCGGCGGCGGGGATCAGGCGCTCCGCCAGGGAGACGGAGTATTCCGGCAGGAAGGCGACCCGGAGCCGGCCACGGACCACGGGATCGCTGTCGATGGTGCCGGCCAGGTTGTTGAGAAACTTGATGATGACCTTGGCCAGATGATAGGCCGGGGCCGCCTTGCCGGCGAAGAAGAAGCTGCGCGGCGCCATCTCCAGATCCGGCGTCTGGCGCAGCCGGTTATAGAGGACGACCACGCGGAGCGCATTCAGCAGCTGGCGCTTGTACTCATGGATTCGTTTGATCTGGCAATCGAAGATCGAATCGGGATCCACCGACACGCCGGAGCTCGACTTGAGCCATTGCGCAAAGCGCGATTTGGCGTCCCGCTTGGCCCGGCGCACCGCCGCGCGGAAGCTGGCATCGCCGGCAAGGGGCTTCAGTTTCTCCAGCTCCGCGAGATCCCGGATCCAGCCACCGCCGATCGCATCGGTGATGCAACGGGCGAGCTCCGGATTGCAGAGAAGGAGCCAGCGGCGCGGCGTCACCCCATTGGTCTTGTTGCTGAAGCGCTCCGGATAGACCTCGGCCAGATCCTTCACCGTCACCCGGCGGAGCAGATCGGAGTGGATGGCGGCGACGCCATTGGTGCTGTGCGAGCCGACGATGGCGAGATTCGCCATGCGGATCTTGCGCTCGCCTCCCTCCTCCACGAGGCTCACTTGCTCGACGCGGCCTTCATCGCCGGGGAAGCGGCCCCGCACCTCCTCGAGGAGGCGGCGGTTGATCTCCAGGATGATCTCGAGCTGCCGAGGCAACAGAATCTGGAACCAGGCCAAAGGCCATTTCTCCAGCGCCTCGGGGAGGAGCGTGTGGTTCGTATAGGCAAGGGTTCTGCGGGTCAGATCCCAGGCCTGGTCCCATCCGAGCTCCGCCTCGTCGAGCAGGATGCGCATCAGCTCCGCGACGGCGAGGCTGGGATGGGTATCGTTGAGCTGGATGGCGGCCTTCTCCGGCAGCAGGCTCCAATCGGTATTGCTCGCGCGGAAGCGGCGGATGAGATCGGCGAGGGAGCAGGCGACGAGGAAGTACTCCTGCACGAAGCGCAGAGCCTGTCCCATGCTGGTGGAATCGTCGGGATAGAGGACCCGCGTCAGGGATTCGGCCGCGAGCTCGGCGGCGAGCGCGCTCACGAACTCACCATGGCTGAACTTCTGGAAGTTGAAGACCTCTGGCGCGCCGGCGGCCCAGAGCCGCAGCGTGTTGATGGTCTTGCCGCCATAGCCCACCACGGGGCGGTCATAAGGGAAGCCGCAGAGGGTCGAAGACCGATCGCGGTTCATGGCCAGGCTCCCGCCGCGCACCTCGAAGGAGCCCCCGATGCCGATGGTCACCTTTTCATGCGGCCGGGCGACCTCCCAGGGATCGGGATGCCGCAGCCAGTTGTCCGGCTGCTCATATTGCCAGCCGTGCCGGATGGCCTGGGAGAAGATGCCGTATTCGTAGCGCAGCCCATAGCCCATGGCCGGAAGCTGCATCGTGGCCATGGAGTCGAGGAAGCAGGCCGCGAGGCGGCCGAGCCCGCCGTTCCCCAGCCCGGCATCGGGCTCCTGCTCGAGAATCTCGAGCCAGTCGAGCTTTCGCTCCTCGATGAAGTGCCGGGCGACGGGATCCAGGAGCAGGTTCCTGACATTGTTGGCGAGGGACCGCCCGATCAGGAACTCCATCGACAGATAGTAGACGCGCTTTGGATTCGCATCTTTGTAAGTGTGATCCGTGCGCAGCCAGCGCTGCGAGAGGATGTCGCGTACGGAGTGGGCAATCGCCTCGTAGCGCTCGCGTGCGCCGACAGATGCGGCCTCGACGACATTGTCGAAGGTGATATGCCGCTCATAGAGAGCGTCACCCGTTCCCGCAATCCGGACCGGGCCGCAATCGTACTGCTCGATGAGCTTGTTGAGCTCCGGCAGGATCTCCGTGCCGGTGCCCGCCGCTGTCTTGTCGCCGTCCATTGCCATTGTCGTCTGCCTCCCCGGCGCAATTCGCCAACGCATCGGCCCGTGCGAGGAGCGCCGCCCGTGGATCGGCCGGACGCTATCCGGGCAGCGGCCCGTTCCAGATCCGGATGGCCGGTACCTGGTGGTACTGGTCGAGCACGCACAAGGTCCCGGTATCCAGGAGAAAATGCCGCCCGGCGAGGACCGGCAGGCCGAGCCAGCGGGCCACCAGCGCGCGCAGCACATGGCCGTGAGCGAACAACGCGACATTTCCCGCAACGGCGCGGGCCCGCGCGATCACCCGATCCGTCCGGGCGCCGACCTGCTCGGGCTTCTCACCCCCCGGGCAGCCATCGCGGAAAATCAGCCAGCCCGGCGCGGTTTCGCATATCTGTTTCGTGGTCAGCCCTTCGTATTGGCCATAATTCCACTCGATCAGATCGGGCTCGATGACGGCCTGTTCACCGAGGCCCGCGATCTTGCAAGTCTCCCGCGCGCGCTGCAGCGGACTGACGAGAACGAGCTCGAAGCTTTCCTTGGCCAGCACCGGGCGTATCCGCTCGGCAAGACGGCGTCCCTTCTCGGTCAAAGGCAGGTCCGTGACGCCCGTATGCTGTCCGCTCAGGCTCCACGCCGTCTCCCCGTGCCGGATCGCGAAGAGGTTCATCGCCCCGCACGCTCCGGCTCAGACGTTGTCGCCCTCGGTCGAGCGGGTTGCCGGCGATGCCGCTGCCTGCCCCCAGGTCCAGCCCGTGATCTCGGGCATGTCGTCACCGTAGCGGCAGATATATGCGTTGTGCTCGAAAAGCTTGTCGCGGATGGCCTGCTTGGCATAGGCGGCCCGGGTTCCGAGCTTCGGCGCGCGGTCGATCACATCGTTCACCAGATGATAGCGGTCGAGATCGTTCCGCACGCACATGTCGAAGGGCGTCGTGGTGGTGCCCTCCTCCTTGTAGCCGCGCACATGGAGGTTCTCATGGCCGTGCCGCCGGTAGGTCAGCCGGTGAATGAGCCAGGGGTAGCCATGGAAGGCGAAGATGATCGGCTTGTCTTTGGTGAACAAGGTGTCGAAGTCGTGGTCCGGAAGGCCGTGCGGATGTTCCGATGCGGGTTGCAGCGACATGAGGTCGACCACATTGATGACCCGGATCTTCAACTCGGGCGCGTGCTGGCGCAGGAGATCGACGGCGGCGAGTGTCTCCAGGGTGGGGACATCGCCGCAGCAGGCCATCACGACGTCGGGCTCCTGTCCCCGATCGCTGCTGGCCCACTCCCAGATCCCGAGTCCGGCGGCGCAATGCCGGATCGCTTCGTCCATCGTCAGCCATTGCGGGGCGGGCTGCTTGCCGGCAACGATGACGTTGACGTAGTTCCGGCTGCGCAGGCAGTGGTCGGTGACCGACAGCAGACAGTTGGCGTCGGGCGGCAGGTAGACGCGAACGACCTCGGCCTTCTTGTTGATGACGTGGTCGATGAACCCGGGGTCCTGGTGGCTGAAGCCATTGTGATCCTGGCGCCAGACATGGCTCGAGAGCAGATAGTTCAGCGAGGCAATCGGCCGGCGCCACGGAATCCCATTGCACACCTTCAGCCACTTGGCGTGCTGGTTGAACATCGAATCGATGATGTGGATGAAGGCCTCGTAGCAGGAGAAGAAGCCGTGCCGGCCGGTGAGGAGATATCCCTCCAGCCAACCCTGGCACTGATGCTCGCTCAGCATCTCCATCACGCGGCCGTCCGGAGCGAGGTGATCATCCCACGGTAAGGTCTCGGCGGCCCAGGCGCGCTTCGTGACCTCGAGGACATCCTGCCAGCGGTTCGAGTTGTTCTCGTCGGGGCTGAAGAGCCGGAAATTCCGCGACTCCATGTTCATTTTCATGATGTCGCGGAGGAACTTGCCCATGACTCGCGTCGATTCCGCCGTGGCGCCGCCGGGGCTGGAGACTTTGATCGCATAATCCTGGAAGTCCGGGAGCCGCAGGTCGCGCAGAACCTCGCCGCCATTCGCATGCGGGTTGTTGCTCATGCGCTTCCTGCCGCGAGGAGCAAGATCCGCCAGCTCAGGCAGAAGCCGGCCGCTTTTGTCGAACAGCTCCTCCGGCCGGTAGCTCTTCATCCACTCCTCGAGGATGTGGACATGGCTCGGATTCTCATGCATTTCGCCCATTGGAACCTGATGCGCCCGCCAATAATCCTCGGTGCGCTTGCCGTCGATCTCCTTCGGGCAGGTCCATCCCTTGGGGGTGCGCATCACGATCATCGGCCAGCGCGGGCGCTCCTTGAATCCGCCGCTCGCGGCGGCCTTGATGTTCTGGATATCGCCGAGGATCTTGTCGAGCGTGGCGGCCATGAGCTCGTGCATCTGCTTCGGGTCATGCCCCTCGACGAAATACGGCGTATAGCCATATCCGCGCATGAGGTGGTCCAGCTCCTCATGGCTGATGCGCGCCAGGACCGTCGGATTGGCAATCTTGTAGCCGTTGAGATGGAGGATGGGCAGGACGACGCCGTCCCTCGCGGGATTCAAGAACTTGTTGGAATGCCAGCTCGTCGCCAGGGCGCCGGTCTCCGCCTCGCCGTCGCCGATGACGCAGGCGACGATCAGGTTGGGGTTGTCATAGGCCGCGCCATAGGCATGAGAGATGGCGTAGCCGAGCTCACCGCCCTCGTGAATCGAGCCGGGAGTCTCCGGCGCGACGTGGCTGGGAATGCCACCGGGAAATGAGAACTGCTTGAAGAGGCGCTTCATGCCCTCCTCGTCTTCCGAGATGTTCGGGTAGACTTCGCTGTAGGTGCCTTCGAGATAGGCGTTGGCGACCAGTCCCGGGCCGCCATGCCCGGGTCCGATGATGTAGATCATGTCCAGATCGTGCTTCTTGATGAGCCGATTCAGGTGAAGGTAGATGAAGTTCAGGCCCGGCGTCGTTCCCCAATGCCCCAGGAGGCGCGGCTTGATGTGCTCCTTGGTCAGAGGCTTCTTGAGGAGGGGATTGTCGTAGAGATAGATCTGGCCGACCGACAGGTAATTGGCAGCCCGCCAATAGGCATCCATCAGCGCCTCTTCCTTGTCCGACAAGACCTTCGCCGCCTCTGCTTTCGCCGACTGGACCTTCGCCATGATCGCTACTCCCTGGTTTCAACGCCGGTGGTCGAAAGATTGACATTTCCCGCACGGCCGGGCAGCCATGCCGCCTATGGATTGCCGTGCCGCTCGCGATGACGGAGACTCTTAAGGCGGCGCAGCTTCCGCAAGATAGATGAGATAGACGTTAGGATAGATCGTTCAGACGTTCGTAGGTTGGTTCGCCTTCGCACCGGGGCGGCTTCACGCGCCTGCAATTCCGGCGCATCGCGGTCTGTTCTGATCTATGACGGTATTACATCACCAAATTATGACAGTTGCTACCGCGGCGCACCATTGGCGACTTTGTAGCGGCTGCCGAGGCTGTAGCGGGAGCCGGGATAAGTGAAAATACTCTTCGTGGCCGGAACGCTGCCGACCCAGGTGCGCCGGCTGAGCAGCAGGCAAGGTTCACCGGCATCGATCTCCAGCAGCCGGCAGGCTTCGGCATCCGGCGTCACGGCGAACACCGTCTGCTCCACCTCCGTCGCCGGCGCGATGTTCTGCAGATAGCGGTTCGTCGTCTGGACCGCGAAATCCTGCTCGAGATAGTCCGGCGAGAAGTGGGGCGTCACATAACGCTCCTCGAGCTGGACCGGAAGATCGTCCTCGTAATGCAGGATCAGGGAGTGGAAGACCTTGGCGCCCGGCCGCAGGTCGAAGGCCGTTGCCAGATCGACGCCGGCGCGCACCGCCTCGAGCTTCACCACCCAGGCACGATGGCGATGGCCGTGGGAGATGATCTCCTCGGCGATGTCGCGGATCTCCAGCAGGCCCGTACGTTGCTGACGTGCCGCCACGAAGCTGCCCACGCCCTGGATGCGGGAGATGAGGCCCTCGGCGGAGAGCTCCCGCAACGCCCGATGCACCGTCATGCGCGAGACGCCGAGGGCTTCCACGAACTCCAGCTCCGAGGGCAGCCGCGTCCCATCGGTCCATTCGCCACGATTGACCCGATCCAGGACATGCTGCTTGACCCGCTC
>Ga0126378_10001469_pt1 | contig 17506 bp, 37 predicted proteins | sample PanSoiMetPlot_23_FD_92587 | JGI IMG/M metagenome (GOLD analysis project Ga0126378, IMG submission 92587) | Tropical forest soil microbial communities from Panama - MetaG Plot_23 | ecosystem: Environmental > Terrestrial > Soil > Tropical forest > Bulk soil | place: Panama | collected 2016-02-17
AGCGTCATGCGATCTCCGCCTCTGGCCAGGTGAGCGCCGGTTCCGGTTCGCGGGTCGCGCCGGCGACCCTTCGCGCCAGAACCTGATCGGTCCTGCGGCCCCGGGTCCACGCACGCCGCGCGGGCACGCCGTACGGCCACGAGTCGGCCAGCTGAACCTGTAGCCACGCGCGCTCGGCGTAGGCGATCGAGAGATCGGCGCTGTCCGCGGTGGTGGCCAGGTCGGCGATCCGCTGACTGAGCCGGTCGTACTTCTTGAGCAGGCCCCGGTAGCGGTCCGGGTCCCGGGGGACGTCCAGCGCGATCATGCCGGCCGGTCCCCGTGCGGCGCGTCGAACCCGAAGGCCTCCGCGTGATCGAGCATCGTGCGCTCGATGTCCGCCGCGTAGAAGTCGAGGTGCGCCCGGCGCAGCGTCAGCGCCGCGCACCGCATGTACGCCAGCGCGTGCCGGACGGCCCCAAGGGGCGCCGCAGGGGGAAGGGGGACGATCGGCGGAGCGGCCGGCTCGGGACGCGGCAAACCGGGGGGATCTGGCGCGCAGCAGTGGGTCGGTGAGCCGGCCGTTCCGCCAACCGTGAGCGGGCGGAGGGGGGAGCACATGGTAGCTGGGATCTCCAGCGGGATCCGGACCGGTGTGGGGTGTGAGGGATGGTCGGGGTGGGGGACACCGACGACCAGATCGCCGATCCGGGATCCCGCGCCGCGCGGTGGTTTTCGGCCCTGGGACGCTTGCCCCCGGGTACGTGGGGAGTGCTGCCCGCTCCGTACCCGCTAGACTGGCCCCATGACAGACGCACGACCCGTTGATTCTAGCAGCGAAGTCAATGAAAATACAGTGACTACTCCCGACAAGTCTGCGAGAGGCAAGGGCCCGACCGGCAAGGGTCCCCTCGGCCGCGGCGTGCCGATCATCAACCAGGAGCAGGCGCGGTTGGACTTCGGGCTGACCGCGTACGCGCTGCTGCGTGCGGTGGAGCGCGGTCAGCTCGACCCTCTGCAGGTGAACGGCGAGGGCCGCGCCTACTACTCGGTTCGCCAGCTGCGGGAGCTCCGCAAGCGCCTTACAAATTCGTATTCCACCCTCCCGAACGCCGCGTAGTACCCGTCCCACGTACCAAGAAATCGCACGACTACTGTGCGACAAAGCGACTTTGGGCAGGTTAACGAGGGGGTGACCCTCGGGGGTGAGAGGGTGCGAACGTCGGGGCCGGACTGGTACGCGGCGTGGATGCTCGGGTGGGAGGGCCATCTGTTGCGTCAACAGCGATCGCCCGCAACCGTCGAGACCTGGGGCGTCTACGCACGGAAGTTTGGAGCGTTCCTGGAGGACCAGGGCGTCGACGCACCGGAGCTCCTGTCGCGGGCCGTCCTCCGTGCGTGGCAAGACGACAACAGGGTATCGCTGAGGAGCCCGGCCGCCCAGCAGGTAGCCGTCACGGCCGTCAAGAACGTTCTCCACTGGGCAGACGGTGAAGAGCTGCTCGCGCGGCCCGGGATATGGGCCTACCTGGAGCGGCCGCGGGTCGGAGAGAACCTCCCGCGGCCGCTCCGGGAGGAAGACCTGGCGCGCATCGTCGAGTACTACGCGCGGCCTACTCGCGAGCTGGAGCGACTCAGAGACCGGGCCCTGTTCTGGTTCCTGGTGACGACCGGGAGCCGGATCACGGCGGCACTCGCTATCCGGACCGACCAGGTCCAGGGGCGCGGCGTGATCGTGCGCCAGAAGGGGGGGAATGAGCACTTGCTCGTCATGTCCGCCTCTGCGCAGGAGTGGGTCGGCGACTACCTGCGCCGGCGCGGACGCGACGACGTTCCGGAGCTCTGGATCTACATCGGCGAGCGCGGCCGCCGGCCGCTTCACGACTACCAGGCCAACCGCATATGGTCCGCTCTCTCCCGGCGCCTGCGCGTGCCGCGCTTCACCTCGCACGTGCTCAAGCACACCTCCGCGAGCGAGCTCGGCGACGTCGAGCCCGACAACCAGCGCGTCAGCGACCACATCGGATGGAAAGACCCCCGGATGATGAAGCGGTACCGCGAGCTCCGCGGCGGCGTGGCGGCGCGGGCGGAGCTGGTTGACCGGCTCGACTCGATCATCCGGAAGAACGCCCCGCCGGCATCGGTCATCGTCCTGTCGCGCCGGCGGCGCCGGCCGTCGCGCAAGACCGAACGGCCCGCGTAGTACGCCGTAGATCGGTTTACTTTTCGGTAAACCGATCTTCCCCGAACTCGGCGAGGCCCCCCAAGTGCGTACTTCCCCGGACGTGGCGCGCTGAACCACAAGATCTTGTGGGTCCATGCCGGCGACCGGGTCTGGAACTTGTGCCCGCTCAGTTGGGCCGGAACTCTTCGTAGGCGCGCGCCGCGCTGACCGCCCCCGGACTGTCCTGGGGCACCTCGACGCGCACCGAGACCTCGCCGGCGATTCCGCACTTGACCGTCACTTCCTGGGAGGGAGGGATGGTCAGGTTGTGCTGATCTGCCTGCGCGCTCTGGCCGTCCCAGTCGCGCGGCACGAAGTACACGACCGCGGCCGCGCCCTTGGGCGCCAGCGAGGAATCCGCGGCCACGGCCACGAAAACGTCGCGATCGAAGTAGGCGCCCGGCTGGCCCTGGTAGAACCCGGCCGCGTACCAGCTGGTGCCCGGCGCCAGCGGCGCCGGCGGCGATGCGCTCATGGGTGCCTTCTCTCCTATCTGCGGTGGTGGTGACGGCGGCGCCGGCGCCGGCGGCGGCCAGCGGCCGGCCGCCCAGTCCAGATCGAACACCGCCCACTCGTCGTACGCGCCCCCGGTCAGCGCGGATCCCCGCGCCTGGACGGCTACGGGGGGTTTGGCGCCCGGCGGCGGAGTGACCATCGTGGTCCCATCCAGCGTCGAAATCAACCAGTCGACCTGCAGGCCTGCGGGATCGATGCCCGCCGCCTCGAGCTCCAGCACCACGAGCGGCCAGGTCTCGCGATCGCAGTAGACCATCGCGATCCGCCAACCCCTGTCGAACCGGTCCCAGCTGGAGACCCACGCCGGGACGTCCGCCGGCGTGGCGTCACCGCGCTCGACGTCGAGAGCATCGCCCAGGTGGTCCGGCGAGACCACGAAGACCAGGGCGCGCGCCTGCGGGTGGAGATCCCAGCCGTTGGTGCCGTCGTACCAGCTGGGGGACCAGATCCATCGCCCGTCCCCGTAGCCGCCCACGATGTCCGAGGTGGGGATCTCGCGGGGGTCGATCGAGTCGCGGAACGTCGTCACGCTCACGCCTGCCTGTAGACGACGGACCCGCGGAGGGTGCCACCCACGTCGACCCACACGCTGAACGCGTTCCCGAGCGTGAGGGCGCCCCCGCCCCCCTCGAACGCCGGCGGCGCGAGGACGTTGGTGGGGACGTCGTGGAAGATCGTCCCCGCCGGCGCGCCGTCGACCAGGTGAATCGAGGACCCGGCCGCCTGGGCGGTGTCGATGGTGAGCGTGACGCGCTTCAAAAAGATCGTCTGACCGCCGACCGCGGCGATCGGGGTGATCCCGTTGCCGCTTCCCCCGACCAGGGTCCCGGCGACCCGGAGGAACTTCCATCCCCCCTCCAGCACCGCCACCGTCCCGCCGACACTGCTCACCGCCACCGTCCCGCTCACCGGCTGAGTCCCGGACTCCAGGGGGAGCGGGGAGGCGTAGACGACCGTCTGGTAGGCGGTGGTCCCCGGCCCGATGTTGTTGTTGAGCTCGATTTCCAGGTTCTTGACGTCCACGACGCTCGCGAACACCCAGCTGGTGTTGTTGACCGGGTTCTGCACGATGTAGGTCGTCCCGTCCGCGTCGGCGATGGTGAGGATCGCGGGCCGGACCTGGACTCCGGAGGTGATCGTGGTTTTCACCGCGACCGTCTGCGTACCGGCGGGGAGGGGGACGTTGTTGTGGGTGACATCGGCGCCCACGGCGGCGTTGACGGTGTCTACGAGCGTAGAGACCCCGATCACCGACTGCGACAGCAGGTGACCGGAGCTGGGGACCTGAGGGATGTCCGTCCAGGTGGTGATGCACTGAACCAGGGGCACGGGGGGACCGGGCACCGCGGGCACGGTCGGGGTCAGGGTCACCAGTGCGCGGCGGACTCCAGCGGGGAGCGCCACCACGACCCCGAAGATCCAGGGCGGGATCGTCTTCCCGGCGTCCGGGAGGGTCACGAAATTGGACGTGTAGTTGTCCACCACGACGGCCGCCGCGGGGTACCCGAGCGATTGGGCCAGAGGGCGGCCGCCCGGGGTGAGCGTGAGTACGTCCTGCACGGCTTACTTCCGGCGCCGGCGCGGGGCCGCCTTGAACCGCCCGAGCGCGTCTCGGTAGCGCGGCGAGCAGATCCGCGCACGCTTGCCCATCAGCGGTGCCATCGGCCGCCCTTACGTCGCGTAGACCATGTCGACGATGGGGTGGTCGGCGACCTCCAGGATAACCGTAGTCCCGAGCGCGCTCACCAGGTAGATCTGGTTCGGCCAGTCCTCGGTGTTGGACCCGTCCGCGTTCTTGGGACCCGCAACGTTGAACACGCGCACATGGGCCTTGCTGACCGTCATCAGCGAGTCGATCACGTCGCCCGCCTGGACGCCGGCGTTGAGCCCGACACTGACCGGGTTGGAGCCCCCGGTGTTGTCGACCTTCACCCAGTTGAAGGCGAAGCCGATCCCGCCCGTCTGGCCGTCGGGCCAGCGGCCGCCGGCCGCCAGGGTGATGGCGAACCGCTTGCGCACGCGCCTACCTGCGCCGGCCGCCCCTGGACCGGCAGAACCGGCAGCGGCAGCCACGGCGGTGTCCGTGTCCGTGTGGCATCGTCAGATCACCTCCCTACACACGAGCGAAGCTGGCGAGCGGCCGCGGGACCGGGCCGCCCCCTCCGCCGGCGGGCATCCCCCCGGCGAACTGGTTCAGGTCCCAGGCCGAGACGTACCCGGTCTGGCCCGTCTTGGGGTCGAACACCAGGTCCCACCAGTTGCTCCCGCCGGGAAGGTTGAGGGGACCCTGAACGGTGCCCAGGATCGACACCGGATCACCGAACGGGACCGTCATCCCGCCGAACTGCCCGGGTGCGAGATCGATGGGGACCCCGGTGTGGGTGGGATCGAACGAGGGCACCCCGCCGCCCTGGCGGATGAACCCGAAGATCCCGCCCGGGGAGCTGGGCGCCGGCGCCGGCGCGTTGACCCCGCTGGTGCTGAGCCCGGCGAGCTCCTGAGAGATGTTGGCGAGCGCGCCCGAGATGTCCGGGGTGAACGAGCCGGCCGAGCCGAACCCGCTGTCCGCCGCGGTCGGGAAGCCGGCCGGCGCGGCGCCCACCGACACCCCCTGGCCCTGGGAGCGGGCGCGCAGCACGAGCAGCACGCCGGCGACGCCCGCGATGGCCGCGATCGCCTCCCACGGGATCTTGTGCCCGGCGACCTGGAGGCCGCCCTTGGGGAGAACGGGCATCAGGGAGCCGCCTGCGTCCCGCCGGCCCGGCCGGACAGGTTGGTGTCCGGGGACTGGACCGGGACGGCGCCGAAGAACCCGGGCATCGCGGCCGCGGCCGGGAGGGACTGACCGGGGTACAGCGGCAGGTAGGCGCCCTTGGTGGGATGGCTCCCCTGGGGCGCGGGCAGGCTCAGCGACCAGACCTGGCCGGTAGCTCGAGCGGCGATCTCCAGGACGATCAGGCCCACGGCGACCGCCCACGCCAGCTTGACGATCGTCTGCGCGGCGGTGCTGTTGCTGGACGGGGAGCCCGGGACCCGCGACCAGGCCGCGGCCGCCGTCCGGCCCCAGTCGCCCCCTGACGACCGCTGGCGCCGCGGCGCGGCCGCGGCCGGCGCGCTGGCGGAGGCCTCGCTCGCCTCGCCGGCCTCGATGGCTTCAGGAGCGATCGCCACCGGAGGCCTCCGTGAGATCCACGTCACCGCCGACGGCCGCCCCGTCGAGTACCTGGAGCTGGCGCTTCATGACCTCGCGCTCGATCTTGGCGCCCACGTAGAGCAGCACGACCGCGATCGCCACCGCGCCCAGGGCCAACTTGGCGCGCTCGACGAACTCCAGGGCGGCCGCCACACGGTCTCCCACAGGGTCCAGCCACTCCCCGCCCGGGTAACGCGTGTGGATCGCATCCGGCATCAACGGAGAACCGCGTTGACCATGATCATCACGACCACGATCACCAGGACCACCATGATCGCCCGTGCCACTCACTACCCGCCCCGGTAGTTCGGTCCGCGGAACCCGATGTCCGCGAACGGACCCTGCAGGCTGGTCCCGAGATCGAGCTTTCCCCCGCCCAGCAGGGTGAACACCACGATCACGGCCACGAATCCGCCGGCGATGGCGGCCGCTTCCCTCACTGTCCTCCTCCTCCGTATCCGGACTGAAAGATCGAGCCCGCCTGGCCGCGGTTCCACGGGAGGGAGCTGGCGCTCCGGGGCGCGTGGCGGAGCAGCAGCCACGCGCCGATCAGGACCGCGGCGAGGATGATGAGGTTGCGATTGCTCATCGGCGGCGACCCCGCCGGTGCAGGTAGTAGGCGAGCGCCAGCAGCACGGCCAGCCCGATCACGATGTTCGGCGCCGAAAGCTTGCCCAGGTGGTAGCGGCCCAGTACGTTGACGTTCTGGTACCGCGAGTAGGGCGCGTCCCCGTGCGGCTGGTCCGGTGCATAGACCGTGCTCGCCTCGAACAGCACGGCTACCGACTCCGCTTCCGGCGGAAGTGCTCCAGCAGCAGGATCGCGCCGGCGACGACCGCGACCCCGATGATGGGCATGGTCGTTGTGCTCCCGTCCGTCACAAGCTCTGTTGGCGTGAAGGGGTTGACCGCGCGGACGGGGTCGCGGTACGAGGCAGCGTACGCCGTCTGGTCCGCTACTTCTCGTGCCATCGCCTACCGCTTGGCCTGCCTGGCCGCCAGCTGGACCCACTTCTGCGCGAACGGGTCGTCCGTCACGGTGTGGGTGATGACGTCCACGTTGTTGGAGCTCGACGTGGAAGCGATCTGGAGCGTGACGCGCTTGGCGATGTTCGGATCCGTGGGGAGCACGTCGCGCCGGGTGGGCGGCGAATCCATGCGCATGAAGTCGAGCACCGCCGAGCCCGCGGGCAGCTTCTGCTGGTACGTGAAGTCCTGCTCGAACCGCAGGCGGGCCTCTGACACGGTGTCGAAGATCGACGCGACGTCGTTGATCTTGAGCGTGATCGTGGTGTAGAGGCCGTCCGCCGGCGCGAACGACTGGCCCATGCTGGAGCCGCCGGTGCCGGTGTAGAAGATGAGCACGACCCGGACGAAGTCCTGGTCGGTCTCCATCGTGATGTTGGTGGTGCCGTTCGAGAGCGCGAATGTCCCGAAGAGCTCGATCTGGTTGTAGTACGAGATCTTCTCCAGCCAGCCACCGTGGGCGGCGTCCGACTGGTCCGGCTGCGCCGCCTCGAACTTCTCGGACCACAGATCCCACGAGCCGCCGATGGTGGCCGCGTTCACGGTCTGGAACACGCCAGAGATGGGGTTGCAGGTGAGCGCGAACGTCACGTTGAGCGCGGTGTCACCCGTGTAGAACGCGCCGCGCTCGCTCGACCCGTCCACCGTGAGCGGGAGGTGCAGGTGGTTGACCCAGCTGTTGGTCACGTTGCCGGTGTTGGGGTTGGTGGTCAGGTCGGACTGGTAGTCCCGGTCGTAGACGCGGAAGAAGACGTCTGCGTGGAAGCCCGGAAGCGAGTACGGGGCGCGGCCGCCGTTGACTTTGACCTGAACATTCTGCAGGGGCGCGAATGCGCCGCCGGCGGTGGTGCCGAACCCGCCGGTGGGCGCCGTGGTGGTCGTGGTGACGGTCTGGAGGCTGATGACGTCCAGGCTGGTCAGGTAGGCGGTCTGCCCGATCAGCTGAGTCACGGTGTTCCCGCTGGAGTAGGCGAGGTTGCCTTCCTTGCGGACGTACCGCTGGGGTCGCTGCGCCTCTGGGAGCGCGAGGCGTCCCATTACGCGGTGGCCCCGGTGGCGAGAACCTGGCCCACCACGGGAACGTTCCGGAGGCCAGTCTTGGCCGCCATCCTCAGCACGAGGATCCCGAGGACCGCGATGGCAACGATCATCAGGACGTTGTGGAACGACAGCCTTACGTTCACGAGACCTCCGAATCCGTTGGCTTCATTTCAGGCCCGTTCATAACAGGTTCCCAGGCATAATGCAACAGTGCTGATATAGCACTTAGTGACAATGTGAAGTTCAGAAAAGGTCGTTACGAAGCGCGCAACGTGAGCTTCAAGCTCGCCAGCGATCCGACTATGGTCAGGCCCCCCTCCGCCTCTCGGAGATCCAGGCGGCCGTCCCGGTCGAGCTGGTCAGCGAGCTCGTCCACTGCCCGGACGACCCCGGGCCAGACGCGCTGGTCGTAGTCGTGGAACGCGAGCACCCCGCGCTCCGGATCCACCAGCGGGAGGGCCAGCGCGATGTCCTCCTTGACCGCCTCGTACTCGTGGTACCCGTCGATGAAGGCCATGTCAAAGAAGCCCCGGCGGAGGGCCGGGAGGACGACGCTGGAGCGGCCCACGAGCCCCACGACCTGGTCCTCGACGTGGTGGCGACGCACGTTCGTCCACCACGCGCACAGCGTGTCACGGGGCCCCAGATCGGCATCGCCGCGGTGCCAGTCGCAGGACCACACCTCCCCCACCCGCGCCATCAGCACGGCCCCGAAGCCCTTGTACGTGCCGACCTCCAGGACGCGGCGATCGGCCGCCAGGCGGACGAGCTCGGCCGCCTCCGGGTCCGACGTCCAGCCCTCGATCAGCGGCCGCGCTCTCATCGCTTCCCCCTCGGGATCCACTGGGAACACACGGCGCCGGCGGCGATGCGGCCGCGCACGAGATCGCACGTCCCCAGCCGCGGGTGGAACATGGCGCAGGTCCCGCAGCGCGGGCGCCCGGCCCCGGCGCCGGCGCGGCGGTAGCGGACCTGCAGCTTGCCCAAGGTCGCTGTCACAGGACGTGTTCCGCCGCGCCGTTCGGGATCCAGGCGTCGGTGTTGGTCAGGTGGTAGTGGAAGCCGTACGGCGCCAGCGGCTCGTCCGGGAGCGGGACCCCGCGCTTTTCGGCGATCAGCTTGGAGTCGAACGGCTGGAGCTGGAAACAGAACGCGTGTACCGCACCGCGGACGATCATGGTCTCCACCCGGTTGGCGTACTGGGATCCGCCCCAGGCGGAGAGCCGATAGGCGCCCCCTTGGGTGAGGATCTGGACCGCGCACGGGTGCGGCGCGCCGGCGGGGAGGACGTGTACGAGCTCATCGAACACGACCACGGTGTCGCCCCGGTGCATGACGCGGCGCAGTCCGTCCGTCCACTGGTACCCGAGGCGATCAGGCTTGTCCCACCCGCCGCGGTCGAGCAGCACTTCCATCGGTACCTGCCAGACCACCTTGGGCTTCTTGCTGATGAGCGCGGGGTCCTGGGTGACCTGGTAGGCGTGCTTGGGGCCCCACGCGGCCCACTCGTCAGGGTGGCGCTTGCTGTCGATGATGACGACCGAGGGGTGGTCGTCGAGCAGCCACGCGATCAGGTTGGACTTGCCCGAGCGCATCGGCCCCACGAACAGCGCCGGCTGCCCGGGATCCAGCTGGTGGAGCGCCATCAGAAGTGAACGCCGGCGGTGTGGGCCAGCGAGAAGACACTCAGGAGGGTGACCACGAGCCCCACGCCGGCGCCGATGCCGGTGATCCATGCCCGCCACGACAGCAGGCTGTCTACCGTGCGCTCCAGCCGTTCGTGCTCGCGCGCGGCGCGCTCCAACTCGCGCTGGACCGACGTCAACTCCGTGCGGACGGATTGCTGGTAGGCGTCCACCTTCCCGGACAGGTGCGCGACCTGGAGCGCGACATCGCCGATGGTGGCCTCCCCGCTCATGCCGTGATGCCGAGCTCCCGCGCGCGGCGCTCCAGCAGCGCGTCGGAGTCGCCCTCGGTGATCGGCCGGACGGTCATGTGGGGGAGGCGTAGACCGCAGTCGAGGAAGGTCGGGTATCCCAGCTGGGCCGCCCGGTGACAGAACCGGACATCGCACGAGCGATGCTTGGCGAGGCCGTCCCACCAGTCGTCCAGGAAGTACGGCTCGTCCTTGGGCCAGTCCTCAAGGACCGCGCGCGAGATGGCGGTGCAGCCCAGGCCCACGAACAGGACCCGCTGCAGCTTCCCCTCCGTCCGCCACGCGTGCTCAAGCGACGGCCAGGGCGGCGTCGCGCGGATCCCCGTCCAGTCGCCATCCCACACCTCCTCCCGCGCCCAGTCCTCGGGGTAGGGCACGCCGGCGACCACGGTGTACGGCTCGGCGCGCTGGTGGTAGTGGGCGCCCACGATCGGGAACTCCCCCATGTCGTAGTTCTGCACGCGCTCCAGCAGGTTGGGCGGAAACAGGTGGTCCTGCTCCAGCGTCAGCAGGACGTCGGCGTCGGTGTCCTCCAGGAACCAGCGCGCGATGTTCTCGTAGGCGCCGGCGATCACGTTCCCGATCTCGTACTTGCGGGGGAGCGCTGCCATGCCCTCCACGTCCATGAAACCCACGTGGAAGCGCGAGAACATCATCTCCAGCAGCGGCATCCCGAAGGCGATCCGGTTCATCGCGTCGGGATCGCCACCTCGTACGCGCCGCCCCCCAGGCCCCTGACGCTCGGCTGGCCAGGCAGCGCGAGGCCGCGGTGCCCCCGGTGGCCCGCGCGCACGTCGTCGCGCCGGTGGTAGTGGACGTAGATCTGGACCACGTGCGGGATGGCCGAGCGGGGTATCAGCTGCTGGTACCCGAAGCGGGGTTCGATTCCCACCAGGAAGGGGTCGCGGCCGCGGCTGAAGGCCTCCCACCGGGCGGCGAACGCCGGCAGGTTGTGACCGCACTTGGCGAGCTCCGCGCTCTCCGCGACCTGGTCGGCGTCGAACGGCTCGAACACCTCGATCATGGTGCTGGGCATCGCGAACTGGATCGCGATCACCGGGGTCCCCTGGTCGGGGTCGGGGATCTCGATCCCGCTCGGGGTACGGGTGGCGTGCGGTTCGAGCATCATCCCTCCGGGTGCTGGACGCGAGCTCGCGCGTAGGCGCGGGCCAGGGCGTCGATGACGGCGAGCTGGCGCTCTGCGCCCTTCAAGATCCCGCTCGTGATCGCCAGCGCCACCATCGGGACCAGGTCCACGAGCTGGAGCTCCCGATCGCCGGGGATCATGGCCCCGAGCTCAGCGAGCTCCGGTGCCCGGCGGATCTCGTCCCACACGCGGGCCAGGATCGCGTCCGCATCGTCCTCCCCGCGCGCGACCGCGGCCGCCCGCGCCGGCACCCCGGGAAGCGGGTACCAATCGGGGTTGGGGTTGAACGTCATGAAGTCGTCGAACTCCTCGGTCATGCCTCGATCCCCATACCGACCGCGTAGCCGTCCTGCTCGCGCAGGATGCGCAGGCCCTCGCCCGTGAACCTGAAGCCCTCCCCCGTTGGCGCGGCGGCCGCCCGGGGTTCGGCCGGCGCAGCGGCCGGCCGCGCCGGCGGGGGTGGCGCGGTGTTGACGACCTCCCAGCGGCGCGCCATCGCACCGATCACCTCCCCGGCGCCCGCCGTCAGCGACACTCCGATGGCCGGAAGGGACCCCTTGGGCGCCAGGAAGTCGAGGACCGGTGCCAGGCCGGCGCCGAGCAGCGGGAACTCCCGCGGCGGGTCGCCCGCGATCAGCGGCCAGAGCTCAGGCGCCGGCGCCGCCCGCCAGCGCACCACGTACATGACCAGCGTGGCGTTCGCCACCATCCCGCCCACCACGCGTGCGGCTTCGTCCTGCGTCCACCCGGGGAGCGGAATCAGGGCCGTCGCAGCACTGGCGTACTGGTCGGGGCCGTCCTGGACGTCCTGGGAGTCGTCCAGCTTGGGCGCGCCGCCCACCGTCACCTCGAACTCGCTCGGTTCGCTCACGACTTGGATTCGTCCCCTCCGAACAGCACGATGGCGACCGCCAGGGCCACCAGCAGAGGGACCAGCTGGTTGCGCAGGAACGTGGCCGCGTTCTCCACGCTGGCCGTCCCCGCGTTGGCGATGCCGTGACCGATGCTGGCGGGGAGCCCGGCGATCGCCTCGGGCAGCGTTACGGCGGCCGCGGCCGCCCCCTGCACGCCGCCGAACGGGTTCTGGAAGCCGGCCGGCGGCAGGATGAACCCCTGGAGACCCTTCAGCCCGGGCCCGCTCACGTTGCGGACGTCGGTGAGCCCCTTCCCGAGCCAGTTCTCTTCCGAGACCTGGAAGCCCCCCGGGATCTGGCCCACGACCTCTGCCACGTGGCCCAACGGCCCGGTGTTGAACACGGCGACCGACCCGATGGGGGGCGCCGTGGTTGGCCCGATCGTGGGCAGCCCGCGGGCCTGGGCGTTGGTGAGCCACTGGTTGGCGTTGCCCAGGCCTCCCGGGATCCACGACAGCTGTTCGGCTACCCAGCGCGTGCAGTTCCCCCACGTGTACGAGAGGGCTGCGCCGGCGGCGTCGAGGAGATCCTGACCCTGGGAGACGATGTCAGTCGCCATCGTCGTCATCCTCCCCGTACATGAAGCGGTCCAGGAGGCCGCGGCGGCGCGGCGGCGGCGAGCTCGCGGCCGGCGCCACGTCGGGAGGCGTGGCCGGTGTCTTGCCAGCACCGGAGGCCTGTGAGCTCGCGCGCCGGCGCACCGGGGCGGCCGGCTTCTCTGCCCGCGCGGCCGCGGCCGCCTCGCGCCGCGTGCGCCGGCGCCGCGCACCGGGGTCGGGGGTCTTGGTGAGCTCTGCCATCAGGCCCGGACCCACGTTGACCGTCTGGCAGTGCGGACACTTGGCGGTGTAGGCGCGCCTGGAATGCCGCGTGAACTGGCGTTGACATGACCGGCAGGTGAGGGTCACGTCGACCGAGGCCTGGGGTGCCCGCGCCTCGTCTGCCGGATCCGGGGCGGCGACCGTCGCCATGTGGCGATTGTAGTGTCACAAACGTACTTTTGGGAGCCTTCGCGAAGCTTGCAAGCCCCCGCTTCGGCGAACTCGTTCTCCCAGGCCGATGGCTCGATCCCTGTCAGGGCGTGATCGCGCGCCGGCGCCGGCGCCGGCGGCGCGGAGCGCACTGCTTCGTCAGGTAAGGCGGCGGCGTTCAAGGGAGCCGGCGCGTGGTCCCGTCACCCAGGTCGAGCCGGCGTCCATTTCCTTCCCTCCCCCGTAGGGAGGGATATGGGATGTCAGCCTGTCACCCATCGATCTCAGGTATGGGTGACAGCCAGTCACCCATGTTGTCACCCATGTAGGGCCGGAGCGATCGCACTGATAGCGGGTGAGGTGCCTAACTACCCAGTTGCGGTGTCAGGATTGGCTCTATTACCGGGCTCGGAGAGGGCCTGTAGCCGTTGGATGTGGAGGATGAGCAGCGCTTCGAAGTCCTCAAGCTGTCGCTCGGTGGGTCGCGCGTGCATGGGGTCTCTGAGCAGCTGCCCTGTCGCCCCACAGAACGCCACGCTCAACGCGTAGGCGCGCGCCAGCCGGACGGCTCGGGGATCACGGTCCACGGTCGTACTCCTTCGCTCGCTGACGCTGCTCGCGCACGTGGTCCACCAGGTCCCCGTAGCGGCCGCGCCTGCCCAGGGCGCCCGGCGCGCTGGCCGGCGGCCGCGGGACCGGTGGCAGCGCGCCGCGGGGCGGGTCGATGCCGTCCGGATGGTAGGCGTTCGCGTTGCCCACTCCACCGCGGCCGCACCCACCGCGGCCGATCAGGTACGTCCGGATCGCCGGAACGGCGCCCCCTGAACGGCAGGTGTACGGCTGCTCGCGGAGCTCGCCCGCGTTCTCCTCGTACATGCGGTGGCGGTGCAGGAGCCCCAGGGCGTTGATCGTGTTCATGACCCGGATGGCCGTCCGCCGGCTGAGTCCGGTGAGCCCGGTGATCGTCGCCTGGGCCGGCTTCCGCGGCCGCTCGACCGGCTTTCGATTGCGTGATCGCTGCTCCGCCTCGGTGCCATCCCCGTACCCGATCAGGAGCGGGAGATCCCGTACACCGCTGCCCAGCTGACGGTGGTGCTCACGCATCGCGTCGAGCGTCAGGTAGCAGGACGGCGGCAGGTGGAACTCGCGGGCACGGCGACAGGCCCGCACCCAGGGGTTCGCGTCGTGGGCCTGCTGGGCGGCCGCGGCGGCGCTTGGGCGTCGGTGTTGCTGGCGCTCAAGGTAGTTCGGAATCGCCATGACAGAGCGCGTTGGATCGGTGATTGCTGGGAGGACCGGCGTGGCAAGAAAACGCCATCGGCCCAGGTCAGTCCGTGCGCCTCACCTCCCCTTCTTGGTTGTGGGGATCCGCACGTTCCCGCTCGCGGTCGGCCGCCATCATCCGGCGCTCGAGCGCGCCCAGGGAGGCCGACAGGTGGCGCAGAGCGCGGGCCGTGTCGTTGGCCCTCATCTCCAGGACCAGGATCCGGGGGAGGTTCACCGCGAGCATCACGCCGGCGACCGCCAGGACGACCACGAGCGTCACCACGAGCATCTGTGGCAGCCAGGAGACCAGCGCCAGCAGGGGCGCCGGGAGCTGGCCCGCGTAGGCCTGCCAGAGCAGAAGCCACATCGCGAACGCGCCGGCGGGCCCCAGGGCCAGGAACGCGAGCGCGGCGGCGATCGCCGCGCCCACCTTCAACGCTTCACCTCCCGGCCCCAGCGCGCCGCCTGCTGGCGCAGACGCACCGCGGGCACGACCGTGGCCATCACGACGTGAAGGCCGAGCGCGCCGATGGCGGTCAGGATCAACACCTCGTCGAACACCGTGCCGAAGGTGTGGAACCGGAAGGCGTCCGACACGCCGATGCTGGACGCAAGCCCGACTCCCGCCAGGAGGTTGATCCACGTCCTGACCTCTGCCGTCATGCGTCCCCCTTCGCCGCCAGCGCCCGCGTCATCGCCTGCTCGGCCACGTGCGCGTCGAGCTCCGACCGCGTCGCTGAGACCGCCAGTTCGATCGCCCGAAGACCGGCCCGGATCAGCGGCTCCGGTTGGCCATCCAGGACACTCAGCGTGGCCCGGAAGCCGTTCTCCTCCCGGTAGACCGTGACCTGCACGAAGGGCGGAGGCGCCGGCAGGCGCCCAAAGGGCGGGCTAGGTGACACGGGGCGCCAACTCCTCGAGCGCGGCATCGACCTTCGCGCGAGCGGCAGCCAGTGCCTGCTCGGCCGCGGCGAGCTCGGCGCTGATGTCCGGCGCCGGCGCCCAGCCGGCCGACCAGTCCTGCGCCACCAGCAGCTCGCGGCCTTCCAGGTTGGAGCGGATGCCGAGCAGCCGTCCGACGACGGCATCGCGGCCGCGGGCGTCACCCCAGCGCTCCGCGCCGTCCGGCCAGGGCGTGGCGATTGCACCGTGGCCGGGCCGGGTCGGGTCTCGTCGACAACGGGGATGCGCAAACAGTTCGACCGTGCCGACTCCGCCCGGCGCGGCCACCGGCACGGGCACCATGCCGCCCTGCTCGCTCTCGCAGTAGATGCACGCCCAGCCGTCTCGCTGCGCCTCCGTCAGGGGCCCTGGTCGAGCGTGAGCGGGCCTGCGCGCGTAGGCGTTGCTAGGGGACACGGGCGTTCACCTTCTCGTTCACGGCCCGGATCGCTGCTGCCTTCACCTGCTCGTGACGGTCGCGAGCGGCCGCGTAGCCGGCGGGCCGGTCTCGGGCGGCGCAGCGCTGACGCCACGCGTCCCACACCTGGTCCCGGAGCATCTTCGGGACCATGAACCAGTGCCGGGGACACATCAGGTGATCGCCGCGCAGGACCTGGTCGCAGTCGTCGACCGGACACAGGTCGTCCAGCCCGGTCCGACCGTGGTCGGGGCCGATGTGTGCACGGTAGGCAGTGCTATCGGTCATGGCCGCCTCCAGAACTCTCCGAAGACCTCTTGACCCTCCGGACTGTTCGCCCAGGCCTCGGCCTCCTCCTTCGTGCCGTCGAACTCACCGTCGATGGCGCGCTGCGCGAGCTCGTGCTCGCCGTTCTGCCGGAGGTCGCGGACCAGGTCGTTGATCGGGGTCGCCGAGTCGGACAGGTAGTCGTCGTATTCGCCGGCGCGAGCCTTTCGCACCATGCCCGCCAGGCGAGGATTGCCGCGCTCCTCGATGGCGCGGGCCAGCCGCTCCGCCGTCCCATAGACCTCGCTACCGGACATGGGACGTCTCCGGGTTCTCGAAGTTGCCGATCGCGCGCGGCCGCCAGCCGGCCGCGATCGCAGTGCCGAGGCAGGTCTCGCACACGGGGCGCGCCGCGCCGGCGCCGACCATCGCGGTCGACCGCGGACCGATCCAGACCGGGGCATCGCACTTGGCGCACCGGCCTTCCGTGGACCCGCTGTAGACGTGGATCTCAAGGCCCGCCTGGAGGCCGATCTCGAAGCGCCGCCGGCGCTCCGCGTCGACTGAGGGTGCCAGCACCAGCGCGGGGATCTCGCTACCGGACATGGCGGTGCTCCTCGAAGTCCTCACAGGCGGAGCACAGGTCGAACGCGACCCAAAAGCAGCCGCCTTCACAGGCCCGGTCGTCGGTGCACCCGCACACGCGGCATACGCGCGCTGGCACCGCCTGTTGGAAGGGAAACCCGGACTCGACCATGGGATCCCCCACGGACACCGAGTTGCCCATCACCCACGCGTAGACCAGGCCGGCGTGGGTCAGCTCCACGGTGGCGGCTGCCAGCGCGTGAGAGACGCTGTCGCGCGGCGCACCGTTCACCACGAGTCCGGAGGCCTCCAGCTCCCTGACAAAGTCGAGCGTGACCGCGGCCCACGTCGCGAAGGTCCCGCGCAGGCCAGGCGGAATCGCCTCGGTCGGCGCGGTCGGCGCCGGCGCGCCGCGCATCTTAGTGGCGACTTCCGGCTGCTCAGACATCGCTCATGTCCTCGGCCGCGCGCAGGTCCGAGACCAGCGCGGCGAGCACCTCGTCGGGGAGATCCACGGCCCAGTCCAGGATCCGGCGACGCTCGTTTGCCCTGCGCGCGCGCTCGCCGAGCGCGGTCAGGTCGGAGTCGCAGTCCTGAATCGCCGAGCGCAACCGCTCGCGGATGCTGGCGAGTCGCGAGATCGTGAAGACCTGGTCAGCGGTCAGTTGATCGATCACGGCGAAGCGCGCCGGCGGGTGTTCATGCTGCATTGGCGACACCCTGAGCGCGCTCCAGAGCGCGGAGCTTGCGCGCGTGCGACGCGCTCACCTCCCGGCCGTTGTGCATGACGCGAGGGCCGGCGTAGGCCCGTCCACGCGGCGCTGTGCGTGCGGGCCGAGCGGGGAGGGGCGCCGGCGCGGCCGGCGCCCCCGTTGGCCCAGCCGTACCCCTCACAGCGGCCGCCGGTACCGGCGGCGACCCCAGGAGGCCGAGAAGGTGAAGTGCGACCGCGTACCCAACCGCCGGGATCGTGCTCCAGAGCATGTTGGTTGTGAGTCCCATGATCGGGAGCGTCAGGCCGCCGGCCGGCGCGTGCGCGCCGTTGGCCAGCGTCGACACCACGCCGGCGCCCAGGATCACGA
>Ga0126378_10001470_pt1 | contig 17504 bp, 16 predicted proteins | sample PanSoiMetPlot_23_FD_92587 | JGI IMG/M metagenome (GOLD analysis project Ga0126378, IMG submission 92587) | Tropical forest soil microbial communities from Panama - MetaG Plot_23 | ecosystem: Environmental > Terrestrial > Soil > Tropical forest > Bulk soil | place: Panama | collected 2016-02-17
GCTATAATGCCACTATCGGCAAAATCAGTGCTTCGGCGGCTCTGGCGCCCATGCCACCACACGCTGGCGCTGCTCGCCGAGGCCTGTAATCCCCAGCCGCATGGTATCGCCGGGCTTCAGGAACCGCTGCGGCTTCATGCCGAGACCGACGCCGGAGGGGGTGCCGGTGGGGATCACGTCACCCGGCAGCAGGGTCATGAACTGGCTGGCGTAGCTCACCAGCTGCCTCACCGTGAAGATCATGTCGCGGGTGTTGCTGCGCTGCACGCGGTCCCCATTCACCTCGAGCCAGAGGTCGAGGGCCTGAGGATCCGGCACCTCGTCCGAGGTGACGAGATAGGGGCCCATGGGCGCAAACGTGTCGCAGCTCTTGCCCTTCGACCACTGACCGCCGCGCTCGATCTGGAATTCGCGCTCGGAGACGTCGTTGACGATGCAATAACCGGCCACGTGCTTGAGCGCGTCGGCCTCGGAGACGTACTGCGCCTTGGTGCCGATGACGATCCCGAGCTCGACCTCCCAATCGGTTTTCTTGGAGTTCTTGGGGATCAATACGTCGTCGTTCGGGCCGTTGATGGCGGTGGTTGCCTTCATGAAGAGTATCGGCTCCTTCGGGATCGCCTGCCCCGCCTCCTCCGCGTGCTTGCGATAGTTGAGGCCGACACACACGAGCTTCGGCACCCGCGCCACACAGGGACCTAGTCTCGGCGTTCCCGTCACTGCCGGGAGCGTCGCCGGATCGATCCGGCGGAGCTTGTCGAGGCTCGCCGGCGAGATCGCGTCGGGGCCGATGTCGGACGCTGTGCCCGAGAGATCGCGGATTCGGCCGTCGCGGTCGAGGATTCCCGGCTTCTCCTGACCCATCGGGCCATAGCGCAGCAGTTTCATTTGTTTAGCTCCCGTTGTTCACAGCGGATCAGAGGCTGAAACCGCCGTCGATGATGTGGATGGCGCCGGTGGTGAAACCGGATTCGTCGCTCGCGAGATGCACCGCCAGCGCCGCCACTTCCTCGGCGGTGCCGAGCCGCCCCATGGGCTGGCGGGCGATGAAGGCTCTGCGGGCTTCCTCGACGTTGCCGAGGGCCGCGATGCGGTCGTCGAGGGAGGGTGTGGCGATGGTGCCCGGGCAGATCGCGTTGCAGCGGATGCCCTGCTTGATGAAGTCGGCGGCGACGGATTTCGTGAGCCCGATCACGGCGGCCTTGCTGGTGCCATAGACGAAGCGGTTGGGGATGCCGCGTACCGAGGAGGCGCCGGAGGCGACGTTGACGATCGAGCCTTTCCCCTTCTTGAGCATGCCCGGCAGGAAGGCGCGGATCGTGTAGTACATGCTCTTGACGTTCAGGGTCATGGAGAAGTCCCAGTCCCTTTCGCCGGTGTCGAGCACGGTGCCGTGATGCACGAAGCCCGCGCAATTCATCAGCACATCGACCGGGCCGATCTCATTGGCAAGCGTGGTGATGCCGGCGCTGTGGGTCGCGTCGAGCTTGCGGGCGACGATGCCGGAGCCGCCCTGCTCTTTCGCGAGCGCGCCCAGCTTCTCCAGGTTCAGGTCCGTCGCGATCACGCGGGCGCCCTCGCGGGCAAAGGCAAGCGCCGAGGCGCGGCCGATCCCTTGCGCTGCCGCCGTCACCACCGCGGTCTTGCCGTCGAGCCGTCCAGCCATGCCTGCTCCGAATTGGCGGCAGAAATTGCCACGTCGGAGACCCCCCTGTAAATTGATCCCGCCGCCAAAAATCGGAGCATTCGATGCCCAGGCTCACCATCCGACTCAACGGCGCCGACAATGTGGTTGTCGCCCGCGCCGATATCCTCCCGGGCACGGAAATCCCCGGCGAGCACGTGACGAGCCGCGGCCATGTGCCGGCGGGGCACAAACTCGCGACGGTGCCGGTCGCCGCGGGCGAGGCCGTGCGCAAGTACAACCAGATCATCGGCTTTGCAACGGCGGCGATCGCGCCCGGCGAACACGTCCACACGCACAATGTCGCCATGGGCAACTTCGCCCGTGACTACGCTTTCTGCGCCGACGCAAAGCCGACGCAATTCGTGCCGGAGAAGGAACGCGCGACTTTCGAGGGCATCATGCGCGCGGACGGTCGGGTCGCCACGCGAAATTATCTGGGCGTGCTTACCACCGTGAACTGCTCCGCCACCGCCGCGCGCTTCATTGCGGACCAGTTCCGGGGTCCGGCGCTCGCGGAGTTCCCGAACGTCGACGGCGTGGTGGCGCTCGGCCACGGCACCGGCTGCGGCATGGCGAGCGAAGGACTCGCCATGGACTTGCTCCGCCGCACCATCGGCGGCTATGCGCGGCACGCGAACTTCGCGGGGATCCTGATCCTGGGCCTCGGCTGCGAGGCGAACCAGATCGGCGGGCTCATGCGCGCCGAGGGGCTCTCGGAAGGGCCGCTCCTGCAGACCATGACCATCCAGGAGACCGGCGGCACTACCAAAACCGTGCGCGAGGGCGTGGCGCGGCTCAAGGAGATGCTGCCGGTGGCGAACCGCGTGCGCCGCCAGACCGTGCCCGCGAGTCATCTCATCCTGGCCCTGCAATGCGGCGGCTCCGACGGCTATTCCGGCATCACCGCGAACCCCGCGCTCGGCGCCTGTGTCGATCTGCTAGTGCGCCACGGCGGCACCGCCGTGCTCTCGGAGACGCCGGAGATCTACGGCGCCGAGCATCTGCTGACGCGCCGCGCCGTGAGCCACGCGGTAGGCGAGCAGCTCGTCGAGCGGATCCGCTGGTGGGAGGACTACACCGCCAAGACCGGCGGCGAGATGAACAACAACCCCTCGCCCGGCAACAAGGCTGGCGGCCTCACCACCATCCTCGAGAAATCCCTGGGCGCCGTCGCGAAGGGCGGCACCACCAACCTGACCGCCGTCTACAAATACGCCGAACCCATCACCGAGAAGGGCTTCGTGTTCATGGATACGCCGGGCTACGACCCCGTGTCTGCGACGGGCCAGGTGGCGGGCGGCGCCAACATCATCTGCTTCACCACCGGCCGCGGTTCGGTGTTCGGCTGCAAGCCCGCGCCCAGCCTCAAGCTCGCCACCAACACGCCGCTCTTCGAGCACATGGGCGACGACATGGATATCGACTGCGGCCCGATCGCGGATGGCGGCGCCACCATCCCCGAGATCGGCGAGCGCATCTTCAAGCTCGTCCTAGAGACTGCCTCCGGGAAGAAGAGCAAGAGCGAGGAACTCGGCTTCGGCGAGGATGAATTCACGCCGTGGCAGCTCGGCGCGGTGATGTAGGCCGCTGACGCTCCGATCGTGCGTCCTTCGACGCGTTCGCCTCGCTCACCTGCTCAGGATGAGGACGTTTGTGTGCTGCAACAGCACTCATGCCCCATGTCCTGAGCAAGCGAAGCGCGTCGAAGGCCGCACCACCTAAAAATATTTCTTCAAGCTGTTCCTGATCCGCTCCAGCACCGGCACGCTCGGATCCGGCAGCTCGAAGGCTTTGCCGGTGATCTGCTCGGAGGCACTTATGTAGACGCGCGCGGTCTCCAGCACCATCTCGCGGGGGATCTCGGGGATCGCATCCTTGTAGGGGTCGCAGCGCTCGGCGACCCAGCTCCGGACGAAATCCTTGTCGAAGCTCGCGGGCCGCTCGCCTGCCTCGAAACGGCGTTGATAGCTCGGGGCGAGCCAGTAGCGGCTGCTGTCGGGCGTGTGGATCTCGTCGGCGAGGATGATCCGGCCCTCTCCGTCGAAACCGAACTCGTATTTGGTGTCGACCAGGATGAGGCCGCGTTTCGCCGCCATCTCGCGGCCGCGCGCGAAGAGGGCGAGCGCGGTCTCGCTGACGCTCCGCCACTGCGCCGCCGTGAGCAGCCCGCGCCGGACGATCTCCTCGGAGGTCAGCGGCTCGTCGTGGCCGCCGTCGACGGCCTTGCTGGTGGGCGTGATGATCGTCGCCGGCAGCTTCTGGTTCTCGCGCATGCCGTCGGGGAAGCGCATGCCGTAGAGCGTGCGCTCGCCCTTCTTGTACATCGTCCAGACCGCGGTCGACGTGGTACCCGCGAGGTAGTCGCGCACCACCACCTCCACCGGCATGATGGTGAGCCGTTTGCAGACGACGACGTTGGGATCGGGGTACTCGAGCACGTGATTGGGCGTCACGTCCTTGGTCGCCTCGAACCAGAAGCGCGCGATCTGCGTCAGCACCTGGCCCTTGAGCGGGATCGCCGTCAGGATGCGGTCGAAGGCGCTCAAGCGGTCGGTGGCGATCAGGACGCGGCGGCCGTCCGGCAGGTCGTAGTTGTCGCGCACCTTGCCACGGTAATGCGCCGTCAATTCCGGAATCGTCGCGTCCGTCAGGATGTTCGCGTAATAGGGCGCGAGCGTCGCGGTATCGATCATGCCCGAGGATAGACCGCGCGCGCCGAGCGCGTCCATCGATGCGGGCGCTCGGCGCCCGCATCCTCAAGGCCGGAACGTGAAGCCCTGCCGCTCGAAGAAGGGACGCGCGCCGTCCGATTTCAGGAATTCGAGGAAAGCCGTCGCCGCGGGATTGGCGCTCGTTGCGACCTCCGCCGCGGGATAGACGATCGGAGGGTGGCTGTCCTCCGGGAAGGCGGCGACGGACCGCACGCCTTTGTCAGCGGCGGCATCGGTGGCATAGACGATCCCGAGCGGCGTCTCGCCGCGTGAGACCAGCAGCAGCGCTGCGCGCACGTCCTCCGCCGGCGCCACTTTGTTCGCCACCGACGCCCACACGCCCAGCTTCTCCAGTGCCGCCTTCGCGTACTTGCCTGCGGGCACGCCGGCGGGATCGGCGATCGCCAGCCGCTCGTTCCCGAGGAGATCGGCGAGCGCGAAACCCGGTGCGATCTCAACCGGGGCCGCGTTGCTTGCGGGCGCGATCAGCACCAGCTTGTTGCCCAGCAGCGTCAGCCGCGTCTCCGGCTTGATCAGGTGTCGCTGCTGCAGGTAGTCCATCCAGCCGAGGTCGGCGGAGATGAAGAGGTCGGCGGGGGCGCCGTTCTCCACCTGCCTCGCCAAGATCGAGCTCGCGGCATAGGAGACGAGCACCTTGGTCTCGGTCTCCCGCTCATAGGCAGCGCTCGCCTCGTCGAGCGCGTTCTTGAGGCTCGCCGCCGCGAACACCACCACATCCTTGGCCGCGGCCGCAGATATGACGGCGATTTGGGCTGCGAGGAACACGGCAAGCAGCAACAGCCGCCGGGTCGAGCTCATCGGCATTCAATCAATAAGGCGTGCCGTCCTTGTGCCGGTACTGGTACTTGCCGTTGGGACCAAGTGTCGCCGCCACATCGTCGTCGGGATAGGCGACCTCGTCACCGGCACTGCGGTCGCCCACCTCGATGAACACCACGTCGGTCGTGCCGCGATTGACGAGCTGGTGTGCGTCGCCGGTGCCGGCCTTGAAGCCCGCGACCATGCCGGGCCTCAGGCGCGTCTCGCCGGCGTTGGTGATCAGGACGGGCTCGCCCTCGAGGATGTAGACGAGCTCGTCCTGCCGCGTGTGGGCGTGGCGGAGCGCTGACATCGCGCCCCGCGGCAGCCGCGTCAGGTTGACGCCAAAATTCGTCAAGCCGAAGACGTCGCCGAGCACGCGCTTCTGCCGAGTGTTCAACCGCGTCGCGAATGGACCGCTAGTGGGCCTCGGCCGCTCCGGCAATTGCTCGGCGACGACGGCGATGGGTCTGCTCTCCGTGGACATCGCTTCTCCTCCTCTTCGGCTCGAGCGCGCAGCCTATCAGGCTTGGCCGGTGTATGCCTCGATCCGATATCCGTCGGGATCTACCACGAAGGCCGCGTAATAGGTCGCGCCATAGTCGGACCGCACGCCGGGCTTGCCGTTGTCGCTCCCGCCGGACTTGAGCGCGCCCGCGTGGAAGGCATCGACGGCCTTGCGGCTCGCAGCATCAAAGCAGAAATGCAAGCCGGACTTCGCGTCCGCCGGCACCGGATGCTCCGCCGCCATAACCCAGAACTTCGGTGCGTCCGCGCCGTAGCCGAGATAGCCATCGCCCTCGGCGAGGCACTTGTAGCCGAGCGCGGCCAGCGTGGTGTCGTAAAAGCGCCGGGCCGCCTTCAGGTCACGGACGCCGACGGAAACGTGATTGATCATGGGCCTCTCCTTCTCGCAAATCGGTCTTGCCATGACTAACTGTCATGATGGTTATAAGCATGGCTTGCACGGTCGGGATTGTCAACCGGCTTGATGGTTAGTATGTGAGAAACATGGCGCAACCTACTGGCGCAACCGCGGGCGCCCTGATACCGGGCTTTCCGGACGATCTCTGCCTCGCCTTCGCGAACACGCGGTACTACCGGGGCAGCGATCCGCCGACCGAGACGCTGGCGAATCTCGACGCGCTAGTCGCGTGGTGCCGCTCCTCGCTGGCGCTTTCCGCCGGCAGTGAGAAGGCGCTGCGGCGCGCCTGGCGCGACCAGACGGCCGGCGCCAAAGCCTTTCACGAGGCGGTCGCCCTGCGCGAGACGATCTACCGGATCTTCTTCGGCACCGCCGAGGAGGGAGCGCCGGTGGCGGCCGATCTCGACGCGCTGAACCGCGCGCTGCAGGCGGCGCCGGCGCGGATCGGCATCGCGCGTGCGGGTGCCGGTTTCGCCTGGCGGGTGGCATTGAAGGCGGAGCCCAGCGTCCCGTCCCTCCTGGCGCCGGTGACGTGGTCAGCGGCCCATCTGCTCACCAGCCCGCGCCTGCCGCGCGTGCGGCATTGCGCGAACGAGCGCTGCCTCTGGCTCTTCCTCGACGACAGCAAGAGCGGGACGCGGCGGTGGTGCTCGATGTCCGCCTGCGGCAACCGCGCGAAGGCGCACCGGCACTACGTCCGACACAAGGACGACTGATCGCTGCAAGCAGAAGAGACGGGCGATATTGTGGCTTCAGCCGGTGCCGGCGAGGGCGCGCTGAGCCGGCAGATCGTCCTCGACGAAGGCCTGCACGATCTCGTCGACCGAGCGATCCGCTTCGAGGCCCAATCGCTCCGCGCGTTTCGACGAGATCCCGCGCGGCCAGCCCGCCACGATCTTCTGGATGACGGGATCGGGCTCCCAGTGGATTCGCTTCACTGCAGCCTCGCCGCCGGCGCGGCGGAGCGCCTCGACCATCTCGGCGACGGTCGCGGAGATACCGGGCAGCTGGATCGCGCGCGTATAGCCGAAGGCATCGCCGGGCAGGTCGTGCAGCTTCTCGAGCGCGGCGACGAGGCGCCGCGGCGAGAGCAGCGCCATCACCGCGTCCGTCGTCACGGGACAGACGACGTCGACGCCGGAGAGCGGCTCGCGGAACATCGAGGAGGCCCAAGTCGAGGCGGCGCGGTTCGGCTTTCCCGAGCGTACGACGATCGTCGGGAGCCGCGGCGAGCGGCCGTCGATATAGCCCTTGCGGCTGTAGTCGTTGACCAGCAGCTCGCCGCAGGCCTTCTGGTTGCCGTAGGAGGTCTGCGGCGTCAGTGGCGTGTCGTCGCTCACCTCGGGCGGCATGTTGCCGCCGTAAACCGCGAGCGAGCTCGCGAAGATCAGGCGCGGCCGCGTGCCGAGCGCGCGGCACGCCTCCAGCACCGCGCGGGTGCCGTCGAGGTTGACCCGCAGGCCGATGTCGGTGTCCGCCTCGGCCTGCCCGCTCACGACGGCCGCAAGATGGAAGACGGACGCCGTGCGCTTGTCGATGAGCGCGCGCACGGTCGCGGGATCCGCGATGTCGCCTGTCACCACCTTGACCCGGTTGTCGGCGCGGAGCGGCGGGCTCGGCGCCGCTACGTCGAACAGCACGAGCTCGTCGATCACCGTGTCCTTCCCATCGGGCCCGATCAGCGAGCCCCGCGCCAGCAACCGCTGCGCGAGCCTCTTGCCGATGAAGCCGGTACCGCCGGTGATCACGACCTTCATGAAATGCTCCCGTCTGGCGCGGGCTGGGTACCCCTGGTTATCCCGCAGGCGCGCCAGTAGTGTTTTATCGTGAACGGGACCGGAGACAAGTGGCGATGGCCCTAGGGCTGGCTCCCTCCCTGCATTCGACGCTGGTGCCCAACGCGGCCCGCGAGCGCGGCGACCGGCGCGAGCGGCTGCGTCGGCTCGCCTGGCTCGCGTCGGGATTGCTGCACGCGGTGGTGCTCGCGCTGTTGCTCGGGCTCTGGAAGTCGCCCCATGTCGACGAGTTCCCGCCGATCGAGGTGGCCTTGGTGCCGGGCACCGGGGACGCCGGAACCGCCGGCGGCAGTGGCGGAGGCGCGATGAAGGAAGGCGCGCTCGCCCAGGGCTCGGAGGAGCCCACGCCGAACCGCGCCGGAGAGGCCGCACCGCCAGAGGCCACCGCGAAGGAAGCGCAGCAAGCGCAACCTGCGCCGCCAAGCCCCGAGACTCAGGTCACGGAAACGCCGCCGGCCCCACCGACACCGCCAACGACGACGACCGTGACCGACAATCCGCCCACGCCGGTCTCCGAGAAGCCGCTGGTGCGCATGCCGCCACCGCCACCGCGCAAGCCGACGCCGCCGCAACCGACCGCGGTCGCCGCCGCGCCTCCCCCGCCGCAGCCGGCGAAACCGACGCCACAGCCCGCGCCCTCACCGGCGCCGCTGCCGCAGGTCGCCACGGCTCCCGTCCCGCAGTCGACTCCCGGCACACCCGGCACCGGCGAAGGCCGCGGCGGTCCCGGCGGCGTCGGCCAGGGAGAAGCTGATGCCGGCCAAGGGATCGCCGGCACGGGCAGCGGCCCCGGCACCGACGACTATCTCGAGCGCGTTTGGCGGCATGTCCGACGGTTCGTGAAGTACCCCGACGTCGAAAGGAAGGAGAAGAAGGAGGGCACCGGTCGGGTGATATTTCGGATCGAGCGAGATGGGACGGTGCTCGATGCGTCAGTCACCGAAAGCAGCGGCTATCCCGCCCTCGATCTGGCGATCCTGGATGCACTCCACCGGGCGTCCCCGGTGCCCAGACCGCCGGCAGACTATCCGGGTCCTGAGACTTTCGTCGAAGAACCTTTCGTCTTTCGACTGGGTTTCTTCGATCGCGTTTTCTGACCTCGACGCGTCTGCTGTGGCTCAAGACGCGGGCGGCGTCCCGGCGATCACATTCAGGAAGATATCGCCGTAGCGCTCGAGCTTGCTCCGGCCAACACCGGGAATTTCCGCCAGGGCGGCGTGGTCGCGCGGGCGCTGCCGCGCCATCGCCAGGAGCGTGGTGTCGTGGAAGATCACATAGGGCGGCACGCCCTGCTCGCGCGCAAGCGCGAGACGCTTGGCACGCAGCACCTCGAACAGTGCGGCATCCGCGCTGCTCAAGGGCTCGGCGGGCGCGCCGGCCGCGATCCGCTTGCGCTGGGCTCGTGACGTACGGGTGGGCTCGTCGCGGAATGATACGGGCGTAGTGCCGCGCAGCACCTCGCGCGCAGTTTCGCCCAATCGCAATCCGCCGTGGCCCGCGACATCGACCTCGAGATGGCCCTGGGCCACCAGCTGGCGGAACACCGATCGCCACTGGCGCTTGTCGAGCTCCGTGCCGACGCCAAAGGTCTTGATCCGGTCGTGGTGGAGGTGCCGGACGCGCTCGGTCTGGTCGCCGAGCAGCACGTCGGTCAGGTGGCCGACGCCGAAGCGCTGGCCGGTGCGGGCCACCGCCGACAGCGCCTTCTGCGCGACCACGACCCCGTCCCACGTGCGCGGCGGCGAGAGGCAGGTGTCGCAATTGCCGCAGGGCGGATGATCGCGCTCGCCGAAATAGCCGAGCAGGACCTGGCGCCGGCAGCGCGCGGTCTCGCAATAGCCGAGCAGCGCGTTAAGCTTATGGCGCTCGATGCGCTTCTGGGTCTCGTTGAGGTCGGACATCTCCAGGAGGCCCGAGAGCGCCGTCACGTCCGCCATGCCGTAGGTCATCCAGGCATTCGCCGGCAACCCGTCGCGGCCGGCGCGGCCGGTCTCCTGGTAGTAGGCCTCGAGGCTCCGCGGCGCATCGAGGTGCACGACGAACCGCACATTGGGCTTGTCGATGCCCATGCCGAACGCGACAGTCGCGACGACCACCACGGCTTCCTCCTTGAGGAACTGGTCTTGGTTTCGCGCACGCATCGACGCCTCTAGCCCCGCGTGATAGGCCAGCGCCGTGCGGCCTTTGTCCGCGAGCCAGGCAGTGATCTCCTCGACCTTGTCACGCGTGCGGCAGTAGACGATCCCGGCGTCGCCCCGGTGCTCCGCGTCCAGGAACGAGAGGAGCTGTTGGCGCGGCTCGTGCTTGATGGCCACGCGGTAGCAGATATTGGGCCGGTCGAAGCCGGCGGCGAAGACGCGGGCAGCGCCGAGCCTCAGGCGCTCGATGATGTCGCGGCGCGTCGTCGCGTCAGCCGTCGCGGTGAGCGCAATTCGCGGCACGTCGGGGAAGCGCTCGTGCAGCACCGAGAGCGCGCGGTATTCCGGCCGGAAATCGTGGCCCCATTGCGAGACGCAGTGGGCCTCGTCGATCGCGAAGAGTGCGACCGGCATCGGCGCTAGTAGATCGAGGGTTCGCGGCATGGTGAGCCGCTCGGGCGCCACGTAGAGGAGATCGAGATCCCCGTCGCGGATCGCGCGCTCCACAGCACCCGCCTCGCCCGGCGGCAGGGCCGAGTTGAGCGCCGCCGCCCGCACGCCCGCTTGGCGCAGTGCGTCAACCTGGTCCTTCATCAGCGCGATCAGCGGCGAGATCACCACGCCCAGGCCCGGCCGGACCAGCGCGGGGATCTGGTAGCAGACGGATTTGCCGCCGCCCGTCGGCATCAGCACCAAGGCGTCGCCGCCGGCAATCACATGCGCGATCACATCGGCCTGCTGGCCCCGGAAGCTGTCGTAGCCGAAGACGCTCCGCAGGACGGAGAGGGCGGCGTCTCCGGCGGCGGACACAGGGCTCGGAACGGCGTCGCGCATGAGGCTGCGCTATTTCCTCCGGTCCTCGTAGCGATTTCGCATTTCTGCCGCGACTTTCCCTTCGGGCCGCAGCTTTGCACCCCCGAGCCAGAGCTCGGTCACCTTGCGACGCGCGCCGCGCACGAGGCGCACCTGCTCGCCGTGGCTGGCGAAGCCGCCGGCGAGCGCGATGCGGCCGCGGTCGTGGCCGGTGACCGCGAGCTCGCTCGCGTCGAGCAGCGGGTTCAGGAAGGCAGGCGTCGCGACGAAGACCTTGCCGCCGGCCGGTACCAGATCGACCGCGCCCCATAAGCTCCACCAGCGGCCCGACCAGTCCGCGAGCTTCCGCGGCGGGGCACCGTGCCTTGCGAAGGCGCGCAGGATATGGACGACGCCGTCGAGCCAGGGATGCGCGAGCCCGTCGGCGGAATTGGTCAGCATGGAGACCGTGAGCTCCGCCGCGGGCAACGTCGCCGTGCGGGTGATGAAGCCCTGGAACCCGCCGGCATGCCCGAACCAGTCCCAGTCGCCGATCGGACCGCTGATGATGCCGAGGCCGTAGTAGCGCTCCAGGCTCGAATGCGGCTCGCGCCATTGCCGCCGGATCATCTCGCGCCGGCTCGCCGGCGAGATCACGCCGCGCCGCGCCTTGGGCGAGAGCTGGTCGAAGAAACGCGCGAGGTCGGCGGCCGTGCTGACGAAACCGGTCGCGCACGCCAGCGCGTTGGTGAGATTGTCGCCGGGAATCACCGCGCGCCGGCCGAGCGGCCATTTGCCGCTGTGCCCGCGCGCCATGGGCGTGCCCCGCGGCAACGGGACATCGGGCTGCGTCTCCTTGAGGCCAACGGCATCGACGATCTCCCGCTTGATCCAGGAGCGGTAGGGCTCGTGGGTGATCGCCTCGATGACGAGGCCGGCGAGACCGTAACCGTGGTTCGAATACTTGAAGCGCGTGTTGCCCTCGATGATGGGCGCCATCTCGAGATCGGCCCGAAGCTCATCGGCGGACCGGAACGGGCGGCGATCCTGCCACTGGCCGGCATCCCAGCCGTCGCGCACCAGGCCGGCGCTGTGCGAGAGCAGCTGCGCGATGGTAGCGCTCGCCACCTTCGGATGCAGACCACGGACGAAACGGCCTGCGGGATCGTCGAGCCGGAGCTTGCCGCGCTCGCGGAGTTTCATGATACCCGCCGCGGTAAAGCTCTTGGAGTGCGACGCGACGCGGAATCGATGCCGCGGCGTCAGCGGAATTCCCCGCGCGAGATCGGAATGCCCGAACGCTTGCTCGAGGAGGATGCGTCCGCGCTGCGCGACCGCGATGACGCAGCCTGGCAGCTCCGTCTGCCGCATCTGGAATTCGAGCCAGCGCGGAATGTAATCGAGGGCAGCGCCCAGCCATCGGTCCACGGGAGGTGCTCCTGGAAAAGTGGCGGCGTGAGCATATCGGCCGCGACCAGCGGGCGCTATCGCATCACGCCGGGGCCTCGTGCTATCACCCGCGCCGCCATGCTCACCATCACCAATCTCACCTACCGTATCGCGGGCCGCACGCTCATCGAGGGTGCGTCGGCGCAGATCAATGCGGGCTGGAAGGTGGGACTGGTCGGGCGCAACGGTACCGGCAAGTCGACCCTACTCGATCTCATCCGCGGCGAGCGCCAATCGGACGGCGGCGAGATCCGGCTGCAGAACGACGTGCGAATCGGCTTCGTCGCGCAGGAGGCGCCGGGCGGCGACATGACGCCGCTCGAGGCCGTGCTCGCCGCCGCCGACGAGCGCGCGCGGCTCCTCGCGGAAGCGGAGAGCACGCAGGACCCGCACCGGATCGGCGAGGTGCAAAACCGGCTCCTCGAGATCGACGCCCATGCGGCGCCGGCGCGGGCGGCCGGAATCCTGCATGGCCTCGGCTTTGGCGGCGGCGATCAGCAAAAGGCGCTCTCCGCCTTCTCCGGCGGCTGGCGCATGCGCGTGGCCCTCGCCGCGGCGCTGTTCGCGGAGCCGGACCTGCTGCTGCTGGATGAGCCCACCAACCACCTCGACCTCGAGGCGGCGCTCTGGCTCGAGAGTTTCCTCGCGCGCTACCGTCGCACCGTCATCCTCGTGAGCCACGACCGGCGCTTCCTCGACGAGGTCGTCGACCACATCCTGGCGCTCGCGGACAGGACTCTCGCCGTCTTCAACGGCGGCTACAGCGCCTATCTGTGTCAGCGCGAGGCGACGTTGGTTCGCAATCGCGTCCTGAAGGCGCGTCAGGACGCGGAGCGGGCGCGACTGCAAGCCTTCGTCGACCGCTTCCGCGCCAAAGCGTCGAAGGCGCGCCAGGCGCAAAGCCGTGTCAAGGCGCTGGAGAAGCTGGTGCCGGTGTCGGTCGCGAGCGAGGAGCCGCCGCCGGTGTTCGACTTCCCCGCCCCGGCCTCGCTCCGACCGCCGCTGCTCACGTTGGAGAATGCCGCGGTCGGCTACGAGCCCGGGAAACCCGTGCTGAGGCGGCTGGGATTGCGTCTCGATCCCGACGACCGGATCGCGCTCCTGGGCGCCAACGGCAACGGCAAGTCGACTCTGGCGAGGCTGATCGGGGGCCGCATGGCGCCGATGTCGGGCGAGGCTATCCGCGCCCCGCGCCTCGCCTGCGGCTTCTTCGCCCAGCATCAGATCGAGGAGCTGATGCCGGAGAGCACGCCCTTCGACCATTTGGCGGCGCTGATGCCCGATGCGCCCGCGCAAGCCGTGCGCGCGCGGCTCGCGCGCTTCGGCCTCGGCGAGGACAAGGTGTTCGTGCGCGCCCGCGATCTCTCCGGCGGCGAGAAGGCGCGGCTCACGCTCGCGCTCGCGACCCACGAGGCACCGCACCTGCTCATCCTCGACGAGCCCACCAATCATCTCGACATCGAGGCGCGCGAGGCGCTTGCGGAGGCGCTCAACGAGTTTCCGGGCGCGGTGGTGCTGATCAGCCACGACTGGCACCTGGTGGAGCTGGTCGCCGATCGCTTGTGGTTGGTGGCGGACGGTACGGTACGGCCGTTCGAGGGCGACCTCGAGCAGTATCGCCGCTTGCTATTGACGCGAGAGAGCGGCGAGAGACCGCCGCGCAACGGCGTGGGATCGGGCCGGCGCGCCGAGCGACGCGCGGCCGCCGAGCGCCGGCGCGAGCTCGAGCCGCTGAGGAAGCGTGTGCGCGACGCCGAAGCGCGGATCGCTGCGCTCACCAAGGAACTCGCGGCGATCGAGACGACGCTCGCCAATCCCGTGACCTATCCGAACGAGGGCCGCGAGGTCGCGGACCTGCTCCGCCGGCAGGCGGAGCTCCGCGGAGCCCTCGAGTTCGCCGAGGGCGATTGGCTCGCCGCCGCCGAGGCGCTCGAGGACGCGGATTGAGATCGCGAGATTCGGACGCGAGTCGATGACAGAAGTCGATCCCCGCTGCCGACTTATCTTGGTCACAGCCCTCGGGTCATCTCACCCCTTTGGGAGATTGTGGAAAACTCGGCGCTCCTCGCGCGTCCGTCGGCGTCATCGCCTAAGTATCTGATATCGAGCGAGTCGCGGCGTACGTCAGCGCTCATTTGGCAATCGCGAGATGCTTAAACGACGGTTAATTCGACTCGGGTCACACTCTCTTCGCCACGAAGAAAAGTAACCGGACCGACGAGAGGATTTTGATGCTGACGATCACACCGCCCCAGGGCCCTCCCGAGACCGCCGTGACCGGCCTCGACAATCCCTCATGGATTCGCCGGGCGATGCTGCTCGAGCAGGTCGCAGAGGCCTATGCCGATGGAACCTTCACGCCGGCGCAGCGTAGCCAAGCCGAGGACCTGTTCCGCACCGCGGTCTACGACAGCGAGCCGCTCGCACGCAGCGTCCTCGCTGACGTGCTCAAGCGCATGGCCCAACTACCACGCGACATCGTCCTGAGCTTGGCGCGCGATGAGGCGCAGGTGGCGCGACCGATCCTGCGGGCCTCGCCGCTGCTCCACGACGACGATCTCGTAGAGATCGCGCGCGCGGGCTCGAGGGTCCATCGGCTCGCGATCGCGGAGCGGAAGGAATTGTCGGCCAAGGTGGCGCAGGCGCTGTGCGAGTCGCGCGACCCGCAGGTGATCAGGACACTGCTCGTCAACGAGAGCGCCAACTTGCCGGAGCCCCTGTTGCACTCGATTCTCGATGCTTTGGACGAGACGCCGGGGATCGCAGAAGCGATGGAGAGCCGACGTCTGTTGCCGGCGACTGTCACCAACCGCCTCGCTCGGGGGACGGCGCGAGGCTACGCTGCCGCGCGGCGGGCTTGATCACGACTGAGGCGCAAGCCTAGCCCGCGCGCAGCCGAACCTCGCTGAACCGCATGTTGAGGGGATTTCCCCGCGCCTCCAGCCGACCGGCGTTCACGAGCGCGCGGACGCGAGCGGCGAGGAACATGTCGCCACGCGGGGCGAATTCGTCAGGCTGCGTCAGTGCTTCCGCGACGATACGAGCGACCTTTCGCCACTGCGGCGTCGCGTACGACAGCAGTTCCTCGTCGTAAGATGTGATCGGGGCAGAGCGAAGCCCACTGCCGGAGACCACTCGAAGCGGCGCATTTTCCGCTCGTAGTTGGCGCCACACCTCTCGATATCGAGCGCGAGCGGCGTCGGACAGCGGCTCCGCTCGGTCGAGGAGCCCCATTTCCACAATCTGATCGGGGCTCAGCACTCCGAGGCTCACCACCAGGCTCAGGAACGCCGCTGGACCGTCGGCACACGCCCCGGGAGACCGGACCTCGGTCAGATCCACAACGTCACATGCTTTTTCCTCAAGACGCCGAAGCAGCTCGAGGAAACCGCAGTAGTCCCCCGCCGAGCGCCGCGACAGCCAGGCAATCCGCCGTTCCGCAGGCGCAAGGGCTTCCGCCCAGGCTCTCTCGACGCGTGCCACGAAGCCGGCGTCGATGTTGTAGCCGAGCTCTCGCTTCACCCATTGGGCGCGTCGCCAGGGCTCGCTGGTATCGATTGGCCCGACGCTGAGATCATCGTCCAATGCCACCACACGATCGGCGCGCTTCATCGAGCGCAGCGCCTGGCGGAGCGCGCCGCCGGCGGACTCACCGACGACGATGTGAACTGTCGAGCCCAGCCTCAGCTCCGGAACTTTTGCGCGAGTGCGTCGACCTGGCGCGCGAGGAGCGCCACGTCGGTACCCACCGCGACGAAGACGAAGCCGGCTTCGAGAACCTTCCGCGTCTCGTCCTCTCGGAGGCTGAGGAATCCCGGTGCCTTGCCGGCGCGCTTGATCCGCTCCCCGGCCGCGATGATCGCCGACTGCACGTCGGGGTGCTGGGTGTTGCCGATGTGGCCGAGGTCGGCGGCGAGGTCGGCGGGCCCGATGAAGATGCCGTCGATACCGTCTACCTCGGCGATGCCCTCGATTTCCGAGAGGGCCTTGAGGGTCTCGGCCTGGACCAGCACGACGATCTCCTCCTCGGCATGCTGGGCGTAGCCGGGCACGCGGGCATAGTTGTTGGCGCGCGTGGTGCCGGCGAAGCCGCGGATCCCCTTCGGAGGATAGCGGGTCGCCGCGACCGCGCGACGCGCCTCGTCAGCCGACTGCACGAAGGGAAAGAGGAAGCTGCGGGCGCCCTGGTCGAGGAGCCGCTTCACCATCACGGGCTCGTTCCAGGGTACGCGCACCACCGGCTCCGCGGTGCCGCCGACGCAGGCGCGGAGATTTTGCACGACGTCCGGGAGCTCGTTGGGCGAATGCTCCATGTCGATCAGGAGCCAGTCGAAGCCGGCACCGGCGCAGACCTCGGTCACGGTCGGGCTCGCGAAATTGAGCCAGAAGCCGATCTGCCGCGTACCCGCGGCGAGCGCGCGCTTGAAGCGGTTGGGCGCCGGCGCGCCCATCAGTGGATCTCCGGCTCGGGCACGGGCGCGGTGCCCGCGAGGAAGTCGAAATCGCAGCCGAGATGCGCCTGGGCGATGTGCTGGCTATAGAGCGAGCCGTAGCCGCGGGGATAATGGGGTTTCGGCGGCACCCATTGCGCGCGCCGGAGGTTGAGCTCCTCCTCGGCGACCGCGAGGTTGAGGTGGCGTGCGGGCACGTCGAGCTCGATGGGGTCGCCGCTCTTGACCAGCGCGAGCGGCCCGCCCACGAAGGCCTCGGGCGAAACGTGGAGCACGCAGGCGCCGTAGCTGGTGCCGCTCATGCGCGCGTCGGAGATCCGCACCATGTCGCGCACGCCTCGGGCCAGGAGCTTTTTCGGGATCGGCAGCTGGCCCCACTCGGGCATGCCCGGACCACCCTGCGGTCCGCCGTTCTGTAGAACGAGGACCGAGTCGGCGCTCACGTCAAGATTCGGATCGTCGATGCGGGCGCTCATGTCGTTGTAGTCGCGGAACACGACGGCGGGACCGCGATGCTTCTGCAGCCGTGCCTCCATCGCCGGCGGCTTGATGACGGCGCCGTCGGGCGCGAGGTTGCCGCGCAACACCGCGAGGCCGCCCGCGCCGGTCAGCGCGTTATTCGACGAGCGGATCACGTCGTCGTTGTAGACATCGCCGCGCGCGACGTTGGCGCCGAGGGTCCTGCCATTCACGGTGCGGCAGTCGGCATCGAGCCCGGTGCCGAGCTGGCGCAACA
>Ga0126378_10001471_pt1 | contig 17500 bp, 18 predicted proteins | sample PanSoiMetPlot_23_FD_92587 | JGI IMG/M metagenome (GOLD analysis project Ga0126378, IMG submission 92587) | Tropical forest soil microbial communities from Panama - MetaG Plot_23 | ecosystem: Environmental > Terrestrial > Soil > Tropical forest > Bulk soil | place: Panama | collected 2016-02-17
AGGACTATCCGGCGGTCTTCGCGGCGAGCACGCGTCAGGTGCTCGTCGAGCCGACGATTGGTCACGATGTCAAGCTCGCCACCGACCACGACGATAAGGCTGCCGCCGCGATGCTCGGACGAGAGCCGGAGTTCCGCCACCTGCACCTCCGGATCACAGGCCCCATCAGAAGACACCTATGCCTCATCGTAAGCTGGCACCAGTCTCCCGGCAGCAGTGACGTCGGCGCTCGACGGAGGGACGCTACCGGTACGTGGGCCGTATGTCAGGACAAGGCGGGGAGGCCGCTGACGGCGGTGGCCTCCGGCACCTGGCGCTCTTCTATCGCGATCAGGCAGAGTGGCGAGCCCGGATCCTGGACTTCACGACGGCCGGCCTGGCCTGCGGCGAGCCGACACTTATCGCCGTGCCCGGGGACGGAGCGCGTCTGCGGGGCGGGCGGCTCACCGCGATCTCCGAGAGCGTGCACCTGCGCGACATGGCTGACATGGGGGGCAATCCAGCGCGGATCATCCCGGAGGTGCGGGCGTTCATCGATAAGCATCCCGGGCAACATGTCCGCTTTGTCGGCGAGCCGATCTGGCCCGGGCGATCGCCGGCCGAGATCTGCGAGGCCACCCGGCACGAGGCGCTCCTCAACCTGGCCTTCGCCTTGGCGCATATCACGATCCTCTGCCCCTACGACTCCGCCCGGCTGGCGCCGTCCGCCATCGCCGGTGCCCGGCATACCCATCCGGAACTCCTCGGCGACGGACAGCCAGCCGCCATGGCAGGCAACGGAGCCCCCTGGCAGGTCCCGCCAGAGTGTGACCGGCCGTTGCCGCCACCGCCCGCCAGTGCGGAAGTCCTCAGGTACAGCACGGATCTGGGCCCGGTTCGTCGGCTGGTGGAGAGCCACGCCGGGCGGGCCAGGCTCGCCGAAGAGCGGGCCGCCGACCTGGTTCTCGCAACGAGCGAGATCGCCGCGAACACGCTCTGCCACGCCCGGTCCGACGGCCTGCTGCAGGTATGGCACGACGAGCAGGAAATCCTCTGCCAGCTCCATGACTCCGGATGGATCACGGATCCCCTGGCCGGGCGCGTGCGGCGCAGCCCGGAAAGCCGCGGCCACGGCCTGTTCCTGGTCAACCAGCTGTGCGACCTCGTCGAGCTGAGGACGGGCCGCGAGGGCACCACTGTCCGCCTGCACATGCGCCTGGCTGCGCGGAACCACAGGGGGCGGGTCACGGCCGTCTGTTTAAGTCTCGGCAGCCGGGCAGAAGTAGGCCAGCTGACGAGAGAAAGGAGCCCGCGGTGGCCATCATCTTGCTGGTCTTGCTGATCGCGCTCATCCTCGGCGGGCTGGGGTTCGCCGTGCACGTGCTGTGGTGGATCGCGCTCGTCGTGCTGGTCCTGTGGCTGCTGGGATTCCTGTTCCGGGCGGCCGAGACAGGCCGGCGCCGCGGCCGATGGTATCGCTGGTAGCCGACCTGCGATCGCAGGGAGTTCCCAGCCACCGGACGGGGCTGGGAACTCCGCTGGTTTGAGACGCTCCCCGGAAGGGCAGGTATCGTCGTAGTTAGATAGTGCTTACGACGCAGGCACACCCTCACGCCGTCATGGCGTGCAGCTGGGGTGTGCCTTTTGCATTCTCCGCCAGGCTCCTCCAGCTGCGCCGTGACCCCGGCTACAACCTGGAGGCTCGTGATGAGGATCGCCCTCGTCGCAGACGACTGCAGCTCGCTCACGCAGCTGTGTCAGCACGACGACCCGCGCCTCGGCGCCCAGGCCGCCCGCGTCAGCTCGCTGGCCGGGGAGCTGGCCCGGCTCGGTCACCGGATCACCATCTACGCGCGCAGGGACTCGAAGGGCCTTCCTGGCAGCGCGATCCTCGCCCCCGGCATCACGGTCGAGCACGTGACCGCCGGTCCGCCCGCGCCGGTGCCTTCGGACAAGCCGGCGGCGCACGTGGCGGAGTTCAGCAGATGCCTCGCCGAGCGCTGGCGCCGGAATCGCCCCGACATCGCCCACGCGCACTCGTGGACCAGCGGCCTCGCCGCCCTGGCCGGCGCGCGAGATCTCGGATTGCCGGTGGCACAGACGTTCGGCTCGCTGGCCGCCGCCGAGCTGCGCTACCGGACGCCCGAACGCCCGTCAGCGGCGCGGATCCGGCTCGAGGCGGGCATCGCTCGCCGCGCCGCCGTGGTCCTGGCCACGTCCACCGACCAGCAGGCCGATCTGGCCCGGCTGGGCGTGTCGAAGGCCAGGATCAGAGTCGTTCCCTGCGGCGTGGACCCGCGGCGGTTCAGGCCGGACGGCCCCGCGGCCGAGCGGAACGGGCACGCGCGGCTGCTGGCCGCTGAGCCGCTGACCGCGGCGCTCGGCCTGGACATCGCCATGGGTGCGCTGGCCGAGATCCCCCGCGCCGAGCTCGTCATCACCGGCGGGCCCGGCCCCGGCGAGGTGAGCAAGCACCAGGCTTGCCGGGATCTCCGGCGAGCCGCCAGGGAACTGGGTGTCCACGACAGGCTGGTGTTCACGGGAGCGGTGGCCCCGGGCGAACTGCCCGCGCTGCTGCGCTCCGCCGACCTCCTGGTCAGTACCGCGCCGTATGAGCCCGCCGGCCTGGTGGCCATCCAGTCGATGGCCTGCGGCACCCCGGTTGTTGCCGCCGCCGGCGGTGCCGAGCAAGACGCCGTGATCGACTCCACGACCGGCCTGCTCGTGCCGCCAGGGCAGCCCAGGCAGCTAGCCCTGCGGGTACGGCGGCTGCTGGGCAACTCGATGCAGCTCGAGGCCTACGGCATCGCCGCCGCCGACCGGGCCAGGTCCCGGTACTCGTGGGCGCGCATCGCCCGCGAGACCCTGGCTGCCTACGCCTCCGCCCGTCGGCGACCAGCGGCGCGCGCGGCGGCCCGGGACCCGGAGCCGGTTGCCCAGCCCGCGCGCGAGGCGATCCATGCCGGAGCCCGCGCGTAGGCCGCGACCCGAGAAGCTGGAAAGCATGCCTGCGGGCTCCGCTAGCGCCGCGACCTGTGCCGCCCGGCTGCCCTCGAGGCCTGATCGTGGTCCGGTGCACGGGAGACCTGACCGTTGACCCTGTGCCCATCGTCAAGCAGGCCCGATGGTGCGAGGACCTTGCGGACGGCCCGGCTGGGCGAGCGGAGCTGCAGGACGCATCCGGCCGAGAGCCGCCGACGGGTGCCGACGAGGGCGCGGACCGCGGCCTGATTGGCGAAACCGACCCCGGCCAGGTCCACGATCAGTTGCCGCGGCCGGCCGTTCAGCACCTTGAGCACATCGTCGATCTCTAGCAGGCGCTCGGCCAGGTCCGCCGATGAGATGCCGTCCAGATCACCTCGGACAATGACCAGGGACTCGCCGCGGTCTCAGTGGACTTCCACTTCCAGCTGCGCGGACTGTTCCCGATGCATACGGTCCCCGACGCCCCTGATGCTGTTAGGGGCAGCGGGCCGCACCAGGCGGGGGGGCTCGCCTGAGCACAAGCCAGCCCGCTACCAGCGGCTGGCTTGTCAACCGTCCGGCCAGAATACACCAACTCAGGTCGGGAACCCATCGACCGGGCAGGGGGCTATCGTTAGGCACACGTAGGTGTCTCGGCTGATGCCGCCCATAGTCACCACCGGACGGCAGATCGCTTAGGAAAATGCCGACATCTACTGGAGGGGGTGACGAGATGGCAAATGATGCCCGATCTGCGCCTCCGGCCGTGGCCGTCGCCGCCTCCGCGGGCGGGGTGGAAGCACTCTGCGCATTCTCGGCGTCGCTGCCGGCGGACTTTTCCGCCGCGGTCCTCGTGGTGCTGCATATCCCGCCGACAGGCCCGAGCGTCCTGCCGAAGATCCTGACTCGCGCCGGCAAGCTGCCTGCCCGGCATCCCACCGACGGCGAGCCGCTGGTGCCGGGGGTCATCCTGGTCGCGCCGCCCGACCGGCACATGGCCGTCAGCGGGAGCCGGGTCCGCCTGGTGGCGGCAGCGCGAGAGAACGGGCACCGCCCGGCCGCCGACGTCCTTATGCGCAGCGTCGCGGAAAACCTCGGTCCCCGCTGTGCCGGCGTCGTGCTCTCGGGAACGATGGACGACGGCGCGGCCGGGCTCAGCGCCGTGGCCGGGGTGGGCGGCCTGACCCTGGTTCAGGACCCGGAGGAGGCGGCGTTCCCCGGAATGCCCAATGCGGCCATCGAGGAGGCCGCTCCGCAGTTCATCGGCCCGGTCGCGACCCTCGCCGACCGGATCTGCGACTGGCTCGCGAGCCCGCCCGACGCCTCGCTGGAGGCCGTTATGACGTCGGCCAGCCCTATCGAGCTGAGTAATTCGGGGCAGCCGACCCCGCTGACCTGCCCGGAATGCGGCGGGACGCTGTGGGATCACGATCACTACGGAACCCGGCGCTACCGGTGCCGAGTCGGCCACGAGTTCTCCGCGGATAACCTCCTGCTCGGCAAGCAGGCCGCGATCGAGTCGGCGCTCTGGGCCGCCATCGTGGCCCTCGACGAGCGGGCCGACCTGGCCCGGCGCGTTGTCACCAGGATGGAGAGCAGCGGGCGGACTTCGCAGGTGGCCCGCTATCGCCACGACATCGCGGCCGCGGAGCAGCGGGCCGAGGTACTTCGCGGCCTGGTCCGCGATCTTGTGCAGGGAGTAAGCATCCACCATGACGAGGGAAACAGTGTCGACTCCGCCTAGCAACGGGGAGCTCGAGGCGCTCCTGGAGTATCTGCATGAGCGGCGCAACTTCGATTTCCGCGGGTACAAGCGCGCCAGCCTGAGCCGACGCATCTTCAAGCGGATGCAGGCCATCGGGGTGGACGACTACCAGCGGTACATCGAGGTTCTCGAGGCCAACCCGGGAGAGTTTGCCGAGCTCTTCAACACCATTCTTATTAACGTCACCAGCCTGATGCGCGACCCCGAGGCCTGGGCGGCACTTGGCGCCAGCGTGATTCCGGCCATCGTCGACGCCAAGGACTCCGACCACCCGATTCGCGTATGGTCGGCGGGAACCGCGTCGGGAGAGGAAGCGTACTCGCTGGCCGTGCTGTTCGCGGACGCCCTGGGCGAGGATCGGTTCCGGAGGTCGGTGAAGATATACGCCACCGACGCGGACAGCGACGCCCTGGCCGACGCCAGGCACGGACGTTACAGCGAGGCAGACCTGGTCAGGGCGTTCGGCGAGGAGCGCACGAGCCGGTTTTTCGAGGTCGAGAACGGCTACGGCACCTTCCGGGGCGACCTGCGCCGAGCCCTGATCTTCGGGCGTCACGACCTGGTCCAGGATCCGCCGATCTCGCGCATCGACCTGATCGCCTGCCGCAACACCCTGATGTACTTCACGTCCGACATCCAGGTCAAGATCCTGGCCAGCTTCCACTTCGCGCTCAACCCGGGCGGGTACCTCTTCCTCGGGAAGTCCGAGGCCCTGGCCACGCGCAGCCAGATGTCCCAGGTGCTCGACCTGCGCCAGCACATCCTGCGGAAGGATGGAATCAACACCGAGGTTGCCCTCTTCACGGCGGCGCCGGCAGGGCGGCCAGCGAGGGCCATCCGCGGGGAGGGCGGACGGTCAGCGGAGGGGGCATTCGAACACGGCGCCGTGGCGCAGGTGGTCCTTGACGCCAACGCGATCATCGTGCTAGCCAACCGCGCCGCGCGGCGGCTGCTGTCCATCGGCTCGGCCGAGCTCGGCCGCCACCTGCGCGAGGCTGAGTTCTCGTTCCGCCCCGCCGACCTGCGTGGCCCGGTGGAACGCGTGCTGCGTGAGCGCAGGCCGGTCACCATCTACGACGTGGCCTGGCAGAGCCCGGCGGCCAGCGACGAGCCGACCACGCTGGACGTCCTCGTGGCGCCGCTCGAGGGCAGCGGAGGCGTGCTGATCACCTTCCAGGACGTCACGCGCTATCAGCACCTGCGCGAGGAACTTGAGCGCTCCCGGCGCGAGCTGGAGACCGCCTACGAGGAACTGCAATCCACGGTCGAGGAGCTGGAGACCACCAACGAGGAGCTGCAATCGACCAACGAGGAACTCGAAACCACGAACGAGGAGCTCCACTCCACCAACGAGGAGCTGGAGACCATGAACGAGGAACTGCAGTCCACCAACGAGGAACTCGAGGCCATCAATAACGAGCTACGGGAGCGCAGCGCCGAGGTCACCGAGCTGAATCAGTTCCTGCAGTCGATCCTTGGCAGCCTGCAGTCCGGTGTCGTGGTGCTCGGCCCGGACATGGATATCCGGGCGTGGAACCGCCAGGCCGAGGAACTCTGGGGCCTGCGCAGTGACGAGGTGATCGGCCAGCACTTCCTGAACCTCGACATAGGGTTCCCGGTGGACAAGCTCCGCACCGCGATCAGGAACTGTGCGACGGGCCGCAGCGAGCGCGAGCAGGTCGTCCAGCCGGCGGTCAACCGCCGCGGCCGCCCTGTCGAGTGCACGGTCACCATGAGCCGTCTGATCGGCGATGGCAGCAACCGCGGGGTCATCCTCATCATGGACGCCGCTAAGCGGGACGGCTCGAGCCCTCTGGCAGACGCGGGGCCCGCGGCGGCGCGTGCCGATGGTCAGCGCGCGTAGCCGTTGGTCATCAGGGCTAGCCGATGGTCGGCGGGGCAGCCGATCTTCAGTGGGGACAGCCGATGGTCGGCGGCGCAGCCGATCTTCAGTGGGGACAGCCGATGGTCGGCGAGGCAGCCGATGGTCATCAGGGAGAACAGTCCGCGCGATCGGCTACCGGCGAGGCGGACGCGGTGAGGAGCCCGGCTCCTGTCGACGCCATGGTGAGAGCGATCAGCGCAGGGGCGATCCCCTCCGGCGCGAGCACATAGTCGACGCACCCGGTGGCGATGGCGCTCGACGGCATGCTCGGGGCACGGGCCGTGGCCGGGTCCTGAGCCAGCACGATGCCGCCGCGGCGCTTGACAGCCCGGGCACCGGCGGCGCCGTCGTGCAGCATGCCGGTGAGCACCACGGCGATCACCGCCCCAGGATTGGAGGCGGCGGCCGCGCTGCACAGCAGCTCGTCACCGCCCATGATGCGCGCCTTGGCCAGGCAGATCTGGTGACCGGAGTCAATGGTGGCGGCGAACCCGCCCGGAATGATCGTGATGCCTGCCGCCAGCGCCGGCATGCCTTGCCGGGCGGTCCGGATGGGAAGGGCGGTCTGCCGCTGCAGCAGCCAGGACAGGCGGTCCCTGTTCTCGCTCGGCATCCCGTGCAGCACGATCAGCAGCGGCAGCCGGAACGTGTCCGGGAGGCCCGCGAGTACCGTCCTGATGACCGGCAGCCCGCCCAGCGAGGCGACAACCACCACCAGGTCGAAACTGTGGCGGCCCGCAGCGCTTCCGGCCGACGACACTACTAGATCGTAGCCGACTATGCCGGGCGCGGACAGCGGAGCCACCGGCGGGCCGGCCATGGCGAAGCACCGCTCTCGCGGCACATGCCCCGGCCCCGGCGGGGATTACAGGAAGCCCGGTCTGGATCAGCGTCCTGGACTGTCGGCATGATCTCTCGAGGCCGCGCGGTCGACGATGTCGCGCGCCAGGTCCCTGACGCGGACGTTGGAACGCTGCGACGCGGCGCGCAGCATGCTGAACGCCTCGTCCGGAGTGCATCCGACCTGCGCGATCAGGATGCCCTTGGCCTGCTCGATGACGGGCTGGCTGTCCAGCCGGGCCGCCAGCCGGGCAAAAGCCGAGTCGTGCAGCATCTCCCGCTCTGCCCGGCCCGACGAGATCCGCTGCCGGGTAGCCTGCAGCCTGGAACGGGCCATGTCCAGCCGGAAGACATTCGCCTCCACCTCGCGGCGGGCCGCGGCGACGCGCTCCGCCAGGTCGTTCCCGGCGCCCAGGCTCTCACTGGCCACCTGCCCATCGTATGCCCGTCCGACGCGGCCGTCGCAATGACAATGCGTTCGCCCTGGTTTAACCGGCTCGGCGCAGGGCAGTCGCCGTCCATTCCGTCGATTTGGGGAGGATCCCGTCGCCATGGGGGTCGGGGCCAGCAAGGGGTAGGCCGCTGACAGCACCAGATCTGCCTGGCGCCGAAGCCCTGGCCATACTGTGCCTGTACGACACCGGCGAGCTGGGCCCGCATCTGGCCTCGGCCGCCGAGCAGACGCACCCGACCGTGATCCGCGACGGCCAGGCCCAGCCCAGTGCGCGGTACGCGGGACGCGGACACATCCCGCCCGCGTATGACCGCCCTCTCCCCTCGCCGCCGGCCCGCGCCCGGCCCCTGCCCTACGGGCGCGACCTGCGTCCGGTGGGTCGGGGCCGGGCGGCGGGGCGGGGCCTTGCGGCCAGGCGGTCTCAGGAGGCCGTGGGCCGTGGCGCGGTCGCGGCCGGGGTCGGCGACGGGGCCGGACTCGGCGCCGACGGCGTGCCAGACGGCGTCGGCGTGCCGGGCGGCGTCGGCGTGCCCGACCGCCCGGTCGGCGAGGGAGTCGGGCTGCTCCGGCGCTTCGCGGGCCGGGTCGAGGGCGCGGCGGGCACCGACGTCGGCTGGGAGGTGGTCTGACGGGTCGGCGCGCCCGCAGGGCGGGCCGCTGAGTTCGGCCGGACGAGCACGTAGGCGGCCAGCGTGAGCAGGAAGAACGCGCAGAGCCCGGCCGTCGAGCGGCGTATCCGGAGCCGGGTCATGATGCCGCGGTCGGCTCGGCGGTGTCCAGCTCGGCGGGCACGTTGATGCCCGCGCGCAGGAGCGCGCGGGTGATCCGGACGCGCAGCGCGCGGCCCACCAGGAACTGCTTGCCGGGCGCGGTCCTGGCGACCAGCCTGACCTTGAACTGGTCGATGTCCATGCTCTCGACGCCCATGACGGCGGGCGGATCCAGCAGCAGCCCGTTCAGTTCCTGGTCGCGGTAGGCGTCGGCACCCACCTGCTCGAGCAGGTGGCTGACCGCGGTGACATCGGCGCTGGCCGGCACCGGGACGTCCACCACCGCCCTGGCCCAGTCCCTGGAGAGGTTGATCACCTGGGCGATCTGCCCGTTCGGCGTGGTCACGAGCTCGCCGTCGGAGGTGCGGACCCGGGTGATCCGCAGCGTGACCTCCTCCACCGTCCCGGTCACCGGCTGGACCACCGACGTTACGCTGAGGCGGACCAGGTCACCGAAGCCGTACTGCCGCTCGGTGACCATGAAGAATCCCGCCATGATGTCCTGGACGATGCGCTGGGCACCGAACCCCAGCGCCACGCCCACCACGGTCGCCGGGGCGACGAATCCCGTCAGCGGCAAGCCGAGCCGCTGGACGACGAGCACGGCGGTCAGGCAGTAGACAAGCACCAGAAACGCCCACGTCACCACCTGCGCCACCGCGTGACGATGCTTGGCGGCCTCGCTTCGGACCAGCGTGTCCGAGTCGCCCTGCTGCGCGTCGACCCGCGCGGTGATCCGGCCGCGCAGCCACGCCGCGAGCCGGGTCACCAGCATGGCCCCGGTCACGAACAGCACGATCTGCAGCCCGCTACCTCGCGCCCACAAGCCGATGTCGGTAAGCGGCGTCAGCGCGCCGACCATAGCCAAGGCTTCCCCCTCCTTGCGCCAGTCCGGGCGAAACAGTCACAAATGGGCGAGGCTAGCACGGCCGCGTCAGCCCAATCGAGCCCGCGGCCGCAGCGAAGTCAGCGGATGGAGAGGGCCGGGACGCCACCCAGGCGGGCGATGCCGACGACGATCCAGGTTTTTGTTCGCATTGGCGAGGTAGAGACCAGTGTCATGCGATCGACAACGGTCCCGCGCGCGAGAAGCAGGGCCAGGCGGGCGTCCCGCGGCCCGGCGGCACACGTGCTGGCGCGGGCAGGGCTCACTGCGCGGGGAATCATCTACATCCTGATCGGCTGGGTCGCGGTCCTGGTCGCGCTCGGCCATGGGTCGCACGAAGCCGACCAGCAGGGTGCCCTGCAACTGCTCGCGGGCAAGCCCTACGGCACGGTCTCGCTCTTCCTGCTCGGCATCGGCTTCGCCGCCTACGCGCTGTGGCGCCTGAGCGAAGCGGCCTACGGCGTGGTCGGCGAGGGCAAACGCACTGGTCCGCGACTGAGGTCGCTGCTGCGGGCCGTGATCTACGCCGGCCTCGCGTACCTGACGTTCGAGGTCCTCTCCGGCGCGCAGGGCAGCCAGTCCCGCCAGCAGCAGGACGTCACGGCCAAGGTCATGCAGCATCCCGGCGGCCGGTTGCTGGTCGGAATCGTGGGCCTGATCGTCGTCGTCATTGGGCTGGTGCTGGTCATGGAGGGCGTCCACCGCAGGTTCATGAAATACCTGCGAACGTCACAGATAAGCCCCGGGACCCGGCAGTTCGTCAGACGGCTCGGCGTGATCGGTAGCGTCGCCCGGGGCGTGGTCGTAGCGCTCGTCGGGATCCTGGTGATCGATGCCGCGGTCTCCCACAACCCCGCGAAGTCGGGCGGGATCGACAAGGCGCTGCTCACGCTGCGCAACGAGCCGTTCGGGCCGGTCCTGCTGGGGCTGGTCGCGCTCGGCCTGATCGTGTTCGGTGTCTACGGGCTGTGCGAGGCCCGCTGGCGCAGGATCTGAGTTCCGATGTCGAAGGCCGCTGTGCTCGCACACGCTCGCAAGAGCCTCGGCGGCCGCCCGCCCCGCAGTCTGGCGCCGCTGGCCATGGTCACGGCCGCGGCGCTGATCTTCGCGGTCCTGCTCGTGCTGGTGCGCCTGCGATGGCCGCCGCTGGAGTCCGCCGACCACGACGCCGCGGCCAGCAGCAACCGCCTGATCGCCGGTAACCACACGCTGGTCACGGTGGTCAAGGCGGTGACCTGGCTGGGCAGCAGCGGCGTGCTGTGGACGGTCATCGGCGCGGCAGCGCTCGCTCTCGCGCTCAGGAAGCGCTGGCGGCTGGCTGTCTACCTGCTGGTCACCGGCGCTGGCGCAGTGGTCATGGACCCGGTCCTGAAATCACTGGTCGGCCGGCTGCGCCCGGTGGTGGCGCACCCTATGGCCCACGGCACCGGGAACAGCTTCCCCAGCGGCCACTCGCTGGGCTCGATCGTCTGCTACGGGGCCGTGCTGCTAGTCTTCGTGCCCGCCGCCCGCGGCCGGTGGCGGGCCGTCTTCATCACCGTGATCGCCGCGCTCGTCGCGCTGATCGGGATCAGCCGGATCCTGCTCGGCGTGCACTACGTATCGGATGTGCTCGGCGCGTGGGCGCTGGGCATCGCCTGGCTCGGGATCACCGCGTTCGCCTTCGAGCTCAGTCGGCGCGCCGCAGGTCAGCCGGTGACCGATCCGGTGACCGAGGGACTGGAGCCCGAGGCTCGGAGCGACCTCAGGCCGGCCCGGCCTGAGCGGTCTCCGGGCCAGGCGCACATCGGTCGCGTCGCCGCGGGAGTCGTGGTGGCCTGGGTGCTGATCCTCGGGGTCGTCGTCGGCCTCGGCGAACTGGTGACCAGGTACGGGAACGGCAACGTGCTCGGCGACCGGACGATCCCGCACTGGCTCGCCGCCCACCGCACGCCCGGCCTGACCCGCTGGAGCCAGGTGTTCAGCACGCTCGGCGGGACCCAGGCCATCCTCATCGCGGCGCTCGCCACCTGCGTGGTGTTCCTCGCCATCACCCGCCGCTGGCGGCCGGTCATCTTCGTCGCCACCCTCATGGTCGGGGAGGTCGGCGGGTTCCTCGCCGCCGCCGCCGTGGTCCGGCGGCCCCGGCCGGACGTCACGCACCTCGACCACCACCTGCCGACGTCGGCCTACCCGTCCGGGCACACGGCCGCCGCCTGCTGCCTCTACGCCGCCCTGGCCATCCTGGTCATCGGCCACGCCCGCGGCTGGTGGCGATGGCTGTTCCTGATCCCGGCGATCGCCATGCCGGTCCTGGTCGCGCTCTCCCGGATGTACCGCGGCGAGCACCACCCCACCGACATCCTCGGCAGCCTCCTGTTCTCCGCCCTCTGGCTGACCGCCACCTACGTCTTGATCAAGCCGAACGCAGACGGCAGCCGGACCCCGAAACGGCCCGGCCCGGCTCGGCTTCGCGGGGTGTCCGCATTGCATCGCACGCGCGCCGGATAGTTAACCCAACTGAGATGTTCAGCCGGACCGTCGATGAGTTCGTGCGCGGAGTGACCGGCGGAGCGTGAAGGCCAGCGGGGCGCCGAGGCGCCAGGCGAGGATCGCGACGCAGCCGATCGTGATCCAGAATCTCCCGGTGCGGGGGCTGGTAGCCAGGCCCGGCTGCGCCCACCCGGCCAGGCGGGCCAGCAGGGGCAGCGAGAACCAGGCGAACCAGGCCCCAGCGGCGAGGTACCCGGCCAGCCACAGCCAGCGGAACCAGGCGGCGACCGCCCGGTCCCGGTGGCCGGACGCCGCCAACTCGGCCGCCCCGGCCGGATTCAGCATCCTGAGTGCGGAGCGCAGCGACAGGGTCTTGACTCGCCACAGGTTGTGGCAGCCGGTGGCGTGGACCAGCACGCCGTACAGGTCGGTGCGCAAGAACAGCAGGCATTGCCATGTCATCCCCGCCACCTCGACGAAGGCCAGCGCAGCGACCACCGCGGCGGCCAGCGCCGGAGGCGCCCACCAGTGCTCCGCGGCGGTGAGCTCGACCGCCAGCAAGACGGCTAGCACGGCCGAGTCGATGGCCAGGCCAGCCAGCAGCGGGCCGAACCGGCGCCGCCGGGGCAGCGTCCACAGCTGGCTGAGATCGGTCTCGAAGACCACGAAGTACATCCGGTGGTCGATGCCGAACCGGGTGGTAAGCCCGGCGCCGCGAGCGGCCAGCCAGTGAGCGCACTCGTGCGCGGCGACCAGCGAGGTGGCAAGGGGGAACAGCGCGACCAGGCTAGGGCCTGGCCCGGCACCCAGCAGATCGTAGGCGGCACGGGGGCGCGGGATCAGCTGCGGGAACCCGATCATCACCGCGAGGTCGAAAGCGAACAGGGCCGCGTACACCGACCAGGCGGCCCGGCCGAATAGCCACCGGACGCTTTCCGGCGCCGGCCCGCCCAGCCAGCGCCGCTGCTGCAGCGCGGCCGTCGACGCCGGCCTGCGCTCGGTATCGGACGGACCGGCCACAAAGCCCAGCCCGCCGAGCCGGGCGATGAACGAGGTCACATCGACCGGCTGCCCCGCGAAGCGCTCCGCGGCCACTGCCGCCTCAGTGGTGCTGGCCCCGGCGAGCAGTGCCTGGATCACCACCCCTCCGACCGGGGGGACCGCCACGAACACCCCAGCCTGCGGGTCCCCGACGATCACGTGGTCACCCTCGTCGACCAGGCTCAGCTCACGCAGCCGGACCGCCTTCTCGCCGGGCAATGCCACCCCTGGGCTACAACGGCCGACTAGACGCCGGGCCCGCCCTGGGCGGTCGACTTGATCGGCTCTACCGGCCTTATCTCGATCTCCACCAAGCACCTCCCTCCGGCGGTCGATCTCGTCGTAACCGATCGCCGCCTCCATGCTGGCGCGCAGCAGTGGAGAAATTCTGGATGTTGTCTGCAGGGCGGCCACCGAGCCCAGGCGAAGATCATCAAGATGACCTCCTGGCGGGCAGGATCCATGCCTCTGCCAGCGGCGGCGATCCTCAGCCTCCCGGTGGCCCAGCACAACGGGCCGGTGGGGCTGCTCGGCTCCGACATCCTCAGCCGCTTCCACTCGGTGGAAGTCAACTACGCCCAAGGCAGCCTCACCTTCTGCGCGTAAACCCCGGCCGGCTCCGGCTTGGGCCCCGGGATCACGGCAGCGGCCGGCGAGGCCGTTACATGGCCGGACCCAGGGATGTTTCTTCGCGTTCCGGCGAGGTAGAGATCCGTGGCAGCTGACCCAAAGGTGGCCGAACGTGTGGCATTTGCTCGAACAGCGTGAGGTACGGCGCCGCACGGGCGTCCCGCGGCGGCTGCTCCCCCGGCCGGACCAGCCCGCCGGAACCGATCTGCTGCCGCAGATCAGGCACATCGTCGTGCTGATGATGGAGAACCATTCCTATGACAACTACCTCGGCATGCTGCAGGGCCGCGGCGAAGGATTTCCCCGTCGGCTGGGAGGCCAGCCCAAGGCCTCCAATCGCGGCATGAACGGCAAGGCCGTCCGCGCCTTTCACCTGTCCTCCACCGTCCAGCGCCGCGGGGTGCCGTCCCAGAGCTGGCACGCGAGTCACATCCAGTGGGGAGACGGGGAGTGCGACGGCTTCGTGACCAGCGCCGAGAAGGTGCAGGCGCAGGCCAGAGCGGGCACCGCGGGCGACGAGGTGGACACAGCTGCAGAGGCGGCCGCCGCGAGCATGGGCTACTGGTCTGAACGTGACTTGCCCTTCTACTACGGGCTAGCCAGGACCTTCCCGCTGGCCGACCACTGGTTCAGCTCATGCCTGGGCCCCACGTTCCCCAACCGGCGGTTCCTCATCGCGGGAACCGCCCACGGCCTGATCGACGACTCGCCCTACGACCTGCTCGACTACCCCCCGGGCGGGACCATCTTCGACATGCTGACCGCGCACGGGATCTCCTGGGCCAACTATCATCCGGTGACCGCGGACCAGCCCAGGTGGAAGCGTTATGCGCGGCACCGAAGAAAGCTGGCCCGGCGCCGCATGCTGTCTCTGCGCCGACTGCCCAAGATGGCCCATGGCGTACAGAAGAACATGCAGTTCACGGCCGACCTCTTCCCGCTGGGAATCGGCCGGTACATGCAGCGCGTGCACGGCATCGACCAGTTCTTCACCGACGCCGCCGACGGCACCCTGCCGGCGTTCAGCATCGTGGACCCGGACTTCGATACGTATTCCGAGGAAAACCCGCAGGACATCCGCAAGGGCGAAAGCTTCGCCGCCGAGGTGATCAACGCGGTCCTGCACGGTCCCGGGTGGGAGCATACGCTGCTGATCTGGGTCTATGACGAGCACGGGGGATATTACGACCACGTGCCGCCGCCACCCGCGATCCCGCCCGACGACGTCGAGGGACGGAGCGCGATCGGCAGCGGCACCGCGCTGGAGAGACTCCTCCGGCCGCTGTTCCCTCGCCTGGTTCAGACCAAGCGGAACCAGGACCAGGGGCCGCAGCGTTATGACCGGTACGGTTTCAGGGTCCCCGCCGTGATCGTGTCGCCGTACGCGCGGCCGGACTACGTCTGCTCCGAGGTGCTCGACCACACCAGCGTGCTCAGGCTCCTCGAGGAGAAATGGAACCTGCCCGCGCTCACCGAGCGGGACGCCGCGGCCAGTACCCCGCTGGACGCGCTGGACTTCGGCAGCGACCCAGCCTTCCTGAAGCCGCCGTCCCTGCCCGAGCCGAGCCTCGAATGGGGCACCTGGTAGGGGCAGCCCGACGCCGAACGCCACCGGAGCAGCTCACGCTGGCCGTGGTGGTCATTCCACGACGCATCCTCTCTACCTGCGCTGCCGGTTCTCAAACCAGCGGCCGCCCAGGCCTCCGGCCGAGCTGCCGTAGGCGGGCTCGCCGTCGTGATCGCCCCGGACCAGGAGCCCATGGTCGGTCATGTCGCGCAGGGTCCGATCGATGGTGGTGTCGTCGAGGTCCGCGATCGCGGCGATCTCCGTCCTGGTCACTGGGTGCCCGATGTGCTCCAGCGTCGCGATGGTCTCGTACAGGTAGGCCTCCACCTCGTTCATGCTCATCGGCTCGGCGTACGGCCGGTCGCTGCTGGTACCCATCACGCCTCCTTCTAGGTGGTTGTGTCATGCGTTGCTGGCTCGGCCTCGCTACCCGCCCGGTCACGCGGTACTCGCCTGCGCCGGATGGTTTCTGCCGGATTTCCGTGGTGGCCCGACGCGGCCGTCGGTACCTGGGTTGAAACTCTGGGCGCGCGGGCCGGTTTGCGCGCCGCGGTCCTGGGAAGCCGACCTGAGTCTCTGCCAGTGCTGATGACCGCAGCCGGGGGGTGTCATGAGAACCGGCGCCGCTCGTGGCCATGTGGGCCACTTCCACGAGGCCGGCTTTTACGGCTCCGATGCCGAGTTCCGTGCCCTCATCGTGCCGTTCGCTGAAGAGGGCATCGCCGCGGGCGAGCCGGTCATCATCGGTTACGACGACCGCAAGAGCGACCTGCTGCGGTCGTGGCTCACCGACCCGTCCGCGGTCGAATTCGTCGCCGATGAGAGCCTGTACGCCACCCCGGCACGGGCCATCGCAACCTACCGGCGGCTCTTTGAATTCCATGTCGCCATGGGCGCCGGGCAGATCCGGATTGCCGGGGATGTGCCCCATCCGGGCAACGGCCGACGGTTCGAGGGGTGGGACCGCTACGAATCGGCCGTCAACACCGTCTGGCAGGCCTTCCCGGTGTGGGGTCGGTGCCTGTACGACGCCACCACCACGCCGACGGCGGTGCTCGACGTGGTCGAGCGAACGCACCCCCGCATCATCTCGCCGTCGGGACAGCGCCGGGCAAGCGACCGCTACCAGAGCATCGCGGTATTCGAAGGCCTCCCGTACGCTCGCGATCCGCTCGAGGATTCCCCGCCCGTTGTCGAGCTGGTCGACCAGTCCGCCGCCGATGCCCGGCACGCGCTCGCGGAGGTCAGCCGCGGCCGCTTCGCGGACTCCGCACTCCGTGACCTGCTGATCGGCGTCAGCGAGGCAGTCACCAACGCGCAGCGCCACGGGCGCCCACCCACGACGACGCGTATCTGGGCCGCTCCGGACCGCATGGTGGTCACCATTCACGACACGGGCCACGGTCCAGCCGATTGCCTGGCAGGCCTCGTCCCGGCACCAGGCAGCACCTCGGGCGGGGGACTTGGACTCGGGCTGTGGGTGATGCACCAGCTCGATATCGACGTCGCGCTCAGGCGCAGCGACGACGGCTTCACCGTCAGGCTCCGGCACCTCCAGGGGAAGCGGGCGGCTGGCGAAGGCGCTCCCGGTGACGAATAGTGACTTAGCATGAGGAGGCGTGATGACTAGGCTGTTACGCCCAGCGATGGCCGCCATCGTGTGCGCGATCGCTGCGGCGTGCGCCAGTGTTCCGGTCCTGCCGGAGTCCGGCTCGGGCACGCCGTCGGTCGTGTCTCGCGGCTGCGAGCACCTCAGCCGGCATCAGTATGAGGTCTGCTACGCCTACATCGTGAACGATTCCCTGCTGGCGCGGGTGCCGTACTACCAGGTGGGCCGCCAGCCCGTGCTCGGGCCGCTCGCTTTGACCCGGCTGGAGAGCCGTTACTACGGCCAGGCTCGGCGCTTCCTGATCGAGCAGACGAAACACTGGCCACGCAGCGTCGATGTGTCGGTGCCCGATATCCGGATCGTCGGCCCGGTTACGGTGTCCGCGAACCTGGGCACGGCGACGATCACAACCGTCGAGACCTGGATGGTGCGCGCGGAGCCGAGCGCTGGCAGCCCGTCGGGGCGGGTGCTGTTCGCAGAAACCGACGCCCGGCACACGATCTGGCTCGACCGCACCCCCACCATTCTCTGCCTTGCAGGCCACTGCCTGCACAAATGGGTCGTCGTGCGGATCCGGTAACAACGCGGCGCGCTGCGCAAAGCTCCGCAAGCGCGAACGCCTGTGGGTCTGCGGGGTG
>Ga0126378_10001472_pt1 | contig 17497 bp, 23 predicted proteins | sample PanSoiMetPlot_23_FD_92587 | JGI IMG/M metagenome (GOLD analysis project Ga0126378, IMG submission 92587) | Tropical forest soil microbial communities from Panama - MetaG Plot_23 | ecosystem: Environmental > Terrestrial > Soil > Tropical forest > Bulk soil | place: Panama | collected 2016-02-17
GATGTTCATCGAGAAGCCTTCCGCGTCGCGGACCGAGGCAAAAGCCGGAAGAACAAGCGTTCCGGCCTCAGCGTACTTTGCCGGTCCCGGCGGGTAGTTGAACTCTGCGTCATGCATCCTGACGCGGATTCCCTTGTACTTGGCGCTCGGATAGACATCCACGACCATGAACACGACGCCGCCGTTCTGAAGGACTTTCGAGATGCCGGCCCCGGTATTGCGTCGCGCGAACGCGATCGGCGTGGCGTGCGTGGCGGTGCGGCCTTCATAGATCCAGCGCTCCGTCGGCGTCGGCTTCGACCCGATCGAGTAGACGAAGCCGATGTCGAATCTGCGGTCCTTCAGATGCGCCATGAACAGTTCGAGGCTTCCGATATGGGGCACCGCGAGGATGCAGCCGTTGCGCGATCTCGAAAGTGCCTGAGCAAGGCGGACCAGAGCCTCGTCGGGAATTGCAGCTTTGACGTCCAGCGCTCTCAGCCGGTCATGCCGCAAATTGCCGAGATCGAAAAGGACCGTCACCCACGCCGCCAGGCCATCGACCACATAATCATGGGTGGCGGTGCCACGGCGGATGCTCTGGCGGATGAACATGTCGTTGGCCATCGAGCTGGGCCGGCTCGCGATTACCTCGGCGATTTTTCGCGCAAGATATGGCTGGCGTGTCGGAGGCACGACAGGCGCCAGGCGGTCGACAAGAGTCACGACCGCAGTCTGGATGTCTCCCTGCGCACGGGGAAAGAAACCCATGCCCCCAATCCGATGCTTCCCGCTGCCCCCTTTAGAGACTATTGCACAACCCGCAGCACATTCACAGGCTGTTCAGCTTCCTGGCCGGCGAGGACATTCGCGAGGCCGTTCCGCGGTGTGCCGAATGTCTAGGAGCGAGGTGCCGCGATGTCGCCGGGCAGCGTGAATTGAAAAGTCGCCCCCGGGCCTGCGTTGGGGCTCGCCCACAGGCGGCCGCCATGCGATTCGATGATCCGCCGGCTGATGGACAGCCCCATCCCAGTCCCTTGCGGCTTCGTGCTGAAGAACGCCTCGAAAATCCGCTAGGCGTCGTTATCGGGAAGACCGATACCCAAATCCCTTACCGCGATCAAAAGCTGATCATGCTCGGCGCGCTTCGATGCGACGGTCAGCTCGCCAGCCTTGCCGCGCATCGCCTCGATGCCGTTGATCATGAGGTTCATCAAGACCTGCTGCAGCTGCACGCGATCCGCGATCGTCGTGGGAAGCGTCGCGTCGAGCTCGGTCTGGATGGATATGGAGTTCCGGCGCGCGGTATCACCGAGCAATATGGTGATCTCCCGAACGATTTCGTTGAGGTCTACGGGCTCCCGTTCCGGCGTGCCCCGCCGGTAGAGCGCGCTCACCCTGTCGATGATGTCGCCGGCGCGCGTCACGGCCGCGGCCGAAGCCGCGGCGGCACCCTGTGCTTCCGTCAGATCGGGCGTATCGCGAGAGAGCCACCGAACGCAGGCCGCAGCGTTCATGACGGCGGCGGCCATCGGCTGCCTTATCTCATGGGCCAGCGAGGCAACCAGCTCGCCCATCACGCTCACGCGGCTCATGCGTGCGAGATCCGCCTCGAGCTGGCGCAACCTTTCGCGCTCTTCATCGGCCCGCTTGCGGTCGGTGATGTCGTTGTTCGTCACCATGGCCCCAATCGGGCGCCCCTCAGCGTCCCGCTGGAGGGACCAGCGGCTGGCCACGACAACCTGCGTTCCGTCTCTCCGGCTCTGCCGGAGTTCGCCTTCCCACTGGCCGTTGCGCAGCAGCACCGCGGTCATCAGCTCGTACGGCGCAGGGAAGACCGTCTTCAGCAGCTCGGGGGCGATCCTTCCCTTGGCCTCCTCTGCCGTCCATCCATACAGCGCCTCGGCACCGCGATTCCAATAGGTGATGACGCCCTGCATGTCCCTCACATATATGGCGTCATGGGTCAGGTTGAGCAGATCGGCCTGCGCCCGCAGGGTTTCCTCTGCCTGCCTGCGCGCCTCCTCCGCCTTCCTGCGCTCGGCGCGCTCCCGGGCTTCGCGCAGCGCCCGCTGCACGGAGGGGACGAGCCGCGGCAGCCGCGTCTTCAGGACATAGTCCGTCGCCCCGATCTTCAGCGCCTCGATCGCCACTTCCTCGCCCAGCGTGCCGGAAACGAAGATGAACGGCAGCTCGGGGCGGGTGATCTGCGCAAGCTTCAAGGCGGAGAGGCCGTCGAAGGACGGAAGCCTGTAGTCGGCGAGAATGATGTCGAGCCCGGGATCTCCGAGAGCGGTAGCGAACTCCTCCCGGGTTTGAACCCGGGAGATGGTGCAGTCCACATCGCCGGCCGCGAGGAATTCCCGGATCAGCTCCGCATCCCTGGAGTCGTCTTCGAGCAGGAGTATCCGCAAGGTAGACGTCACGGCGCCTTCTTCACGCTCCCGGGCGGGGGTACGTTGACGACGGCCCAGAAAGCGCCCAGCTCCCGGACGGCATTGACGAACTCGTGGAAGTCGACCGGCTTCACGACATAGGCGTTCACCCCGAGCCGGTAGCTCCGCATCATGTCCTTTTCCTCGTGGGATGAGGTGAGCACCACCACGGGTATCATCTTCAGCTGCTCGTCGGACTTGACCTTCTGCAGCACCTCCAATCCATCGACCTTCGGCAACTTCAGGTCGAGCAGCATGACGGCAGGGTTCTCGTCGGGACGGTCGGCGAATTCCCCGCGGCAATAAAGATAGTCCAGGGCCTGCTGCCCGTCACGGGCGATCACCACCTCGTTTGCCAGGTTGTATTCCGACAGCGCCGTCAGCGTCAGCTCGACATCGTTCGGATCGTCCTCGACGATCAGGATCCGTCCCAGAGTGGCCATGATGGTCTATGCGCTCCTTTCCGCCGCTTTTCCTATCGTGGGGAGCGAGAAATAGAAGGTGGCGCCTTGATCCACAACTCCCTCGGCCCGGACCTTTCCTCCGTGCCGGGAGACAATGCGCTGAACGGTCGCCAGTCCTATTCCCGTGCCCTCGAATTCTTCCCGCAGATGCAGACGTTGAAACACGCCAAACAGCTTGTCCACATATCGCATGTCGAAGCCGGCGCCGTTGTCCTTCACGAACAGTTCGGCCTCCGCGCCATCCGCTTTCACGCAGCCGATCTCGATTTCCGCCTGCTTGCGCATGCGCGTGAATTTGACGGCATTGGACACGAGGTTCACGAGCGCGATTCTCAACATGGATCGATCGCCGAAGCAGACCGGAAGAGGATCGATTTTCCAGACGATATTCCGGTCCTTGGCCGCTGGGCCCACTTCGGCGATGACATCCCGGGCAAGCTCTTCCAGGTTCACCGCTGCCTTTCGTGTCTCGGCCCGCCCGATCCTGGAAAATGCCAGCAGATCGTCGATCAGGTCACCCATTCGCTTGGCGGAATCGAGGATCGTGCGGATGTAGCGGCGGCTCTTGTCGTCGAACGAGGCGGCGGCCTGGCTTTGCAGCAGCTCCGAGAACCCGACCATATGGCGCAGCGGCGCCCGCAGGTCGTGCGAGACCGAATAGGCAAAGGATTCCAGCTCCCTGTTCGCCGTTTCCAGCTCCCCGGCCCGCTTCGCGAGCTCCCGGTTCAGGCTCTCGATCTCGGTCTCGCGCTGCGCGCGCTGCTGCACCTCCACCTCGAGGTGGTCACGGGCCTGAATGAGGTTTTCCTCGACCCGGCGCCGGACGGCGCTGAACGAGGCGACGATGAGCGCCCATAGGACAAAGATGAAGAAGTAGGGCAGGTCCTCGGCGGAGACGGCGAGCGTATAGAGCGGGGCGACGAAGAAATAGTCGAACAGGGATGTGGCCAGAAGGACCGCCACCACGGAAGGACCCGTTCCCAGATACCAGGTGATGAGGGCAACGGCGATCGTGAGAACCGGCACGGCCACTTCGCGAAAGTTCAAGCTTTGCAGCCCGAGCGCCACTCCGAGGGCGAGTGCGACGCCGGCGACAGCAAGGCCGTAGCGCAGGAGCGCGCGTACCCAGGGTTGTTGGGCTTGCCAGCGCCCGAGGATATGCCTCGCTCCGGCACGGGTGGACAGTTTCGCGCTGTAGGTCATTCTGATGCCCCTACCTGCGCGCTGAGACCAAGAGTGCCTTATGGACCTGGGTCCTCATCGGCCGCGGTTTTCATCCCCGACTAGAGACAGAGGAGAAGACAGAAGAAGGGCTGAAATTCCCGGCCCCTGTGGAGGATACTAAATCCAATTTCTCCGCGGCAAAAGCCTGACTCATGTTTGCCAATGCCTAACAGGGACATCGGCCACTTCCCCAGCATCTGGGAACACCGCTAGGGGGGAATGCCCTGCAAAATCAGCTTAGGCTCGTCTGCGCGTTCAGGTTGCTTCCGATCGAGCTACGGCATCGGCGCGGCAAAGGACCAGAGGTCGGGCCGCCTGCCCGGGTGAGGCTAGACCGAGGCCACCCCCGTTGGCGTCAGGTTATAACCCAGGACGGCCGTCTCGATGACATCCCTCGGCATCACCACGCCGTGATAGCCGGCATAGGTGAAGGCGTCGAAGGCATCGTAGTTATGGGTGGGAGGCGGTGAGTTCGACGACCAGTCGCCGATATCGCCGCCATTCGACGCCGCGTTGTTGAAATTGCCGAGGCTGGTCGCGCCGTTGTCGATGGAGAAATAGCCCCCTTTTGCCGAGAGCTCGAGGGCACCCGGGCTCGAGAAGTTGAAGAGGTCCAGCACCGAATAGGTCGGATGGCCCTTGACGATCGCGCCCTCCATGCCGACGCGGCCCATCACCTCGCTGATCTCATGCTCGGCGATGGCGACGGCGTCATACTTGCCGGATCCCGTGCTACCAAGGGCGTAGGATATGGACTTTGAAGTGCTGAGGCCGATCCAGCCATCGACCCCGGTCGCGTCGCCGGGTATCAGGCCGAGCACCTTCGCCTCGGCATTCGTCACGTAGATCTGAGCCGTCGTCGGCTCATTCCTGGCGAGCGTCAGAGGATAGTTGTCGCCGGCAAGTGCGCCGGCCACGGTCGCGTAGCTGACGAGCATGTAATTGCTCTCGCTCTCGCCGAGCGCGCCCGCGTCCAGCTTCGAGCCGGCGACCTCGCCATAGCCGACGCGGATCTTGATCACGATGTCGTCCGAAAAGAGCTTGGTATAGCTGAGCGCGGCATTGACGATCGCCTGCTGGAAGCCCTTGGGCGCATCGGCGACCGAGGGATCCCAGACGAGGTCGAATTGGAGGCCACCGGCCGGGCCGACCAGGGTCGGCGCCGGTGTCGAGGAATGGGGCGTGATGCCCCCGAAACCGCCCCAAAAAAATGCATGTTCCCGAAGAACCCGAGCGCGGCGGCACCGTCCTGCGCGGGCAGCCCATGGCCCGCGCCCAGCGAAGGGCCGCTGAAACCGAACGATCCGTACCAATGAACTTCCGACGGTTCGAACAACATATCCGCACAGGTCTCTTTGAAGAGGCGCGGCTGCTCGGGCAGACATCTGCTCTGGAGCGCCATCGTCGCGGCCCGGATTTTCGCCGGTTGTGGCGGTTCCCGCAAGCCCATCCGGCCGTGCAATCGCAGATTGTGGCGGATCGCCGCCTATTCCAGATAGTTGGCGTCAGCCGGGCTTGGCAGGCCCTTCGACTGCGCCGCCGCTCTCGGCCCAGTCCTTGAAGGCGCCGAGGTTATAGACATGAGGATAACCCATGTCCTTCAATAGCTTGCCGCTCAAGGCGGAACGGCCACCCGAGGCGCAGTAGACGATCACAGTTTTGTCCCTGGCGAAATTCTTGTCGTGATAGGGCGAGTCGGGATCGGCCCGGAACTCCAGCATGCCGCGCGAGACATGGAGCGCGCCCGCCACTTTGCCGCTCTGCGCCAGCTCCGGCGCGTCACGCACATCGAGAACGAGCGTGTTTCCCTTGGCGATCATCTCCCGGGCCTCGGCCGGCGTGACGCGCGGAACCGCGTCATTGGCAGCCTCCAGCAATTGCTTGACGGTCGTCACCATGTCGTCCTCCTCGCGGCGGAAATCCCGGACTCGTCTCCATCTGGGCGCTCCCGTCCAGATGCCGATATGATCCTACACTAGGCCTCAGCGCCTTGCCTCGACACAAGCTCGCTCGATCGCCGATGGACGTCGTCATCGAATTGACCCAATCCCCGACCCCGGAGGTCCTCGATCTACTGGGCGAGCTCGATGCCGCCTTGTCGGGCCCCTATGCCGCCGAACAGCGTCACGCCCTCTCGGTGGAGCAGTTATTCCAGCCGCATATCCGCTTCTTCCTGGCACGCCTGGAGGGCGTGGCCGTCGCCTGCGGCGCCGTCGCCTTTCTCGATGGCTATGGCGAGGTCAAGCGCATGTATTCGCGATCCCGGGTGCGGGGGCTCGGCCTGGCAAAGGCGCTGCTCGGCCGGATCGAGGCGGAGGCACGCGGTGCGGGCCTCTCGCTCCTGCGCCTGGAGACGGGGATCCATCAGCTGGAGGCCCTCAGATTCTACGAGGGTGCGGGGTTCCGGCGCCGGGCTCCCTTCGGTTCCTATCTCGATCTGCCGCCGCATGCGATCGAGACCTGCCTCTTCTACGAGAAGGCGCTGTAGAGCCGTCCGGCGAGAGCAGGGGAATCGCACTTGAATGGTCGTGGGAGGGGTCCAGGGCGACAAGCGAGCTCATGCAACCCTGGAATCCCGGCTTTCGCCGGGATGACGACAAGAGAGAGCGATGCGAAATCGGCCATATGCAATTGCGATGTCCTGTGGCCGTAAGAGTCGCGCCTGGATGCCGCGCCTCGGGTGCCCTAGGCTGGAACCTGAGCTCTTGGCACCACGAGTCGAGGAAGAATGCCGCCGATGCGATATCTGATTCTCTTGCTGCCCTTGCTCGCGGCCTGCGCCTATGACGAGGCCCATGGCCTGCAATGCGCGCCAGCCTATTCGCCGGGCACGCCCGCTTACAAGGCCTGCATGATGCGCAATGCCGAGACCGGCGACGAGGGCTATGCCTATGAGCAGTACGACTATACGGCCCAATGAGTGCCTCCGCCGGCCGGTCAATTCACGCCGCCCGCCGGCTCCTCTATAGTCCTGCCCTCCGCCGGCCGGCGCGGTGCGTGTGTGTGCAAAGGGGTTCCGATGTCAGGACGTAGATTCACCTTGGCAGGGCTCATCGCCATCGCCCTGGTGGCGAGCTTGCCGGCCCTTGCCGAGGATCCGATCAAGATGTCGGTCATCGGCTATGCCAAGGTCCCGCACGGAACGGGGCTCGACACGAAGATCTCAGTGAATGACGAGCTGAACACCTATGTCGAGGACCGTCTGCGCCAGGCGCTGGTGGCGCGCGGATTTCACCTTTCCGGGGATGTCCGCCGCGTCTTCGCCGTCGATGCGGTCAAGATCGGCAGCACGCCGCCGCCGCCCACCTATTACGATCCGGAGGACGCCCAGATGCATCTCAGCATCGATACCACCGGCAAGGTTCCGCCCGGCGAAGAGTTCGGCCACAGCTTCCGCATCTCGCTCGATCTCTATAACCGGGTCACCGGCCATTATTTGTGGCGGGGGGAGATCACCGATGCGAAGCCCGATGTCGATCCCTTTGCCGCGACCGACCAGCTCCTTGCCCGGCTGCTGGACGCCTTCCAGATGTCGGTCGAGAAGGGTGTTCCCGACTGAATGTGGTGCCGGGGTCATGATCCGGCTCTCCGAGATTTAACAAACGGAACCGGCGGCGGCTGGTAACATATCACTGGTGCCCAGGCAGGGCGGCCAGTCAGGAGGTTCTATGGGTCAGCCGATGACCGGAGAACACTCTGCGAAGTCGGATGAGGATCTCATCGGACTTCTGGATTCCGGTCCCTGGACTGTGCGCGCCGGGCCGCAGCCTGCGGCCTCCCGGGCGAGTCTGCGGGACGCCTTGCAGCAGGCCCGCGATCTCTCCGCCCAGGGCATCGCCATTACGCATCTCGCGCGCGGTCCGGACGAATCTATCGTCGTGGGCGCAGTCCAGGTCTGCCGCCTCTGGCAGCGGCTGGGCATGGTCTCGCACTGACCATCGGCCCTAGAGACCCGCCGGGGCCGTCAGGCGAACCCTTTTCATCTGCTGGTCGATCTTCGGGTTGATGGAGCGTGCGGCCTTCAGCTCATGGGCCGCCTGCGCACGGTCGCCCTTGGCCGCATAGGCGATGGCGCTGCCGAAGAGGGCAGTATCGAAGAAGGGATGGCCCCTGAGGGCGGCCTTGTAATCCGCCAGGGCCTTATCCATCTCGCCCAGCCGCAGATAGGCATAGCCCCGGCTGTCGAGGAAAATGGGATCCTTGGGGCTCATCGCGAGCGCCTTGTTGCAATCCGCCAGGGCCCGCTCGGCATGGCCGAGAATGGCGAGCGAATAGCAGCGGTCCTGATATGTGGCGGGATATGTGGGGTCGAGCCGGATCGCCTGGTCGTAATCCTCGATAGCCCGCTCGAACGCGCCTTTGCCGAAATAGGCCAGACCGCGATCGGCGTAGGCATGGGCATGATCGGGCTTCAGCTTGATGGCGGCGTCATAGTCGAGGATCGCCCGGTCATAGTTCTCCTGGGCCACAGAGGCGTTGCCCCGGTGGTAGAAGGCCCAGGCGATTCCGACCGTCTCAGCGCCCCAGATCTCGATCACCCGGGTGCAGGCCTCGATCTCGAACTTGGGATTGCTCTCATTGACGCAGGCATCGACAAAGACCCGCTGCGCCGTGGCCTGCCCTGCGCCGAGCAGAAGCAGGGCGAAGGCAATCGCCAGCGTGCCGCGGATGGAGGCCTGTCTCATCCCGTTTTGCTCCCCGATGTCCCGCGTTCGAGGCTACAGGCGGTCGAGGCTGGGGCACGAATCAAGAAGCCGTGTCCCGCGGCCGGGAGAGGAGGGGCAGCCATGGCCCGGGGCGGCGCGCTTCACCACCCCGGGCCCGCTGGTCTACTGCCCGGCGCCGGGCGGCAGCTGGTCGAAGAATCCGATCATGGCCTGCAGGCGCCCGTCGGCGAGAATGCCGATATCGGTGCCCTTGACCATCGCCGGTCCTGAGGCCGGTGCCAATTCCCAGGTGAAGCGCAGCCGGTCGTGATGCGCCTCCACTTCGCTGGTGCGCCGGAAGCGATGCTCGGGGAAGCGCGCCTGGACGCTCCGGATCATTCCGTCGATCCCCGCATGGCCCTCGCTTTCCAGCATGGGGTCGACATAGCAGGCATCAGGGGTCCAGGCCCGGGCGATCAGCTTCTGCCGGCGTTCGGCGTCGCCCTCATTCCAGGCCGAGATGTAGCAATCGATCAGATCGGTGACGTCGCTCATGATGGCTCCTTTCCTGCGGCATCTCCGGGCGCCGGTCCCCGTGACCGGCCCTGATGCCCGACCCCATGATTTCGTGCCGGTCGGCCAAGGGTCCATTACCTCGGGCGTAATCAGCAGCGGATTTTCTCCATGCTATCCTTGCCCCATGTCGATCATCTCCCAGCAAGCCATCTCCCAACCGATCGGCGGCCTGCTGCGCGAATGGCGCCAGCGCCGGCGCCTCAGCCAGCTAGCACTTGCCTGCGAAGCGGACATCTCGACGCGGCATCTGAGCTTCCTTGAGACGGGCCGCTCCCGGCCCAGCCGCGAGATGGTGCTGCATCTGGCCGACCGGCTCGACCTCCCCTTGCGCGAGCGCAACCGGCTCCTCGTGGCCGCCGGCTATGCGCCGGTCTTCTCCGAGCGGGCCCTCGGCGATCCTGCTCTCCAGGCGGCGCGGCGCGCGGTCGATCTGGTGCTGGCCGGCCACGAGCCCTATCCGGCGCTCGCGGTGGACAGGCATTGGATTCTCATCGCCGCCAATGGCGCGCTGACCCCATTCCTGGCAGGTTCTGCGCCCGCATTGCTGAAGCCGCCCGTCAATGTGCTGCGCCTCGGCCTTCATCCCGAGGGGCTGGCGCCCCGCATCGCCAATCACGGCGAATGGCGGGCCCATCTCCTGGCGCGGCTGAAGCGTCAGGTCGAGCTTTCCGCCGATCCGGTGCTGGGCGATCTCCTGGCGGAGCTGCAGAGCTATCCGGCGCCGCGAGAACGCATGCCGCAGGTCGCACCGGCCGAGGCCGCCGTGGCCGTGCCCCTCCGGCTGCGCAGCGATGCGGGGCTCCTGTCCTTCATCAGCACGACCACGGTCTTCGGCACGCCGGTCGACATCACCCTCGCGGAGCTGGCACTGGAATCCTTCTTCCCGGCCGATGCCGAGACCGCCGCGGCGCTGCGCTCCAACGCCCCTCTCCCGCGCTTCGGAGCGGGAGAGGGAACCGAAGAATGCGACAGCCGAGAAAGCAGCTGACCTATCTCTGCGTCTTCTGGCCGCCCGCCAGCGCGATGACGGCGATGATGACGAGGCCGGTCAGGATCATGCGAATGCCGGCGCCGAAGCCATAGGTGTTCAGCATGGCGACGATCAGAAACAGGAACAGCGACGCGCCCCAGATGCCGGGAACATTGGCGAAGCCGCCGGCGACCGAGGTGCCGCCGATCACGACCACGGCGATGGAGGCGAGGAGATACTCCGCTCCCATATTGAGCGCCGCCCCGCCGGAGAAGGCCGAGAAGAGGCAGCCCGAGAGCCCCGCCAGGGTCGCGCACATCACATAGGTCGCAAAGCGCGTGAGCTCGACCGGAATTCCGGAGAAGCGCGCCGCGCGGGGGTTCTGGCCAATGGCGATGACCGAGCGGCCGTAGATCGTGCGGTTGAGGGCGATGTGCAGCAGGATCGAGAGCAGGATCGCGCCCAGGGTCAGATAGGGCAGGCCCAGGACCTCGCCGATGGAGAAATCGCCGAAAGCCGGCGGCGGCTTGATGCGCAGACCCCGGCTGTACCAGATCGCGGCGGACAGGAAGAGGAAGCTGGAGGAGAGGGTGGCGATGATCGGCGGGATGCGCAGCGCCCGGATCAGGCCGTAATTGAAGGCACCGACCAAAGCACCCGCAGCGAGAGCGAGCAGGATGCCGACGGCGATCCGGGGATCCTGGTTATCCATGTATTTCATGGCGATGGTGCCGGCCAGCGTCATGGTCGCCGGGATCGAGAGATCGACATTGCCCGGCCCCAGCGTCACCACGAACATCTGGCCGAGGCCGACCAGCACCGAGAACGTGGCGAAGGAGAGGGCGGCGGTCAGGACCTCGCCCGCGCCCTGGCCCTCGGTGAATCCCTCCATGGCGGCCCAGACCACCGCCGCCGCGACGAAGGACCAGATCCAGGGCCTGCGGGCGAGGCGGGCGAGCTGCCCGCGCATCATCGCTGCCGCTCCCAGCGGGTCACCAGGAGCCTCAGCGCCAGCACCAGGATCAGGATCGCGCCCTGGGCGCCGATCTGCCAGTCGGGGTTGAGCCTGAGGAAGGAGAGGAAGGAGGCCGCGAGAGTCAGTGTCGCGGCACCGATCACCGCTCCCATCGGCGAGACACGCCCGCCGACGAACTCGCCCCCGCCCAGGATGACCCCGGCGATGGAGAGCAGCGTATAGCGCAGCGCGATATTGGCGTCGGCCGAGGTGGTGAGCCCCACCAGCGCCAGGCCGGAGAGCGCGCCGAAGAGGCCGGCAAGCGCGAACATGGTCATCTTGATCTTCAGCATCGACCAGCCGGCGCGGGCAACCGAGCGGGCATTGCCGCCCGCGCCACGCAACACCACGCCATAGGCCGAGCGCATCAGCCCCAGATGCACGATGAACCCGAGGCCGATGGAGGCGAAGATGGCGAAGGGCAGGAAGGGGGTCCGGAGCCCCATGATCGCCAGCAGCCAGCCCGGCGCATGTCCGCCGGGCGTCGGCAGCAGCAGCACGGCGAGGCCCTGCCAGACGAAGGACATGCCGAGGGTGACGACGATGGAGGGCAGATCGCGCAGATAAATGAGGGCGCCCACCGCGGCATAGAGGGCGATGCAGCCGAGGAGGACAGCGATGCCGAGGACCGGCGAATCCTTCAGCCAGGTCGCCGCCACGCAGGCCGTAAACCCCACATAGGCGCCGATCGAGAGATCCAGGTCGTTGACCGTGATGACGAACATCTGCGCGATGGTGGCGAGCGCGATGGGCACCGCGAGATTCAGCAGGAGGTTCAGCCCGAAATAGCTCATCGCCCGAGGCTCGAGATAGAAGATGGCCGCGAGCAGGGCAGCGAGCGACAGCGCGGGCAGGAGGCTGCGCAGCAGGCGCGCCGAGACGAAGGCGGTCAAGACGCCGCCTCCTCGAAGGAGGAATGCAGAACCTTCTCCTCGCTCAAGGCATCGCGGGCGAGATCGGCGACGATGCGTCCGTTGCGGAAGACATAGACATGATCGCAGTGGCGCAGCTCGTCCATCTCGGTGGTGTACCAGAGGAAGGTGCGGCCCTCGGCCGCCTCGGCACGGATCATCGCGTAGATTTCCTGCTTGGTGCCGACATCGACGCCGCGCAGGGGATCATCCATCAGGACGATCGCGGCATCGGAGCCGAAGGCGCGGGCGAAGAGCGCCTTCTGCTGATTGCCGCCCGACAGCGAGAGGATGTTGTTCGCTACATCGGGGGTGCGGATGTTGATGCGCCGGCGCCAGTCATCGGCAAGCGCGGCCTCGCGGGCCGCGTCGATGAGCAGGCCCCGGCTCAATGCCTTGAGCGATCGAACGGAGATGTTCCGGGCGATGGACCAGAGCGGAAAGATGCCGTCGCTCTGCCGGTCGCCCGCGACCAGCGCCACCGGCCCCGCGACGTGATAGCGCTCCGAGCTTGCTCTGCCTTCTGTCGCGAGGCGGACCAGAAGCTCCGTCTGGCCATGGCCGCTCAGCCCCGCGAGGCCGACGACCTCGCCGCGGAAGGCGGTCAGCTCGCGGCCGTCGCCCTGGCTCAGCGGCTGCGCCCGGACCTGCGCCACGCCCTCCTGGCGCTTGGAGGCGAAATCGGCAGAAATCTCCTCCCTGGCCACGCTGCCCATGGCGCTGACCAGGGAGTTGCGGGTGAAATCGCCCGCCGGCCGGGCATCGACCACCTTGCCGTCGCGCATCACCATCACACGGTCGGCGGTACCGAGAATCTCGCCCAGGAGATGGGAGATGAGGATCGTCGAGGCCCCGCCCGCCACCACCTGGCGGACGAATGCCAGAAGCTGGCCGGCGGCCCGGGCGTCGAGGGAGGAGGTGGGCTCGTCCAGGATGACGAGCCTGAGCGGTTCCTCGGTCACCGTGAAGGCGCGCGCGACCTCGACCATCTGGCGCCGGGCGATGGAGAGGTCGCCCACGATCTCGCCCGCCGAAATGCCATGGCCGGGGAAGATCTCGTCGAGCTTCGCCGTGATCAGCCGGCCGGCGCGACGCTGCCAGCCAAAGCCGGAGAGCGCCGGGTGCATGATGCGCAGATTCTCCGCCACCGTGAGATTGGGGCAGAGCGAGAGCTCCTGGAACACGCAGCGTATGCCGTGGCGATGGGCGGAAGCTGCGCCGTAGCCGAAAGTAAGGTCACGGCCTTCGATGGTGATGCGGCCGCGGTCCGGTGCCGCCGTGCCGGCGAGGATGTTCATGAGCGTGGATTTGCCGGCGCCGTTATGGCCGACCAGACCGAGGCATTCGCTCGTGCGGATGGCGAGATCGACCCCGGCCAATGCGCGGACGGCGCCGAATTGCTTTTCGGCGCCGTCCAGCCGGACGATCTCAGCAGGAGTGTCGGCCACGGGGAGCCGGTTCTACCTGGAGCCTTTCCCCCGCGCCGCCGCCCTCACTGCTTCATATTGGCCTTGATGGCCTTGATCGCGTCGTCCTGGGTGTACTCCGTGCTCGCCACGCCGCCGACCGGGATATTGGGCAGCGCCGCCTCGAAGTTGTCCTGGGTGAAGGAGAGATAGGGCACAAGCAGGTCGTGGGGGATGTCCTTGTGGCCATCGAGGATCTGCTGGGCGACCCAGAAGGCGAGGGTAGAGACGCCGGGAGCGATGGAGGCCGACCAGGTCACATAGCCATTCGCGTCCTTCTGCTCCTTCCACCAGGCGAGCTCGTCCTGGCGGTTGCCCATGATGATGGTGGGCGTCGGCCGGCCGGCGGCCTTGAAGGCTTGCGCTGCGCCGTAGCCGTCACCACCCTGGTCGACGACCCCGACCAATTCGGGCAGCGAGGGCAGGATTCCAGCGACCGCCTTCTGTGCCACGTCCTCGGCCCAGTCGCCGTTGACCGAGCCCACGATCTTGAACTGCGGGTATTTCGCTACGCCGGCCGCGATGCCGTCATGGATCGACTGGTCGATGGAGGTGCCGGCGAGGCCACGGATCTCCAGCAGATTGCCGCCCTTGGGGAGGCGACCGTTCAGGAACTCGACCTCCTTCTCGCCCATATCCTTGAAGTCGACCACCACGCGCCAGGCGCAGGGCTCGGTCACGATGCCGTCGAAGGAGACGACGATGATGCCGGCATCGCAGGCCTGCTTGATCGGCCCGTTGAGGGCATCGGGCGAAGCCGCGTTGATGACGATGGCGTCGTAGCCCTGCAGGATCAGGTTCTGGATCTGGGCCGCCTGCTCGGTGACCTGGTTCTCTGAGGTGGTGAAGACATCGGCCGCCGCGACGACGCCGTCGGCCACCGCCTTCTTCGTCACCGCGTCATAGCTTTTCAGCATCGCCTGGCGCCAGGAATTGCCGGCGTAGTTGTTGGAGAAGGCGATCTTTTTGGTCTTGGTATCCGCATTGGCCGCCCCGGCCGCCAGGGCGAGGGCGATAGCGGTCATTGCCGCGATGCCTGCGATCCGACGCATGTCCGTTTCCTCCCGGTATGGTTGCGCCCGGCCGGAATGGCGGGCGTCATGGGTTCGCCTCACGCGCTTCTTTGGGGCGGCAATTGTATGACCAATGCTCCGGCGATCACAAGAATTGCCTCGCCGCCGGGCCGCAAGCGAGAATGCGCGACCGGGCCAGCAGGAGGGGATGCCATGCCATTCGTCCAGATTCAGATCCTCAAGGGTCACTCCCAGGCGCGCAAGGACAAGATCGCCGAGCGCGTGGTCGACGCCGTCGCCGAGGTGGCCGAGCTGCCGCGGGATGCCGTCTGGGTGGTGTTCGAGGATGTCGATGCGGAGGACTGGTATGTCGGCGGCCGCACCGTGCGCGCGATCAAATCGGGCGAGAAGACCTAGCGAGAGCCATGCGGGACTGATGCGATCTCTTCTTGTCGTCATTCCGGCGAAAGGCGGAATCCAGGGTAACTGTCGGAGTCTGCGGCCCCGGATCCCGGCTTTCGCCGGGATGACGGAAAGGGGGCGTGCGGCGTTAATGCCCGCCGCGGGTGCGGTGGCGGCCCCAGAGCAGAAAGCCCAGGCCGACCAGGAGGGCGGCGACGACCAGGAAGGCGATGATGCGGAACGGGCCGAAGAAGGCGCCGAGGATCAGGTCGACCAGCATCAGCAGCAGGTTGTAGGCCTTGGCCGTGTACTGTACGAAATCCAAGGTAAGACCTCGGTCGGCCGGCGGAATTACTGACTTCGGGCGGTGCCGGCGAACTCTGCCTCGAGCTCCTCCTCCAGGTGGACCAGATCGTCGGGCAAGGGCATGCCGGTGGACCGGATCTCGTTCAGCCGCTCGCGGAGCTGCTGGTAGAGCTCACGCTTGTCCTCGGGCTGATTCTCCATCTGCGTCACCAGCAGCGAGATCTGGGCCAGGAGGTTCTCGAACGCCATTCCAGGCACTCCTCTGATCGGGGCCCGTGCGGAACCCCCGGGCCTTGCGGCAGGTTACTGCATGGGACGTACCGCTGCCGGGATTTGATAGAGATATCAATCTGTTATGCCGTGTCCGCCAAAGCCGTGTCGGCGTGGTGTCCGAAAGGATGATGCCATGCCCCGCTAGTGTGTCCGAACCAGTCGGGGAGTCCAGGCAAAAAGAAGGCCCCGCCGGAGCGGGGCTGACGGCCGCTGCTATTGCCCCATCACGAACGGCACCACGTCGCGCGAGCCGCACCTCGAACGGTTGATCCACGTCAAGGCGGGTGGAACGCCGCCGGGACAACATGGGGCATGTCCAACGACTATCGCATAGTGCTGCTGCACCGCCAGGCAGTGGCCGACCACGCAGACCAACTTATTGCCGACGCTCGGGAGCAGATTAACCGGGCCGACGATCTGCTGGAGCAGCTTAAAATGCAGCGATTCGGCCGCCGGATTAGCTCTTCTTCCCAGAACCTCAGCCCCGCCAGGTAGACGAGGGCCATTCACCACCCGGACAGGAGTATCAGGATGCAGAAGCCGACCTACCGAATAGCCCCCAGGAACGAGGGCCGCGTCCTCGATGTCGAGATAACGACGCCAGGGTCCCCGCCTCGTATCGTCAACTGCTTCAACAGAGAGGAGGACGCCTGGCAATGGGTGGACGAGCAACGCCAGGCGGATCGCTTCGCGCGGAGGCTAAAGCGAAATCCAGAGGGGAGAGGTCGCGCGTAGCCGGCACCGCTACTGCCCTATCGAGAACGGCACCACGTCGCGCGAGCCGCACTTAGAGCACTTCCACCGCTGCGCCAATTCGACGACCGTGGTCCAAGGCTTATGCTGGGCAATGAGATCCTCGACCGGCCAACGGTGCTTGTGACCACAGCCGTTGCAGTGGGCGCCGACGGTCGCGATCTTGCGATGATCCTGAAGGGAGGCGAGCGATACTTCCCATGCCTCGCGGGGACTTCTCAGACATCGCGACATGGTAGCAAGCCGGCGGCACGCCGACCTATCAGCAGACATATGAGCGCGGCGGTAGTGCCGTCTGCGTCTACGGATGCACCCGACGAATGATCGCACTCAGACGGCTGCCACCAACCAAGATGGCCGTGGCGGTTCGGCGCTGGTGGGGTTGATCGAAGCGAGAACGCTGCCAGGTAGTGACTCAGTTTGCAATTCAAAGCCCTTGACCGACCCGATTCTGTCCTCATGCTTAAGCGGAAAGCATCGAGGGCGGAATGCCGTTGCCGGATTGGTACATCGATGATCTCAAAGAGGAAATTAATCGCCTCAAGGGGATGCTTGAGCCGTTAGAAAGCGGAAAGATTAGAATTGGAGAGAAGAAAGTCGGGCGCCCGGATTTAGACGCAACCCAGGGCTGGATTCACTCGTTGAAGCAGACGATCCGAACTCTGCAATCGATTGTGGATAGGCGTGATGCCTAAAGGCCCTCGCCGAGAGAAGCGCCCCGCCGACGTGATAGGCGCCGCGGTCAAGGCTCGGCCGGCGCTACCCGCGGCCATAATGGTTTGACAGATGCACAGATGACCGCGATCAAGAAGCGGTTCTATGTGGACAACTATTGCATGAGCCACCCGCTCGACACGGTGAGGGCCGCTGCCATCGACCTGATTCGGGAGCTGGAGCGCCGAACCGGCCAATGATCTCCGTTGCCGATCTCCTGGCCCGCATCCCGCGCCACCAGCTTCAGACGCGGGACGGCATCATCTGGTCAGCCGAGCAGTTCGGCGAGGGCTTGCGCGCTCTAGGCCTGTCATCGGCCGCCATGGAGGAGGCGATCACCTACGGCGCGA
>Ga0126378_10001473_pt1 | contig 17494 bp, 13 predicted proteins | sample PanSoiMetPlot_23_FD_92587 | JGI IMG/M metagenome (GOLD analysis project Ga0126378, IMG submission 92587) | Tropical forest soil microbial communities from Panama - MetaG Plot_23 | ecosystem: Environmental > Terrestrial > Soil > Tropical forest > Bulk soil | place: Panama | collected 2016-02-17
CGCGCGTCAGGCTCGGCCCGTGAAGAAATCGGTCCATCCGCAATTTGGGCGTATCCCACAGTTCGCGTTGCCCATTTTGCAATCCCAAGCGCATCCAAGTCGTGTCGGGAGCATCGAAACCCAGTTTTGTTTTTCGCAGACGAATTTTCTCCGGCAAGATGCCTTGCATGGCGTCGCGGAGAATCCATTTACTCCAGCCGTCACGCAGTTTGAGGTCCGGCGGGCAACTGACAGCAAATTCCACAAGCCGATAGTCGAGAAAGGGATGACGCGTTTCCACGGAGTGCGCCATCGAATTCCTGTCTTCATGACGCAAGAAAGGCGGAATGCTGGAATAAGTCAAATCGATTTTCTGGCGCTCCGCAATACTTCCGGCGGCGCCGAGCTTCGCTACGCGAAAGTCGACATTCTCCCGAAATTCCGGGTTACACAGCCGTTCAGCCGGAGTGAATGGCCTTCGCAATGCGGCAGGCAAATAACGTGTGGCAGCGGCAAATTGCCCGTGTGTAGTCGTACCGTTCCGGAACGTCAGAATGATCTCTCGCAAAAGCTTCGGATTGCGCTCGCGAAGCATATGCCAAAAGTAGAAGTAACGGTATTTCTGGTATCCGCAAAGCGCCTCGTCGCTGCCTTGCCCGCCCAAAATCACGGGCACTCCCTGCTTCCGAGCGCTCTGCATGACCGTCCATTGAGAAAATGTGCTCGCGGCCCCCAGCGGCTCGTCGTGGTGGAAGATCAGCGATTGGACGCTCTCCCAGAACTCGTGACCCTTGGGAAATGTCGGATGATTTACGCTTTGCGTAGCGGAGGCTGCCGCGACCATGAACTCGCGCTCGTCGATCGCCCGATCCTCGAAACAAGCTGAAAAAGTTTGGAATTGGGTTTCCGGGGCGATCCCTTTTGCTTGGCAGAGGATAGCGGATGAATCCAGTCCGCCGCTCAGGCACACACCTACTGGCACATCACTTCGCAAACGTATTTTCACAGCATTTTTGAACAGATGCTGAAATTCTTCTGTCGCTTCTTCTACGCTCAGCTTATTCTGAGGCTCAACGCGAAGATCCCAGTACCTCCGAATGATCGGTGAAAGAGGGCTGGCCAAGTCGAGGGTCAGGAAATGACCGCCAGGAAGCTGATGAACGCCTTCGAAGAAGGTTTCCGAAGAGTGATCCATTAAGCCCCATTCCAGAAGGGCGAAAACCGATTGTGAGTTTGCACGACGCGCTATCGACGAAGCATGGAGGATCTGTTTAATCTCCGACCCAAAGAAGAAACAACCCTCGGAAAGGGCGTAGTAGAACGGCTTCACCCCAAATCGATCGCGAGCGCAAAAGAGTTTCTGTTTCCGGCGGTCCCAGAGGCCAAAGCTCCACATGCCGTTGAAATGTTGGAGGCATTCCTCTGCCCACTGTTGATAGGCGTGCAGGATAACCTCCGTGTCCGTCGCCGTTCGGAAATTGTGGCCTCTCTTCTCTAGTTCGCTGCGGATCTCCCGATAGTTGTAGATCTCTCCATTAAATGTCAGGGAGTACGCCCCATCATCAGTTGCCATAGGCATGCTTCCCGACGCAGAGACATCTAGAATTGCGAGTCGCCGGTTACCTAGCCCTACGACCGGGCGGGTCAGCCTGGGTGCTCGATGCTCATTGTGAATCGTCTCGATACGCGCGTCTGGGCCCGGTTCGGCAAAAGCAAAACCAAAACCATTTGGTCCGCGATAGCTGACGAGATGGGTCATCTCTATCAAGGCGCGCGGATCGAACCCGTCCCCTGCCACAATACCTGCTATGCCGCACATGTCTGTTTTATTTCTGAATAGAGATTCACAAGTTTGTCAGCTTGCGTTTCCCAGTTATAGCGTTCGAGCACTGCCGCTTGTCCCCGGCGCCCCATCTCTTCCGCTTCCCGGGGGTGCGCCAAAACATACTCAATCGCTTCCGCGATGCTCTGAGGATCCAACGGATTGACGAAAATTCCGCAGCCGACATCTCCTAAAATGCGGCGCCAGAGAGGAAAATCAGACGCAATTACCGGCAGTCCTGCCCCCATGTACTCAAATATCTTCTGGGGCATCGCCTCCACATGATTGGGTTCGGGGTGGAAAAGGACCAGCCCCGCGCGCGCTCCATGCAATAAACGAAAAGTGTTTGGCTGATCTAGCACGCCGTAGTGATGGACACGCTCCCAGCCTGGGCGCTGCGACAGTTTGTCATTTCCGCAATTTCCAGGGCCTGCGAGTTCGAGAGTTGCAGATAATTCTTCCGGCAACAAACTCATCGCGGACAACATCTCGCAGATCCCGCGATTAGCACTTAGGAGTCCCACGTAGGCAACCGACTGCCGGCGACACTGCCACGGAGTTTCCTGTATATCTGCAAGAATCTCTTTCTGGTAAGGGTAGTTGTGCACGATAACCGTCCGAGAGTTGAGCGGGCGGAATCGCTCGGCGATCGCCGGCGTTACTGTAATAAGGGCGGAAAATCGTTTGGCGACGAGTACTTCTAGCCTTTCGATTAGCCATGCGATCATAGGTCTGGTCCACCCCGGCAGATATTGCTTTGAGTAGACATCCTTTGGAACGTCTTCATGGATGTCGTAAATGACATTGTTACCTCTCATGCGCAGCAGAAGGCCCGCCGGGATCAATTCTGGATCGTGAAAATGATAGATATCTGCGTTTAGCTTTCGCGCCTCGCGATAGACGCGCCACACCGTCCGGGTCATCCGGGCAAGTCTTGAGTTGTTTTTCGGAATCGATTTGATCTGCACCTGATCCGCAACCAGGTCTCCAGAATGAGGGCAGACAAATGTCACTTGAAAGCCGGCGCGCGCCAGCGAGCGGCATTCCTTATGAAAAATCCGGGCGTCCAAGGCCGGGTGGACGGACGTCATGTGAACAACCTTGATGGAACGCATTGGCTTAGACCAGTGAAGAAGTGAAGCTAGGTCAGTAGGAACGGAAACTAAGGGACTTTGAGAGGCTCGCTTCGAATGCGAGGACTTTAGTGACCACCGGCAGCTAGAAGTTCGGTTACAATCTTCTGCGCCGCCCTTCCATCCCCATATGGTTTCGACTCTCCCCAGTCTTTTTTATGATTCTCCTGAATGGTTTGCCGGATGGACTCTGGAGTGCGTCCCGCAACGCGATTTGCTCCCAGTTCGACGGTTTCCGGCCATTCTGTTTTGTCTCGCAGAGTGACACAGGGAACGCCAAGATAGAAAGCCTCCTTCTGCACTCCGCCAGAATCCGTAAGAATCATTCGCGCGTGTTTTTCGAGCGCGAGCATCTCGAGGTAACCCAGAGGAGCAATGGGGCGAAGCGCCCGGTTGAGGGAGATTCCCGCTGTCTGCAGGAGATGTTGAGTCCGCGGGTGGACGGGAAAAAGCACCGGGAACTCAAGCGTTCCTATCGCCTCCAGGATGGTGCGCAAGGAATCAGGAGATTCAGTGTTTTCCACTCGGTGCAGCGTTAATAGATAATATTGCCCGTCTTCCAGACCATATTGGCCCAGATTTTCGTCTGAATTTTTCTCCGCAAGGTCCAGGCTCTGAAGTAGAGCGTCGTACATTACATCGCCCACCATCACTGCGCGACGCCCATGCAAATCGTCCTTCACACCGATTCCTTCCCGATGTAGATTCTCCATTGCGCTTTGCGAAGGCGCTAAGAGCAGACGGCTTAGATGATCCGCGATGATTCTGTTTTGTTCTTCGGGCATACCTGCATCCACGCTTCGGCACCCCGCTTCCACATGGGCGGCGGGTAATTTCAAACGTGCAGCCAACAATGCGCCTGCGAGTGTTGAGTTCGTATCGCCGTAGATCACGACCCAGTCCGGATGCTTATCAATCAGAATTGGCTCCAGTCGCGCGAGCATCCTGGCGATTTGAACGCCGTGCGAGCCTGACCCAACGGCCAAGTTGCAATGAGGCGTGGGAATCTGCATTTGTACAAATAGCAGTTCGGCGACTTCGCGGTCGTAGTGCTGTCCTGTATGAATAATGCAGTGTTCGATGCGCGGCAAAGCGCGTTGCTTGTTGTGACACTCAATGGCTCGGCACACCGGGGCGAGTTTTACAAACTGCGGGCGCGCTCCAACAATGCTGACCCACTTGGCGATTGAGCCATTCCTTCTAGCTCCAGAAGCGTCGATCACAGCTTTGCCTCCAATCGTAACGCGCGCTCCCGGCTAGTTCATGAAGCAGCTTTCGATAAACGACAGGATAGCCTCGCCCAATGAGTCTTGTGTTGTGCCACAGAAGAGAGAAGACGCCGCCCACAGCCCGGCACCGCGCTACGCAGTCAAGCAACTCTCTGAATGCATCTTCTGGCGACAACTTCATATATCCCTGGGGGGTGGAGTCCATGGCCATCAGCGGGATCTCCAGCAACTGTGCTTCGCGCCCCTTCGAAAGCAACCACGGCCGATAGGGATAGGACGTGCCTGCCCGAAATCCAATATGATCGGCAAATCCAACTGTGGCATCGTACGCCAAACCCAATTCGTCCCAATGGACCCATGTTTCAGGATTCCATCGAAGGAAATCCTGGCGGCCCCCGATTTCATGGTCGCCAAGTAATTCTCGAACGGCGGAAACTTCCATCTGAAGTCTTTCCAGAGACTCGAACGTGTCGTAGCTCGGATGCACTCCCATTTCAATTCCCTTGGCATGAAAACCGGCGACCAAACTTCGAATCCGCTTATCACGAATGTCGTAACCTGCCTCCTGTGCTCTCGGTGCGGAAGCTTTCCAATAGACCGCTGCGTCCAAGCCGTGTTCAAACGAAAGGTTGACAAGCTTCCGCAAAAGTATTGCGTAAGTAGTATCAATTCCAGTCCAGGGGGCAACGAGATCTCGAAGAGTCCCCAAAGGGAGCTTCCGCCGGAAGGTGTGCCCGAGTACCGTGCGAAGAGAGAAGGGCAGGCCTATCTCATCGACGTCGTGCCCAAGCTTCACACGGAGTCGTCGCTCAGCCGGCTTCCATCTTGGCAGCAGGATCGATAGGGCTTGTTCGAGTGCCAGCCCATATTCATCCACGATGGGGCGGTGCAGAAATCCGTTCTGCCAGGCTATGCTCGAAAAAGCTGAAAAGCGGCCGTGGACGTCTCGGGGTCCTGGAAGTGTTTCTTCAAAGCGGGACAGTGTGAGCAAAACGGACGTCGGCAGATCGACAGTGCATTCGAGGCAATCTCTTCCTGCTGCCGCAAAGAGCGACCCCACATCCCTTCTAACGTCGGATGAAAATGGAATCTTGAAATCAGGTATGAGTACAGCCTTCGTTCCCGGATCACACATCCACTTCGCCGTGGACGTTCGAAATTGACCCGCATTCAACTCCCTCCAAAACCAGAGATTAGCTTGAGGAAAGCGAATCTTTTGGCTTGTGCTCGGCTGGATAAATACATTGACGAAACCCTGATCATCAAATTCGATTCGCCAGGTCTGGAATAGGTCGGCTGTTACACCGGCGCGCCGCACGAGTTCCTTTATGGCGTAGATTGTCGCCTTTCGGGGCAGTCGCCTTACGTGCTCTATCTGCACTTGCGTGCTGACGGCGAGACGTGTCGGTGCCGCCGGTCTCAGGAATCTGTTTTTCATAAGAGCGCTATAGTCCTTGGCGACGGCGTTGGATGCTGCTGCCTTTCTTTTTGTCACAGATGGCATTCCGCTCACTCAATTTCCGTTGACGGGAACCTGACTCATTTTTCTTGTGTTGCAGCTTGCATTGATGACTTCCGTCCACTTTGCAAACAGATTCGCGCGCACTCGTTCGGGCGTAAAGTCTTGAGTGATTGTGCGGATTCCAGCCTCATTCAAGAACAATTCTTTGGATTCATGAAGGTTGAGCAAACGTTCTATCTCGCGGCGGGCGGCAGCGGCGGTTCTTACATGAATACAACTGGAAAAGGGGTAGCTGTAAAGCACATGACGGCCCTGGGCCAGCGCTTCCAAGACCAGAAAGGATATTCCCGCATCATGGCGAACTGGTCTCCAAATCAGAGATGCCTGTTCAATGTAAGAAGCTAGAGTCTTCACTCTGTTATAGACTTTCAGGTTTGATGGGCCCTTTAGGGTTTCTCCTCGCTGCAGTCCCACGAGCGTGAATTCCACGTGTCGAAGAGCGTCCGCAACTTCTAGTATCCTGTCCAGGCCGTAAAGGCTTGCTCTTTCAATCGTTGGTACGTAAACGAGAACCGAAAAGCTCGCTGGAAGGGGCGCCGGAGTTGCGACGGGTTCAACAAAAGAGACCTGGACATACTCGCAGGAAAGCCCCATCGAGCGGACTTCTTCGGCTAGAGCGGGCGACGCGGCCCAATGAATCCTTTCGGCGACCCACGAATCTATCTTCTTTCCGGCGGAAAGCTCCTCTTGCGCATACAAAACGTCACTTCCGCACCACAGAATGACGACATTCTTTTTCCCTAGGCACCGCGCGGCCCGCAGAAATCTTCCCATCGTTATCCGGCCGCCCCAAGTGAACGCAAGGTCGCATCGCCATAAGTCGGCCGCAAAGCGTATCAGTCCTGAGGGCTCGTAGAAATGATGACGGACATCCCACTCAGGGTCTTTCAAAATCTTCGACAATTTCGCGCAGAAATAGGGCAGCCCATGAATGGCAACTCTCCGAGATCCGCCGCTCTTCCTCTGCTCGCACAAGACGTTCTGCATAGCTGCGTTGCTCAGTTGCATTCGTTTGCCAGCCTATGACACGAACTACTGACGGAGGATTCCGAATCAATGACCAGCTGCAACTTCCATGGTTCGCGGAGCGGCCTCGCTGGTTTCAGTCACAGGCGTATGTGATTCCCACAATTTGCCGTCGCGCAGAAAATAGATGGTTTTGCAACCAGAGCACGCTCCAGCCTCGGAAGACATTTCTAACCGCAGTCCGCACCGGCACACCCATCCTGTCTGTCGCGCTGGTACGCCGACAACGAGCGCATGAGGCGGGATGTCGCGCGTGACCACGGCACCGGCACCCACGAAGGCGTATTCGCCGATCGTGACGCCACACACAATCGTCGAGTTTGCGCCCAAGGATACTCCGTGCTTGACCAGCGTTCGGCGATATTCCGACTTGCGATTCACGTGACTTCGCGGCGTAATGACGTTTGTAAACACCATCGAAGGTCCGCAGAAAACGTCGTCTTCCAGCTCGACCCCTGTATACAAGGAGACATTGTTTTGGATTTTGACGTTATTCCCGATCCGCACGCCGCTGGCGACGTGAACGTTCTGGCCAAGAATGCATCTGTCTCCGATTTTGCAATCCCGCATCACATGAGAGAAGTGCCAGATCTTTGTGCCCGGGCCAATTGCGCAGGGCTCGTCGACGAAAGCCGAGGGGTGCATGTAGAAGCGTGTCTCCGGTTTGTTTTCGGCTGACACAGGTTGTCCGTGGTTTCGAATGGATTCTCCTGCAGCATGCAAAATCTTCAGCACGCGCAAGCCATTCTCCCCGTCCGTGTCAGGAACTCTGCGGTCCCGAACGCACTCGAGAAAGTGCGCGCACTCGAGCCGGAGCGGCTCTTCCTTTTTTAAGTTCACAACTTCGCCCTCAGCCCTCCGTGCTATGGGCACGCGATTGACCCATTCGATGCGATGCGGATACAACACAAGCTTCTTTTCTGTTTCCGTGTCATCGAACACGGCCATTTTCCGGTCTCCAACAATCACCAGCTTTTGCTCTTTGAAGGGGTGCAGCCAGCTGACAAAAATGTGCGCTTTCACTCCACTCGCGAAACTCAGGATGGTGAGCGTAACGTCGGAAACTGGGTGATTCAAATAACTCGCCCCTTGCGCCGTTACCTGCTTTGGAGCTTCATTGAGAAGATAAAGAATCGCGGAAATATCATGCGGCGCAAAACTCCACAAAATATCTTCCTCGGTCCGCAACTTGCCTAGATTCAAGCGCGACGAGCTGATGTATTCCACCTTCCCCAGTTCGCCCCCCTGCACCAAACGACGCAGCTCCATTACAGCTGGGTGGTAGTGAAGCAAGTGTCCTACCATAAGAACGCGCGCATGTTCTTGTGCCAACTCCACCAGTTCCTCACCTTCTTCAACTCGCAATGCCAGCGGCTTTTCGACAAATGCATCTTTCCCCGCCAGGAGAGCCTTTTTCGCCAGGCTAAAGTGCTGCACCGCGGGAGCTGCTATGGCCACGGCTCGCACTTCTGGCATCCTCAGGATTTCTTCGAAGTTGTGTGTCGTCCTGACGGGATAGCTCTTGCGCATTTCGGCCAGGCGGGTTGCATCCACGTCGCAAACCGCTGCCAGTTCTCCTAATTCGAAGAAATTCCGTACCAGATTGCGGCCCCAATACCCGCAACCTATTATTGCGACTCCAGGAAGTCTGTTTTCTCCCATGTTTATCCCTCGTCTCCACACCAATCGCTTTCAAACAGCCTGCCGGCGTTGCATTTTTATTCTGAAAAGGTTCCGAATTTCGTTTGCTAGTTCCTGCTGGAATAGAAATCGGATATGGTTCGAACGATTGTCTCTTGTTGTGATTCGTTCAATTCAGGGTAAACAGGAAGCGCGAGGACTTCCTGGCTTGCTCTTTCCGAGACCGGGAATTGTACAGCCCGGTAGCCCAGATACCCGAACGCATTTTGCAGATGAAGGGGAATCGGGTAATAGATTTCCGTCTGGATCCCGGCCTCTCCCAGGAACTCCCGTAGTTTGTCCCTCTCTTCGCACCGGATCGAAAACTGGTTATACACATGACGTACGTTCGTCTGAGGAACTTGCGGTAGCCGCACGAATTGGCTCGCGTTCGTCTCTTCAAAAAGCTCCTTATACCGGTTGGCCCGATCCTCGCGCCCCTTAGTCCAGTTTCCCAGATGGCGGAGTTTTCACTCGGAGAATGGCCGCCTGGAGCGCGTCAAGACGGCTGTTCATTCCTAGAATCTCGTGATGATACTTCCGTTTGCTGCCGTGAACGCGCAGCAGCCGCAGCCGCTCGGCCAGCGGATCGTTGTTTGTCGTCACCAACCCTCCGTCGCCCGCTCCGCCAAGATTCTTTGAGGGGAAAAAGCTAAAGCATCCGAAAGTGCCTAGAGTTCCAACAAAGCGCCCTTTGTAGCGTGCTCCGATGGCCTGCGCCGCTTCTTCAATGACCGCTAGACCTCGCTCCTCCGCAGTCTTCAAGATCGGTTCAAGGTCAGCGGGCAAGCCGAAAAGATGTACGGGAAGAATGGCTCGTGTCCGTGGCGGGCCTCGATCTCCTTTGAATTGATATTGAAAGTCTCAGGGTCAATATCCACGAAGACTGGCGTTGCGCCCGTTCGCGCAATGGATCCGCCGGTCGCTATAAAAGTGAAGGGAGTCGTTATCACTTCATCGCCGGCCTGGATTTCGCAAGCCATCAGCGCCAGCAACAGAGCGTCCGATCCCGATGCGCAGGTCACCGCATGCTTTACCTCCAGCATCGCCGCGATTTCTTCCTCGAACAGTTTCACTTCTGCCCCTAAGATGAATTGTTGACTGTTCATTACCCGCGTGATGGCTTGCATGACTTCCTCGCGGATCGGAGCAAACTGCGCTTTCAAGTCTAGAAAGTCAAAGCTGCCGGCCGAGGCCAGGCTTGTTGGCTTTGCTTCAAGTGCCCGCACAGCAGCGACTCCTGTACCTTCGTTCGAAAAGGTAGTCATTGCTTCTCGTTGGTCCTCTCTGATTGGAAGATTCTTATCAGGCTGGATGCTAATGCGTTCCCACTCTGTACCCCAGGCCATAAATCGCAAGGCCGTTTACTGCTGCCATGGCGACGTCTCCCATGGCCTTCAGCGTTTTCTTACCGCCACTTTCCGGAACATAAAGGATGTCGTTGGGCGCCAGCAATAGGTCGGTGTCTTTGCCCGCCATCATTTGAGCGATGTCAACGGGAATCTCTCTCCGTCCTTGATCGCTGGTTGACTGGCGCACGATAACCCCGCGATGCGTTGCCGCAACGGATCGGAAACCCTCCGCCAGGGCAATGGCCTGGACAACGGAGATGCCTTCGCTGGGGTTGCTCATTGCGAATCCGCCCGGCTTTGCGACAGCGCCTACCACGTACACAACCTGAGCCGACGAAACGCTGATCACGTCCTCGTTTCTCACTTCGGCGTTCGCCATCGTATCTTCACCCTTCACCAATCGGCTCAAGTCAATGATTTGAACCGATCCAACCTCTGTTCCCGTCGCTTCCGCGCTGGCCCTGCCCCGTACAATGGTCACTGTGCTTCCTGCGTTGGGCAGCGCGCCGCTGGCCATCGATATCGCATCAAGAACCGTCGTCCTTCTTTGCAAGGAATACACTGCCGGTTTATTCACCGCACCAAGAACGGTGATTGTGCGCCCGTGGTATTCCTCGACAAAGACAGTCACGTGCGGATCGCGCAGTTGCTTTGCATCGAGTAGCGCTGTTCGAATCGTGTGGGCCAGGTCTAAAGCGCTTTGTCCTTCAGCGTGGATCGGCGTTGAAATTCCCGCAATCTCAATGAGCCCCGCATCGCTCACGCGGAATTTCCCTCCAAATTCCGGCGCATCGGCAACCGAGATCTGCAGAACGTCGTCCGGTCCGATTTTGTATTCCTCTAGATCATTCAAATGTGCGTGCGGCGCTTGGTTGATTTCTGCCTTGGTTTGCGCACTCAGTTTTCCGCAGAAAATCAGGGACGCCAAGGAGAGGGAGAGAAGTCCTAGTCGGTAGACGCTCCGTTTGTTTTGTTTTCGCATGGTCTTCACCATCCCGCTGCGCCAGCGCCGGCGCGGTTTAGGCGTGCGCGCTCTTTTTCTTGACTGGTGGCTCTGGTTCTGGCACAGCCGCCAACGGCTCGCGCTCGTTCTTCGTGTAAGGGCGAATTTTTCTCAAGCGCCGGCTGAAACCGTAGTTGTAGTAATGGTAGTCTGCCGACTCCAGATCGATGTCATTCAGAACGAATCCCATTACCGGCGCTCCGACTTCCGCCAGAATCTGCGCGCAGCGCGTTATGGCTCGACGCGTGGTAAACCCGTAGCGTCCCACCAAAACCACCGCATCTGCGAAAGTAGAGAGTACTCGGGCATCGGAGTAAGGGATCACGGGGGGCGAATCGATGACTACGTATTCGAATTTGCCCCTGAGCACGATCAGCAGTGCCTTCATTTGCTCTGACTCAATGAGATCCTCTGGGTTACGGGCGCCCGGCCCGCAAGGAAGCACTGAGAGATTCTGCTCTCCTCGTATTGTCTCCAAAACGGTGTCAAGCGATGCGGTTCCACCGAGCACTTGGCTGAGGCCCGATTTCGCCCCTAAGCCTAGAGCTTCAGCGAACATGGGCCGTCGCAGATCGCTTTCCACCAGGCAGGTCTTGCCCCGCAGTGCCAGAGTCGCAGCCAGATTGATTGCTACAGTTGTCTTTCCTTCGTTGGCAGTCGCCGAGGACACCAGGACGATCTTCCGTGACGCGCTCGGCTTGCAAAACAGCAGCCCGGCCCGGAGATCTCTCATCGCTTCCGCTTCCGCAGTGCGCGATTCGCCCGCGAAAAGCCTGGGAAATGTTTCAACCCCCTGGGAAGAATCTTCAAGCACTCCCAGTTTTCCCGCGACTAATGGTCTGCTTTGCGTTGGCTCGGCCCCGTTAATCGTCGGAAGCATGCCCAGTGACGGCAGTCCCGTCCAATCCTTCACATCATCCGGGGTTCTCACCGTGTTGTTGAAGCTCTCTTTCACAAATGCAAGCACAACCCCAAAGAGAACGCTTAGCATCGCTCCCGCCGCCATCAACAGGTTTCTGTGCGGTCCGGTAGGTTTGAGAAGCTGCGGCGCTAGATCGACAACACTGATGTTGCTGGACCTGAGCCCCGCGAAGATTCCCGCCTCTCTCAGCCTTGCTTGGAGTGTGTTGTAGAGTTCCGCCTTGGCTATCGCGTCGTTCCGCAACACTCGATATGCCACCATATGGGAGCTTGCGTCGCCCATCTGAGCTTTTAGCTTTTCTCTCGCGTCCAGCATCATGTTTTCCCTGTCGCGTGCGGCGGCAAACGCAGTCCGTACCTGTCCGACCATGCGCTTCCGTTCTGCTTCTACTTGTTCGCCCAGCTCGTTTGACTGGTTCTCCAGCTTTTTAACGTTGGAGTTTTCATCCCCGTAAATGGTGCGGGCCTGTGCCAATTGAGCCCGAACATCCGCAAAGCGAGTCATCAGGTTCTGGTATACCTGATCGTCCCGAACCGCCGGAATGGCTTCCGACTGGCCGAGATCGATCATCCTCACATAGGCTTCCGCTTCGATTCTGTTCGCTTGCGCTTCACTAAGCTGATGATTCACGTCGCTCATCAATTGAGCCAGGGGCACATCACGTTCGTCTGCCTCAACCAACCCGTACCGCTTCTGGTAGTCGGACACTGCTTGGTTAGCCTCTTGTACTTTTTGCCTCAAATCGCTGAGTTGAGACGAGAGCCATTCGGAAGCTCGCATTGTGGATGCGTATCGGTGCCTGTAATTTTGATCCATGAATTCCGTAATCAGCGTGTTGGTGACACTTTGTGCTACACGCGCATCACGACTCCGGAAACTTACCTCCACTAAGCGGCTGTTCCGGAGCCGATTCACTGTGAGGTGTTGACGAAACGCTTCAAGCGCCATTGACTCCGCAGGAGTGCGATCCACCAACTCGAATTGCTCCCGCAAGAAGGACGTGTCCTTGCCACGGCTAGAAGCACGTTGTTCGGTGCTGTCGTTCGGCTGCGCGAACCTCGTTTGTGTTTCCTTGCCGGCGAATTCCGGATTCTTGTCAAGGTGCAGCTCCCGGATCACACTCGTTGCCAACGCGTCGCTTCGCAAAATCTGAGACTGCGTTTCCAAGTAATCTTGATCCGTGATCTGGCTGTCCTCGGATTCTTGAAGTCTCTTGATTCCGTTGTTCAGGGGAACGATTTCCAGCCGCGCCACTGGCTGGAATACATCCTTCATCGAAAGCGCAAGGAGAATAACAACTAAAGTTAGTGCTCCGGAAACAAGTATGGTTAGGCGTGCATTCTTGCGCAAGACTCGCACCACTCCCTCCCACCTGAAATCTCGTTCCACTGGGTGAAGGAGGATCTCATCCAGCCTCGGTTCTACAAACCTCGCCACGGCATCTCCTCGCATTCCGTCGCTAAGGTGTTCCCTCTCATCGTTTGGATTCCGCTGTAAAGTCGTCTCTTCTTCGCTTTGCGGTACTTGTGGCCTAACCGCAAGCGCCGAGTAAAGCACCAGATTCTCGCTCGTGAAGGCTTGCCGTTTCGCCTCTGGGGCGTGTCCGCTCGATCATGGAAAAATCCACTTCCACAGCAATCGCCTTCTGCAGCAGATTCACGGACACGACCACTCGATACCGATTCCTCATGCGAATCAACACTCCCTCGATACCTGCAAGCGCGCCTTGCCGAACGCGCACGTGATCCCCGCATTGCAAGTAAGGATGCGGCTCAGCCGCTGCCGAACTTTGCGTAACCCTTCGGACTGCCTCAATCTCTGAGTTCGGGACTTCACACGCGCGGCCCCCGCTTTCAACCAGCCAGAACACTCCTGGCGTTTGCAAAATCTCAAGTTTGCGAACAAGGTTCGCTCGCAGGAACAGGTAGCAGGGGAAGACAGGCAGTGACACGACTTTCGTGCGGTCTTTCCAGTTGCGCTTCATGTGGTACAACGGAAGGAAAATCTCAAACCCTTTCCCTGCAAGCAACTCGCATGCTGCCTTCTCATGTTGATGTTTTGTGTAAACTGCGTACCACGGGCGCGATTGCAGGACCTGCCCTTCGCCTTCGCTCTCATTCATCCTCGAATGCATAAAGCTCCGCCCTGTGGCTTACAGCCTCCACACTCAGGTTTCGTCGCTCCCTGCGCTTCGCCTTGCACCGAACTTCTCGCAACTGGTTCAAGACCAATCTGAGGCTTAAGCAGCGTCATAGATATCTGTGGGTTGTTATTGCCGGATAAACGGTCCATGAAAACGCGTTGTTATTGGCTGGAAGGGAGCCGCAGGCAGCTTCCAGAGGCCAGGATGCGCCAATCCAGAGCGTCCGCATCGCGAGAGCTTCTTGGAATCAAGCTTTCCGCCAACGTCTAACTTTCATCGATCAGTCACGCAACGCTAACATCAAACGCGTATTCAGGTCTCCCACGGCTGCGTGAGTGGAAGCTTTGTTTATTTGTGTGTCCGCAAGCCATTGGAATCTCATTCATGAGCACTGCCATTGCGGATCGGGCATCAACAATTTTTGAAGAAGATCCTCGAGTCGAAAAGGCCTCTCGTCCCGGTTTCCTTTCCAATTTGACCGCAGTACTCGGAGGCCAATTATCCTGTGCCATCGTGGCCTTACTCGTTCAGGCGTGCTACGCCCGCTTACTCGGTCCTGCCGGGCGCGGACAAATCAGTTTGTGCCTTATGGTGACCGCTTTTGGCGTGCTCGTGGGGGGACTCGGCGGTGACTATCCTTTAACGATTTGGACTGCAGAATCCCGCGAAAAGTCCGCGGAATGGCTTCCGGCAATTGGCTGGACGAGCATCAGCGGAAGTTTCTTAGCCACTTGCCTTTGGTTCTTGGTTTACTGGAAATGGTCTCCCTCCTTTCTGAAGGGGATGACCTCGCGCATGGCAGTAGTCGTCCTGATTAGCATTCCTCTAAGTATCCTCTTCACTTATCTCATGGCCATTCTCACCGGGTTGGAGTGGTTTCGGCTGCGGTCCGGCTTGGCTTTATCAAATCAGATCACTGGTCTCATGGGCATCGGTTTGTTGGTTTCTTTGTTTGGAGCCCAACCTGAGATCGCCTTGATGGGTTTTCAACTCGGGTTACTTGTCTGCGCAATAGTGACCGCAGCTCTTCTTAGGAACTTTTTGCGCAACGCATGTACCTTGCGTGTAAGCGCGCGCAGGGTTTATTCCGTTCTCAGCCTGGGACTGCGCGGCCAATTAGGGAACCTTGCCACTTTTTTCAACTATCGTCTCGACGTTTTCGTCGTGAACTACTTCTTCGATACTACCCAAGTTGGACTCTATGCCGTGGGTGTTCTTGTGGCCGAGGGTCTTTGGCAGATCCCACATGCGGCTGCCTTGGCTCTTTTTCCGCGCACCGCCCGCACTTTGAATCGAGGCGCGACTCAATTCACTTGCCTTGTGATTCGCCAGGTCCTTCTTGTCGCTTGTTTGTCTGGTGCAACGATGGCCCTTGTGAGTCCTTGGGTCATTCCTCTGGTATTTGGCGCGCGATTCGCGCCAAGCGTTCCTGTGATCTGGTGGATTCTTCCCGGCACCATTGCCCTCTCCGTCTCCAAAGTTATCTGCGCCGACTTGGCGGGAAGAGGCAGACCCGAATTCAGCTCAATTTGCGCTTTCCTTTCCCTGGCCGTGACCATCAGTTTGGATCTGCTGTTGATTCCGCGCATGGGAATCAATGGGGCCGCCCTGGCTTCGACCGCCGCGTACTCCGTACAGACCGTGGTTCTTGCAGTCTTTTTGAAACGGCAGCTTCTGGTTTCTTGGAAGTCTCTTCTGGTTCCATCCTTTGATGAGTTTGCTTTTTATCAACTGGCATGGCTTCGCTTTAAAGCAAGACTCTGGCCAGATTCCGCTCCCCTGGTTCCCCCATGGTCGAACTAGGGTTTGTTTTGGAAAGAACGATGCCACTGACAAACGCTACCGGCGCGGTTATGACTAGGGCTTTCGTAGCCGAGCCTAGTTCTTCAGGAACACATCTCCCTCAAATACTTGCGCAAATGGCGGTCATTGCGCCCATCGTCCTCTCCATTGCCTCGCCTCCCGCCATCATGTGGGATCCGAACAGTTTTTACCTTAAGTGGGAAGTAGCTTTGCTGCCGGTTATTTTCCTTATCTATGCCTGGTTTTTTCTCACGGGTTTTGTCCGTGGGATCCAGCTCAACGGCATGTTTGTTGTTGGTGCGCTCTATTCCATCGCCGTCGCGCTATCTATTTGGTATGGCTCTGTTCTCCTTGGCCAAACTGTGGTTTTTCGCGACTTCTATGAATTCCCCAAACTGTGGCTGCCAGTCGCGTTCTTTACTCTGGCCTATGAGGCACGCTTGTCCGAAATTGCATTGCGAAGGCTCGTCGGCTTTTTCGCAGCGGCTCTCATAGTCGTTTGCCTGTATGCGTGGGGCCAATGGGCCGGCCTGGGTTTTGCCAACTGGTTGGACAGCATCTATATTGCTCCCGAACATACACAAGCGGGATTGCAATATGCCCGGCGCGTTTATTCCACGATGGGCAACCCGAATCTTCTCGGCATGCTCATGACGTGGTCCACGGCGGCGTTTTTGCTTGCGGCTATCCTGCATGTTGGCAGGCAGGCGAGAAACTTTCTCCTGCTCGTAGCTTGTCTGGTCACGCTGGCGATGACGGGGTCGCGCTATGGCCTTCTAGCAACTGCGTTTGCGTTTCTTCTAGCCGCCGCCAGCTCGTTTACCTCAGCGCGCTCCAGACTGTCGCGCCTCGTTCTGCCGCTATTGCTTTTCCCGCTGCTTGCCTCGGCCATTCTGCTAGTGTCCAACACCAACCAGAGGACCCTTGAACGCTTTCAAACCCTTCGGGCGCCTGCCGAAACGGACTCATTCCGCGACCGCGCCGACCGGCTTTGGCTCGACGCTCTGGATTCCTTTTCCCAATCGCCAATTCTTGGGCGTGGCCCGGCCAAAACCGTGTTTGAGGGAATTGTTACGGATTCGGAGTATTTGGATGTGCTCAAGAAGTTCGGCCTCCTTGGTTTTATGACGTATCTGTCGTATTTCCTGTTTCCCCTGTTTTTGATTTGGCGAGGAATGCGCGCTGCCCGAAGAGCCGGTCCGGACGTGGAAAAGCGTATTCCCGCGACCTTTCTTGTTTTGCGGCTGGGGTTTGTCATGATTCTCACGGCGCTGGTCATGAACATCGGAATGTCCACGTTTTATAATGCAATCCTGCAAGGCTTCCTGTTTCTGTGGATGGGTCTTGCCGCTCGCGCGGCCAAATCCATTCGTGACATTCCGGTCCGATATCCTCTTTCTTCCCAGGTGGAGTGTCTCCAATGAGCGCGATGGCCAGACGCCAAAAATCTTCCTGCGTGGGAATGACTCTACTGGAGCTCATCATTGCATCGTCGATTCTAGTCATCCTAGCCGGCGCCGCCTTGCCTGTCGTTCGCTTTACCATCGTGCGCCCCAAAGAGGCGCAACTGCGCCGTGAACTCCGTGAAATGCGCGATGCCATTGACCGTTACAAGGACTATGCCGACCGGAATCTCATTCGTTCCGCCTATGGAAGCGAAGGGTATCCGCCGGACCTGGAGACACTGGTGAAGGGGGTGGATTACGCGGGGGGCAACCGGGTGATGCGCTTCTTGCGCCGGATCCCGGTTGATCCGATGACCGGCCGCGCTGAGTGGAATCTGCAGTCCATCCAGGATGATCCGGATTCCACTTCGTGGGGCGGCGGGAATGTATACGACGTGCACTCGAAATCGCAGGTCATTGCGCTGGATGGAACGC
>Ga0126378_10001474_pt1 | contig 17490 bp, 12 predicted proteins | sample PanSoiMetPlot_23_FD_92587 | JGI IMG/M metagenome (GOLD analysis project Ga0126378, IMG submission 92587) | Tropical forest soil microbial communities from Panama - MetaG Plot_23 | ecosystem: Environmental > Terrestrial > Soil > Tropical forest > Bulk soil | place: Panama | collected 2016-02-17
ACGACAACTCGGCGCTTTGGAGAGGGCTGTCGACCTGTTGGAACACGGCATTCGGCATTTGTTTGAGGCAGCCAACACCACGAAGCCCGTAACGAGGAGCCGAAGGGGTGTGCCCGCGAATCGGCGGAAGTCGCAATCGCGCAAGTAGCTAGAGCACCTGCCCAAAAACCAAGTGGTCCGCTCTTCGGTGCGGATCCATGTTCGTATCTTCTTTGAAGCTGCGAGGAATTTTGTCGGGTCACTTTATTACCATCGATCATGTGCCCGACCCTGATGAATCGTAAGACTGGCCGGCTACAAATTGATCTGTATCCCATTGCCGCTCAACGAAGCTGTCTGTGGACTGGTCGATTCAATGCGGCAGAGTGGATGAGTTCACTTTGCAGATGAGGTCCACCGCTTGGGCGAGGTCAGCCGCGACCAGCGTTTTTGCCGTTGAAAGAATGCTTCTCTCACGAACAAGAAGAATTGGCTGAACGCCAGCAGCATTCGCAGCTTGAACATCTGATTCCTTGTCGCCAATAAGAAATGACCTGGAAAGATCCAGCGAACGCTCCATCGCAGCTCTGAGGAGCAGACCTGGCTTGGGCTTGCGGCAATCGCAGTTCTCATTCGGTGCATGTGGACAGATAAAAAAGTCGTCGACGGCCAGTTTCACACCCGCGCAATCCAGATTGGCGCAGAGCGCAGCATTGAAGCGTGCAACGTCTTCGGAAGAGAACAAGCCGCGGCCCACGCCGCTTTGGTTTGACACCACCACTAGTTGAAAGCCAGCCTGTTGCAGCCGCGAGAGAGCCGGCGGAACACTGTCTAGGGGTACAGCGTCCGAAATCTCATGCGGATAACCGGTGTCGGCAATCAACACTCCGTCCCGATCAAGGAAAACGGCTGCCCTTGTCATTTGTTACCCCAGCTCGATGAAATCGGGTCTTCCGTTACGAACCCGAAGCCAACTCGAAAGCTTCGAAGGGATTGCCATATGCACCTTCACTTCCTTGGAATCATACCAATCCCTCAGGTCTTCGAGGCAGATTTGGCCTTTCTTTCTGGGTGATTCTAAGAGTGCGATTACCTGTTCTATGCTGCGTGGACCATGAGTGAAATCTGATTCAGCAAAAAGGCGCAGTACGCGTTTCTCGATTTCCTTAAGGTCAGGAAACCGTCGCTTGAGCCCCTTAGCCGCAATGTAAACGACGTCGGGTTTTCTATCCTTAAGAGACGGAATACCGAGCGGGTATACACTCAGTCGGGATACTAAGTCCGGGAGCTTATCCGCACTCTTGGCGCTAAGAAGGCTCTGGGGCTTTTGCCACCGCGGCGTGCTCCCAGCCAGCAGAAACACACTCGGACTACCGAGCTTGCGCTCCTCACCTTGAAAGTAGTAGCAGCAATCCCACAAGGGAGCAAGGAGTTTCCCGAAGAGCAATTCTCCACCGACCTGAGAGTCGACTTCGTCAATGAAGACCAACGCAGGATTGAGCTCGATGTGCTCTGTCCGAACTTGTTCGCAGGTTCGCCACAGTTGGTCCACGGTGCTCCACTGGGTGGCATTCTGCTTGATCGGTCTGCAGCGTAGCTCTTCGGCAAGAGCGTCTACCAGGGAAGATTTGCCCGAGCCCGGTCCGCCACAGATCGCAGCAACAAAGGGCTTCGGCCCCCTATTTCGGTTTGTAAGATAGTCTTTGATGCGAAACTTGAGCCTCAGCAAATCGCCGCCGAATTTCTCGTTAACTGTCAAGAATCGTGGTAGGTACCACTCTGAACTCTGGATGCAAAGCTGGGGCAGTTCCAGCAGGTCCGGATATGTACTTCTTTTTTTCCATTCGCCTAAAGTCTTCTTTAGATCAAGCGATCCGGAGGTCTCGATTTCAATTTCCCCAGTGCTTGTTGGGTTGAAGCCCATAGTCGGGCCGTACCAGCCTTTCCACCTGCCAAAATCTGAGGTAGCCGCGCAGAACGCTGTAGCTGACTTGACGGCATGAACAACGGCCTCGTTCAGATCCACCCGTGTGTTGCCACATAACGCAACCGCGAGAGTAGCCATGAGTGTATCGCCGGCGCCAATCCCGTCCCATTCACTCCGCGAACTTGGAGCGAGTGGGATGAGAGTTACCTGACCTCCATTCAGTAAAACAGCTCCTTCCTTGTCGAGTTTCAGGAGTATCGCCCTGTCCTTGAACTTGGGGAGAAAGCGTTCGAAGCCCTCCAGGATGTCCGGATGGCACGACCACTGGTCGCCGATCCTCTTGAGCCCGGTCGGTATGGGTCTCTCCATCGAAAGGCAGTAAACAAAATCCTGGCGATTCGGACAGATAATCGTCCATGGCAGAGTTGTGACGACTTCGTGGTTCAGTTTTCGTTTCGCGCGTAAAATAAATGGCTTACCCTTGTATTTTCGGAGCCCCTTTAAAACATCCTTGTTTCCGAGAAGGCCTTTGTTGTAGTCGCCTACTATAACAACGTCAATATCGTCAGGATTCGGCCATTGAAACGTCGGATCGAGTTGTTCTGGAGGTTCCACCACCTCTCGGTCATACCGCTTGACATACTTCTTCTCGACAAAGATGCGCATTAAAGCTCGTGTAAAGTCGGGTCGGGCCAACCTGCGGAATGTGAGATGTCCGTGCCGGATGAATAGCGGCTTTCCACCAGGCTTCAATCCATCGGGACATCCTGCGTCCTCGTATTCTGGCACGAGCTTTTTGGGGTCGTCTTCGGCAGCCCATCCACCGGCCAATATGACTTTGACATTGTGGTCTGCCATGCATACAGCACGAGCGATCGTTCCAGCACTTCCAAGTACGACCATCTTAATGTCCGGGTTGGAGACTTTCTCCGGGAGGACACCTCCATGAGCTTGGCTGGTGGAGCCTGGAGGTTGACGTTCGACCGGCCAACTAACATCCAGGTTTACATCACCGACAACTAGGACGGTCTTAGATCTTCTTTTCTTGCTTGCGGTCATGCACCAACATTGTTCCAATATCTTAAGGGTTTTGCAATGCGGACGTGGATGCCAAGCGCGAACGGTCAAGCTCAACAAGGAAGCCGAGGAGATTTTCTACCCGTTCTTGCCGCGCGGTCTCACCGCCACGCATGCGATCAAGTCAATGCCGACTTACTGAAGTTTCTCAAGTCGGTTCAAAAGGGCAGCAAGGCCGCAGCCTAAATTTTTGGGCCGGGCGGATCGCCTCTGCATTCCTGGCACAATGCTGTTAGGCGGCCTCTTTACGAGAGTTTTGGCAACGAATAGCGAAACTTTGCTGCATTGCCACTTGTTTGTTCGTACGTAACGGGCGACCACCTGAATTTCATTACTGCATTGTGCATGCCACTGAATCAAATGCCAAGGTGGTGAATCTATGACCAGGGAAATATGCTACCGCGGCTGTGCCAAACAGTTGGAAGGGTTGGCCGAATGCGGTAAACCACTCCAAGCGACTCGAAGTCTGCCAATTCGTTTGAATGGGGCCCTCCGGCGGTTGTTGGCACGTTAGGGTTGATGGGTCTGCAACCCACGAGCCGCAATCGAAGCTCAGTAAGGTGCGATCGTCAAGGGACGAGAGGCTGGGAACAGCCGAGGTGCCTCCGGCTAAGACTTGAATGGTAAGATCACCTGGCCCTGTCGCTACGCCAGACCCGGTGACGGTCTGGACGGTGGGCTCAATTCCCGATTGAGTACAGCTAAGGCTGGTTATAGATGCTGTAGTTGGCACCGTAAATCCTGCGAATGCGAAAATCCCTTCGTAGAGGTTCCCGCCGCCGGATATGACAAATGGAAAGTCGTTTGGGATGCTGATAGTGCATGTCGGGTCGGTCCCGGTGCAGGCGCCAGACCATGCTACAAACGTATGACCGTTGGCGGGTGTTGCAGTCAACGTTATGGTTGTCCCGGCGCGGTAGGGCGCTGAGCAAGTTGTTCCGCAATCGATCTTCCCGTCTATCGAGGTAACAGTTCCTCCATTCTTAATGCTTCCCTGATCGGATACGAAGACGTGAATTGCCGGCACGCATCCCAAGAACGTGCAGATTTCCTGCCACAAAGGGTGAGCAGTATTGTTGATTTCTGCCATCGGGATGTTGTTTAGTCTGGAGTCACAAGTCTCCCCGATTAGCGCCGTGCCGATCAAAGCCCTCGAATGGCAGAGGCCAATAGACGCTGTAGAGCCAGGAGGACCTGGAGGGAATGCCTCTTCCAACACCGTTGTTCCTGCGCATACATCGGGTGAGCCGCCACATAACTGTGCCCCCTCTTGTGTGATCAGTCCATCATCAGGGACCACTCCTGCCGCCGATCCTGAACCCGCTAGCCTTTGCCCTTTGATGTGCAAATAGGAGGGCGGATTCGTGCCTTCAAGCGCTGGAAGGTTCTCGCGGGTATTCAGATTACGCAGGAACTCTCCTTCGGAACCGATGGACAGCGATCCTCCAGTGCCCGCCTCGAAGCAGGTTATGAAGCTCCCGGGAGACAATCGAGCTAAGAATGCACACGTATTGGCGATTCCGTTGGAGAAGTCCCCACCGATGCCAGTATGGGGAGTCCCCAGCGTAGCTACGCGATTCACATCGTGGACATAGGGAGCGGCTGTCGCCTGACCCTCGAGATAGGTGCGAACCAGAATTCCACCGAAAGAGTGAGCAAGAATATTCACGAGATGTGGGCCAGAAGCCGTTTGCAACGATTCTATATACAGCAACGCAGCGCGGAGGTTTTGCCCCGACTTCTCGAATGGTACCGACCGAGAGGCCCAATCAAACCTCCAACTATCAATGTGGCCCTCGCGCTGGCCATCAAGATTGGTGAGGAGAGTGCGCAGGTTGCCCCAAGTGCTCTCATCGCCCATACCAGAAAAAGAAAATTGGAAGCCGTGGACCAAAACGGTCGGCAGCAGCTGGGAGATCGAGCCGGCAGGCTTGGTACTGGTACAGTCGACAAAAACGCCCTCCCCGTCGCCCACTGGTGGCGGGCAAAGCCGCGCAATGTTTGTATTGATCCAGGAAGAGAAGTGGGGAAGGGCGGCCGTGATCACATGGTTTACGAAGTCGGTTGAATAAGTACTCAGAAATTCCGGGTACCCGGTCGCGTCGTTCAGAAAATAGACCCCGAGAAAATCTTCCAACGGGATTCCATCGTGCTGCCCGAACTGAGAAGGCTGGTAGGGAATCGTAACCGTTGCGGGAACAGATAACACGGTTCCATCCGGGTCGATGGAGAAGGCCTGCATGAAAAAGTGAGTCGTGCCACCCAGCGTAGGCGGCAGGATCAGCTCAGAGATTGTGATGGTGGCGTCAGCGGGAAGCGCTGCGGGAGGGATGACAAGCGAAAGTCCATTGATCTTTGAATTAGGGTCGGTAACCAAAACTGTTCCCCCCTTGATTGCGGATATGGCCACAGAAGCGGCCACGCGGGTTCCAAAAACAGAAAGCGTAAAAGCCTGGTTTGTCTGCCCAGTGGAATCCCGGACGTTGACAACGACGGACTGGTCTCCAACCTGGTTCGACGCGGGTGTCCACGATACGAGTCCGGCTGTGGGGTCAATCGTCATGCCGGGAGGCGCAAGGGCGAGTGAGAAGTTCAACGTCGACGGGTTGGCGGACGAAACAACCAGCTGGTACTGCATGGGCTTGCCGACCACTGCGGCAATTGGCGCGATCGATTCAATGAGTGGTCCTTGGGAGGCTGTGTCGAGGGTTACATGAATGGCTGCAGTGCCGATAATACCTGCAGAATTGATGGCAACAGCATTGATGGTGTTCAAGCCGTCCACTAGTGGAACCAACACGGAGAAAGCGCCTGACGTCAGCGGAGTTGGAATACCGTTGACGGTGAGAGTAGCATGCGAGTCGCTTACGGTTCCCATTACGGTGATGGGGCTCACATTGCTAAAACTGAGATCCGTGGGACTCGTGATTGTTACCTGAGGGGTGGACGAATAAATCAGATTCAGAATCGACGTAGTCGAATTTCCCGCTACATCCGTGGCTTGGATGCTAATGGCATTCGGTCCCAAGGTTAGAGAGACTGCACAACTGAAGGTTGATCCCGCAAGTTGGGCTGGAGTTCCACCGCATGTCACGTTGGAAACACCCGACAGCAGATCGCTCACGGCGCCAGCGACATTCACCGAGTTGCTACTAAGGGCTAGAGTCGATCCATTGACAGGCGATGTGATTGCTAGAACCGGAGGAGTCTTGTCAATGCTTACAAGAATCCTTGTGTTCGCAGTGTTTCCTGCTTTGTCCTGCGCTTGGCCTTGAATCGCCTGATTCACACCTTCGGCGCTCACAGTGACAGGCGCCGGACAGAAAGCTATGCCCGAGGTTTGGTCGGAGCACGTGAATGTCACCACTACGTCGGTATCGTTCCAGCCTAAGCTGCTGGCGTGGGGGCTTGCAGACGCGGTAATGATGGGAGGGTCATTGTCTACACCTATGATGGAGACCCGCATGGCGCTACCGGGCGCGCTCCGAAGCTGAACGCTGATTTCGTTGCTTGTGTTCAAGGTAACCGGCCGGTCGATGGTACCCACATTTGCATCGAAGTCGCTCGGTCCAAGGATTTGATCGCCGTTCACTGCAACAACGGCACTGGAAACACCCGAGTTATCGACATGCAATGTGTACTGAGTATTGGGATTGAGAATCGAGAAGGTATAGCTCACTGTGGCTGGAGCGCCCGTATTCCGAGCGTAAGTCTGCGGGCCAAAAGCGGTGAAGCTGCCAGCCCATGCTGTCCCCGTCCCGAGTAACAGCAGAACAAGGCGGCTCACCAAGAAATCCCAAACACACGCTTTTTGCGACATCTTGCGCTCCTTTCTGAAACAACTCGATGCAAAAGTCGACTAGCAGTAAACGCAAATTGCCAACTCATTAGCAGCTATTAAGCATTACTCTGGTCGCGATCGTCTTTTTTGCGTTTAGTCCTTGATAAAATTATTGCTAACCGATGCGTCCGGCCACAGTTGGTTATGCCACATGGGACACGTCCTATGTTTTCAAGGACATTACACTGACTAAGCCCTCGCTGGCGGTGAAGAAAAGCTGAAAAATTCCTGAAAATGAAAACGCGCGATGCGTGCCAAGAGTCACTACTACGAATTCGGTCCCTTTCGCCTGGAGCCGGGGACCCGTCTACTTTGGCGCGCGGATCAGATCGTTGACCTTTTTCCCCAAACCTTTGATTTGCTCTTGGTATTTGTAGAAAATGCCGGACGCCTTGTGACAAAGGCTGAGCTACATAAGTGGGTTTGGGGCAGAAGTACCTTCGTCGGCCAGGACAGTCTGCCTCAAGCCGTCTCATCATTACGGAAAACCCTCTTAGAAGGACGCGCCTTTGGTTGTTACATTGAAACTGTCCCAAAGCGTGGCTATCGCTTTGTCGCAGAAGTGCGCGAGACTAAACCAACGGCCCTCATTCCGAGTGGGGCCAACCTGCTTCCACGCGACGAAATGTATCCAATAATAGAAAAGATCAACAACAATCGCGTTACGACTATTGTGGCTCCACAGGGGTATGGCAAAACAAGCCTAGCAATCCTTACGGCTTCGGAACTTCAAACCTCATTTCGGGATGGTGTGTGGTTCGTCCCATTTGAAAACCTTGGTGAAGCCGCAGACGAGACCGCGGTCGTAGAGGCGATCTCATCCGTTTTGGGAGAAAACACGGAACACCAAACAATCGGCGCACTTGTCAGATTGATTCAAGAACAGGATCTCTTGTTGATCTTGGACGCTTGCGAAACTGTTGCGGTGGATTGGTCGATGGTCGTCTCAAGCCTTCTTCTGGCGTGTCCGAACATCAAGGTGCTCGCAACAAGTCGACGACCGTTAGGGGTAAGCGGTGAATATCTACATCGCTTGGCTGCACTTCAAGTCCCCAGCGACAAGGTTGATGATTGGAGCGCACTTGACGGGTTTCTGTGCGCCACTATGTTCAGTGAAACGGCACTGAGGCACGGATGCTCTTTGTCCCGGGATGGGACCACTGCATTTCGCGTCGCTTCGATATGCCGGCTTGCAGAGGGCGTTCCCCGAGTTATCGAACTTGCGGCATCAATGACATACCAGCAAAGTCTTGATGAAATTCTTGACGGTCTTCGTAGCGACTTTCGATTGGGGGGCAGCCAAGAAAAAAGACTAAATCGTGCCTTGCTTAGAAGCTACCGTTCGCTCTCTGGCCCCTCAAAATCGTTGTTCAAAAGACTTTCCGTTTTCATGGGTGGGTTTACTAAGGTTGCGGCCGAGTCAATCCGGAGCCGCCCGGCGCATGCGAAACAGGATTCTTCAGCGCTCGAGGAATTGGTTGAAAGCTCGCTCGTATCTCGATCCAGCGTCGACCGTTACCACATCTTACACTCTACACGCGGATTTGCCCTTTCTTTATCCTGGGCAGAAGGCGAAGTGGAAGCTCTCTCCAGATCTCACTTCGACTTCTATCGCAATCTGGCAGAGAGCATAGGCAAGCAAGTAGTGGGACGAGATATTTTGCTAGCGCTTGAAGAGATGCAGGCTGAACTTCCAAATGTAATGCGTGCGTTGGATTGGGCTTTGCGGAATGCACCCGAAGACGGGGCTGCACTCTGTGCGTCGTTGTGGCCGTATTGGGTAGTAACAGGACAATTCACCGAGGGAAGGGCGCAGCTCAAATCTTTTCTTGCTGCAGCGCAGGGGAGTCCCCCCGCTACTCTGGTACGAGCATGGACAGGACTCGGAATTCTTGCTTATTTCCAATCCGACTACCAAGAAGGAATCGCCTTTTGTGACAAGGGTCTGGAGTTGGCTAGAACCGTGTCTGATCAATGGGCGGCAACAGTCAATTGGATCGCCGGAGGGGGAATGCGACTTACAATGAGAGGTGAACCGAGCATTGCGTTTCGCTATTTCGACCAAAGCATTGAATTGGCGACTCAGCTAGCGGATAAATGGCTCCTTTCTTTGGCGACAGGGAACTGGGCAATGTATAAGGCAGCCTTTATATCCAATGACACAGCTCACGCTGATGAAACTGATGCTCGCGATGTCCTGGTATCTGGTGACAAGAGTGTTCTATTGGGGCGCCAATCGGACAATCCGTGGGTCTTAGCTTTTGCGCTAATGAATTTTGCGATGGCACTTCGTTTCCTTGAAGGCGGCCGTGCACACGATCGATACGAATCCCTGGTTCGAGAAGCATTCGAACTTCGACGCAAGATTGGCGACAAATACGGTATGATCCAGAGCCTTTTCGCGTTGGCAATGGTTGCCTGCGAGCGAGAAGTTGCGTCCGAGTATATTCGAGCGGCGGTGCTGCTAGGCGCTGTGCAGAGGCTCATAGCGGGGCGCGAGAGAATTCCCATTCCGAAACACAATGAACCTTTTTATCTATTGACCATAAGCAAATGTAAATTGGCCCTTGGCGAGGAGGTATACCAGGATTACTTCTGGAAAGGAACAGGGTTGTCACTGCCCGAAATCACTGACATTGCCACTAACCGTTCAAAGCATTTTTCCCTATGAACACTTATTGAAACCCTGTTGAAAATTGCCGAGGGTTACAGCAGCTTTCAACACCTCAAGATCTTATGGTGTCGAATCTAAAGGAGTTCCGTGAGGAGCGCCGGTGAGCACCTGGTCCCGAACCAGATTTAAAAAGCTTGTTGTACGCCGTTGCAATTTGAGGTTCTTCAATTCCCCAACCCGCGTAAGCCTCCATTTCAATAGAATCTGATTCTTATCGCAAGATTTTCGGGATTGTAAGCAATAAAGATACCACTCTGGAAAGCAAAGATCGTGGCAGAATCTCTCGTCTGTCCGTGATGAATTCGGTTGTTTGACTAATTTGACGCGAGTGCGGGCCAGGTGTCTTCGAACAGGTTGTAGGCTGCACTGAAAAGCTCGAGGTAGCCGGCGCCACGTTATTGTTGTTCCGCAAGACCTCTTTGCTGGGCGCGGCTCTGATGTTGCCAGTCATGACGAACATCTTCAATCGGCTTAGGCGCAATGTGCACGTCGACATTCATCTTCGCTTCTATGTTGGCCGTCTTTTGGCATCATCGCCACGCGCTCGTGGGCGTGGTCTGGACCGATCAAGCCGGCGAACCGGCGAGTGTGCGGCGCTATTACCGAATCACCGCCACGCTGGTATTACGTTGAACCATGCTTAGTACGCCCGACTATCAGAAGCTCCTTTGGCTGGCACCGTCGCTAGCGGCTGTCGCCGTAATCGCGCGTGTTTTGTGGCTTTATCGTGGTTCCCAGACCTGGCCTACAGCCGACGGCGCCATCAGCCGTCTCGATATTGAACGGAAGAATGAGACCTCGAGGCTAGCCGGCCACTATTACTGCGCAACTTTTACCTACGAATTTCACGACGCCAATGGCAACCGGTTCTCCGGAACCTGGTCCAAGAATTTCTCCTCCGAAGCAGAGGCTCGCGACTTCGCAGCACTCGAACTGCCCGCCAGTAAACCGGTGATCGGCCGCTTCAACCCAAGGAATCCCGCCTCGAACTATTTGGAACTCGATTCCTGGACATACACTAACGACCGCCCGACATCTCTCAACATCTAGCCTCCCAGCAAAGCCTCGCGCTCATGACATATTGGCGAAACATCGCCATATCACTCATTGACGGGGGTCTGTGACTATATGCGGCAGAATTGCCGGTGCGTACACATCTTCCACTGACCACTTGCCTGGACCATGGGCCGCGATCATTAGCAATCCGCCCATGATGCCGATGTTCTTTAAGAACTGTGTCTGCATGCCGCCCGCGGCCATGCCTTGGGCGGCCCAAAAGTTGTGTAGTAGCACGCTCACCACGCCCAGGTAAACACACATGACGAACGCTGCTGCGCGAGCTTGCCATCCCACGATGAGGCAAAGCACTCCTGCGGCCTCGATCACTAACGCAATTCCCAACATCGTGGGTATCAATTGCCCCGGCACGTGGTGTGATTGCATGTAAGCAGCTTGGCCGCTCCACTCCAGGATTTTGCCCAGCGCTCCTTGTACGAAGATGGCGCTAATGAACAGACGTGCGATCAAAGGGAATACCGCGTCGCCGAAAAGGGATCTAATCAATGGCTTTTTAGGCATGCAACCTTAGACGATCCTTTCCGCTGTCGGTAAGCGGGACCGCTAGAAGGCTGTTAATGGGACGAATGGTGAAAAATCGCCATCTCTAACAATGTCGGCGGTGTCAACTACTTTTGAAGCACACTAGCCCCTGCACTCCGAAGAGCGCGCCGTTTCGCTCTCGTTGATGGGTTGCGCTTTTCCAACCAAGGCTCGCTGTTAATCGTTACGGACCAGACCTCGGTCCGACCCAACCATCTCTTCGATCACAAACCGCGATCATGATTACTAGTTCGAACTCCCCTGCCCAGGGGAGCGGGATGCCCAATCATTACGCCGGTGATCTACCGCACACCATGGCGATTTCCGAGCTCTCCCGCGTACGAACCGAACTTCTGTAGCTGTTGGTAGTCCCATCCCTGGCGCCACATCCAGTACAAGTGGACCGCAAGTTTCCTTGCCATCGCTGTCTTGGCGATCTTCCGTCCTCGCCGCATGGCCAGGTGAAAGAACTTGCTGCGCCATTGAGGTTGGCCACGCACTGTAACCTGGGCCGCTTCCACCAGTAGAAAGCGAACCAGAGAGTTGCCCTGTTTGCTGATATGTCCCAGTCGTCGCCGATCGCCGCTGGAGTCCTCTGCTGGTACCAGTTACTGGTTGGCCTGGCCTCTCCCTGAGAGATCCCACTCGCGACAAAAATTGTGCCGCAGGCGAATTGTCAGCCGTAGCCTACGACCGGAATGCATGGTGTGAAAGCTCCGAAATTCCGGTAGTGGTGAAGAATCGCGATTACGCCGCCTGATTACAGTTACCGCCATTTTAGAGGCCTCCTCGTTCCAGATTACATTGTCGGAATCTGTAGTTTACGTGCAAGAAGATGCGTCTTTGCCGTTCTAGTCAAGTCGACACCGGCGCCGACTATGAACCGGCTCAAGAACTCGTCCACGCACTCGATGGTGGCAGTGTCGATCATGGCCTCTGTCCAAGTAGCGAATATTCCTGGGATTCGGGAAAGATTCGTCTTAAACTCAACGGAATCGCAGGGATCATCCTGGAACTGTTGCTTCGGCCCATGAAAAGGAGGACACGGTTTCTATGTTTTCTCGACTCATACTGCTCGTTGTTCTAGCCAGCCAGTGCCTAGGACAAGGCGTAACCCACAAGGAGATTACGCTCGATCTTCAGACTCTGCAGCGCTACGTAGGCGCCTACGATCTTGACGGCGACCAACTGCTGATCACGGTCGATAAGGATCATCTCTCCGTGAAAGCAGCCGGCGAGCCGGCTTTTTTGATTTTTCCGGAATCGAAGACCATGTTCTTTCTAAAGGTGGCTGAGGCGCAGCTTGAATTCACGAAGGATGATGCCCAAGGCCGGCCGACCGAGATCATCCTCCACCAGGGCAGCCAGAATATTCCGGGCAAGCGCCTGGACGACGCGCAGACCAAGCGTCTGATTGAGGCGAATGCAGCCGTAGCCAAGCGCATCAAGGACCAAACCGCCGCGCCCGGAAGCGAAGCTGCGCTGCGGAAGTTGGTTGCGGACCTGGGCGCGGGTAAGCCGGATTACAACTCCATGGGCTCCGACTTGGCCGAGGCCACGCGCCGGCAACTGCCGAACCTTCAATCAATGATCAGCAAGCTTGGCGCGATCCAGTCGGCAGCGTTCCAGCGGGTAGGTCCTGGCGGCGCCGATATTTATCTAATCGCGCTTGAAAAGGGAGCGCTGGAAGGCAGGATCCGACTTGGGGCCGATGGAAAAATCGACGGCGCTGCGATCAACATCACGAACAAGGTAGTGGTTGCGCCTCTAGCGAGCTTACGCCCGAAACTGCCGGGAGTCGATGCCATGATTTCCGCGGAGCTGGCCCGCCTGCCGGTGGGCAGTGTGACCGCGGGCGTAGTGGCCGGCAAGGGTCTTATCTGGTCGAAGAGTTATGGCAACGCCGATATGGAGAAGAAGACTCCTGCGGACGATGCTACTGTCTATCGCATCGGCTCGATCACCAAGATGTTCACGGCCCTGATGCTCGAGCAGCTGGTGGACGCGGGCAAGGTGCACCTGTCCGATCCGGTCGAAAAATATTTTCCCGAGATCAAATCGGTGCAAGGCCGATTCCCCGATGCTCCGCCGATCACGCTGATCCAGCTCGCTACGCATACATCCGGGTTGGGGCGCGAACCCGACGACACGGCTACCTACACCAGAGGTTCGGTCGCGGATTGGGAGAAGACGCTGATTGCCGCGCTGCCGCACACGCACTACATCCACGAGCCGGGAACGCGCTTTTCTTATTCGAATATCGGATACGCGATTCTGGGCGCGGCGCTGTCGCGGGCGGCCGGCGAACCTTACACCGAGTACGTGCCAAAACATATCCTGCAGCCGTTGGGAATGACGCACTCGGCTTTAGAGCAGAATTCCTCGATACTCCCCCATTTGGCGAAGGGTTATGTGGTGATGGGTCCGAATCAAATTGACTCCGAGACGCCGCAGCGCGAAGGCGAAACGGGACGCGGCTACAAGGTCCCGAACGGCGCCATCTACACCACGGTGGGCGATATGGCTCATTTCGCCTCGTTTCTCATGGATCAAGGACCAGAGAGCGTCCTGAAGACCTCTGCCCTGGAGTGTTTTCAGACGGAAATGATCGTGCCGGCTGACGTGGGCTTGACGGGTGGCTACGGCATCGGTTTCGATGTGGAGCGGCGCGAGGGTTACGTCGCTTTCGAACACAACGGAGCGGTCGCCGGCTACACGGCAATGCTGATCATGAATCGCTCGAAAGGAATCGCCGTGATCGTGCTTTCCAACGGCGCGGTGAATCCGAGCGGTTTGGGGGATCGGATTCTGGACATGCTGTCCAGGTAAGAACAAGCCGATATCCGTCGAGCGTTCCGCTCAAGCGACGTTTAACATCCCGAAAGGGCCAAGGCGCAGCGACTCCAAGGATCCAATATGTCCTTATGCCGGCCGGAGACCTTGAGCTTCAGATCTGGCAGGAGGAGGTAGCTGTTCGGGCCAAGAGAGGCGGTCCCTAACCGGCGGCAATCCTCCGCACATCTTTAAGGAGTATGAATAGGTGCATAGGGTCGGTCGGCGATGGGATGAAATCGAATTGTAGATAGAAGCGGCGTGCCTCTTCGTCTTTCGCATGGATCGCAAAGGCTCGTATGCCGGCTATGTCGGCGGCTTGCAGCGTTCGCAGCATCGCATCTTTAAGCAGCGCCCTGCCAACGCCTTGCCTTTGCCAACGCCGATCCACTGCAAGACGCGCCAGCAGCATGATGGGCACCGGATGACGCGCGAGTCCCTTTTTCAAACGTTCCGGCGCTTCCTCGTGGGTAACGTGACCCACGGTAAGCGTGTAGTAGCCGATGATGGCATCGCCTGCAACCCCGACATAGGTTTGTGCGGCGCCTGCCTGCTGGTTCTGCCACGCGTAGCGAAGCAGGTAGCGGTTCAGCTCTTCTCTGCTGCAGTCGAAGTTTTCAATGTGATGATCCGGACGCAGCTTTTCAACGTGGCGGGACTCGGTCACCGTTGTGGTCCGGCATCAAAGAATCCCGGTTCCTTCAGAAGCCGCTCAAGATTGGGCAGTGGGCGGGGAGGGGCATCGAGCGCAGTGAGGAACGCCTTCCATTGCTTGGCATCAAGCCCGAACGTGCGCCGATCGGCCAAGGCCTCATCAGCGCGCGCCAAAGCGCTTTCCAGTACGAACTCGCTGACCGAGCGGTGTGCCACCGCGGCGGCAGCCTGTAACGCGCGCTTCGCGTTCTTCGTGAGTCGCAGGTCGAGTTTCTCGGTACGTGTGGTACGCGATGACATGTGCGCTCCTTCTATTTCAGCGTATCGCCTCTGCCCGACAATGTCAAGACAGCCGCAGGAACAATATGTTGTGGTCGAATGACAAAGAGGTGGAAAACTAGGTCTGTTTATCCGAAAGACAAACAGGAAGCAACCGATTTGGCAGGAAATTCGGGTGTTTATTTCGCAGGATCGTAATTCAGATTCTGCCCCAACCATCGCTCAACTTCGTGTACGTCCATTCCTTTGCGCTCGCTATAGTCGGTGATCTGGTCGCGGTCGATCTTGCCGAGGCTGAAATATCGAGACTCTGGGTGGGCGAAATAAAGACCGCTCACGCTCGATCCTGGCCACATCGCAAATGACTCTGTAATCTGAATTCCGGTGTTTGCTTCAACATCCAGCAAATGCCACAGGGTGCCCTTCTCCGTGTGATCTGGGCAGGCTGGTCGGCTTGCCGCCGCAGGGCCTTAAAAGCCCGTAACTTATTGTAATCAGGCGGCACCTGAGGAAGAAGATCCGCATTCTCCGCTCAGCGCGAAAGAAGAACGTGGTGTTGCCTAACGCGATCAATTTCAGACTGGCTCACCTTAGCCCGCTTTGCGAAATCTGGCCAGGATGAAACGGCGTCACTGACGTCTGTAACCACCTTAGCAGCCGTTCCAACACCGAAGCGATCCGCGACAACCATAAGATCGTCCCGCGTGATGTCTGCAAACTTGCCGTTCACAGACATCAGGTGTTGATATGTCCACTCTCCCTTCGGGTTGTAGGCGTGAGTGACATCGTAGGCCGGAGCGAGCTCCCACTTTTCACGCTCACGAAGCAGAAATGAGACGTTCTTCGTGTGGTCGTCGCAATTGGCGGCCATGATGTTGAATGCGATTCGTCGGAACGCTTGCTCCATACCTGAGTATCCGCTTCCCAAGCGATTGATTGTCAGGAACAGCTGGCTGGCATCGTGAGTGGCCTTCTGTCGATAGTCAAGATGTGCCAAGCCACATAGAGTCTGGAGGTGATGCTTCTTGTTCCCGTCGCGATCGAATCGCTTGGTCATGAAGTGGGCTCGATCATTTTCCTCTAACAATCGAGAATCCGACATCTCTATCCCTGCAGCCTTCGCCATCAAGTAATACGCATACTCGATCCGTCCATAGTCTTGGCTGACACCGAGACGTTCATCTGTTCCGACGCCATCGAACTTGATGAGCCAATGCTCGAATCCGAGCTCAACATCGAATTGGCCTGCGCGTATCTGGTGTGTCTTTGGATTCCATGAAATTACAGCCTTCGCTCTAACGCCTCCTGCCGAAGTTCCGACCTGAATGATTTGCGCGAGTGCGGCCTTGGCGTGTTCATCAGTGTCAATCTCTCCTTGCACAGCACGTCTGGCACTTTCGACGAGTGCCGATAACTTGATCGCGGTGGTTGACTTTGAACGTCCAGGACCGCGTGCTGGCTTGAACTCCAACGCGCCGATTCCTCTCTTGGCCATGTACGCCAGACGGTCAAGTGAAGTTATCTGCGGCTTGTTCACGCCCTGTTGCGCCATCCAGGCATCGATTAGGGCGTTCCCAAAGTCGTCCGGCAACGCGTCCGCGAGCATTCCCGGCAACCGTCGATAGGTGAGTTCCGCTAGATCCGGAAAAACAAAAGGTTCTGTAGCAGATGCGATTGGCATGGTGATGGGCGCTAGGTCGACGCCGGACTCAAGAAAGGCTGGCAGATATTCGAAAGCATAGTAGCCAAGCTTCGGATCGAGCGCTACGGCCCCGACGGCCTTGCCCCAAATGAAAACCTCGACAACATGAACAGGTCGGTACACGATTTGGCTCCGTCAGGCCTTGTTGGTTTTCATCCGCCGTGGCGATGCTCGCTGTCGTGGCGTCTTCGTCTTGAGCATTTGCACTGGGCTGATCGAAACGGTAGGTGCGAGTGTTCCGAGCCAATCCGTTCTGTTTAGAATGCGAAGAACTTGAATGAGAGAATGCAAGGAGGCACCTTTTCCAGTCTCTAGGTTCTTGACCGCGTTAAGGGCAATTCCGGCCCGTTCTGCCAACTGCTTCTGATCGAGATCCAGTCTGAGTCTGAGGGAGCGGATTTGCTTTCCGAGTTCCGCCTCCCACTCTCTCGTCGCGATTGCAACCATACCTAAATTAATATCCCCATTTAAGGCTATAGTCAAGGTATTTGGCAGTTTGTAGCCTTATTTAGGTCTATTAACTAGATATATTATTACGTACCTTTTAAGGGCCATTACTACATATTTTCCGGACAACGGCCCTAAAAAGGGTCATTGATTCCCACTACGGACACTCAGGTCTAATAGCGTCGGACCGCAAATCTCTTACTGGTTAGCATTTGGCTTTTTTCGTTAATAAGACTCGATCTGAGGAACTGAACACTCTACACTGGCCGACTTGTCGGGAGTCATCTCCCAGAAGCCCGTTTATGGGGATTTTCGGACTTCCCGAGCCGACAATGGCCGCCTCGCCCTTTCCTTTAAACTAAAGTTGCGCTTTACTGATGGCTCTTCGCATCGGGGTCTGGGGCCGGGGTTGGGATGCGTGGGAGCATCTCTGCGCGGGTGGCTGCGTTGTAGGCAAACCACGCTTCGATCATAGAACT
>Ga0126378_10001475_pt1 | contig 17484 bp, 16 predicted proteins | sample PanSoiMetPlot_23_FD_92587 | JGI IMG/M metagenome (GOLD analysis project Ga0126378, IMG submission 92587) | Tropical forest soil microbial communities from Panama - MetaG Plot_23 | ecosystem: Environmental > Terrestrial > Soil > Tropical forest > Bulk soil | place: Panama | collected 2016-02-17
CTGCCGATAACTTGGCTATTCTCATTGAGGACCCTCGTTTCTATAGATGTTGGGCTGGATGCACCAAGCAGATGATTCGGGCGGCCGTTGGCCACCCGATTCGGGTGCCGCCCGTCGCTGCGGGTATTAAGGGAGCGGGGAATCTTAGCGCGGTACCCCGTAGGTCTCCAATGTCAACGCCAGGCCAGCCGTTACGTTCTGCGCGTCATCGAGTCAGGTGGCGACGCTGGCGACATCGGCCGCACGTCACTTTGCGCAAGAAGACGGCCACGCCAATCGAATGTCTGCAACCGGTCGAGGCCATCGGCGTGACATGCGGCCGGCGTGGCGCTAGTGTTGGTCCGAGCGGACATGTTGCGCAAGAGATGCACACACGAGTTGTTCATCACCGCGGCATGCTCCGAGCGAAATCCGACAACGGCAGTCGGCCGAACTTAGAGACTAGGGTTTTGTATCGTGGCGTGCATGGAACCGGATTTGCACCTGGAAAGACAAGGCGAAAAGTACTGCAGGGTTGCCGGTCTACTATTCATTATCAGGCGAGGTGCTGGCTATATCGGAACAGCTAACGCGCGTGGTTCATGCCGTCGGCAAAGCGGTGATTGCAGTGACTGTTCCCATTCTCACTATGTTGGTACCCAACCATCAACACCATGCTGCCACGCTGGATGGTGAAGCCAACGTGAGCTCCCAGCCAGGCTTATCGAACCTATGGACAGCCCAGAGCCGGCACAGAGTTTTCTGCACCCGCAGCGAGCCATACCCAGGTGGCCTGATCAGGGCAAGGAGATGAGATGCGGCAGAGGATCAAAGAATACGCGCTGACGGTCTGCCTGTTTGTGTTCCTGTTGGTGATTATTGGCGGCGGCTTTCACCTGACTTCAGGCGCGGCTCTGATTGGAGCTCTGTCAGGCACTCCGCTGGTGATTTACGGCTTTAACCGTTGGTGCGACACCCGATTTCGCGAGCAAGAGGCGCACAGAAAGGCATCAGCCGCCGGGATCATCCCCATGGGTAAACGATTATGAGATTTCCTGTTGCGTCTTTACTACTACTTGGCTCGCGCCCATTTTGTCGAGGTAATACACTCGCCCGACCTTAAAAAATCGTGGCGGTACACACGGCCCGCCTAACAGTGAACTCGCAGACCGGCCTTTGGAACTAGCGAGTGTCATTTCCACGGCCTTCCTGAACAAACGAACGTGCCGCCTGGAATACGATTGAAGACCGGCCACCAGGACGAGGCGGATCTCTGGCCTCAATCGATGGTTGTCTTGTTGCGAAAGACGAGTCGAATGCCAGGCCCACTCTAAGTGTGCTGTCGTTCCGTCAGTATCAGGGCACGTAGGCTAAAACCCTCTGACAGCTTTCACCGAGAACGCCGATGTCGGATCGCGAGGAGACGACAAAGCGGCCGTTAGGTGCTGACGCTCGAAAGCCTTCGAGATCGAGCGAAGCGGTTAAACTCGGCGCGTTTGTGCCGCCGGGCTAGATCCCATACAAGAGAGCCTGACCGGTGTTGCTGGACCGAGAATGCAATACACTTCCATCGAGGAAATTGCAGAGCGCAACCCGAATGGAACTAAGCGGTAGACGGAACCAGTGGGAACACCTGAAATCAACGGGCGACAAACCGACAGTTGACGACTTGCTTCAGCGTTCGAACTTGACGACAATCGTGGCTCCGGCGACAACATGTGCGCCGGCGGGAGGAGATTGATCGCGAGCAACGCCACTTCCGAGGGCATCCACCTCGAGTCCGCTGGCTTCTGCTTGCTCAATAGCGCCGCGCACCGTTTTGCCGACAAACGAGGGCACAATGATTCCGCCTTGCTCTACGTCCAGTACCACGGTTCCACTGGCGGGTTTATCTGGTATCGTGGGCGTTGGCGGCTGGCTGGACTTCAATGGGGCTCCAGCTGAATCCCAATTCTCCGACCGCGTCCGAAGCGCCGCTTTCACGACATCCGTTCCCATTCCTACAGTCGCAGGTCCGACAACCGATGAGGCGCGACTATCGTTTGCGCTCGCGACCTCCAGACTATCTCCCAAGTGATCAGGCGAGCCTTCCTCCAGATCTTCTTTCTTTACCCGTTGCGCGGCGAGCAATAACTGCCGACTTTTACCGAATTCAACATCATGCGGAATGTGCAAGTATTCCAGGACCTGCTGGGCAATTCTCTGAAACACGGGACCAGCAACTACGCCGCCATGGTGCGAGCCGACTGGCGAATCTAATATGACGGCGAGCGTGATCGCTGGATTGTTCATGGGGGCAAAGCCTGCAAATGACGCGATGTATTTGCTTCGCGAGTAGGTCCCTGTAGCCGGGTCAACCTTTTGTGCCGTGCCGCTCTTGCCTCCCGAGCTGTAACCTGCTAGGACCGTCTTTCGCCCGGTCCCGTGCAGCACTACTCCTTGCATCATCTGCTTCATTTGCGCAGCTGTCATGGGCGACAATACCCGCCGTTCGATCTTCGGCTGAAACAATACCATCTTCGGCATGCTCCGCGGCTGGGTTGTGGTCGCGACAATCCTGGGCGCGACCCATACCCCGTCATTCGCGATGGTTGAAACCATTGCGGCCAGTTGCACCGCCGACACTCCAATTTCCTGACCCATCGCGATGGCGCCGATCGAAACTTTTGACCAGCGGCTCAGCGGCTTGGCCAATCCTCGAGTCTCGGCGGGCAACTCAATTCCGGTTTGCTGACCGAATCCATAGGCTCGAATGTACTGGTAGAGCCGCTCGTCTCCAAGCTTTAACGCGACCTTGATTGCCCCCACGTCGCTGGACCAGGCAAGCACATCGGATACGGGCATTACTCCGAAAGGCTTCCAGTCATGAATGCGACGCCCATTGATGACAATCGATCCCATCTGACAATCGATCAGCTCATTTGGGTTGGTCAGGTGCTCGTCGAGAGCCGCTGACAGTGTGACCAACTTGAAGGTCGACCCCGGTTCGTAGACGTCACTCACAGCCCTGTCCTCCAGAGAGTCGGGTCTGATATGACGCGACAAGTTGGGATTGAAGGTGGGCCGGTTGGCTAGGGCTAGAATTTCGCCGGTTCGCGGATCCTCGATGATAACGGTCCCAGCAGTCGCGTGGGTCTGGTTCATTGCCGCTTCCAGCTCTTTCTCGGCGATGTATTGAACGTTCTGGTCAATGGTGAGAATAACGTTCTCGCCTGGATCGGGTGGCTTCTCTACTCGGTCGAAATTCTTGCGTCGTGCGTCCACCTGAATGAGAATGCGACCCGGCTTACCATGTAATCTGCCGTCGTACTCCCGCTCAATGCCGCTCAGTCCTTCATCGTCCATCCCGACGTAACCCAGAACCTGGGCCGCGAGCTCGCGCTTTGGGTAGAACCGCTTGGCTTCTTTCTCGAAGTAAATACCTTTAAGGTTGAGTGCCTTGATGCGCTCAGCAGTTTCTGCATCTGCTTTGCGCGCAACCCAACAGAAAGAACGCGACGCTTTACACTTCGCCAGAATCTCCCGCGGATCTTCCTTCGTAATCCGGGTGATCAGCGAGATCGTGGTCGCCAGATCTGGAATTTCCGAAGGGACAGCGAACAGGGAATCCACGTTAATGGACATGGCTAGCTCGTGGCCGGCGCGATCGTAGATGATCCCGCGCTTGGCAGATATTTCTACAGTGCGCTGCTGCTGATGCTGCGCGCGCGCCTCGAATTCGCCATATTGAAAGATCTCGAGATCGACCAAGCGAAATGCAATGGCAGCGAACCAAACCAGCAGAATGCCGCCGAGGAGATACAGCCTGAGCTGCACGGAATTGCGGGGAGAGTTCGCCGCCACTGTCGGAACCTAAAGAGAGTGGTGAACCACCGAGTACGTTGAGATGGCCGAGAAATTCAGAAATTATCTTCTCGAAGCTCTTTACGTCCTCGGCGGTAAACGTTGTTTATGGGGCTGAGACCACCGAAATCGGCGCCGCACTGGCCATTACCGGTCCGTTGCCATCCGGCAGCGCGGTGTCCATGCGAATGACCTGTCCTGGTTGCGGCGGAATCATGCCCATATTCTTGGCCAACTTGTCGATCCGTTCCGGATCCCGCAACGAAGCTTCTTCCAGCCGCAAGGCGCGATTCATCTCAGTGAGATTGTCGCGCTGGACCTTCATCTCCGAGATCTTGTATCCATACTCGATGGCTCTGAAATGTTGCCAGGCATAGGACAACACCAGCACGCAAAGGCAACTGAGCGCGATGCTGAATGTCCGCATCTCGCGGCTGCGCTGCGGATTGTCCACTTTCACCAGCCGTGAGTTGTCAATGTTCTTGCTGAAGTAGACTTCCGGCGTACCGGTCCAGCATGGTTGCCGTCTCGCCGCGCGAAGTCCATGATGCACTGTTGCGATCGCCGCTGCCGCCATCACGTCACCCCAACTAGGTTTTGGTCATACCTTGTTTCTGTCGCTCAATCAGTCTTCCTCTGTACATTGCTCTTACGCCTGCCCCTACTTGGCACAACCCCCGGACCACAGAACTGGGAGTGTCCGCTATCCGGCATCTCAGATCTTTTCCGCGGCCCGCAGCTTCGCGCTGCGCGATCGCGGGTTACGATCAATCTCTTCTTCTCCTGCCCTCACCGGTTTCTTAATCAGCAGTCTGTAAAGACCCTGACTCACTCCCTCGCGAAGACTATCTTTTACAATCCTGTCCTCCAGCGAGTGGAAGCTGATGATCACCAGTCTGCCGCCCGGCTTCAGCAGCTGCGGGGCCGCACTCAGCAGCGCCCGCAGATCGTCCAGTTCACGGTTTACGAAGATTCGGAGAGCCTGAAAGGTTCTTGTCGCCGTATGAATTCGCCTTTCTGCATTCATTGGCCGGGCCGCGGCTGCTATGACCTCCGCAAGTTGTGCGGTAGATCGTATCGGCCGCGACCGGACAATGGCTCTGGCGATTCTCCGCGACCTCCTTTCCTCACCGAATTCGTAAATCACATCAGCAAGCTCGCGCTCACTCATGTGATTTACCACTTGTTCGGCGGTAAGCTCGGCTTTTGGGTTCATCCGCATGTCGAGCGGTCCTTCCGCCTGAAAACTGAATCCACGCGCGGCGTCTGATAGCTGCAGACTGCTCACTCCAAGGTCAGCCAAGATGCCGTCGATAGTCGTTGGTCGTTGATCGTTGGCAACATCGGCAAACGATCCGTGAACCAGGTCGACAGTTGGCCAGTCGCTTTGCCGTCGTTGGTCATGGGTTGGTGGTCTTTGGGTTTCGTTTTCGCCAACCCCCACGGACCGCCGAGCGACAACTCGCTTCGCCACTTCCAGCGCCGCCGGATCCTTATCGAAGCCAATCAAATGACCCGGTGCGCCGAGGCGTCTTGCGATTTCGTAACTGTGCCCGCCTAAGCCCACCGTGGCGTCGATATAGGTCCCGCCACGCCGCACGTTTAAGAAATCGATCGCCTCTTTTAAAAGAACCGGAACATGGCCAGCTTCCATTTCCGACCTGCCATGCCCACCCCACTCGGGGGTGTCCTTTAAACCCTCGCCCGCTAGATCCCCAGACCGTCGAGCGTCTGCTCATCCTCAGCCGTGAACTTCTCTTCCTCGATCTCGCGCTTGTAGCCCTCGAGATTGCGAACTTCGAGAAACGTTAGGTTGCCCACCACTGCCACTTCGCCCTTGATCTGCGCCGAGTCGCGCAACAACTGGGGCATCAGCAACCGCCCCTGGCTGTCCATCTCCACCATCTGCCCCCAGTAGTTCACCCGATTCAGAAACTTCTTCTTCGTAGGATTGAAGGTGGAGAGCCCGGCTAACTTCTGCTCGATCCGTTCCCACTCCTCGAAGGGATATATCTGTGCACTCTTGCCATCCAGGCTGGTGATGTAAAATTGCGCACCGTACTTCTCCTCGATCACCCGCTTGAATTCGGCGGGAACCTTGAGTCGTCCCTTTTCGTCGACGCGAGTTGGGTGATTGCCCCGAAACATGCTTTGCTCTGCCCGTCATCGGGCGATGACCCCTGACGGCGGCTACCACAGGAGCGAGGGAGGTGAAAGCGGTCACAAATTTGGTCGATTCAGCTTCGCTGGGCTGGTTTATGGGGGTGTCAGCCTTGAATTCCACTGGCGCCTCTCGCCGTTTCACTTCTTCCCACGAGCCCTGTTGTTGACACCACTTTGTACCACTTTTGACCACATTTTACGCCTAAGTGGTTGTCTGTCAATAGGAAAGTTTCGGGTCGCACGCAGGTGAGTTGCCGAATTGGGAAAAGCACAAGAAATTGTGGCTAACTGACTTGATGACCACAATAGCTTGCGTTTACTGGAGTGATGACCGCTCTCTCACAGTGACTTAGCTTGTGGAAAATGGGTCCTGACCGCCTTCCATCTTTGAAGCCCATTTCTTACCCCGCCGATAGCAGGGGACGACGGTGTCGAAGGCAGATAAAAGTGGGAAATCTTCTGCTCACAGTCCGTAGCTAAGCTAGCATTGTCCTCTATCACTTCGAAACCGAGCGTTGGATAAGAAGTAAGCAAGGGCATGGCCGTCCGACTGGTTCGCGAAGACGTTTCACGTCACTGTTCTTTACCGAATAGGGGGCAGGAAAAATCCCTAAGAACTGTGGAAATCTGTGGCTGCGGTTCCGACGGAAACCGACTTACCTCACAGGCTCAACCACGACGGCTGTTCCATAGGCCAGCACCTCGGTGACGCCCTGCATGATCTCAGTCGCGTCGTATCGCGCCGTGAGCACGGCGTTTGCCCCCAGTTCGGCTGCATGCTGCAGCATCAGATCGAAGGCCTCAGCTCGGGTTTTCTCGCAGAGATTGGTCAAGAGCGTAATATTTCCGCCGACCAGAGTTTGCAGACCCGCGCCGATCGTCCCGAAAATGGAACGCGACCGGACGGTAATGCCGCGTACCACGCCCAGAGTGCGCACCACCCGATATCCATCCAGTTCGACTTGCGTGGTGACCATATTGTGCGCCACCATGCGGCCCGCTCCTGAATAGGAAATTGCCATGGTCCCTCTCCTGTGACTCGTTGAATACAGACCAACAGCCTAGACTATAGCGCTCTATCGTGGCGGACTCGGTTACTTATTCGAGTTCAGCCGCGATCCTGTACTCCTTCATCTCCGGATCATAGGCGCCGTGTAACAGGTCAGGTTTCAAGGACATCTGGGCAGTTTCGGCTAAGGTGTGTCTGGTGGGGGTGTCTGAAGAGTCGCGAAATCGCTCTGCAGGCAGCGCAGGAGAACAATGATTGTTTCGAGAGATGAGGATCAGATCGGAAACCTTGCTTCCCGCTTCCGCAAGCGGGCACAGCCAGCCAACGAAAGTCCGCCCGCTCACCGATTACTCCAGGTGCTTGGGATCAGTCTCGATAAAAAAACACCACTGACGGAGAATGATCTTCCCGAGCGATCGTGAGTGCCATGCAGCACCCAACCGGTGAACCCTCTCATTTTCCCTTTCACGGGTCCTCTGCCTCGACCAGTCGCTATCCGCCAAGTTCGGCCCTTATGGCTTACCGATGGATTACGGCCGGCCAGCAAAGACCAAGGGCCGAGCCACGACCGACTATAATGTCGGACTCATCTACTTGGAGGAAGAATGTTTTCTCGCCGCCGCTTTCTACAATTGGGCACAGTCGCGGCCGGTGCCAGCCTGTCCTTCGCGCAATCTGGCTCTGACCACAGCTGTTCTCCACTGCCGAAGTCGATAACGACCCTGAAATCCCTGAAGGACCAAGCCAAGCCAATCACAGTCGCGGAACGGCGCGACCGACAAGAAAGGGCCCGCCGCCTAATGCGGGCCAACGGGATCGATGCCATTCTCCTGATGGAAGGTACATCCCTGGCCTACTTCACCGGAATCCACTGGTGGGGAGGCGAGCGTACCTTTGTCATGATCGTGCCGGTCGAGGGGGCACCAATTTTTGTATGCCCAGCATTCGAGCAAGGTCGCGCCCAGGAGCAGATTGCCAACAGTCCACAAGCCGACCATCCTGACATTCGTTTTTGGCAAGAGGACGAGAGCCCCTACCAGCGCGTCGCCCAAGCCCTTCGCGAGCGCTCCATGTCCACCGGGACTCTGGGCATTGAGGAGACAATTCATTACGTTTTTAGCAGTGGCGTGGCGAAAGCGTCGCCGCAGCTAAAACTGACCAGTGCGACGCCGGTAACCGCCGGGTGCCGGATGATCAAGAGCAATCACGAGATCGCGCTGATGCGGCTGGCTGCCAAGGTGACCTTAACCGCTTACGAGGCTGCATACAATGCTCTGCGTGAAGGCATGACGCAACATGACTTTTCCGATCTGGTCACAGCCGCCCACCTGCAACTGGGATTTCCGGGAGCAGCCGATGTCCAAGTTGGCCAATTTACTGCTCTGCCGCACGGTTCGGTCGAGCCGCAGACCATTCAGGAAGGCACCATCGTTTGGATCGATGGCGGATGTAAGGTGGAAGGATATGTCTCTGACATAAGCCGGACCTTCGTTCTCGGCAAACCCACCGATGATATGAAACGGGTCTTTGATATCGTGCATCGTGCGCAACGTACAGCATGGAGGGCGGCTCATCCAGGCGACACCTGCGGCAGTGTGGACGCCGCGGCGCGTCGGGTGATTACCGATTCCGGTTACGGGCCCGACTACAAATTCTTCACTCATCGTGCGGGCCACGGCATGGGTATGGACGGACACGAGTGGCCGTACCTGGTTCGCGGTAACACCACTCGGCTCGCTACAAACATGGTTTTCAGTGATGAACCCGGAATTTATGTTCGCGGTCAGTTTGGCATTCGGCTCGAAGACGATATGCACATCACCGAGAACGGCGCCGAGTTGTTCACTCCGCAGAGTCCCTCCCTGGAAGAGCCGTTCGCAAAAGTATGAGAAGAGTTGCAAGCGTGCCACGGTTTCACCAGTCACTGAAATATTGAAACCTGGTTAACAATGTTCACGACTCACAGCTCGTTCCATCCCGTGCGCTGGGCAGCGGTTATTCTTGTGACTGTTCCTGTCGTCCTGCTTGCCGCGGCGCTTGTCGCCTCCTTGACGCAACAAAAGGAAGTGGCGCACGCCATTCGGCATCTACTTCGTTACCCACTCGTGGCCGAGTCTTCTCTGGTTCTCCTGCTTGCGCTATGGGGAATCATTTATGAGCGCGCGAACAAGGCTCGCGATCTCCGCCTCTATCCTCCCCCCGGAAAGTTGATTCCTATGGGTGGATACCGCCTTCATCTTTATTGCACTGGCGAAGGCAGTCCAACCGTGGTCCTGGAGCATGGCCTCGATGGCTCTTACCTTGACTGGCGACTTGTTCAGCCCGAAGTCGCTCGCCTCACCCGTGTCTGTTCTTATGACCGTGCCGGTTACGGCTGGAGTGATCGAAGCCCGAAGCCCCGTGTACCCAGTGCCATGGTCGAAGAGCTGCACATGCTGCTCAGAAATGGAGGCGAAAAGCCACCATTCATAGTGGTTGGCCACTCCATGGGTGCGTTCGACGCCGTGATGTACTCTCACCGCTACCCGGACGAGGTCGGAGCGATCGTCCTGGTCGACGGCCCCTATCCCGACAAGCCATTAGGGTTTCCGTGGAGGGAGAAGCTCGAGCTGCGGTTTATGCAGCTCACCAGTCCGTTCGGTTTGCCGCGTTGGCGCAGGTGGTGCGCTGGCGGACCGGACGGCCTGCGCGCCATAAGAGCGGCGGTGAACTGTAAAGCACGCGTGCATGGGACCCACTACGAGCAATTGCTGAACTTTCCCAGCGCCGTCGCCGAAATGCAGAGCTTGGAGAACTTCCTTACCCTGCCGCTGATTGTCATTTCACGCGATCCGTTAGTTGGTGGTGATTCCTTGAAAGAGCAGGAGTGGGCAGAACGGCAGAAGAAATTGCTGCAACTCTCGTCGAATTCGACACAGGTTATTGCCGATGGGAGCAGGCACGATGTTCCAGGACAACGCCCGGATGTGATCATTGATGTTGTTCGTCGCTTAGTCGAACGAATGCGCCAGCCCGCACAAGGCCAAATTGTGCGTCCACACTAGCTCTGGTTGGCCTTAGCCTACCAAGACCCATTGCAAATCGCGGATCTGTTGCTTTATCGCCGCATCTAGCTGCCGGATACCTTCGCGAATCTTCCCTGGCGTAGCATATGCGGCCGGACTACGCGATTGGCGGGTAGAAGGATTCGCGGGGCATGAATCTGAGGGTCATGCTCCCAAGGCGGCGATGTCACCCGCAGGAACAGGCCCCTTGGGAGTGTGTCCGGCGTGCTCCCGGGCGGCACGTCCTCCGTCATGGATGCACGTACCGAGGGCTTTCGGTGACTCTCAGCAGTTCGCGGGGTGGCGGGCTCTCATTTAATAACCTCGCGGGCGCAGCGCATGGGGGACGTCGCCAAGGCAGTCGACATGGCAGAGCCTCTAAGCTTCGATTGTAAGTTCTGAGATTGCGTTCAGCTATGTGTGCGCCGCATTTGTGTATGGCGAAGGCCAGCCGGGTTGGTGACTTCGCGTACCGACGGGACCGGCTAACCTCGAGCGGCTGCTCGTCCTAACACTTCACAAACTTTGTGCACCAGCTCTCGATGTTGACGCGTTTTTGACCTTGCCATCTTTACCTCGCCATTGTGCTCGATTCCGAAAACCCAAACCCGGGAATTTTAGCGATTTGTGATTTTCCTGGCCGGAGTGTCCCCCGTGATCGATGACTTCTAGCGCATTGGGCGCACTAGCCGCACGGTCTATTTCATGAAAAATGCCTTCGCCGGAGGTGCGCTGGCTAGGACCCTGACCGGACTCAACTAAGCAACATTCCAGAGGCAGGCGGGATGGGACAGCCGGCGTATTCTGAACAGGTCGATGCCGATGAGATTCTTTGTAGTTTTTGGTCTGAGTGCTCGTGGTATCGTTTCACATCCGGAGGAAGCATGAAGACTTGGCTCGCTTTGCTATTGGTGATTTCGGTGCTGCCGTTTTCGGCGCTTGCAGCGGACAACGAAAAAGAAGCCGACCGAGTAAAGGAAGCCGGCACGGTTCTGAAGGAGATTCTGGATATTCCGGACGACATTCCGAGGGATCTGGTCGACAAGGCCGAATGCGTGATTGTCCTGCCTTCAGTCAAGAAAGCCGCGTTCGGGGTGGGAATCAGCTATGGACGCGGGGTGATGACCTGCCGCTCCGGGCAGCACTATACCGGACTGTGGACGGCTCCCGCGCTGTATGCCTTAGAAGGCGGCAATATTGGATTTCAGCTTGGCGGGCAGGCCACTGACTTCGTGATCCTGGTCATGAATCCACGCGGGGTGCAATCGCTGCTGAGCAGCAAGGTCAAGCTGGGCGCGGATGTTTCGGCGGCGGCTGGACCGAAGGGTCGCAGCGCTGACGCGGCCACCGACGTGGTCATGAGAGCCGAAATGCTTTCCTACTCGCGGGCGCGAGGTTTGTTTGCGGGAGTGTCTCTGGAAGGCTCAACCTTGAGATCCGATAACCGGGCCAACAAGAAACTTTACGGCCGCGAGCTTACTGCGAAGGAGATATTACGTGCGGGAGAGATTGGCGCTCCAGTGTCGGCGAACGAATTGATCGCTCTGCTGAACAAGTACTCACCCAAGAACAAGTCGGATCCGAAATCGCTGGAGTAAGCGTGCCAATAAGGGCAATGCCGGGCCCGATCGTTCGTTGCGGGTGGGCGCGGAATGAACTATCCATCCGTTACCATGACGAGGAATGGGGTGTTCCTCAACACGACGATCGTAAGCTATTTGAGTTCCTGATCCTGGAGGGGGCGCAAGCCGGCCTGAGCTGGGACGTCATTCTGCGCAAGCGGGAAAATTACCGTGCTGCGTTTGATGGCTTCGATCCCGAGGTGATTGCGAAATACGATCGGCGTAAAATCAGGAAGCTGATCAACGACGCCGGCCTCATTCGCAACCGGCTCAAGATCGACTCGGCCATTCGGAACGCTCGGGCATTGCTGGCCGTCCAGGAAGCCTCCGGCAGTTTCGATCGATATATTTGGCAGTTTATCGGGGGGATGCCACGCACGAACGGCTGGCGTTCTCCGAAGCAGGTTCCAGCACGCACGAAAGAATCCGACGCCATGAGTAAGGACCTCGGAAAGCGCGGCTTTAGCTTTGTTGGGTCCACCATCTGCTATGCCTTCATGCAGGCGGTGGGAATGGTGAATGATCACATGGTGTCTTGCTTCCGATTCAACGCGCTCCAAGGCAACACGTGAAAAAGAAACGCAACCCCGTTTGACTGGGGCTAACGGGCTCGCTCGGGATGACAGGTTAGGGGCAGTTATGTACTTTGAACAATTTTATCTGGGGTGTCTCGCGCACGCTTCCTACATGATGGGGTCGGAGGGAGAAGCGGTGATTGTGGATCCGCAACGGGATGTCGACGAGTACCTCTACGCAGCTGATCAACACGGACTACGGATCCAGCACATTTTTGAGACCCATCTCCACGCGGACTTTGTCTCCGGGCATAAGGAGCTTGCATCCCGAACGGGAGCCCGGATCTATATCGGTCGCGGAGCGGGAGCCACTTTCCCTCACGTTCGAGTGCAGGATGGATTCAACCTGCAATTCGGCAGATGCCAACTTTCAGTTCTCGAAACGCCGGGACATACGCCTGAGAGTCTCTGCCTGGTGGTTACCGACCTGGAAAAATCCGCGAAGCCGTGGGCGGTATTGACTGGCGACACGCTGTTTATCGGGGACGTGGGTAGGCCGGATCTTTCGAAAACACATACTCCCGAGCAACTGGCCGCTCTGCTCTATGACAGCTTGCATGACAAGCTGATGAGGCTTCCCGACGACGTTTTGGTTTTCCCGGCACACGGCGCGGGATCGCTTTGTGGACGCAACATGAGGGCGGAGCGTTCATCGACTATTGGGACGGAACGGCGCACCAATTACGCGCTGCAAATCGGCACGCGCGATGAGTTCGTCCGGCAAATGGTGAGCAATCTGCCCGCCCGGCCCGAGTACTTCGCACAGGATGCGGAAATTAATCGCGGAGGTGCCGGGGCATTGGGTGAATTGCCACCCCTGTCGCCGATTGCGGCTCCTGCACTGAAAACAATGATTGCGCAAGCACTTCCGGCGCTCGATGTGCGGCCGCCAGATGAGTTTGCGGAAGGGCATGTGCCTGGTTCGATCAACATTGGTTTATCAGGGCAATTCGCCTCATGGGCGGCCTCGCTGCTGGGATTGAAGTCGCGCCCTGTGCTCATCGCAGACACCCAGGAGCGACTGGAAGAGGCTCGCATGCGGCTGGCGCGTGTGGGCATCGAGGATTTAATGGGATACCTCGAGGAGGGGCTCCTCGGCTGGAAGAACTCGGGTTACCAATCAGCTACTCTACCGCAGATGACGGTAGAAACTTTAAAGGACCGATTAAGTCGCCGCGATGTCGATGTTCTGGACGTGCGTCGCGAGGGAGAGTGGCAAGCGGGTCATTTGAAGAGCGCGCAACTGTGGCCGCTTGATCAATTCCGGCGGGCGCTTCCGCCGCTGGAGCCGTCTGCCTCGATTGCGGTGCATTGTAAGAGCGGCTATCGCAGTACGATTGCCTGCAGCCTCCTGATGCGCGCCGGCTACAGAGATGTGAGCAACGTCATCGGAGGATTCGATGCTTGGGACGCGGCGAAACTACCCAGTGTGAAAGCGGAAGTGTCATCTTCCCCTTGAGAGATTACTCTCGAATTTCCTCGAAAACATCCGTTGGACGTGTGCTTCCCTCAACGCTGCGAGTATTTACCAGTACCACGCCGGCAAGTGCCACGGCGCCTCCGGTAAGGGAAATGGGCTGGGGAACCTCTCGCAGCCAGATCCAGGCAATGAAGATCGCCAATACCGGAATCAGGTAAAGCAGGGTTGCCGTGCGGCCTGCCGGACCCCGGGAGAATACGTAGGCCCAGGCAACGTAGGCGATTGCGGCGGGAAAAACGCCCAAATAAACGGCAGCTAAGGTTGGCGGCCAGGGCGCTTGCTGAATCTCGGCTGGCAAGTGCCTGGCAAAGGGGAACATCAGCAGTGTTCCTGCCCAGATTGAATACGCCGTGAACTCTAGCGGCGTATATCGGGAAAGAAAATGTTTCTGCAGGATCATATAGACGGCGGAGGCGAACGAAGAGGCCAAGACAACGAACGCTTGCGGCGAAAGGCGAATGCCTTCGCCTTCGCCGCTGGCGATTAACGCAACTCCCACAAAACTGACGAAAACGCCGATCCAGCCGTGCAAACCGAGATGCTCATGTAGGAAAAAAACGGCAAGCAGCGCTGTCCAGATCGGAGCTGAAGCGATGAGCAGGCTGGCGGAACCGGCGGTGACGCGAGTCTCGCCATAATTTAGGGCAATGTTATAGAAGGTTATTCCGACGACCCCGGCGAGGATCAATCCCGGAAGGTCGCTGAAAGAAGGGCGCCGGAAGCGCGCAAAGGGAGCGTAGATCAATAGCACAACTGACGCAGTCAAAAAACGCAGCGTGGCCAGGACAACGGGAGAGTAGCCGCGAAGTCCGGCGCGGATGCCGGCGTAGGCGGACGCCCATAGCAGTAGGGTCACTGTCAACGCCGCCAGCACAGCGGGAGTGAAGTCGAGACGAATCGAGCTCATGGAGGAGCACCGGCCTTGATTCTCGCTTGCTTTAGAGTTCTCTGATTAGCTGGCCGACTCTGATTTTTCCGCTGCTGAGGATTTGCGCACGCAAGCCTCCGCGATGACGAAGGCCTTTAATCACCGGCAAGCCTGTGAGGCTCTCTAAATGGCTACAAGGTTCGCATAGACGGATCCCGCGAATCACAGCGTCACCAACTTTGAATTCGCGCCCGACCAGGTGATTAAGAGCAACCCCCCGAGTCACAAGATTGCGGCGGGCATTGCCTGGGATGAGCTGAATGCCGTAATCACGCGCCAGGGCCTCTATCGCTTCGGCCTCGATGAGGGTGAGTTCGAAATCCGGTGCGGGTTTGAAAAAAGTGCCCTGGCCGGTGGCGTAGCGATCTCGTTCCAGGCCTAGACCGGCAAGAGCCTCCACCTGATCAAGCGACTGCATCGGGCCTTTGGCAGTGGCGGCGATTTGGATGGACTCGACTTCTCCCTTCGACATCAAATCCCCCTTAGCGCTTCTGGGCAGCGATCGAGTCTTCCAGTACGTCGATGGCGACATCGGCCTCCTCGCGACTGACGACCAGGGGAGGCGAGATGCGGATCGAGGTGGGACCTGCCCCGAGAAGAAGGATGCCGCGCTCAAATGCCATTTCGACGATGCGGTCGCGGGTCTGAGGATCGGGAGTCTTGGTTTCCTTATCTTTCACGATTTCGACGCCGATCATAAGCCCGCACCCACGCACATCACCCACAACATCATACTTCTGCGGCCAGGAGCGGAGGCGGTTCAAGATGTGATCACCAACCTCGCCGGAGTTCTTCACTCCTTCACGCTCGAGAACATCCAGGGTGGCGAGTGCGGAGGCGATGCACACCGGATTTCCACCGAAAGTGGAAGCATGCGAGCCCGGGACCCAATCCATCACCTCGGCTTTGGTGATAACGACGCTTAATGGCATGCCGGAGGCAATGCCCTTGGCACTGCACACGATGTCGGGCTGAACGCCGGAGTGCTCGATGGCCCACCACTTCCCGGTGCGGCCCATACCAGCTTGCACTTCGTCGTCGACCAGGAGAATGCCATGCCTGTCGCAGATCCGGCGCAACTCCTGCAGGAATTCGGCCGGTGCGACGATGTAGCCGCCTTCGCCTTGCACCACCTCAACGAAGATTGCAGCCACTTCCTCCGGGGGGACAGTCGAAGTGAAGACTCTCTCCTCGATGAAGCGAGCGCAGTCAATGGCGTATTGCTTAGCGTCGGTGCCCTTAGGGCGGTGGTAAACGTTGGGATATGGCACGTGGGTCACGCCCGGCACCAGGGGCGCGAACCGGCGGCGCTGCTGCGGTTTGGAGGCGGTCAGGGATAACGCGCCCATGGTGCGGCCGTGAAATGCTCCGTAGAACGCGATCACATTCTGTCGTTTCGTATGATAACGGGCCAGTTTGAAGGCGCACTCGACAGCTTCAGTGCCAGAGTTGCCGTAATAGAAACGATGCGGGCCCGGCATCGGAGCAATCTTCGTGAGGCGCTCGGCCAAAGTCAGCATGTTCTGGTAATAGAAATCGGTGCCAGACATGTGGATCAGCTGTGCTGCCTGCTTCTGGATCGCGGCGACCACTTCCGGGTGGCAATGGCCGGTAGAAACTACGGCGATGCCGGCGGAAAAATCGAAAAATTCGTTGCCGTCGACATCCTCGATGACTATGCCATGTCCACGCTTAGCAACCAGGGGATAAGAGCGGGTGGAGGAAGGTGAAATCAGCCGATGGTCAGCCTCGAGCACCCGCTTGGCGTTGGGGCCAGGCAGCGGCGTCTTGATCTGCGGAGCAATAGCGGTCATGGTTTTGGATGACATCGGAAACCTCCAAAGGCAGTCGTTGGTAGTACTCATTGGTCTTTGGCCGAGCACCTATTCAGGCGAGAATCGGCGGCGACAGAAATTTGACTTGAACGATCTGAACTAGTCGCTGCCGAAGAGGTTGGGACGCGCTTGTGAGGGCAACGCGGCCAGGTGTCGGCGCGGGCACACCAGGAACTCGAGCCAGCAGACCGGTAGATGAGAATTCGCGTTTTGCCCCGGGCACATGTCAGTTCTTTATCATTATAACTTGGAAAAGAGGCGTTGCGCTAATAGCTTCTTTGCATCACATCGGCTCACGGGATCGTCTGATAGCTAGTCACGCCGAGTTTATGTGCAACGACCAAGCCCAACCGCGCTGGATGGTGATCTTCAATTTTGCCCTGGTGTACTTCTTTTGGGGATCTACGTACCTGGGTATCAGGATTGGAGTGGAACAGATACCGCCGGCGCTGATGTGTGGAGTGCGGTTCCTGATTGCGGGCCTACTGCTGCTCGGCTTCTGTGGGTTGCGCGGTCGAACCATTCGCTACGACCCGGTCCATCTGTTTCACATGGCGATGGTAGGCACTTTGCTGCTGATGGGTGGCAATCTTACGCTGGCCTACGCGGAGGAAGCGGTACCCTCAGGGCTGTCGGCGCTGCTGGTGGCGACGACTCCGCTTTGGTTCCTGGTTCTCGATACTTTGCTTCTGGGGAGCCATCGCATTTCGAAGCAGGGATTAATTGGTCTGGTCTTGGGGGTGGCAGGCGTGGTGGTGCTGTTGTGGCCAGACCTGCATGCCATCGGCGCGCTGGGACGTCGGGAGTTACGGGCGGCTCTGACCCTGCCGTTGGGATCTTTCAGTTGGGCCCTGGGCTCGGTCTTGTCTAAGCGATGGGAATCTGGGGCCGACCGGCTGGTAGGAACGGCATGGCAGATGACATTTGCCGGTGTGGCGAACTTATTGTTGTGCGCGGTCAATCGTGACTATTTGCGCGTGGTGTGGACTGCGCGCGGGCTCGGCGC
>Ga0126378_10001480_pt1 | contig 17458 bp, 15 predicted proteins | sample PanSoiMetPlot_23_FD_92587 | JGI IMG/M metagenome (GOLD analysis project Ga0126378, IMG submission 92587) | Tropical forest soil microbial communities from Panama - MetaG Plot_23 | ecosystem: Environmental > Terrestrial > Soil > Tropical forest > Bulk soil | place: Panama | collected 2016-02-17
ATGGCGCCCACCATGAGACCGCCCGCACCGAGGCCCTGCAAGGCCCGGAAGGCGATGAGTTGATCCATTGAGTGCGACAAGCCGGAAAGCGCAGAGCCGACCAGGAAGATAGCGATGGCGATCATCAGCAGGCGCTTGCGGCCGTAGAGGTCGCCGAGCTTCCCATAGAGCGGCGTCGTAATCGTTGACGCTAGCACGTAGGCAGTAACCACCCAGGCCAGGTGATTGAGGCCGCCGAGGTCACCCACGATGCGAGGCAGCGCCGTCGACACGACCAACTGGTCGAGCATGGCGATGATGAGCGTGAGCAGCAGTCCTGGCAGCACGATCATGAATTCGCGCCGCGTGGCGAACGTGGTACCGCCAGCGGGCGCCGCTACTGCCGGATTGTCTGCCATGGATGGGGCTCCCTCGCTCCACAAACCTTCCGCGCAGCACGAACTCGCGGCGCTATCCTACTTACTTGCCGACCGGCTAGCATCCCGTCAGCAAACAGGCTATGCTCGCTACTAACCGGCCGTCAAGTAGATTAGCCGGCAACGGGAAGGATCAGAACCCGGGGTTATGGAAGACAACGTCCGCGGCGACGACCAGGAGCGCAGCCACGACACGCGGTCGCGGCTGCGGCTGCTCGCGCTCAAGCTGTTCGCCGAGCAAGGGTATGAGAAGACGTCCTTGCGGGAGATCGCGGAGCAGCTCGGCGTCACGAAGGCCGCACTGTATTACTACTTCAAGTCCAAGGAAGACATCGTCCGCAGCCTGGTGGAGGACTATGTCGCCGACATGGATGCGCTGATCGCCTGGGCCAAGGCTCAGCCGCGCTCGCCGGACACTAGGGCCGAGATCGTCCGGCGGTACCTGCGCATAGTGGCGAACGGCGCAGAAGTCTTCCGCATGCTGCACCAGAACCAGGCCGCCGTCAGCGGCTTCGCGAACGCCAAGGAGCGAGGCGAGCTGTTCAAGGAACGCATGGACGCACTCGTGGACCTCCTTACCGAGCCCGGCGCGTCGCTTGGCGATCAGGTCCGGGCCGCGTCGTGCCTCATGAGCATCAGCTTCTGCTGCATGCACTACCGGGACAGGGCGGCCAGCCCGGCCGAGCTGGAAACGGCGGTGCTCGACGTAGCGCTCGAATTGGTCGGCGCTACTCCGGCCCGTGTAACCCGCTGACGTCGCGTGCTACGGCCGAGGCCGGGTCCGCCCCGGCGGGCGGCGGCTCCGAAGCGGCGGCCTTAATCAGGGGCAGCATCCGAGGCGGCAAGGGACGGTCCAGCGCGATGACAGTGGACGTCCGGACCACCCCCTCCACGTCGACGATCGCGTCGATGACTCGCTGAAGGTCGGCGTTACTGCGGGCCACGACGCGACAGAGCATGTCGCCAGGCCCGGTGATCGTGTGGGCCTCGATCACTTCGGCAATCGCCGCGAGCCGCAAGGCCACTGGATCATGACCGCCGACCTGCCTTAGCTCTAGCGTTACAAAGGCGGTCACGGCGAAGTCGAGTGCCGCTGGGTCGATGTCCGGTCCGTAGCCCGTGATGACGCCCCGTGCGTGCATCCGGTCCAGACGTGCCTGGATCGTGCCGCGCGCAACGCCGAGCCGCCGGGATGCCTCGAGTACCCCGACGCGCGGCTCAGTCGTCAGCAGCTCTATCAAGCGCCCGTCAAGCTCATCGATCACGTCCGGCGTCCTCCAAACGACCTACAACCTGTACAACAGCACCAGCTAATTATGCATTTGATCAAGCATATTGCCCAGTCAATCGGGCTTGGGTTGCGCACCATGACCCATGGGCGGATCCTGCCGTCACGGCCAGGCGACCGCGAGACCCGCAGGAGCGAGCGATGATGGCTATGGCGACGCAGCAAGCGACAGTTAGCGACGAATTCCCCGTTACCGGAATGGATGCCGTGGTGTTCGCCGTCGGCAACGCACGGCAGGCGGCGCACTTCTACTCGGCGGCCTTCGGCATGCGCTGTGTCGCGTACCAGGGCCCGGAGACAGGTTGCCGGGATGAGGCCGCCTACGTGCTGGAGTCCGGTAGCGCGCGCTTCGTGCTCCGCGGGCCAGTGAGAGCGGGCACCGAACTCGGTGCGCACGTGGCTGCTCACGGCGACGGCGTCGTCGACCTGGCGATCGGCGTGCCGTCGGCGTTTGCAGCCTACGACTATGCCCTCGCCCACGGCGCGCGGGGCCTGCAGGAACCGGAGATCGTTGGGGACGAGCACGGCAAGGTCGTGCTCGCTGCGATCGCCACTTATGGCGACACCAGGCACACGCTCGTCGAGAGGTCGGGCTACGGCGGTCCGTACCTGCCCGGCTTCGTGGCAGCCGGCCCGCTCACCGCTGGGCAGGCTGGCCCGTTCTTCACCGAGGTGGACCATTGCGTCGGGAACGTCGAGCTCGGCCGGATGAACGAATGGGTGGAGTTCTACCACCGCGTCATGGGCTTTACGAACATGAAGGAGTTCGTCGGCGACGATATTGCCACCGAGTACTCGGCGCTGATGAGCAAGGTGGTGGCTGACGGCAGCCGCAAGGTCAAGTTCCCGATCAATGAGCCCGCCATCGGCAAGAAGAAGTCGCAGATCGACGAGTATCTCGAGTTCTACGGCGGAGCTGGCGTTCAGCACATCGCGCTGGCGACTGACGACATCGTCGGCGCGGTGCGCGGCATGAAGGCATACGGTGTGCAGTTCCTCGACACCCCGGACAGCTACTACGAGACGCTCGGCGAGTGGGTCGGCGACACCCGCGTCCCGCTGCATGAGCTGCACGAGCTGAAGATCCTGGCCGACCGCGACGAGGATGGCTATCTGCTTCAGATCTTCACCAAGCCAGTCCAGGACCGCCCCACAGTCTTCTTCGAGCTGATCGAGCGCCACGGCTCACAGGGCTTCGGAAAGGGCAACTTCAAGGCCCTGTTCGAGGCTATTGAGCGGGAGCAGGATCGCCGCGGCAACCTGTGAAGGCGGCCGCCGAGCAACGGCAGCCAGCGCGCCGCGTCAACCCGTCCGTAGTGCCGGCCCGACTCGCCCCCGCATACAGTGGTGGAAAGTTCGGGCGTGAGGACAAGCAGGCAGGATGACGCAGCAGGACGAGACCGCGCGCGGTGCGACGGCGGATCAGTCACCGCCCTCGTTCCCGTCGCCGTACCTGGAGGCGAGTGAGGCCGCCCCGGAGGCGTATCTGGCGCCAGCCCAGCCGGATCAGCCCAAGTACGGCACGCCGCCGCCGTACCGCACGCGAGTGCGGACCGACGGATCCGCCGCGCAGCCATACGCCCGGCAGCACTACGGCCAGCAGTCCGGTTACGGTCAGTCCGGCTATGGGCAAGCCGGCAGCCGCCCGGTCGGAGGCAGGCTGCGCGATCCAGCCCTAGCGGCGCCGGCGCAACGGCTCGCGGCGAGCTTCGTTGATTGGTTCATCATCTACGCCGTCTCGATGCTGCTGTACTGGTCGCCGCTTCTCAGGATCGCGCGCGAGATGCGGGCCATAGTGGCCAGTGCACAGGGCCAGGCCTCGCCGGCCGCGCAGGCAGCGGTCAATGGCCTGCTAGCTGACCCGACGACTCAGCACGTGCTGTTGTACTGGCTCCTGACTATGTTCGGGCTCGCGCTCGTGTACTACTGGGTCCAGCATGCCGCCTGGGGCGCTACGGTCGGCAAGCGCGCGCTGGGCCTGCGCGTCGTGCAGGCCACCGACCAGCGGCGCGTGGGCATCAGGGCGGCCGGCATCCGCGCGGTCACGTTCCTGGCCGGGCCTGCCATGCTCTTGCTGCTGGTGTATCCGATCAATGTGGTCGGCGGCGTGTTGTGGGCCACCGACGCCGGGTTCGCCACAGTCGATCTCCGGGCCCAGTGCCTGCACGACAAGCTGGCAGGCACCGTCGTGATCAGGAAGCGCTGGCTCGATCAGCAGGCGCCGTCAGCGAGCCGCTAGCAGCGCAGGCCCATCCCGGTCGGCGATCCCGCCCGGGATCCCGGTCGGTAGAGCTGCCCCAGGTCAACCGATCAGCAGCGTGTACCCGGACTTGCGGAGTTGCGCGAGTACCGATTCGGCGTGCTCGGGCCCGCGGGTCTCAAGGTGCAGGTTGACCTCTGCTTCATCAACGCGCAACTCCGCCGTCACGCGTTCGTGCACGACGTCGAGCACATTCGCGCCCAAGGCGGCAAGTTCCATCAGCAAGCTCCCGAGCGCGCCTGGGCGATCCGGCAACCTGCACCGGATGGCCATGAACCGGCCGGCCGCCGACAGCCCGTGCCGTAGCACCTTCGACAGGAGCAGCGGGTCGATGTTGCCGCCTGACAACACGATCACGGCCGGCGGCGTGAAGACCTCCGGGTGTTCCAGGATTGCCGCGATCCCCGCCGCCCCGGCCGGCTCAACGACCTGCTTAGCCCGCTCAAGGCAGAGCAGGAGGCCGCGCGACAGGCCTTCCTCGGTGACCGTAACGATGGCGGTACCGAGTCCAGCCAGCATCGCGACGGTGAGGTCGCCCGGTCTGGCGACCGCGATGCCGTCCGCCATGGTGGCGGACGGCGTCACGCTGATCGGGTGGCCGGTCGGGATCGAAGCCGCCATTGCGGCGGCAGCCTCGGCCTGCACGCCGATGACCTGTGCGGCCGGCAGCACGGCACTCGCGGCGATTGCAATCCCTGCCGCCAGCCCGCCGCCGCCAACCGGGGTGGCGATAGTGCGCACCTGCGGGCACTGCTCGGCGATCTCGAGTGCGACGGTCCCCTGGCCGGCGATCACGTCGGGATGGTCGAAGGGGTGAATGAAGACAGCGCCAGTCTCTGCGGCCAGGTCACGGGCCATCGCGAGGGCGTCCTCGACGGACGCTCCGTGCAGCACGACTTCGGCGCCGTAAGACCTGGTGGCCGCCACCTTAGGGAGCGGCGCTGCAGCGGGCATCACCACGGTGGCCTTGGTGTCGAGCGCAGCCGCGGCGAGCGCGACCCCCTGAGCGTGGTTACCTGCGCTGGCGGCCACGACGCCACGGTTTCGGTCTGCGGCCGACAGCCGCGCGATCCGCAGGTAGGCGCCGCGTACCTTAAACGATCCGCCGCGCTGGATGTTCTCGCACTTGAGGTACACAGGCCCACCGACAAGCGCGGCCAGCGCACTCGACTCGAGCAGCGGGGTCTGCCGGACGACGGGCTGGAGTACTGCCCGTGCAGCGCGCACGTCGGCTGGCTGCACCGGCAGACTCCCGGTCGAGCCGGGACTCGTCGATGTCGTCACGGTTGAATTCTGGCACTGCGGCCGGACCTGGCCGCCATCCGACGCTGTGTGGTCCGGGTTCGCGCACGTCCTGGCGAGGACGGATTAGTCGCCGTGCCAGTACCGGTCTGCCGCGAAAATGAGGGCTGCCGCGCCGACAAGGCCCGCGCTCTGGCCGAGGGTCGCCGGCACTACGCGAACCTGCCGGGTGAACGCGAGCCTGGCGTGGGCGCGCAGCGCCTCCTCGAGCGGGTCGAACAGGAGCGGACCAGCCTGGGAGAGGCCGCCGCCGACGGAGACCACCTCAAGGTCGCAGAGGCTGGTGGCGGACGCGATGGCGATACCCAGGGCGCGCCCAGCGCGGCGCATCGCGGCCAGTCCGATGGGATGCCCGAGCGCCCCGTCGGTGGCGAGGTCCTTCGCCGTGGCGTCCTCCTGGTCCGGGCGCCAGCCTTCGGCTTGCGCCCACGCCACTAGCGCCGGACCGCGCGCGATGGCCTCGGCACACCCACGTCCGCCGCAACTGCACAGCGGCCCGGTATCCGGGTCGACGACGACGTGGCCGATGTGGCCTGCATTACCGGACGCGCCTTTGATGAGCCGGCCATCGAGGACCAGGCCGCCGCCTACGCCGGTGGAGACAACCATGCCGAGCACATTGTCGCGGCCGCGGCCGGCTCCGCGCCAGTGCTCGGCCGCGACCATGCAGATTGCATCGTTGTGCACTCGCACCGGTATGCCGCCCAGCCGTTCGGTCAGGCGGGTGCGCAGCGGGAACCGCCGCCACGCGGGGATGTTCAGCGGCGACACCAGGCCAGACGGCCACTCCATCGGGCCGCCGCAGCCACAGCCGCAGCCGGCCAGTTCGGTCGGCGTCACGCGTCCGCCGTTAAGGATGTCGGTGATCAGCGCGTCTAGTGTCCGCCACATTTGCTCGGCGTCCAGGCCAACGGGTGTAGGCACCTGGGTCCAGCTCAGCACCCGGCCGGCCGACTCGACCAGACCCGCTGCAAGCTTGGTGCCCCCGACATCAACAGCGAGCACTGGGCGGGAACCGGCCATTCACGCCTCCCCAAGATGCGAACCATGCGGATACCGACATAGTGTCGAGTGGTGCAGCCTACGACTCACAGCCAGCGAACCCCAGATCAGCCGCCAACCACACCGCCGCCGGACATCAGCACGTTGCGCGAGCTTCGCGCTAGCGGACACCAGCTTCGCACCGTCAAGCAGGAGCTAAGGCAGAACCTGCTAGACCGGATGCGCGCAGGTACGGACGCATTCCCCGGCATCATCGGCTTTAACGAGACGGTGCTACCCCATCTTGAGCGCGCCATCATCGCCGGGCACGACGTGATCCTGCTCGGCGAGCGTGGCCAGGGAAAAACGCGGCTCATCCGGACGCTGACCGGGCTGCTCGACGACTGGACGCCCGCCGTCGCTGGATGTGAGATCAATGATCACCCGTTTGCTCCGGTCTGCGCCCGGTGCCGTCGGCTCCTTGCTGAGCAGGGCGATGACCTTGCCGTCAGCTGGCGGCCGCGCACAGACCGATACGGTGAGAAGCTCGCGACGCCGGACACCAGCGTGGGTGACCTCATCGGCGACATCGACCCGGTCAAGGTCGCCGAAGGACGCACGCTCGGTGACCCCGAGACGATTCATTTCGGCCTGCTGCCGCGAACCAACCGGGGCATCTTCTGTCTCAACGAGCTCCCGGACCTCGCCGAGCGCATTCAGGTCTCGATGCTGAACGTGCTCGAAGAGCGAGACATTGGCGTGCGCGGCTACGCCCTGCGCCTGCCGCTCGACCTAGTCCTCGTCGCCAGCGCGAATCCGGAGGACTACACGAACCGCGGGCGCATCATCACGCCACTCAAGGACAGGTTCGGCGCTGAGATCCGCACGCACTATCCGCTGACCCTGGAGTCGGAACTCGCGCTGATCGAGCAGGAGTCCGAGCTCGCCTGGGACGGCACCGACCCCGGCGCCTTCGTTCCCGCTCATCTCGTGCAGGTCATCGGGCGGTTCACGCGGCTGGTGCGGGCGTCGCCCGCCATCGACTCACGGTCGGGCGTGTCGGCCAGGTTCGCCATCGCCGCTACTGAAGCGGTCGCTGCATCTGCCGTCCGCCGGGCCGCCATCGCCGGCGAAGACCAGCCAGTCGCGCGCGTGTGCGACCTGCCTGCCGTCATCAGTACGCTGCGCGGCAAGGTGGAGTTCGAGGTCAGCGAGGAGGGCCGGGAGCAGGAGGTGCTCGACCACCTGCTGCGGCGCGCCACCAGCGACACCTTCCGGGCGTTGCTGGGCAACGCCGACCTGACCGGCCTGCTGGCCAGGTTCAGCGACGGTGGCGTGGTCGAGACGGGGGACTTGCTGCCGGCACCGGACTTGCTGCGGCGAATCGGCGAAGTGCCTGGGCTCGCGAAGATCATGGAACGGTTGCAGATGGACGGGGTCGAGTCGCTTGGCCAGGCGGCCGCCGCGCTGGAGTTCGCGCTCGAGGGCCTGTACCTGATGCGGCGGCTGTCCAAGGACTCCATTGATGGCGGAGCGGTGTACCGGACCTGAGGCCGGATCGGTCAAACCCCGGCGCGATGCCCCGATCCGATGCCCGACCGAGCCAAGGACACGCCAGACCGATGTGAGGAGGTGAGCGCGAGTGACTGGGTATCGTTACGGGCCTTATTCGGGTGGGCCCGACCCACTGGAGCCCCCGTATGACGTCCGCGGGGCTGTCGACGCTCTCGGCGAGTCCGTACTGGACGGCACAGACCCCGCCAGTGCGCTCCGCGACCTGCTTCGCCGCGGCATGTCGGGCCATCGCGGGCTCGATGATCTACTGCGCCGCGTGCGCGAACGGCAGCGCGAAATCCGCAGTCGCGGCCGACTCGACGGGATCCTCGATCAGGTCAGGTCGCTACTAGATACCGCTATCGGTCAGGAACGCGCCGAGCTGTTTCCTAACCCGTCCGACGATGCTCGGATGCGAGAGACGGATCTCGACAGCCTGCCGTCCGATACAGCGCAAGCGATCCGGCAGCTGGCCGACTATGACTGGCAGTCAGCGGCAGCGCGGGCGACGTTCGAACAGCTCAAGTCCCTGCTGCGCAGTGAGGTGCTGGACAGCCAGTTCCGCGGCCTGCGCCAGGCGCTGGCCGACCCCGACCCGGAGGCCATGCAGCGGGTCAAGGACATGATGGCCGCGCTCACAAGCATGCTGGCGGCCGACGCGCGCGGTGAGCACACGCAGGCCGACTTCGACGACTTCATGGCGTCCTACGGCGACATGTTCCCGGACTCGCCTGCCAACCTCGAAGAACTTGTTGACGCCCTCGTGCGGCGCATGTCAGCAGCGCAGCGGCTGCTCGACTCGCTGACTGACGAGCAGCGCGACGAGTTGTCCGGGCTCATGGCCCAGGCGCTGGAGGACGCGGGACTCGCGGCAGAGATGTCAAGGCTGGCCGACGCGCTGCGCGCCCGCCGGCCGGACATGGACGCCGGCATGCCCCAGCCCAGGATGACCGGTAGCGATCCGCTGGGCCTGAGCGACGCGACCTCCGCGCTGGCAGAACTAGCCGACCTCGCCGACCTGGAGGACGCGCTCCGACAGGACTACCCGGGCGCGCGGCTCGACGACGTCGATGAGGAGGCGATCCGCCGGGCCCTGGGCCGGCAGGCAGTCGACGACATGGATGCGCTGCGGCAGATCGAGCGTGAGCTTGAGCGCCAGGGCTACCTGCAGCGCACCGACGGCAAGCTAGAGCTGACGCCCAAGGCTGTTCGGCGCCTGGGCCAGACCGCGCTGCGGAAGGTGTTCGCCGAACTCCCAGCTGGCGGCACCGGCGATCATGATCAGCATGATGCGGGCCAGGCGGGTGAGTACACGGGCAGCACCCGGCCGTGGCTGTTCGGCGACGAGCAGGCCATCGACGCCGCCACCACAGTCCGGAACGCGCTGCTCCGCCAGGCCGAACCGGTACGCGACGCCCCGGCGGGCGCTAGCAATCCAAGCACGCGGCGAAACGGCCGGCGGGCTGGCGTCCGGCTGGCGGTAGAGGACTTCGAGGTCGCGGAGACCGAACGGCGCGCGTCCGCAGCAGTGTGCCTGCTGGTCGACCTGTCGTACTCCATGGCGCTGCGGGGCACCTGGGGGGCGGCCAAGCAGACGGCGCTGGCGCTGCACGCCCTTGTCCGCACCCAGTACCCGCAGGACGCGATCCAGGTCATCGGCTTTTCTAACTACGCGCGCGAGTTGCGTGAGACCGAACTCGCGGGCCTGAGCTGGGACATGGTGCAGGGCACCAACTTGCACCACGCGCTCGTGCTGGCCGGCCGGTTCCTCGATCGGCGGCCTGAGCACAATCCCGTTGTCATGGTCATCACCGACGGCGAGCCGACCGCGCACCTGCGCCGAGACGGCCGGTTCTGGTTCGACTGGCCGCCGTCGCCAGAGACGCTAGAGCTGACCCTTGCCGAGGTCGACAAGATGACGAGGCGGCGGGCTATTCTCAACGTCTTCATGCTGGCCGACGACGAGCGGCTTACCGCGTTCGTTGACGAGGTCGCCAGGCGCAACGGCGGCCGCGTCCTCCGCGCGATGCCCGACAGCCTCGGTGAATACGTCGTCAAGGACTTCTTGCGAACCCGGCGCCGCTGCAGCAGGTAGCTCCGATCCCGCCCGGCCGCATCCTCGGCCGAGCAGGCCTAGCAGCGCCAGTACGGGAGGAATGGCGCAGCCGGTCACGGGCGGAGCTACGCTATCCGTGGCAGCAGGGCTGTCCTGACCAAGATTTTGATGTCTTTGTTGTTATTTCGGTCCAGTCAGGTGAGCTGCCAGTAGTACCGTGCCCGTCGTAATCAGCGCTGGCTTGGTGGCGATCCAAGCACACCGCGCACAGCCAGCTTCAAGGAGGAATTGTGAGTTCTCAAACCGTGTCCAGCGGCTCCAAGCGGACACTCACCATCGTTCTGGGCGTCATCGCTGTGCTCGCCCTGGTCGCGGCCATCCTCTGGTTCGCGGGTGTCTCCCCGTCGTTCCTGAACTCCGGTAGCCACGTGAAGGGCAGCGGCGCACACCACCTCTTCCGCGGCATCGCCGGGCTTGTCGTCGCCGTCGTGTGCGGCGCGGGCGCGTGGTTCACCAACAAGAAGTAGCTGCAGTGACTCGCTGACGCTCGTCAGCTTGCCGGACGACGAGGCGTACTCCGGCCACTGCGGATAGCAGCGGCGCCCGAGTACGCCTCTCGGTCCGAGGAACGTCCGGCCTCCGGCCAGGAATGGAGGAGGTCGTGCCGTCGGCCCAGGATTGCGCCGGCCGACGCCAGATACTTGACTTCACCGGGCAATGCCGCATGTGCCTGCACGTTCAGCGGCAGCACGTAGACACTCAGCTACGTTGACACTCCGCTACCCGGACACCTAGATTTTCTACCGTTCGGTCACGTAACTGATGTTCGTCAAGCGCACAAGGCGACAAAGATCCCTTGCCTGGCTCCTGCTTGCCGCCGCGCCGCCCCGAAGGAGTTCCGGTGACTCTCCTCGATCGATCGATGTGGCTTGGCAAGGCGTACTCCGGTGGCTGGCATGAGCCCGGCGGTGGCCGGGCGCCGGTCATCGAGCCGGCGACCGGTGCTGAGCTGGCCAGCGTGGGCATTGCCGCGCCTGCAGACATCGCGGCCGCGACGGCGATCGCGGCGGCGGCTCAGCCTGCGTGGGCGGCGCTGCCGCATACGCAGCGCGCCGCGATTTTGCGCAAGGCAGGCGACATCTGGCTCGCGAACGCCGCCGAGATTGAGGACTGGAGCGTCCGTGAGGGCGGCAAGATCCCGCCCGCCGCTCAATTCGAGACGCACGTAGCGACCGAAGAGATCTTCGAGGCCGCGACCCTGCCGTCCCGGCCCTACGGCGAACTGCTGCCCAGCGAGCAGCCGCACCTCAGCTTCGCTGAGCGCGTGCCCGTGGGTGTAGTCGGTGTCATCGCGCCCTTCAACTTCCCCCAGATCCTCGCGATCCGGTCGGTGGCCCCGGCGCTCGCGCTCGGAAACGCGGTCGTGCTGAAGCCGGATCCGCGCACCGCTGTCTGCGGCGGCGTCGCCTTGGCGCGTGTCTTCGAGGAGGCAGGCCTGCCCGAGGGTCTCCTGCACGTGCTGCCCGGCGGGCCCGAGGTCGGCGAGGCGCTCGTGACCGACCCGCGCGTCGGAGTTATTTCCTTCACCGGCTCTACTGCGGCAGGCCGCAAGGTCGGTGCCCTGGCGGGCCAGCATCTCAAGCGCGTCCATCTTGAGCTGGGCGGCAACTCGGCGCTCATCGTGCTGGCCGACGCGGACATCGACAAGGCCGCGTCGGCGGGCGCATGGGGCTCGTTCCTGCACCAGGGCCAGATCTGCATGACGACCGGCAGGCACATCGTGCACGAGTCCGTCTACGACGACTACGTGGCCAGGATCGCTGAGAAAGCCAGCCACCTCCCAGTCGGCGACCCTGCGTCCGGCCAGGTGGCCATCGGCCCGATCATCGACGAACGCCAGCGGGACAAGGTGCACGCACTCGTCACCGGCACCGTGGACGCGGGCGCGAAGCTGGCGGCCGGCGGAACCTACGAGGGCCTGTTCTACAAGCCCACGGTCCTCGCCGACGTTGCCCCGGCGATGCCCGCCTACGCGAACGAGGTCTTCGGTCCGGTCGCTCCAGTCCTGCGGTTCTCGACACCCGATGAGGTCGCGAAGATCGCCGCCGAGTCTGAGTACGGGCTCTCGCTCGGCATCTTGACGCGGGACGTCATGCGCGGCCTCGACCTAGCCCGCCAGATCCCCACCGGCATCGTGCACATCAACGACCAGACAGTCGATGACGCGCCGAACACGCCGTTCGGCGGCATTCGCGCCTCCGGCACGGGCGCCAGGTTCGGCGGCTCGGCGAACCTGGATGCCTTCACCGACACTCGCTGGGTCACGATCCGCGGGGACATCGCGCCCTACCCGTTCTAGCTGACGTCGCAGCGGTTGATGCGCTCTCGCACTCAGGTAGGCATCGTCGGTGCCGGCCCGGCCGGCCTGCTCCTGTCGCACCTGCTCGCCCAGCGCGGCATCGACTCGGTGCTGGTCGAGTTGCGTAGCCGGGAATACTGCGAAGCGCGGCAGCGAGCCGGCGTGCTCGAAGACCGCAGCGTCGCCCTCTTGCGCGACGCCGGTCTCGCTGCCCGGCTCAACCAGCAGGGACTCGAGCACGGCGGGATCTACCTCCAGTTCGACGGTGAACGGCATCACATCGACTTCCGGGAACTGACGGGTGGCCGGACGGTGACGGTGTATGCGCAGACCGAGGTCGTCAAGGACCTGATCGCGCGCCGCCTGGCCGATTCAGGTCCCGAGGCGATTCACTTCAGCGTCAGCGGCACCGAGGTGGCCGACGTGGACACCGACCGGCCAGTGCTCGGCTATACCGACACGGACGGGATCAGGCACGATGTGACCTGCGACGCCATTGCCGGCTGCGACGGGTTTCACGGCATCACCCGGATGGCCCTGCCTGCCAGCATGCTGACTACCTGGGAACGCGACTACCCCTACGCCTGGCTGGGCATCCTGGCCGACGTGCCGCCATCGACTGACGAGCTCATCTACTCGCATCACAGCAACGGCTTCGCGTTGCATAGCCTCCGCAGCCCCACGGTGAGCCGCCTGTACTTGCAGGTCGACCCCGATGAAGACATCGCGGAGTGGCCGGATGAGCGGATCTGGGCGGAGCTCAGCCGCCGCTTCGAACTGCCCGGGTGGACCCTGCAGCGCGGTCCGGTCCTGGACAAGAACATCACGCCGATGCGCAGCTTCGTTTGCGCACCGATGAGTTACGGTCGCCTTTTCCTGGCTGGGGATGCAGCGCACATCGTGCCGCCCACCGGCGCGAAGGGCCTCAACCTGGCACTTGCCGATGTCGCTGTCTTGGCCCAAGCCCTGGACGCGCTACTGCACGGCGACGAGAAGCTCGCGGCCGCATACTCAGCAACGTGCCTCGACCGGGTCTGGCGCTCCACGCACTTTTCCTGGTGGATGACGACGATGTTGCACCGTACGCCTGGCGCCGACGCGATGACGACACAGCTTCAGCTATCGCAGCTTCGCTATGTCGTCGGCTCGCGCGCGGCCGCAACGTCGCTGGCGGAGAATTACACCGGATTCGCTTTCCACTGATCGCCACGAGAACACTGGCCGGTAAGAGAACACTGGCCGCAAGCAGAAACGAGGACACGGGCCATCATGCGAACCAAGCCGCCGTTCCGGGCCGATCATGTCGGCAGCCTGCTCCGCCCTACCGCTTTGCTCAGCGCCCGCGAGGACTTCGCCGCCGGCCGGATCGGCGCCGAGCACCTGCGCGCGGTCGAAGACGCCGCGATCGCGGACGCTGTCACCATGCAGGCTGAGGTCGGGCTGAAATCAGCGACCGACGGCGAGTTCCGGCGTACCACCTGGCACATGGATTTCATCTACCAGCTAGGCGGCGTCGAGAAGGCGCCAGGCCACCTCGCGGTCAAGTTCCGCAACCCGGGCGGAGTCATCCAGTGGACACCAGCAGCAATCCACATCGGCAGCAAGATCCGGCTGGATCACACCATCTTTGCTGACCACTTCCGCTACCTGCAGTCTACGGTCGGTGCGGCTACGCCGAAGCTCACCATCCCGTCGCCGAACATGGTCCACTACCGCGGTGGCCCGGCGTCGATCGACGACGACGTCTACCCGGACATGGAAGAGTTCTGGTCGGATCTGTCGGCCGCGTACGCCGACGAGGTGCAGCGGCTTGCCGCGGCGGGCTGCACGTACCTCCAGCTCGACGACACCAGTCTCGCGTACCTGAACGACCCGGCTCAGCGTGCCGAGATCACAGCCCGCGGTGAAGACGCCGAGCACCTGCACTTGCGATACATCCAGCAAGTCAACAACGCGATCCGCAACCGGCCCGACACCATGATGGTCACCACGCATATGTGCCGAGGCAACTTCCGGTCGTCCTGGGCCGCGGAGGGCGGCTACGACTTCGTCGCGGAGGCACTATTCTCCGAGCTCGCCGTGGACGGATTCTTCCTGGAGTACGACGACGAGCGGTCGGGCAGCTTCGAGCCGTTGCGGTTCGTGCCTAGGGGCAAGATGGTCGTGCTCGGCCTGGTCACGACCAAGCGCGGTGAGCTCGAAAACCCCGACACGCTGAAGCGCCGCATCGACGAGGCAGCCAGATTCGTACCGCTGGAGCAGCTGTGCCTGTCGCCGCAGTGCGGCTTCTCCTCCACTGTGGAAGGCAACGTCCTGACCCAGGAAGACCAAGCCGCCAAGCTACGTCTCGTTGTGCAAGTAGCGCGCGACGTCTGGGGTGACGGTTAAGCAGGACCGGAACTGGGCCGCTCACGCTGGTCTGGTACGCGCGTACGCCGCCAGCGCGTGGCTCCGCCGTTATCGCCGTTCAGCCGCAGGTAGTAGCCGACAGGGAACAGCCGCAGGTTCAGCCGAGCGTCGACAAGCCCCCACAGCCCGCGGCGGGCGAACAGGGCCACGACGATCGCCACCAGGCCCAAGATGATCAGGTACCAGGCGTTGTAGGACGACAACGTCTGCTGCAGCACAATGAACACGGCGGTGCCGACGATCGGACCCTCGATCGTGCCGAGCCCGCCGATGACGGTCGCAAACGCCATCTCCGCGGTCCACTGCACGCTGAACACGGCGGCTGGCTGCACCTGGAGCTGGCTGATCGCGAGCACCGCTCCGGCGGCGCCACAGCCAGTCCCGGCGACCACGAAGACCAGCAGCCGGGCCAGGCCAACCCGTGCGCCCGAGCTGCGCGCGGCGACCTCATCATCACGGATCGCCGTCAGGACGAGGCCGAGCTTGCCGCGCAGCAGGATGTAGATGGTGGCCAGCGCTGCAACGGTGACCGCGAGCCCGGCCCAGTACGTGTAGGCGGTGAGCAGAGTCGGCGACAGGGCGGCGAAGCCGGGCAGCGACATGCCGGTGCCGCCGCCGATCGAGGAGAACCGCTCGATGAACAGCATGATGGTCGCCGCGAGAACCCAGGTGGCGATGGCGAAATAACCGCTGCGCAGCCTGGACACCAGCCACCACAGCGGGAACGCGGCGACGCCGCAGCTGATCGCCGCGACCGGCAATGCGGCGAATGGTGAGGCGCCATGCAGCGCGAGTATGAGCACGACATAAGCGCCGAGTCCCACGAACGCCTGCTGCCCCACCGATACAAGGCCCGCATAACCGGCCAGCAGGTTCCACATGCTCGCCAGCGTGAGCACGATGAATGCCTGCACCATGATCGTGGTCGTGCCCGAGTACACGATGTAGGGGAACATCGCGAGCACGACCACGACGACGAGCGCGCCGACACCGGTCCACGCAACGTTGCGGCGGGATCTGGTGACGCGGAATCCGGCGGCTGAGCTAGCACCGACGTCGGCGACTAGGCTCATTGTGCCCTCCTGGCCGTCAGGCCTTGCGGCCGAAGCACGAGCACCGCGAGGAACACCAGATATCCCGCGAGTACCTCATCGGAGATGTTGATCTGGGCGCCGATCTGCTGGGCCACGCCTAGCACGACGCCGCCGAGCAGGGTGCCCCACAGCGAGCCGAGGCCGCCGATCACCACCGCGGCGAACGCGAAGAGCAGGATGGTGTCCGTGCCGGTGGTGGGCTGCAGCTGGGAGTACATCCCGTAAGCCATCCCGGCGAGCGCCACGGTGCCGAACGCGATGGCCGCAGCCACGCCGAATACATGCCGATAGTCGGCACCGGCAAGCTGCGCAGCCTCCGGGTCGTCGGCGCTGGCCCGGATCAGGCGCCCGTACCGGGACGCGGACAGGAAGTACTGCAGCCCGAGCAAGACGATCACGGCCGTCGCAAAGATGACCACGACCAGGTAGCCGATCTGAATCTGGGATCCGAGACTGAACGAATCCCGCACGAGGGCGAGGTCCGCGCCGATCGAGCGGCTGTTGGCAGTGAAGAACTGGAGCAGGCCGTTCTCGATCACGATCGACAAGCCGAAGGTCACCAGCAGGGTGGTGAGGACGCTGCGGTCGAGCGCGCTCTGAATGATGGTGCGCTGCAGCACGTAGCCGAGCGCCGCCATCACGGGTACGACGATGAGGAACGACCACAGCACAGGGACGTGCGTAACGGCGATGACGCCGATCCCGACGTAGCCGGCCACGACCGCGAGGTCGCCATGCGCCAGGTTGACGACCTTCATCACGCCGAACATCAGGGAGAGCCCGCAGGCGAACAGCGCGTACAGGCCGCCTGTCAGCACGCCCTGAATGATGGCGTTGACCCAGGCCATTACGGCTCGCTCCCTTCTCCTAGCTGCGTCGACCGCGCGGCCCCGGCAAGGCCGAAATACGCCGCCTCGACCTGCTCCGCGGTGACAGCGCCGGGCTTGCCCTCGAGTGTGGTGCGCCCCTCCAGCAGGCAGTGGATGTGCGTGGCCACCCGAAGCGCCTGGCTCACGTCCTGCTCCACCAGCAGCACACTGAGCCCGGTCGCCAGGATCTGCGGCAGCATTCCGTAGATCCGCTGAATGACGACCGGGGCGAGGCCCAGCGACAACTCGTCCAGGAGCAGCAAGCGCGGGTTGGCGACTAGCGCCCGGCCGATGGCGACCGCCTGCTGCTCGCCGCCTGAAAGCTGGGCGGTGCGCTGGCTACGACGGTTTCGCATCCAGTCGAACATGTCGTAGACCCGCTCGATCGTCCACGAGCCCGACCTGGCGTACGTCGCGCCGACCTTCAGGTTCTCCTCGACGGTCAGCGACCCGAACAGGCGCCGGCCCTCCGGTACCAAGACGATTCCCTGCCTGGCTCGGCGTTCTGGCCGTAGCGCCGTTACGTCCTGCCCATCGAAGAACACTGAGCCAGCGGTCGGGGCGTGTAGCCCGGCGATGGTGCGCAGGAGCGTGGACTTGCCCGCCCCGTTCGCGCCGATAATCGCGTAAACCTCGCCAGCCGACATGCGGAGCGAAATCCCGTTGAGTGCCCGTAGCTGTCCGTGCTGGACGATCAGATCGCGCACCTCGAGCAGCGGCTGGGCGGCGGCCCCTGGTTCTGTCATGGCTCGCTCCGATCGCCGTCGGGCGACTGCGCGGCCAGGGCACCGCCAGCCAGGGCTGCCGTGACCTCCGTGCCGAGGAAGACCTCGCGCACCGCGGGGTCGGCCAGCACGCTGGCCGGATCGC
>Ga0126378_10001481_pt1 | contig 17445 bp, 15 predicted proteins | sample PanSoiMetPlot_23_FD_92587 | JGI IMG/M metagenome (GOLD analysis project Ga0126378, IMG submission 92587) | Tropical forest soil microbial communities from Panama - MetaG Plot_23 | ecosystem: Environmental > Terrestrial > Soil > Tropical forest > Bulk soil | place: Panama | collected 2016-02-17
CCCACGAGGAGCACCACACCATCCAGCGGGTTGGCGCGGATGGATTCTTCGACCTCCATGGAGGCGAGATTCCGATACAACATCGCCGTCGGCCGCAGCATGGTCTCGCCGAGCGACATCACCGGAAATTCCAGCGGGAAGCCGCCGGCCTCGTACACGCCGCGCTTCACGTGATCGGCGATGCGGCGGAAATGCGCGTTGCAGGGCGTGAGCTCCGACCATGTATTGCAGATGCCGATCACCGGCCGACCGTCGAAGAGATGATGCGGCAGACCCTGGTTCTTCATCCAGGAGCGGTGAGCGAAACCATCGCGGTCGGGCTTGCCGAACCATTCGGTGCTGCGGAGCTTCGTGCGGGTGCGGACGTCGTCAGACAATTGCGTCTCCTCGTTTGTGGCGGGCGCGCTTCATTGACTTGGTGCCCGGCCTTTGCTTCCAATGCCGGCATCTTAGCGACCGGGAACAAGCGCAGAAAGCACCATGAACCAGATCGACCTCCAGGGGCGGGTCGCCGCCATTACCGGCGGCGCGCGCGGCATCGGCTACGCCATCGCGCAGCGCTTCATTCAGTCGGGCGCGAAGGTCGCGCTCTGGGACCTCACGAGCGCCGAAGCCTCTGCAATCAGGCTCCAAGGTGCGATTGGCGTCGCGATGGACGTGACGCAGGAAAAATCCGTGACGGCTGCGGTTTCCGAGACAGAGCGCCGCCTCGGACCGATCGACATCCTGGTGGCGAGCGCGGGCATTACTGGGCCGACCGCAAGCGTCGTCGACTATTCTCTTGCCGATTGGCAGAAAGTGATCGACATCGATCTCAGCGGCGTCTTTCTTTGCAATCGCGCCGTCGTGCCCGGCATGACCAGGCGCAATTACGGCCGCATCGTCAACATAGCGTCGATCGCGGGCAAGGAAGGCAATCCGAAGGCCGCCGCCTACGCCGCCGCCAAGGCTGGGGTGATCGGCTTCACCAAGGCGCTCGGCAAGGAGCTCGCGACCACCGGCATCCGCGTCAATTGCGTGGCACCCGCGGTGATCAAGACCGAGCTTCTCTCGCAGGTCAGCGAGGAATTCACCCAGTTCATGCTGTCGAAAATCCCCATGGGCCGCTTCGGCACCGTCGAGGAAGCGGCGGCGTTGGTCGCCTGGCTCGCCTCGGAGGATTGCTCCTTCAGCACCGGCGCGGTCTACGACCTCAGCGGCGGCCGCGCGACCTATTGAGCACGGTCGTGGCGACCGAGGCACTCCGACGATACTTCGCCTACGGCGCCAATATGATCGCAGCCGACATGGCGCGGCGATGCCCGGCCGCGCGTGAGATCGGTACGACCGCGCTGTCGGGCTGGCGCTTCGTGGTGGCTCGGGGTGGCTATTCGACGATCGTGCCGGATCCCGCGTCACGCGTGGTCGGCGTGCTCTGGTCGCTGACGCCTGGTTGCGAGCGCACCCTCGACGAATTCGAGGAGATCGGAGGCGGTCTGTTCCGCCGAGATACCGTCGTCGTCGCCGGCGAGCCCACCCTCGTCTACGTCGCCAGCGACACCGCCCGTGGACGTGCACGCGCGGGCTACCTGGAGGCGATCATCGCCGCCGCAGAGGCGCGCGGCTTCCCAGTGGACTACGTCGAGGAGCTCCGCCGCTGGCTCAGCCGCGCGTGAGGCTCGCCGCCTTCTTCGCCAGGGTCGTGATCCGGCTCCAGTCGCGCTCGGCGATGGCGGCGGCCGGCACCATCCATGCGCCCCCCACCATCGGCACGTTCGGAAGCCGCAGATAGGTTGGCGCGGTCTCCTCGGTGATGCCGCCGGTCGGGCAGAACGCGATGCCGCGGAACACCGGCGCGAAGGCCGCGAGCGTCGCCGGCCCCCCAATCGCCGCCGCCGGAAAGAATTTGAGCAGCGAGCAGCCGAGGCCGCGCGCCGCCATCACTTCCGAGGCCGTGGCGACGCCGGGGAGATAGGGCACATCGGTCGCGGCGAGCCCAACCGCCACCAGCTCCGGCGACAGGCCGGGGCTTACCAGGAACTTGGCGCCGGCCTCCAGTGCCTGCGTGATATCGTTGGGCCGCAGGAGGGTGCCGGCGCCGACGACGGCGTCGGGCAGCTCGCGGGCCATCGCGGCGATGGCGGGCGCCGCGGCTTCCGTGCGGAAGGTGACCTCGAGCACGGCGAGCCCGCCGCGCAGCAGCGCGTTCGCCAGCGGCAGCGCGTCCTCGAGGCGCTCGATGGTGAGGACGGGGATCACCGTGGTGCGCTCGAAGATCTCGTGCATCGCTGCTCCCTGTGTCTCGGCTTGACGGCGACCGCTCGGCGGAAAGACTAATGCATCGGCGGGGCCCGACAAGAGGCGAAACATGATCCGCGTCGCCGCGATCGGCGAATGCATGCTGGAGCTCACGCACCGCGACGAGCGGTCGCTGGCGCTGGGCTACGGCGGCGACACCTTGAATACCGCGCTCTACCTCGCGCGCACCGCCGGCAAGCGCGGGATCGCCGTCGACTACGTGACGGCGCTGGGCGACGATCCCATGAGCGAGACCATGATCTCCGCTTGGCAAGCGGAGGGCATCGGCACCGGCCGCGTCGCCCGCCTGCCCGGCCGATTACCCGGTCTCTACCTCATCCGCACGGGCGACTCCGGCGAGCGCCGCTTTTTCTATTGGCGCAGCGAGGCCGCGGTGCGCTCGCTGTTCGTCACCGCCGAGACCGCGCCATTGCTCGCGGCGCTCACGGCGGACTACGACGCGGTCTATTTCTCCGGTGTCACGCTCGCCGTGCTGGCATCAGAGGCGCGGGAGCGGTTCCGCGCGGCTCTGGCGAACGCGCGCTCGCGCGGCCGGTTGGTTGTTTTCGACACGAACTACCGCCCTGCCCTTTGGCCGGAGCCGGCGGCGGCGCGACGTGTCTTCGCGGAATTCCTGCCGGTGATCTCGCTGGCGCTACCGACCTTCGAGGACGAGCGGGCCGTGTGCGGCGACAGCGATCCTGCGACGACCGCACGCCGGTACGCCGCATCGGGAGTGCCGGAGATCGCCGTGAAGCGCGGCGCCCACGGCTGCGTTATCCTCGCGGGCGGCGCGCTTACCAATGTGCCCGTGCCCAAGCCCGTGACGGCGGTGGACACCACCGCGGCCGGCGACGGCTTCAACGCCGGCTATCTCGCCGCTCGTCTGGCCGGCGCCTCACCCTCGCAGGCCGCCCGCGCGGGCCACGGTCTCGCCGGTGCCGTCGTGCAATATCCCGGCGCGATCATCCCGCGCGCAGCCACGCCGACTCTGGAGCAGCTGATATGAGCCAGAGAGCGGAGAGGGAATTCATTCTCCCCTAGCAGAGCCGCAAGTGAATCCCTCTCCCCTCGCCCCCAGCTTTGGGGGAGAGAGGAGAGGCAAGGTGAGGAATGAGGGAGCTAGAGCTAGAGCTAGAGCTAGAGCTAGAACCGAGGGCTACACCACGCGCGTGAGCAGCGGCTTTCCCGCGAAATGCGCGACGAGATTGTCGATGACGAGCTGACCCATGGCGGCGCGGGTGTCGTGGGTGGCGCTGCCCTGATGCGGCTGCAGAACGACCTTGTCCATCGCGAGCAACTCCTCCGGCACCTTGGGCTCGGCCTCGAACACGTCGAGCGCGGCGGCGCCGAGCGCGCCGGAGGTGAGCGCCTGCACGAGCGCCTTCTCGTCGACGATGGAGCCACGCGCGATGTTGATCAGCGTGCCATCGGGCCCCAGCGCCCTCAGCACATCGGTGTTGACGAGGTGCTTCGTCTCCGCGCCGCCCGGCAGGGTCAACATCAGATAGTCGACGTCGGCCGCCATTTTCTTGATGTCGTCGTAATAACGATAAGACACGGCGGCATTCTTGTGCCGGCTGTGATAGACGACCTTGATCCCGAATGCCTCCGCGCGCTTGGCGACGGCCTGACCGATGCGGCCGAGGCCGACAATGCCGAGGGTCTTGCCGCCGACGTGCTGGCAGAGGTGGTGGTTCGCCTTGAGCCATTTGCCGTCGCGGACATAGCGGTCGGCCTGCGGAATCTGGCGCGCCGCCGCCAGCAGCAGCGTCATGCCGAGATCGGCGACGCATTCCGTCAGCACGTCGGGCGTGTTGGTGACGGCGATCTTGCGCTCCTTCGCGGCCTTGAGGTCAATCGCGTCGACCCCCACGCCGAAGCAGGCGATGATCTCGGTCCTCGGCAGCGCGTCCATGAGCTCGGCCTTGCAGCCGACGGCGCCCATGGTGGAGATCGCGCGCACGCGGTCGCGTACGTCCTTGAGCAGCCCCGCCTGATCCTTCGCCGTCCAGAGCCGATGGACGGTGTAGAGCTCGTCCAGCCGCTGCTCCGTGCCGTCGTAGAGCGGACAGACAAGCAGGAGTTCCGATTTCATGGCGACCTCCGATTTTTCGCGCGGGAGAATGCCGGCCGTCACGCCGTCCGTCAAACCAGAGCCCTCGCCTGCTCGCGCAGTGCGAATTTCTGGATTTTCCCGGTCGATGTCTTCGGCAATGGACCGAACACGACCGTTCGCGGCACCTTGAAATGCGCGAGGTGGCCTCGGCACCACGCGATGATCCCGGCGGCATCCACGTCGGCGCCGGGCTTCAGCGTGACGAAGGCGCACGGGCTCTCGCCCCAGGTCGGATCGGGCCGCGCCACCACGGCGGCTTCGAGCACCTGCGGGTGCCGGTAAAGCGCCTCCTCCACCTCGAGGGAGGAAATGTTCTCGCCACCGGAGATGATGATGTCCTTGGCCCGGTCCTTGATCTCGACATAACCGTCGGGATGCATGACCGCGAGGTCGCCGGTGTGGAACCAGCCGCCGGCAAAGGCCTCATCGGTCGCCGTGGGATTCCAGAGATAACCCTTCATGACTGTGTTGCTGCGCAGGACGAGCTCGCCGATGGTGGTGCCGTCCGCCGGCACGTCGGCGCTCGTGGCGCGGTCCACCACGCGTGTGCCGTCGAGCGTGAGGGAGCGCACGCCTTGGCGCGCCATCATGTGGGCCCTCTCGTCGAGGCCGAGCCCGCCCCACGGCTCTTGCCAGGCGCAGAGCGTCGCGGGCCCGTAGGTCTCCGTCAGGCCGTAGAGATGCGTCACGCGGAAGCCCATGCGCTCCATCGCCGCGATGATCGGCGACGGCGGTGCCGCGCCGCCGGTCGCGACCTCGACGGTGCGATCGAACCGCCGCCGCACGCTCTCGGGGGCGTTGACGAGCATATTGAGCACGATCGGCGCGCCGCAGAGATGCGTCACGCCATGCTCGGCGATCGCCGGAAAGATCAGCGCGGGATCGACCCGGCGGAGGCACACATGCGTCGCCGCCGCGGCCGTCACGGCCCAGGTGTAGGTCCAGCCGGCGCAGTGAAACATCGGCAGCGTCCAGAGATAGACCGAGGCCGGAGTCAATCTGAACGCGATGCCGTTACCCACCGCGCTCAGGAACGCGCCGCGATGATGGTAGACGACGCCCTTGGGGTTGCCCGTGGTCCCCGAGGTATAGCTGAGGGCGATGGCCTGCCACTCATCCGCCGGCGGCTGCCAGGGCGCCGCGGGATCGCCGGTCGCGAGGAACGCCTCGTAATCCATCTCGCCCAGGAGCTCGCCGCCCTCCGCCAGGGGATCGTCGATGTCGATCACGATTGGCCGCCGCGCGACCTGGCCGAGCGCCGCACGGATCGTCGACGCGTATTCGCGGTCCGTGATGAGCAGCTTCGCGCCGCCGTGATCGAGGATGAAGGCGATCGAGCGCGCGTCGAGGCGGTAGTTGAGCGCGTTCAGGACGCCGCCGGCCATGGCGACGCCGTAGTGCGCCTCGAGGAGCGCCGGCACGTTGGGCGCCATCAACGACACGGTATCGCCGAAGCCGATCCCGCGTCGCCGCAGCGCATCCGCCAGGCGGCCGCAGCGCCGGTAGAATTCCGCGTAGGTGAAGCGCAGCTCGCCGTGGATCAGCGCGATCTTGTCCGGATAAACCGCCGCCGCGCGCGCAAGAAACGAGAGCGGCGTCAAAGCCGCATGGTTCGCGGTCCTGCGCGCCAGAAAGGGTGCGTCGAAGATGTGCGCGGCAGACATTGCAGCCATCCTCGCGAGGGCGTACGGGACCGTCAAGCGAGCGCTACCCGCCTATGCTAGAGTCCGTCACGCCGCGATCACGGGAGCCACTCAATGCGCATCGACGTCGTCTCGGATGTGATCTGCCCCTGGTGTTACATCGGCAAGCGCCGGCTTGCCTCGGCCCTGCAGCAGCGCCCGGAGGCGGCGGTGGAGATCCTGTGGCACCCGTTCCAGCTCAATCCGGACATGCCGCCGGAAGGCATGGCGCGCGAGCGCTACATCGCCGCAAAGTTCGGCGGCGGGCAGCACGCGAGCCGGATTTATCAGAACGTCACCGACGTCGGCGCCACCGTCGGTATTCCCTTCCACTTCGAGCGCATCCGGGTGACGCCGAACACCCGTGACGCGCACCGATTGATCCGCCACGCAAGCGATGCGGGCGACGCCGATCCCGTTGTGGAGGCGCTCTTCAACGCCTACTTCATCGAGGGCCGCGACATCGGCGATCGCTCGACCCTCGCGGAGATCGCCGAGGAGGCCGGCTTCGACGGCGAGGCAAGCGCGCGTTTCCTCGCGAGCCCCGAGGGCGCCGAGGAGGTGCTCGCCGCGGACATGAGCGCGCGCCGGATCGGCATCAGCGCCGTGCCCTGCTTCATCTTCGAGCGCAAATACGTAGTCTCAGGCGCGCAGGAGCCGGAGTTCTTCCTCCCGCTGTTCGACTTGCTCAAGACGGAGCAGGCGGCTTCCGCGGGCTGATTGCTGCTACCGCGTCACGACCCCGTCGAATCAGTAGTCGAGTTTCATCGGCAAACTACTGTCTAGCGCCGACTGTGTTAGTTCGTACAAGATCGCGTATCCGAACTGCGCTTGATGATCGAGAGTACCCGCAGCAACCGGCGGTCCCCGACGGCGCCAGGCTGCAATATCCGCACGTGTCGCTTGCCACGTTCGCTGGTTAACGTCATCGAGTGCACTTTGCAGCGCAGGCAAAAAAGACATTCCGATTTGTTTACCCGCAACGTCTTGGGCCTGGAACACTATTGAAGAATCACCCGGCAACCACAGCTCGCTGGTGAGAACCGGCATCAGCTTAGAACCAGATCCCGGGGCAGTGCCAGCTTTGAAGGCGGGATCGTTCCCAAACTCTTTCGTATAGCCGATCGGCCTCTTGAGGTTTGGCTGCTCGCTGTAGGCGGCCCAGAGCAGCACTCCCGCCAGACCATCCCAATCAGGCTTGTCCGTGAAATAAGGCGAAGCGACGTCTTCCGACCAGTCCAGCGGCCGCATCAAATAACTACCAAGCGCCTCGGACAGGCCTCTTCGCCACGCAATGACCGCGGGTGTGATTTGCGCGGGATCAGTGACGGCATCGCTCGGGTTGTTAGGCCGGATGACCTGAAACGGTGTCCCCTGTTCCCGCATCGTCCGCGCGACAATCGTCTCCCACTGACCGGAATAGTACCGAGTGAGGTTACCGACGTAGATGTCGAGGCCCATTTCGGCTCTTCCACCGTTGTAGTTATTGTCGCGCCTTCACTGCTGCTGACCTTGCCCGCTCCGGCGCCCTGACCTCCGGCGGCGGTGCTTCGGCGATCTTGGCGAGCTGCTCGAGGAGACGGCGCACACCAGTGAGGCGTTCCTTGTCGGTCTCCCAGGAGCGCATCACCACGAGCTTCTGGTCCGTGCGGAGCTTCGCCGTGCCCGCTTGCGCCTGGAGGAAATCGACGAGACCCGCGGGATTGGCGAAGCGGTTCTGGCGGAAGCTCAGCACGGCGCCCTTGGGGCCCGCCTCCACCTTCTCGATCCCCGCGGCGCGGCAGAGGCGCTTGATCGCGATGATGTCGAGGAGGTTCTCGACCTCCGGCGGCAAGGAACCGAAGCGGTCGACCAGCTCGGCCGCGAAGGCGTCGATCTCGCGGGGGTCCAGGAGCGCCGCGATCCGGCGATAGAGGCCGAGCCGCACGTTGAGGTCGGCGACATAGGTCTCGGGGATCAGCACGGGCATGCCGATGGTTATCTGCGGCGTCCAGTCCTCGGGTGCCTCGCCCAGTGCCGAGACGCCGCTCCGCGCGGCGGCCACAGCCTCCTCCAGCAGGTGCTGATAGAGCTCGATGCCGACCTCGCGGATGTGTCCCGACTGCTCCTCCCCCAGCAGGTTGCCGGCGCCGCGAATGTCCATGTCGTGGCTCGCGAGCGTGAAGCCGGCGCCCAGCGTATCGAGCGTCTGCATGACCTCGAGCCGGCGCTGAGCTGTCGCGGTCAGGTGCTTGCCCTGGGGAAGCGTCAGATAGGCGTAGGCGCGCTGCTTGCCGCGGCCGATGCGGCCGCGGAGCTGATAGAGCTGCGCCAGGCCGAACATATCGGAGCGATGCACCACCAGCGTGTTGGCGGTGGGAATGTCGAGGCCGGATTCGATGATGTTGGTGGAGAGCAGCACGTCGAAGCCGCCGTTGTCGAAGGCGCCCATCACCCTCTCGAGCTCGCTCGCGGCCATCTGGCCGTGAGCGACGCCGATCTTGATCTCCGGCACCAGCCGCTTGAGGTCGGTGCGAAGCTCCTCGAGATCCCCGATGCGCGGGGCGACGTAGAAGCACTGCCCGCCACGATGATGCTCGCGCAGCAGTGCCTCGCGAATCACCAGGGGATCGTAGGGCATCACGAAGCTGCGCACCGCCAAGCGATCGACCGGCGGGGTCGCGATGATGCTCATCTCCTTGACGCCCGCGAGGGCCATCTGAAGCGTGCGCGGAATCGGGGTCGCCGTCAGCGTGAGCACGTGGACATTGGCTCGGAGCTGCTTCAGCCGCTCCTTCTGCGCCACTCCGAAGTGCTGCTCCTCGTCGACGACCAGCAAGCCTAAATTCTTGAAGGCGATCGATTTCGCCAGCAGCGCGTGGGTCCCGATCACGATGTCGACGCGGCCCTCGGCGATCTCCTTCTTGATCGCCGCGGCGTCGCGCGCGGGGACCAGCCGCGACAGCTGCGCGATGCGCACCGGCAGCCCCGCGAAGCGCTGGGTGAAGGTGCGGAAGTGCTGGCGCGCCAGCAGCGTGGTCGGCACCACGACGGCCACCTGCGTCCCCAGCATCGCCGCGATGAAGGCGGCACGGAGCGCCACCTCGGTCTTGCCGAAGCCGACGTCCCCGCAGATCAGGCGATCCATCGGCTTGCCGGAAGCGAGATCCGAGAGCGTGTCGGCGATCGCCTTCAGCTGATCGTCTGTCTCGGGATAGGGAAACCGCGCCTCAAACTCCTCGTAGACTCCCTCGGGCGCCGGCATCGGCTCGCCCTGTCGCAGCTGGCGCTCGGCGGCGATGGCGATGAGCTCGCCCGCGATCTGCTTGATGCGCTCCTTGACCCGCGCCTTGCGCGACTGCCAGGCGACGCCGCCGAGCTTGTCGAGCACGATATCGGTACCCTCGGAGCCGTAACGTGAGAGCACCTCGAGGTTCTCCACGGGCACGAACAGCTTGTCGTCGCCGGCATAGAGGATGCGCAGGCAGTCGTGCGGCGCGCCGGCGACGTCGAGGGTGACCAACCCGTCGTAGCGGCCGACACCGTGGTCGACATGCACGACCAGGTCGCCCGCGATCAGGGTCGAGATCTCCGTGATCAGCTGATCGAGGTTCTGGCGGCGCCGCGCGGGGCGCGCGAGGCGGTCGCCGAGTATGTCCTGCTCGGTGACCAGCTCGAAACCGTCGGTCACATAACCGTTCTCGATGCCGAGTACGAGCAGGCCGGTACCGCCGGCTGGCAGCGCCAGCAACTCCTCCCACCGCTCGATGTGCGTAACCGCGCCGAGGCCATGCTCGCCGAGCAGGCTCTTCAGCCGCTCGGCGGAGCCGGTGCTATAGGCGGCGATCGCTGTGCGACGGCCGGCCCGCTTCTCCGCCTCGAGCGCGAGGCGCACGGCCTCGAAGACATTGAGGTTAGGATTTGCGCGCGCCTCGGAAAAATCACGACCGCGCCGGCCGCCGGCGTCGTAGGCGACCCGCGCCTCGGGTGGTGCGGCAAAGGGAGAGAGCTGTGCCACGTGCCGCTCGTCGAGGCGGCGGCCCCATTCCGCATCGTCGAGGAAGAGCTGCTCCGGCGGCACCGGCCGGTAGATGGGCGCTGAGCCGTGCGTCTCCTTGCTGCGAAGCAGCGACTGGCGTGCGGCATAGAAGTCCGCGATGCCCGCGAGGCGGTCGGCGCGGATCTCCTCGACCTCGTGGTCGAGGCTCACGGCGGCATCGGGGACATAGTCGAAGATTGTCTCGAGGGTCTCGTAGTAGAACGGCAGCCAGTGCTCCATACCGGCGTAACGATGACCGGCGCTGATGGCGCCATAGAGCGGATCGTCGTCGGCGATGGCGCCGAATTGCTCGCGATAGCGGCCGCGGAAGCGCTGGATCACCTGCGGGTCGAGCAGCACCTCGCTCACGGGCTTGAGGCTGAGCTGCGGCAGGGTGCCCGACGAGCGCTGCGAGAGCGCGTCGAACCGGCGCATGCTCTCGAGCGCGTCGCCGAAGAAGTCGAGCCGCACGGGCTCGGTCGAACCCGTCGGAAACACATCGAGAATGCCGCCACGCACCGCATACTCGCCGGCCTCGCGCACGGTCTCGCTGCGCTGGTAGCCGTTCTGCTGCAGGTAGGAGATGAGGCGGTCGCGCGGGATGCGGCCGCCGACGCCCAGCACCAGCGCGCGCCCCTCGAAGAGCTTGCGTGGCGGCACGCGCTGAACCAGCGCATTGACGGTCGTGAGGACAATACGCGGGCGGTCAGCCTTTGTGTCTGCGAGCCGAGTCAGCGCATCGATCCGCCGGCTCGTGATCTCGGCATTGGGTGAGACGCGGTCATAGGGCAGGCAGTCCCACGCCGGCAGCGTCAAGACCTCCAAATCTCTCTGGAAAAACGCGAGCGCCGCCGCCGTGCGCGCCATGCGGCCGTCGTCGCGGCAGACATGGAGCAGCGACGCGACGCTGCCGCGCGCGACCAACCCGCCCAGCACGAAGGCATCGTGGCCCTCGGGCACGCCGCAGAGCGCGAGCCGCCCGGCGGGCCGCTGCGCGCCGGCAAAGAAAGCGGCGAGGTCGGTCATGCCGGCCTGGGGGAGTACCTGAAAGCGAGCAATAGGCGCAGCACGTCACTCTCGCGCTCCGCCGGCGGCTGGGCGCGGCCCGCGATCCAGGCCAGCAGATCCGTATCGTCCGCGGCGAGCAGTGCCTCGTAGCGGTCGATCTGCTCGCGCGTAAAGGCCGGCAGGTGCCGCTCGGCGAAGGAGCCCAGCAGCAAGTCCGCCTCCTTGGTGCCGCGATGCCAGCTCCGGAACAGGAGCCGCTTGCGGCGGATGTCCAATGCTTCGGTCACGGATGCCGCCATTATACCGGCTCCCCGCGGAAAGCCAGGGCCGAAGCCGGCATGGCCGGCATGATATAGAAGGGACAAAGAAACTCGCACAGAGATCGAGCCCATCCCGGTGCGCCCGCAGATTCTCTTTCCGCTCTTTGCCCAGGTGACCTCGCTCCCCGGCATCGGGCCGCGCTTCGGCAAGCTCCTGGAAGGACTCTGCGGCCCGCATGTTGCGGACCTGCTGTGGCATCGGCCGTCGGCGCTGATCGACCGGAGTTTCCACCCCAAGGTGAAGGACGCGCCGGCGGGCAAGATCGCGACGATCACGGTCACCGTCGATGCGCATGTGCGGCCCTATAACCCGCGCCAGCCCTATCGCGTGCGTTGCCGGGACGAGACCGGCTTCCTCCACCTCGTCTTCTTTCACGTAAAGGGCGATTACCTTCAACGCCTGCTGCCGGCGGGCGCCAAGCGCGTGGTGAGCGGCAAGGTCGAGTATTTCAACGACGAGGTCCAGATCACCCATCCCGATCACATCCTCGACGCGGCGGAGGCGGAGAAGCTGCCGGCGATCGAGCCGGTCTATCCCCTCACCGCAGGTCTGCCTTTGCGCACGGTCCAAAAGGCGGTTGCGGTCGCGGTGAGCCGCGCGCCGACACTGCCGGAATGGACCGAGCCGACGGTGCTCACCCAAAGAAAATGGCCGAGCTGGCGCGAGGCGTTGACCGCCGTGCACGCGCCCGCGAGCGAGGTGGATCTCCTGCCGGAGGCGCCTGCCCGTGAGCGCCTGGCCTACGACGAGCTGATGGCGAGCCAGCTCGCGATTGCCCTGCTGCGTCGGCACACGAAGCGCCTGCCGGGCCGAGAGCTCAGGGCCCCGGGGGCGCTCCGGAACAAGGCGATCGCCGCCCTTCCCTACAAGCTCACGGCCTCGCAGCGCCAGGCCTTGGCAGAGATCGCGGGCGACATGGCCTCCGACCACCGGATGCTGCGGCTCCTGCAGGGCGATGTCGGCAGCGGCAAGACCGTGGTGGCGCTCATCGCGATGCTGGATACCGCGGAGGCGGGAGCCCAGGCGGCGCTGATGGCGCCGACGGAGATCCTGGCGCGCCAGCACCACGCGACACTCTCGGCGCTCGCAGCGCCGGCGGGCGTCTCGGTCGCATTGCTGACGGGGCGCGAGAAGGGCAAACCGCGGGAGGCGCTGCTCGAGGGGCTGAGCTCGGGCGAGACCAAGATCGTGGTGGGCACGCACGCGCTCTTCCAGGAGGGTGTGGAGTTCCACAATCTCGCCCTCGCTGTGATCGACGAGCAGCATCGGTTCGGGGTCGAGCAGCGCGCGGCGCTTTCCGCCAAGGGCAAGGGCGTCGACATCCTGGCGATGACGGCGACGCCCATCCCGCGCACCCTGATGCTCGCGGCATACGGCGACATGGAGCACTCCCGTCTCACCGAGAAGCCCGCGGGGCGCCAGCCCATCACGACCCGCACGGTGCCGCTAGCGCGGCTCGAGGAGGTGATCGCCGGCGTCGACCGCGCGCTCGCCGGCGGCGCCAAGGTCTACTGGATCTGCCCGCTGGTCGAGGAATCCGAGGAGCTCGACCTCGCAGCCGTCGACGAGCGCCAGGCTTATCTCAAGGAGCGCTTCGGCAGCCGTGTTGGGCTCGTGCACGGCCGCATGAAGGGACCGCAGAAGGACGCCGCCATGGAGGCCTTCGCCCAAGGCGATATCGACCTTCTGGTCGCGACCACCGTGGTCGAGGTGGGCGTCGATGTGTCGGCAGCGACCGTCATGGTGATCGAGCACGCCGAGCGCTTCGGCCTGGCTCAGCTGCACCAGCTGCGCGGCCGGATCGGCCGCGGCGACCAGGCCTCGGCCTGCCTCCTGCTCTACGGTCAGCCGCTCGGCGAAACCGCGAAGCAGCGGCTCGCGATTCTGCGCGAGACCGATGACGGCTTCCGTATCGCCGAGGAGGATCTGAAGCTCCGCGGCGCCGGCGAGGTGCTGGGCACGCGCCAGAGCGGCCTGCCGGAATTCCGCCTCGCCGATCTCGTGGCCCACGCGCAGCTCCTGGAGATGGCGCGGGACGATGCCCGTCTGGTCCTGCACCGAGACCCCGAGCTCACGAGCTCGCGCGGCCGGGCCCTGCGCACCCTTCTGTACCTTTTCGAGCGCGATGCGGCGGCGCGTTACTTGCGATCAGGCTGACCACTCGCTACGACCGCGAGCTTGCGCCGGTCGGGCGGGGTCACGATGCCGCCGGAGACCACGAGCTTGATGCCCTCTTCCACCGTCATCGCGAGGGGGCGGACGTCCTTGCGGGGAACGTAGATGAGGTAGCCCGAGGTCGGGTTGGGCGTAGTCGGGACGTAGACGCCGATGCTGTCGGGTGGGTTCAGCTCCTTGAGTTGGCCCTCGGGTGCCACGGTGACGAAGGCCACGGTCCACATGTCGCGCCGCGGCCATTCCACCAGCACGACCTCGCGGAACATGGTCGACTGCTTCGAGAGCACCGTCTCGAAGATCTGCTTTGTGGCGCTATAGAGGCCGCGGACCACCGGCATGCGCTCGAGGATGCGCTCGCTGATCCGCACGAGGACGCGACCGAGATATCCCGCCGTCAGCGCGCCGATCATCGTGAGACCGACCACCAGCACCACCAGGCCGACGCCCGGCACGTAGAACGGCAGATATGTGGCGGGATTGTACTCGGCGGGGAGCACCGCGCTCACGGCGCTGTCGACCCCGCGCACGAAGGACCAGGCGAGATAGAGCGTGAGCGCGATCGGGCCGGTGACGAGAATCCCCGCGATGAAATAGGTGCGAAAGTGCTCGCGCAACCGGAACGGAGCGGCCATGGCGCTATATCACCAGGAATTCTTGCAGCGCGGCGAGCGTCTCGCGCGGCGCCTCTTCCGGCAGGAAATGGCCGCACGGCAAGGCCCGACCGCTTACGTCGCTTGCCTTCTCGCGCCAGAGGGCCAGCGCATCGAACATTTTGCCCACCACGCCCTCGGCGCCCCAGAGCACCATCAGAGGGCACGCCACGCGTTTCTGGGCGTCGGCACGGTCGTGCTCGAGGTCTATGCTGGCGGCGGCGCGATAGTCCTCGCAGGTGGCCGTGATCCCCGCGGGGTCGCGGAAGCAGCGGCGGTATTCAGCCATCGCCGCCTCGGTGAAAACGCCGGGCTTGCGGCTCCAATGACCAAGGAGGCGCCCGAGCCAATACTCGGGATCGGCACCGATCATGCGCTCCGGCAGGTCGCGGGGTTGAATCAGAAAAAACCAGTGGAAATAGGCTGTGGCGAAGGCCTTGTCGGTGCGCGCATACATGCTGGCGGTGGGGCCGATGTCGAGCACCGCGGCCCGCTCGACGGCGTCCGGATGGTCGAGGCAGAGGCGATGCAGCACCCGGCCACCGCGGTCGTGGCCAACCGCCTGGAATCGTGGCAGACTCAATGCGTGCATAACGTCAATTTGATCCTGCGCCATGGTACGTTTCGAGTAGTTGAGGTGCTTGTCATCAGGCGCGGGCTTCCCGGAATCGCCATACCCGCGCAAGTCAGGCATCACCACGGTGAAGATCTTCGCGAGGTCGGGCGCGATCTTGTGCCACATGACATGGGTTTGAGGATAGCCGTGCAGCAGCAGAAGCGGCCGTCCCCGCCCCCCGACGGTGACATGAATTTCAATACCGCTCGCCGTCTTGACTTTCGAGGATGCGAAACCCTCAAGCATTGGATGTGGAGAACCTCTCTTGGACGACAGGGTAACCTTGACGAGACCGGCGGCGGATCGACGCCGCACGCACTCTAGTGAGGAACGGCGCGCCTCGCCAGCACCGACGGTGCACCCGCGGTTGCTCGGCCTGACCACGGCCGTGCCGCCCCACGTCATGGGGCAGCGTGACGTTGCCGAGCGCGCTCGCGCGCACTTCAGTGAGCTGGTTGGCGAGCGCGCCGAGCGGTTGATGCCGGTCTATGGCAATGCCGGCGTCGAGAACCGCCACGCCTGTGTTCCCATCGATTGGCATTACCACCCTCACGGTTGGCGCGAACGCAGCGCGATCTATCTCGAGAGTGCGGTCGCGTTGCTCGAGCGTGCCGCCGTCGATTGCCTCAGGGCTGTGGGTCTCCAAGCCCGCGACGTCGACGCGGTCGTGGTGGTCTCGACCTCCGGTATCGCCACGCCGAGCCTCGATGCCCAGCTGGTCAATCGCCTGGGCCTGCGCTCCGACGTCAAGCGCCTGCCGATTTTCGGGCTCGGCTGCGCCGGCGGTGTTCTCGGCCTGTCGCGCGCCGCCGATCTCGCCCGCCTCGATCCCGACGCGACGGTGCTGTTTCTCGTGGTCGAGCTCTGCTCCTTGGCCTTCCGAGGCACCGACAAGACCGCGGCGAATTTCGTCTCCACAGCGCTCTTCGCGGACGGAGCCGCGGCAGCGCTGATCTCCACGCGCGGCGATGGCATCAAGCTCGGTCCGTCCGGCGAGCACACGTGGTACGACACGCTCGACATCATGGGCTGGGACATCAGGGACGATGGATTGCAAGTGCGACTGTCCCGCGACATCCCGACGTTCGTGCGCGAGCGCATGCGCGACGTGACGACGCAGTTCCTCGATCGCCATGGCCTCGAGATCGCGGACATCGATCGCTTCGTCTGCCATCCGGGCGGAGCCAAGGTGCTGACGGCGCTCGAGGAGGTCTTCGGCATTGGAGACGGCGCACTCGTGGAAGCGCGCGGGATACTCCGGGACTACGGCAACATGTCCGCGGCGACGGTGCTGTTCATACTCGACCGCATGCTAAAAGGCGGCGCCTCCGGCCGCATGCTGATGAGCGCGATGGGTCCCGGCTTCACCGCTGCCTTCCAGATCATCGAGGCGGCGTGAACCCGATCGCCGCCGGCGTGGTGGCGCTGGTGGCGCTCGTGCGGCTCGTCGAGCTCTGGTACGCTCGGCGCAACACCCGCGCGCTTCTCGATGCCGGCGGCGTCGAGGTCGGCGGTAGCCACTATCCCTTGATCGTCGCGCTGCACGCGGCGTGGCTCGTCGCGATCCTCCTGACGGTGCCGCCGGGGGCCGCCGTTTCCGTGCCGCTCCTGATTCTCTTCGGGTTCCTGCAGGGTCTTCGCGCCTGGGTGCTCCTGAGCCTCGGCCGCTATTGGACCACGCGGGTCATCACCCTGCCGGGCGCCCCCCTCGTCCGCCGGGGCCCCTACCGGTTCCTCCGCCATCCGAACTACCTGGTGGTCGCCGCCGAAATAGCCGTGCTGCCGCTCGCATTCGGGGCCTGGGGCGTGGCGATCGCCTTCTCGGCACTCAACGGGGCCCTGCTTGTTTGGCGGATCTCGGTGGAAGACCGAGCGCTTGCGCCCCGGCGTGAGGCCTCGCAGATCATCGCCTAGGCAGACTCGCGGAGGGCCCGCCGCCACCACGATCCCAATCCGACCCGCGCCGTTGACCGCGTGCGTCCGCGCGCCCTATTGTCCGCGCCGTCTCGAGGCCGATCCCCTCGCGCCTCCGCGAGCCCGTAGCTCAGGTGGTAGAGCAACTGACTTTTAATCAGTAGGTCCCGGGTTCGAGTCCCGGCGGGCTCACCAATAATGCCCGATACCCGTGAACAGCACGGCCAGGGCCATCAGCGAAAGCTAGGCTGATTTCACGGCAACCGCTCGCGCCGTTTGTGGGAGCAGCCCGCCGCTCGACCGCGCCACGGACCTCGACCCATCAGCTGAAACCGATCAGCGAACGCTCGGAGGATTCGCGTTCGCGGCATGCAACATTGGCCGGAGACGAGGTCGGAATCGCGCGCCTAATTGACCCTCAAAAGATCGCAGAAGTCTCGCGGTTCCCCGCATTCATCTATCGAGCGGGGATCACTGCTCGCGGAAGGCAGGCCCATGCGATGAACGACGACTTGGCAAGCTATCCGGCTCTGGCTCTCAGGGGCGAGAAGGTCTCGATCGCCTCGCCATCGATGACCGCGCACTACCCGAGCTGGCACGCGGTCGACCCCGCGCTCGAGACGGTCAGAACCAAGATAGCGACCATCGGGACGGAGATAGCGCGA
>Ga0126378_10001483_pt1 | contig 17431 bp, 12 predicted proteins | sample PanSoiMetPlot_23_FD_92587 | JGI IMG/M metagenome (GOLD analysis project Ga0126378, IMG submission 92587) | Tropical forest soil microbial communities from Panama - MetaG Plot_23 | ecosystem: Environmental > Terrestrial > Soil > Tropical forest > Bulk soil | place: Panama | collected 2016-02-17
GGCACACCTGTCGAACTCTCAAATTGATTGTTGTTCCCATGACAAAATCCTCTGGGACGTTGTGGCTGTCTTCTCCAGGGATGCAAAGTGAACTCGCCTCCCACTTTCATTGGTGGGCCTGTCCTTCGCGCCACCGCAGCGGCGGCAAGACAATTGACGATGGTTTCTCTGGTACAACAGTCATCCTGCGGCAGCTTTGCATACCCGACGGTTGCGTCTGACATGCGGTACATGCTGTGAGTGAGTACGCAGGAATTCGTCCACTGTCGCTTTGGCTTCGTGCTCAGACGGAGCATCAGACAAGTAGGTCAGGCGAATACCGTTCAGAATGACACCCGCAATTTCTTCAACGTTACTGAGTCGGAACTTGAGATCACTTTATCCAAAAAGGTGTGCAAACGATCGCTGAATCCGGCCGGAATCTCGAATACCCTCTCGTCCCCGTAATCACCAACATCTTGCGCGTGCTGTCGTAAACTGCAGTGCAGCGATGGCAACGCCGCAAATGTTTCTCGATCTTCTCACCCATTTCTGGCGTGGCATCCCCATCGAGATAGCTCGAGAGATTGGCGATTATCGCTTTGCAGCTAACCATGGATTCATTCCTTTCCAGCGCTCTCAGACCGACACTTTCGGCTCAGCGAACATCGGGGTGAGCGCCTCTCGCAGCATGAGACGCGCGGTGGAGCCTGGTCTTTACTGAGGACTGACCGAGGCCGAGAGTTTCCGCCGTTTCCGCGAGATCCAAGTGCTGCATATCGCGAAGGACAAAGACTTCGCGGTAAATCTCGGGTAGCTCCCCCAGCACCTTTGTGACCGCCTGCTGTACTTCTTTCTGCTCTACGATGTCGTTGAGCAAGTCGGGGCAATCGGCGAACTCCCCGGCCCGAATTGATTTCTCATCGGCATCGCCCGCCGAACCATCACTAGGGACTGGTACAGATGCTGGCGCCGTTTGCGCCGGTACATCTTGGCTTCGTTCTCGACGATTCGCATTGCCCACTGCCGGAAGTGATCTCTTTCCGCCAATTCCGCGAGATGGGTAAAAATGTTTAGCATGCCTTGCTGTATCACCTCTTCAGCATCATCCTGATTCCGCATGTAACTGAAGGGCCGGCGGCAAATCGGTTCAGCAACAGCACCCCCACGAGGCGAGGCAAATTTCCGGGCATGAACCCCAGCCGAAAACCCAGTAGCCTGATTGCTTCCAGGCCGAACGTTGTAACGGCTCCTGCCGCTAGGCCGGCAGCCCCATATTGGGAACTGAATCATCCTTGCGTTGGAGCATGACCAAAGCCGAAAGAAGGACTCCGGCAGCGGGCAGAAGTGCAAACTTTGCAAGAACGTCCATACTGCTTCTGCCAGACTCCGCACGAGGAAAAATTAGTGGCGACACAGAAGCTAATGCCAACAGGGAGATCACGATTGCTGTTCGTTTCATAGAAAACTTCTGAAGGGAGGAGGTCGGCATTCCTCCCTTCCATCAATACGCCTATTGGGTGACTATCTGGGTCAGCGCGGCTAATTTTTGGTCCAACATGCCGCCGGTCTGATCGACAGCGGAGTTGTTAAACGCCTTCAGCAAGGCTAATGGCTTATCATAGCTGAGGTACTTTTTGCCATCCGATCCCTGATAGATGTAAACACGAAGCGGCAGATAGAGACCCGATCCCGGATCTTTCTCAAATACCTGTTCGCCAACCGTGGGATTACCGACAAGGAACAGCGTTCCCTTCATCTGCAAGCCCGTCATCTTCAGCAGATTGCCCTGATCGACGGTACTCATGACCATCATGCCGTTCCTTACTCACCGCGGCCTTAAAGGAATCGACCGTTTGTTCAAATGACTTGTTGCGGCGAATACTTACGCGCTGGTCCTGACGCCATAGCCGCAATGGCCGAAAAACCATGAGCACGGCAGCAAGCATGGAAAGAAAAGCAAGCGTTGCAAACCTCCTCATTGTGATTCTCCGAATCCGAGTCAGCGCATCCGATTGCTGCTCAACCTCCTAACAACTGGTCAATTCTTGTGCCCGATTTCCGCGAAGTGACCCATGCTGTGTGCTTGAAGCGCACACCTTTGCGGATCGGCGGCGCGGGGAGCCTGCACGATTAAGTAGCCGCGGCGTAAGATCTATCGAGTATCAATTCGGGTGAACCTGGATTTACCACAACGGATCGCACTATGAATACCGGACTGCTACGGCTTCTTAGAAGCATTACAACTTCGGTCGCCTTATTTCTTCTGGCGACCTTAGCGAGGGGAGCGGACTTTAAAGATGTAATCTACCGGGACACTGACGGCATACGGCTGACGCTCGATGGACACGTCCCTGAAGGGAAGGGACCGTTCCCAGCAATCATTCTCGTGCATGGCGGGGGCTGGGTGGCCGGGGACAAACAGCAGTACATTACCTACATTTTTCTGCCGCTGTCCGATGCAGGATTTGCCTGGTTCAGCATCAATTACCGGCTCGCTCCTCAGTTCAAATTTCCCGCCGATGTCGAGGATGTGGAAGCGGCTGTCGGCTGGATTAAGGCCAACGCGGCGAAGTACAAGGTTGACGCCAAACGAATCGCCCTGATCGGCGAATCCTCCGGTGGACATCTGGTTTCTTTTGTGGGCGCACGGAATCAGCCGGGTGCGCGAGTGGCTGCCGTCGTGTCGATGTACGGGATTCACGATTTCATTTCGGCATCGATTGCGTGGAAACCCATCCCTGTGGAGATCCTGCAGTTGTTCGGAATTCCAGCAGTTAACGCGAAAACCGCTCCAATCCTCATTAAGGCGTCGCCAGTCGTGTATGTCTCGAAAGACATGCCTCCCTTTCTTCTGATGCATGGCTCCAACGACGAAGATGTGCCCTACGAACAGTCGGTTGAGATGTGCAATGCGATGAAGAATGCTGGAGCGCAATGCGATCTCATCACGATTCAGGGCGCGCCCCACGGTATGGACCACTGGGAGGGCCATCCTGAGTTTCTCTGGTACAAGAAAGCGCTCGTGGACTGGCTACGAAAAACGCTTTCGCGGTAGTTGCTTTCATTCACCTGCGATCGCTTGTAAGCTACTGCGGCAAACCGTTGCTTTCAAGATCAACACGCAATGTCACTCTTCCGATGGAGCCGTCCTCGCTTTCCGCGGACCAAGAAAGAGTCTGCCACGTGCCTTTCGGCAGCACCGCCGGAGTAAGTGTCAACTGGATTGGATAGGAGCCACGCGGCCCGATCGAAAAAAGAGCGGCCTCGGGTTTCTGCCTCCATCCCGCCGGGAGATTGGCACGCAAATTCACCTGCTTTGCTGAGTCCGTGTCATTGCGAACGATCAGCGGGACCCATAACGTTTCACCAGGTGCAACCTGCGCCTCCGGCGGGTAGAGATTCGCGAGATGATCGAGATTGTGGGCCGGCCAGAACGCACGGTAGAATGCCCATGGGCCGCCGAGTTCGAAAGAGACGCCCGCGGCCGGGGGCTCATAGCCACGCGGTCGAACGTAAGGAATGGGCGTGGACGTGATTCCGTCGAAGACATCGCCGGTAGTCGTGCCTCCCACAAGCGACTTACCGCAGATCAATCGGATCGGGGTTTCGGTGTATTCCTTCAACTGCGAGTCAGTGAAATCGTTCTGCGTCTTGTAAGAACCCCACGCTTCCGCCGCGACCCGCGAATAAGGAGTCTTTCTCGAAGGTGAAACGCCGCTGGTCTGGTACTCGGGGCCTTGTCCCTTCAGAAAGTCGAAATGAATCGTGTCAGAGAAGAAATAGAGTTTCTTCGGTTGCCAGGGACGCAAGCCTTCCCCGTAGTTGTTGATGCCTTGCCGGTCTCGCGGCGCCTCCAGTTGCTCTGGGAAGGCGAGTGGATTCGCCGCTAGGTCGAAGGCTTCTGTAGCGATAACGGCGGCTGCCTGGTGGTCATCGTGATTTTCGCCAACCACATAGTCGGGCAGCCAGGTGAAGATTATTTCAGGGCGGTTCAGACGAACCAAGCGCACGACTTCCTCCAGAGCCTGACCATGTCCCCAGACTTCTAGGGAATGGAGTACATCACCGCCAGGGGTATCGGAACCACGAAGAAACCAAGCATTCCTAATGCCGTAAGAAGCCAGCGAATGGCGCGCCTCCATCTCTCGCACGTCCGCCAGAGCCTTCGACTGTTCTTGGCCAATTGCGTTGCCGCCCGAGTTGCCACGGGTCATGTACACGACACCGGCGCGCCGGTGCTGCTGCTCGATGACTTTGGCTAGATATGCCGCCACCTCGATATCGTCGTCGGGATGGCCGACAATCACAAGGATGTCCACTTTATAACGGGAGTCCGGCTCTGGCAGTGCGGGAGCTTGGGTTTGCGCCAACAGCAAGCCATTACAGCCAAGAACAATGAGCAAAAGATACCGGACCCGGTTCATGACTAGTTCTTTCCTCACGCGAGATCTTAGATTTCAAAAGCGAGGATTTTTGAGCGTACTTATGCCTCCGCGATCCTCACACGAATCGACTCCAACCACTAGAAGCGAAAGTGTAACCCGAACTGCATCTCCCGCATGGCTACCTGTGTCGAGGTGATCTGACCGGCACCGGATTGGTCCACAATATTCGCGGGCAGACCAAGGTTGGGATGGTTCAAAGCATTGAAGTTTTCCCAGCGAAACTCCAGAGTTTTCCCTTCGGCGATCGTGAAGGTCTTTGCCAGCGCCAGATTTATCAGCGCCTCGCGCGGTCCACGAAGGCTGTTGCGGTGCACAAATCCGTCGCGATATGGCTGCAACGGGGCAGTGAAGGCCGCAGGATTGTACCAGAGAGTCGCGTTCGGGTGTGCAACGTTGGGATCTCCGATCTGGTCAGGCCGCACGTTGTTGAAGTCTGCATTGACGCTGGACGTGTTGGAAACATCGACAGTAAACGGCATGCCTGAGTAAAAGGTTGATATGCCGTCCAGCACCCAGCCGCCTAACAGAAGATCGAGCGGGCGGCTGATCTGGCTGCCCCAATGGCGGCCCTTCCCGAAGGGCAACTCCCAGACGTTGGAAATCGTGAAGGTGTGAGTGCGATCGAAGTTGGCGGGGCCATGGTCCGCCCGAAAGTTCAAGTTATTGTCGTAGACACTGCCGTATTCCGAGTCATCAAGCGCTTTGGCGTAGGCATAGGTTGCGAGGAAATCGAGGCCATGAGATACCCGTTTTTGTAATTTGACCTGTAGCCCGTTATAGCTTGAGCTGTCGCAGTTGCACGTCTCAAACAATCCCTGCTCCAAGCCGAACTTTTGGAAATACAATCTGCGGGAGTCAAACGATCCAGGCCCGGGGCTGGCTTGATTCACATTGGGATTCACATAGAGGTGCCGACCAACATTTCCAACGTACGCCGCTTCCAACGAGAGTGTCGGAGTGAACTCATGCTGAACGGTGAGGTTCCAGAAGTCCACGCGAGGGATACGGTAGGAGCTTGGTGGGTCAAAGAAGAAATACACCTGCAAGCCATTCGGGAGGGGGATTCGCCCGCTGGAGGGAATCACGAGGGAGGCAGGAAGCGGAGGTCCCTGAAATAGATTGAAGACCGAGGCGTAAGAATTCGCCGGGCTCAACTGCTGCGGAAGCGTGATGGGAGGATCGTATTCGGGAGACTGTCCGAACACCGCGCCTAATCCCGACGGACTGAAACTTTGTCCATAACCTGCCCGGACGACCGTCTTCGGTTGAATCTGATACGCAGCGCCCAGTCGTGGCGCAAAATCCAGGATGTAGGCCTGCACTCCCATGTTGCTCGGAACGGTACCAATTCCGGCAGCCAGGAGATCCCCTGTCGTCGGATCAAAGCTGCCTGCGCCGCCCCGGCTCGCTGCAGTCTGTGGCAAATAGTTCTCGTAACGAAGGCCGTAGTTCAAGGTGAGCTTGGTAGTGACGCGCCAAGAGTCTTGCGCGAACAAGAACACGCGTGTCTGATGAAGACCCGCATGATATCCGCCGCCGGTGAAGTATCTGACAAATTGATTCGGAACTCCCAGCAGGAAGGAAGCAAGCGAGGAACCCGTGGTGGCTCCGCTCGGCAAGCCAATGGTGTCGACATCAGCACTGCCCGTCCCGGAGTCGATGAATGTGAGCTCTCCTGCGCGATGGTTATCGCTGGGGATCCGCTGCTGCTGCAGGCGGCGAAAGTCTACGCCCCAAGCGATGCTGTGATTCCCCCAGGTTTTTGTCCAGTTGTTGACTAGTTGAAAGTGGTTCTCAGTCTCTTTTAGCGGGCAATTGCATTGATTGATGCTTAGCGCGTAGCCGAACTGGAAGAAGGTAGGTCCAATATTAAAGGCGGGCATGCCGCTGGTTTCAGTGGTGCTCAAGTTGAGACCGGGTAAGCCTGCGTCGGATGCAGGTGTGGTGCCCAAGCCATTGGGCTGTGTGCGAATCCGATAGCGATAGAAGCCAAAGCGTAAGTCAGTGATCAACGTTGTGCTCAGCGTGTACGAATAGCCCAGCGCAATGCTCTGGTTCCTCGCCGACGACGTGCCCGCAAACGCAGAGTCGTTCAGCGCCGGTCCGCCCGCGAGGTCACCAAACGCCCCAGGCGCATGTTTTGAGAAATTACTGATCGTATAACGTCCGAACACATGGGACCGGTCCGATAGGGCGTCATCAATGCGCACATCTTCCTGGTCGTTACTGAATTGGTCGATGCCAACACCAACAAAGTTATTGGCGATCGCTCCTGGACTGCCATAGTTGGGCCCCGGAATGCTCTTCAACAGATTCGTGATCGGTTGCGGAACAGAGGGCAGGACGTTCACCTGGCCGTTGCTCGAGATCGCCTGGCGGCCCGTACCGTCCGGATTGCCGGTCGTCGGATCGAATACCATTCCGATCTGCGCCGGGACACTTGTGCCCTGCGTTGTTGTGACTATGACCGGAGCGGTGCATAGAGTGGCAGAGTTGCTGCCATCCGCGCAAATGTAATTGCCCAACCAGGCTTGCAGATTGCCCGACCGCTCCGCGAGGGTGGGTACCGTAGTCACAACAGGAGCGCCAGTGTGCCGACGCGTGCCCTGATAGTCGAAAAAGAAAAAGAACTTGTTCTTGACGACCGGCCCACCGACGGAGCCTCCAAACTGATTCCAATGCAGTGGCAAGGAACCAGCGAACGGGTCCGCTGCATCGAACTGGCCGTTTCGCACGTACTCGAACAAGGAACCATGCCATTGGTTCGTGCCCGATTTGGTCGTCGCTTGCAGCAGGGCACCCGCGACTGACCCAAATTCGGCGTCGTAGTTGCCCGTGGTGACTTTGAATTCCTGCAAGGCATCAATATTGGGGTTGATGACTGCAATGCCAAGACCGGAACTGTTATTCTCCGTGCCGTCGAGTAGAAATCCATTGTGGGTGAATTGTTGCCCGTTAGCCGAAAACTGTACTCCACCCTGAGGGTTCTCCGCCGAAGAGTGTTGCCAGTCATTCATCTGCGTGCCGGGCAGTGCGAAAACCACCTCGGTTAAGTTACGGTTTAGGATTGGCAGGCTGGCGATTTCGTTGGTCGTCAAAACCGTGCTTACATCGGCACGGTCCGCCTTCAGCAAGGGGATTTCATCAGTCACAGTAACTACGGACTGGGTTTCGCCAATCGTCAGGCTAACGTTCACTTCCGTAGAGGTGTCGACATGGACCTCAACCGTTGTTTCAAACGGAGCGAATCCGGAAGCAGTGATCTGGACCTTGTAAAGTCCGGCCATAAGATGTGTCTGCACATAGTTGCCGGCTTCGTTGGTTGTGGTAGTGCTGCTGATCCCGCGGTCCAAATCGGTGACTGTGATAGCGGCATTGGCGATGACCGCGCCGCTTGGATCACCGACGTGCCCAAGGATCTTGCCTGAGACCGCCTGGCCCCAAGTCGCAATTTGGAATAAAAGTCCCAGCGTCGCCACGACTACGAGACGTAATCCTTTCGCTGTTTTCATGGTGTTCCCCCAAGTCGTCTTCTCAACCCACAGAAGTGTTCGTCGCAACCAAAATGCTCATTTGCCGTCGAGCGGAAACGAAATTACTCGCGCCATTCCAGTTTTCGTCTCAACGGAAGATTAGTTGCGATTCTTGGCCCCACCCTTGGCGATCAACGATAGTTCTGAAAGCGTAGAAATACAAGCTGCAGGCGCGAGGCAGAATCGAATCGCGATGAGGGTTTTGCAGACCCTTTCTTTGCCGTAATAACTCCTTTCTGTTCAATGCGAATCTGTAAACTGCCTACGCGGGGCTCTGCTCCGGACGACCGTATCAATCGGGGAAGCAGCACGAATCCTTAAGGTCCGACCTGCCTTGTCGGCTCGTGGATGGTTCCAGGCTCGCTTCGAACAGCTTGAGTCGGCGTATACTGCGTGCTGCAATTAAGCGAAAAGTCTGCAAGAAGAACTGCCTAGAGCGAGCCCCCAAACACGGTAACGCACGCTTGACAAGCTTCATGCTCTGCCCACTCTACGCGGTCCGTGCCTTAAAGGACAGGGACACGGTAACGCACCAGGGAACCCCAACATTGCTCACGCTCCGCTTCGCTGGGCCAATAAGCCCTAAATTAGTTCCCACTTGTCGAAATGAGGAGCGTCGACGGTCACGAAACCACGGACCGAACGCTCGTAACCCACCAACAGTCCTAGGTAGGCTCGCCGATTCATAATTTGGCAGGTTTACTAAAAAGGAAGGACCTCATGGGGCAAAAACATCAGCGCGGTTGGTTAAAGAAAGAAGCACGCAGTCCTGGTGAAACTTGGGTCTTGTTTTTTCGTAGGACGCGAGCGTCTGATGGGAAACGCGTCCAGACAAGATTCCTATTGGGTTGGTCAAAGACTTTCCCGAGAAAAGCTACGCCTGGGCTGAAGTCGAGAAACTACATCTTCACTTAAACCAGGTGAACTTACAGCGAGGCATAACCTTCGCAGATCTAGCAAACCACTACGCCGAACATGAACTAGCCAGAATCCATCCACCCCAAGGCACACACGACAATCTGCGGGTGTGAGCGGGTGCTCCGTAAACGGTTGCTGCCAAAGTGGGCAATCGAATTGCCTTAGGCATCGAACCGCTGGAGGCGGAGCAATGGTTGAGCGGTTTGAAAAATGAACAGGATCTCGCAAATCCAACCCTTGACCGCGTGCGCCGTGTCATGTCGCTCGTCTACAGGCATGGTCAACGATACAGGTTGATTTCCAGGAGCTGGGAATCCAACCCGATGCCCTTCGCCCGCTGCAGAACTAGTAGCGGGTATGAGGCCATGATCCTTACCCCTGAACAGGCGTATGCCATCATGCTAAACCTGCCAGGCCCGGTACAAAACGCTGACGCTAATGCTGCGGGCACAGGTCTCCGCATATCGGGGTGCTTGGGCTTGCAATGGCAAGATGTGAGTTTCGCGGATGCTATCATCCACGTGCGTCGTACTTGGACTTGTGGCCGAGTCGGGTTGCCCAAGAGCAAAGCGTCCAAGAACCCAGTGCCGCTTCATCCGTAACAGGCGGACTTCATGTTGCGCTGGAAACAAAAAACACTCTACTCCCAGCCAGGCGACTGGGTGTTCCCTTCCCTCCGACTTAACGGCAAACAGCCGCGCGTCGGCGCTGACTAAAGGAGTGGCGCGCCCAGCCGTATTCCGAACCTGCGGCATTCTGCTTAGATCGGACATATTTGCGGTCCCGGAGGCCACCCATGATCTGCCGGATCGATGCGACCCTCGCCCTGGCGTGGGAACGAAGGCGAGGATCAACGTGGAATCGGGATATCACTGTTTTGTCAGCCAAGGTTCTTGCAACTGACGCCCTGTCTGCTCATCCAATCCGGTTAGCCGCGGTACGGGCGAAAGGAGCGGACATGAAGATAGGAATCATCGGAGCAGGCAATATCGGTAGCGCACTAACGCGTCGTTTCACCGCAGCGGGACATCAAGTCTTCGTAGCGAATTCGCGAGGGCCGCAAACCCTCACCAAACTTGCTGCTGAAACGCGTGCGAAACCGGTCAACGTGAAAGAGGCCGCACGCGCCGGCGACGTCGTAGTCGTGACCATCCCCGAAAAAAATATCTCCAGTCTGCCGGCCGACTTGTTCAAAGACGTGCCGGCGAGCGTCGTCGTAATCGACACGGGAAACTATTATCCGCGGCAGCGCGACGGCCGCATCGACGCCATCGAAAACGGCATGCCGGAAAGTCAGTGGGTCGCGCAGCAACTGGGACGTCCCGTGATCAAGGCATTTAACAACATCTATGCCGCTCACTTACAGAACTTCGGCCTGCCAGCCGGCACCACGGGGCGCGTTGCGATTCCTGTTGCTGGAGACAACCCCAAGGCCAAAGCCATTGTGTTCCGGCTTGTCGATGAAATCGGGTTCGATCCTGTGGATGCGGGCAGCCTTGCTGAATCCTGGCGCCAGCAGCCTGGAACGCCGGTCTACGGGCCGGACTTCGTCACGGCCGGAGTGCAGAGTGCGCTCTCGCAGGCCAGTCGCGAACGGCCTGCTGAATTTCGGGCCGAGGAGCGCGGGGGCACCTCTGATTGAATTACTCACAAATGCGCAGTACTAACTCGCTGCTAACAGCTTGAATGTTCCAGGAGCGGTAGCGTCCGGAACATCACTGAGTACCGTAGCGAAGTGACGGGCGCGATTCCGTGTTCCCACTCCTCGCGAGCTTGCCGAGTAAGGATGTAAACGGACCGAGGCTCTAGACGAAGCGACTCCCGCAGCCAGCCACGGCCGCTGCGTTTCCGAAATCGCATCCTGACGGCGGATAGCAGCGAGATCCCCACCACGTCGCCGAACTCCGGTTTGTCGCGGTGCCAACCGATTCCCGCGCCGGGCCGATATTCGATGACGCCGATTTGCTTGAACTCCTCTGGCGCACGCCTAGCGAAGGCGGCGATTCTCGGCCGCAGCGCATCAAGAAAAGATGGTGCCTGTTCGGCCTGATCAACCCCTCGCCGAGCGTAGTCGTAGCGAAATCCGAACGATATGACGCGCCGGTTACCGAAGTAACCATGAAACTCAAAGGGCTTCAGTGGCAGATTGATCATTTCGCCCACCAGTGCTCGTTCGTCAGCTTCTGTAATGAAGTCTGGCTGGTATCGGAGTCCCTCTGGTGAGAGCGATTCGGACCCTGCTTTTGTTTCCGGAAATAGGGTTTCCTGCTTCATGAATAGCTTCGTCCCTGCTATACCTCCATTTTAGTAAGTGCCGGCTGGTCGTCAAACGACGCACGCTGGGAACCGGGACTTTTTGCGGACATTGGAGGACATAATTGCCTATAGGTGAGGGAGGTGGGTTGCAACTGCCGTATCGATTTTTTGGGGGGGAAGATTTGGCACAACCCCTAGCATGACCCCTTGGAATGACTCTGTCTAAGACCGAAGGCCAACGCGCTGAACGCTCTTCGACCAACTACAAAAGGTTTCTGGTATTCGCTACCCGCTCTCGCCTTCGTCGTTCCTAGCGGACGCCGGGCAACTCCTCAACCCGAGGACTCTCGCAGTAGTCTCTCGATTTTGGAGTCGAGCTCTCGTGCGACAGTCAGGGCTGCGGCATTTCCGTATGGGGACAGAAAGCTGGCCATGCGGTCATAGGACAAATGCGCTCCGTCGGCGCGCTCATCCACGAGGACTGTGACCAGAGCATAAGAGCCGGCGTCGGGAACGTGCTTAACCATTTCTTTCATGATGAGCGGATTGCCAATTATCAAGCGCACGATCTTGGGCTTGTCTTTGCCATTCTCTTTTTGGAGGACGCCGCCGTGATCCAACTCCATGAACAGCATGAAGCCATTTTTGCTCAGACCTCTTTGGGTGGAATTTGATTTTTTTAGACGCTGCATGGATTTAGCAAAACTCATTTTTATGAATGGAAAATGAGGCAGTTCTGCTTACATTCATTTACATTCATGAGACCGCAAGCATGTTAAGCCTCTGGCGTTAACTCTTCTGTGTACGTCATTATCAATTCGCCACTTAGAAGATTAGAGCGCAAATTCCGTGAAAGGCTGCGCCCTGCCGAGAGGCGCTCAAGACAACCCCTCGGCGACTCAAGAAGATAAAGCGACTGACAGGAACGGCCACACGGAGTTTCCACCCACGATCGCAGCCCGGCCCGACCGTAAGGCTGGTTTAACATTTGCTTGTAACCGATTGAAAACATGGTGGCCAGGGACGGAGTTGAACCGCCGACGCCAGCCTTTTCAGGGCTGCGCTCTACCACCTGAGCTACCTGGCCACAGTCACTACAATTGCGCCAGCATCGTCTCTGGCTAATCGTCCGAAACACGCTGAGCTGGAGTGGAATTGCCTGCTCGACAACCGGAGAATCAGGAGCGTGTGGAACAGCACAAATTATAACAATCCGGTCCAAATCCCTCAAACGCGAGCCGAATAAGCTTGCTGAGTGGATTGCTTTCATAGGAACGACCAAAAAGAACCGGCGCTGACTCTTTCATCCAGCGCCGGCAGAGTCTCTCTAGTTTACCCGTCCTAGTGGTTCGTGTTCTTTACCGGCCAGCTCCGGAGACGTTCCCGTGTTGTCCCAGCCACGAGGCCAGAGCCGGTGCCTGGTTCGCCTTCAGGTCGATGCAGTAACCGGCCGTCTCCTGTGCTTGCCGCAACGAACGCTCCGCATCAGGAACCGGATGCTGAGTAAAGAATGCGCGAACATCGTCACGCAAACCCGTATCGCAGAACACTCCAGTCGTTCTTACCAATCCACCCGTGTTATAGCCGCCCATGATTCTGTTAATTTGCTGCCAGTGTGCTTGGACAAAGTCCCACGCCAGCTTCTCACCGGCAGGATTCCCCATAACGCTTGAGACCAGGAACAGGCTGTCTTGCGAGCGCACATCCTGACTCAAGGCATATTGTAGGGTGCGCTGCAGCAGGGCTGCATCACTGAAATGTGCCAAGCTGAACAGATAGCGATAGTACTGTTGCGGCGCGCCAGAGGTGGATTTCAGATGCGCCATGATTTCATCGTACAGTTCGGTATCGCCCTTGACCGCTGCTAGCGTGAACACTGTGTCGGTTATGGAAGGATCGACAGCGGCAGGATTCTGCAACGCCTTTTCCGCCAATTCCTTGGCCTTGCTCAAGACTTCCGGGTCCCGACCCGTGTAACCTAGTGTGTAAATTACGTAAGATCGGAGTTCTTTTCGGTTCTCATCCTCACCAGGACCTGGCTGCCAGCCAACTTCCCTAAAAACCGGAGTAAGCAAGCTGCGCACCCACGCCTGATACTGCGCGCGATCAGTATCGCTCACCAGGTGTTCACCAATGTAGTCCAGCTCGCGATTTATCTGCCGGACAACAACGCTATTGCGCTCCGAGGCGAGTGCATCGGCGAGGCGCAAAAAGTCCCCGATTGGTTGCTGGCCGGCGCGAATCGCAGCCCACACGTCCCGCACCAACACGATGCGCTCAGCAGGGCTGAAATCTTTCTCTGCGTTCTGCGTCATCCGCTCGAAGGCCGCGGAATCGTACTTGGTTCGGTAATACCCGTTAGCATTTCCATTGGCAAATACCCAACGATTGCACAGCGGAAGATTGAATGTCTGTTGCGCGGCGGTCAACAACTCCGAGCTATCACGACCGTTTGTCCCCTTGAAGCTCACCGGAATCTGCCACAGCTCAGTGCTCGTGCTATTCAACAGTGATTTGTCGTAAAAGTAACGGTGTTGAGTGAGTGTGAGATTGGTCTTGTCGCCACCGCACTGCAAGACAACACTCACCGTCGGTGCTCCCGGCTGATCCACAAAGGTAGGCATGATGCTGTCCACCGGCTTGTTGGAGGCGGTCGCAAGCGCACTCCAGAAATCTGATTGTGTCGCATTGCCATAAGCATGTGCGTGCAGATAAGCATTCACACCTGCCCGAAACTTATCTTCCCCCAAATAAGATTCGAGCATGCGCAGCACCGCCGCTGTTTTGGTGTAAGCGATGCCATCAAAGAGTTCCTGAATCTGCGCAGGTGTGTCGGCGCTCTGGTGGATGGGACGCGTATTTTGCAAGGAATCGAGATCCAGAGCCTCCCCCGTGTCCCGAACATCATCGAGATTCAGGTTCCACTCTGGTTTCCAAGCCTCAATCGGCTTGCTTGACATCCACGTGGCAAAGCCTTCATTGAGCCAGATGTCGTCCCACCATGCCATGGTGACCAGATCGCCGAACCACATGTGCGCCATTTCGTGCGCGATTACGCCGGCAATTTGCTTTTTTGCCCAGGTAGGAGCCTGGTTTTCATCCAGTAGCAAAGCAACATCGCGAAACGTGATGGCCCCAGTGTTTTCCATAGCGCCGGCCGCAAAGTCAGGAAGGCCGATCAAGTCAAGTTTCTTGAAGGGATACTTAATCCCGAAGTATTGGTCGTAATACTTCATGCATTGCTCGGCCGAGGCCAAAGCGAACTTGCCCATCGCCTTCTTTCCCGGAGTCGCCCACACGCGAATGGGAATGCCGTCGGCGGAGCCTTCGATAGATTCGAAATCGCCCACTGCAAGCGCCACCAGATACGAAGACATTTTCGGACTAGTCTCGAATTTCACCGTGTGCTTTCCCTGGACCGGACCCGCTGAATCGGACAGAACGGGAGCATTGGAAATTGCAATGTCCCCCTTATCGACGACGGCTGTGACCTCGAAGGTAGCTTTATATGCCGGCTCATCAAATGAGGGGAATGCCCTCCGCGCATCGGTGGCTTCGAACTGAGTCACGGCATACTTCCGGCCTCCCGCTTTGCTGAGATAGAAGCCTCTCAGTTCGTCATTGAGGATGCCGATGTAAACAATGTGAATGCTGGCGGCGCCCACCGGCAACTCGCGGGCAACTGTCAGGGTGGCCACCTGTTTATCTTTGTCCACTCGAACCTTGGCCGCCTGCTCGCTCCCGCCACTGGTTATCGTTGCCTCCTTGAAATCGATCTCAACCGCGTTCAGCGTAATGGTCGAGGTTGGCTTTAATACGCGCACCTGTATGGTTTCTTCCCCGGCAAAATTATCTTTATCGAAGTCGGGGCTGAATGTGAGTCTGTAATTGTCGGGAGAAGCAACGTCGGGCAGCCGTTGCGCGACACCCAGACAGCTCAGTAATAGAAGAGTTGAAAGCGCTACTGCAATTTTCTTCATCTTACTCCTTAAAGTAATAAGCGATCTTCACGAAGCCGATCGCACCGTTCCGTTCAATACGGTGGCCGAACAGCGGTTCGACGCTATCCAATACGGGATCTCGCGGTAGTCATCGACATCAAAAATGGCAAAATCGGCATCTTTCCCAGGTTCGATACTTCCTTTCCGATCGGCAACCCGTAGGCTGTGTGCACCATTGATCGTAGCGGCGGCAAGGGCCTCTGCCGGAGACATTTTCATGTGGGTACAGGCCAGCGAAAGAACGAACGGCATACTAGTCGTCGGCGAAGTGCCGGGGTTGTAGTCGGTAGCCAGCGCTACAGGTACCCCACCGTCAATCAACTTCCGCGCTGGCGGAAAAGTCTCTCTCCCGAGAAAATAGTTCGCTCCCGGGACCAGTGTGGCCACCGTGTCCAGCTTTGCAATGGCAGGTATATCATGATCATACACGTAATCAAGATGATCGAGTGATGCTGGGTGGTATCGCAGAATCGGCTCCAACTTGCACTTCGTTAGCTGGCACACATGGACCCTAACATCGAAACGGTGTTTTGTTGCAGCCTGCAGCACAGCCTCAGTCTCGGCTATGGTGAAGGCGCCGCGCTCGGTAAATACGTCAACAAAGGAAGCCAGGTTCCGCTGGGCTGCGAGCGGAATCATCTTTGAACAGACGGCCTCAACGTACTTTTGTGAGCGTCCTTGAAATTCCGGCGGAACGACGTGTGCTCCCAGAAGCGTGGAAACCACGGTTCCGGGCCAGCGCAAAGCAGCGTAGCGAATCGCTTCCAGCGACTTCAGTTCCGCCTCGACGCTCAACCCGTAACCTGACTTAGCCTCAACCGTAGTCGTGCCCTGGCAGGCCATTTCATCCAGAGCGCGCAGGATTCGAGATGCTAGTTCGTCCCGGCTTGCCCGACGAACCCCATCGATACTGGCACGAATCCCGCCTCCGCTTTCCGCGATTTCTTCATAGCTTGCGCCTGAAACTCGCTCTTCAAAATCAGCCAGCCGCGGAGCTGCAAACACTGGATGCGTATGTGCATCCACAAATCCAGGCAGAACAACTTTTCTGCCACAGTCAACTTCCGTGACCCTTTTCCGATTTTTGATCACCCAAAGATCGTGAAGGGCATCTTTACTACCACCAACCGATACAATTTTCCCACCCAGGCTGAGGACAGCTCCATCTTGAATAATCCCTAATTCTTTAAGTTCTGAGCCGCGTCGTGGACCGTGGGAAGGAGCGCGCAGAGTAAGCAACTGGCCGGCATTCACCAGCAGAAGGACTGGCGAATTACGCATTGCCACCCCGGTGGAAGCCACCCGGCAGGTTCTCATTGCTGCGACATCGGTATCGCGACGCCTTTATTTTCGGCGAATTGTTTGGCCTCTTCATACCCGGCATCGGCGTGCCGAATGATACCCATGCCTGGATCCGTCGTCAGCACACGCTCGATGCGTTTGGCCATCATCGCCGTGCCGTCGGCTACTGTCACCTGGCCGGCGTGTTGTGAGTACCCGATGCCGACGCCGCCGCCATTGTGAATGGATACCCACGATGCTCCTGCTGCTGTGTTCAGCATGGCGTTCAGCAGCGGCCAGTCTGCCACCGCGTCGCTGCCGTCGTTCATGGACTCCGTTTCCCGAAATGGAGATGCCACAGAACCGCAGTCCAGGTGATCGCGCCCCATTACAATGGGTGCCTTGATCTTCCCTTTCTTCACCAGATCGTTAATGGCCAGACCAAACTGCGCCCGTTCGCCGTACCCCAACCAGCAAATGCGCGCGGGCAACCCTTGAAACCTGACGCGCTTGCGGGCCAGATCAATCCAACGACTCAGGATGCGATTGTCAGGAAAGAGTTCGAGCACCAGCTCGTCTGTAACGTGAATATCGGCCGGTTCTCCGGATAGCGCGACCCAGCGGAACGGTCCGCGACCCTGGCAAAAGAGCGGTCGAATATAGGCAGGCACAAATCCGGGAAAATCGTAGGAATGCTTCAGGCCACGCTGAAAGGCAAAGGTACGGATGTTGTTGCCGTAATCAAAGGTGACCGCGCCCATCTTCTGCAGGCGCAACATACCTTCTACATGCCGCGCTATCGAATCGAGCGACTTCTCCTGATATCCCTCGGGGTCGCGCTGGCGCAATGCACGTGCGGCCTCCAGGGTCATGCCATTCGGCACATACCCATTCAGCGGATCGTGCGCTGAGGTCTGATCCGTTAGAATGTCTGGAACCACACCGCGCTCGGCTAATTCAGGAATGACGTCCGCACAATTGCCTACCAGCCCTACTGAAACATTCTCTTTCTTAC
>Ga0126378_10001486_pt1 | contig 17402 bp, 16 predicted proteins | sample PanSoiMetPlot_23_FD_92587 | JGI IMG/M metagenome (GOLD analysis project Ga0126378, IMG submission 92587) | Tropical forest soil microbial communities from Panama - MetaG Plot_23 | ecosystem: Environmental > Terrestrial > Soil > Tropical forest > Bulk soil | place: Panama | collected 2016-02-17
GAGGGGGCGCGGCTGCTTCGCGTGGAGCCCGGCCAAAAAGATTTGAAGGAGGCAGTACCGATTTCCTTGCAAGAATTGCTTCCCGGAGACCGCATTCTGGTGCGGGGACAGGTTGCGCAGGACGGAAAAACAGTGCTTGCGAGCGCCATCATCGCCATGAAGAAAGCCAGCATCACCGAAAAGCAGGCCCGTGAGCGCGAAGAGTGGCGGAGGCAAGGAGTGGGAGGCTTGATAAGTAGCGTTGATCCAGCGGCAAGCTCCATTGTGATCACCCAGCAGGGGATGGCCGAGAAGAAAACCGTAACCATATATCTTTCCAAAGACACCGTCATTCGCCGGTACGCGCCCGATTCGATCAAGTTTGACGATGCAAAACCAGCCCGCCTCGACGAAATCAAGACGGGTGACCAGCTTCGTGCGCGGGGCACGCGCAGTGCCGACGGAAGCGAGCTCGCGGCGGCGGAAATCGTGTGTGGCACTTTCCGGAATATCGCCGGGACGATTTCTTCGATCGATGCTTCGGCCAATACCATCACGGTGCAGGACCTGGCGACGAATAAACCCGTCACGCTGCGAATCACCCGGGATTCCCAGATGCGCAAGCTGCCCTTACAGATGGCTCAAGGCATCGCCATGCGCCTGAGGAGAGCGGGGCTAGAGTCCCAGAACTCTGCTCCGGCGGGAGGCACGAGCGCGGCGCAAGGAGCGAGATCCGGTGAGATGCAAAGGAGCGGCGGGCCTGGCGGTCCCGGAGGGGCGGCCAGAAACGGCGGAGACTTTCAGCAAGCCCTGAATCGCATGCCTCCGGCGACGCTCGCCGAACTACAGAAGGGCGACGCGGTAATGATCGTTGCCACAGAGGGAGGGCTCAACGGCGAGCCTTCGGTGATCACGCTGCTCGGGGGAGTGGAGCCTATCCTGCAAGCTTCGCCGAATAGCAACGCGTCCACGATCCTCTCGCCCTGGAGCCTTAGCGAGGCGCCCAGCGGGGAAGCAGGGAACCCGTGATGGCGCGCAATTGCAACGCAATCCTACAGAATTAGGAGAATTGATGAGCTTTCGGCTGGTTCGAACTACATGTGCATTCCTCTTGTGTCTCTTTCTGTTTCCGCTCTTCGCCCAGCGTTTGTGCGCTCAGTCGCCCACCGGCGGGGCCACGGGCCAAGCAGCCGCTCCAGCTGCAGGCGCCACCGGAGGGTTGACCGGATTCGTGACCGACCCTTCGGGCGCAGGTATCCCCAAGGCGTCCGTGCGTTTGACGAGTGCGAGCGGCACTTCCTATGACGCTACCTCCAATAAAGAGGGAATCTATGAATTCAAAGATCTACCGCCCGGAGTCTACACGCTCAAGGTGGCGGCGAAGGGATTTGCCCTGTCCACGAAGGAAAATGTCCAGATCATCGCGAAGCAACAGGTGCAGGTGAACATCGGCCTGACGATCCAGATTGAGGAGCAAAAGGTCGAGGTAACCGACGAAACGACCAAAGTGGACGTGAACCCATCAAGCAATGCCGGCACGGTGGTTATGAAGGGGAAAGACCTCGAAGCGCTCTCCGACGACCCGGACGAACTGCAATCGGAGTTAGAAGCGTTAGCGGGGCCGTCGGCAGGGCCGAACGGTGGACAGATCTATATTGACGGATTCACCGCAGGGCAGCTTCCGCCGAAAGCCTCGATTCGCGAGATTCGCATCAATCAGAATCCGTTTTCTGTCGAATACGACAAACTCGGCTACGGCCGCATAGAAATCCTGACCAAGCCGGGGACGGATCAACTGCACGGGCAGCTCATGATCATGGGCAATACCACAGCCTTCAACTCGCGAAACCCCTTCGCAGGCAGCGGAGCACCTCCGAGCTACGATTCGGAGCATTACGAGGGAAACCTCGGCGGTTCGCTGACAAAAAGGATTTCCTTTTTCACCAACATCCAAAGACGGAATCTCAACGATCTTTCGGTAGTGAACACGCCGTTTGTGGATCCCTTGACATTGCAAGTCTCGCACTTGGCCGGGGCGTTTCCCAATTCGCGCACACGCACCGAAGTGAGCCAGCGCTTCGATTTTCAAATCACGCCAAACAACACGCTGACCACGCGCTACCAGTATTGGCGCAACAACGAAGCCGGCGACGGTGTCGGATCGTTCAGCCTGCCGGCAGTGGCATATAACGCCCTCAGCACCGAGCATACCTTTCAGATGACAGACACACAGGTGCTCGGTCCTCATGCCATCAACGAAACACGGTTTCAGTACATCCACGAAGAGCGAGACCAGAATCCACTCAATACGACACCTACGATTTCGATTCAAGGTGCATTTACAATCGGGGGCAACAACGGCGGAACGCAGCTCGAAACCCAGAACCGGTATGAATTGCAGAACATGACTTATTTCAATGTGGGCAAGCACGCCCTCAAGTACGGAGGACGGTTGCGCGCGACGACGGATGATTATCTGTCGAACGCGCAATTCAACGGCACGTATGTTTTTGGATCGCGGCTTGCGCCGAATTGTACTCCGACACCGACAAACAGTTGCGAGCTTACGGGATTGCAGGCTTATCTCCTCACTCTGCAGGACCAAGCGGCGACTCCCGCCGTCGCTTTCTCGTCGAACGGAGCGGGCGCAAGTTATTATTCGGTGAATACAAGCGCGATCGGGAATGCCGCTGCGAACGTCACCTGGTTTGACGGCGCGCTTTTTCTGCAGGACGACTGGCGCATTCGGCCAAACCTAACGCTGAGCACAGGGTTACGTTACGAAATGCAGAACGATCTGGAAGATCACACCGATTTCGCACCGCGTGTTGGCATTGCCTGGGGTTTGGATGGAAATGGCAGGAACAAATCGCCTAAAACGGTGCTGCGCGGGGGGTTCGGCATTTTCTATGATCGCTTTAACTATGACCTGGTCTTGCAGCAGGAACTACAGAACGGGTTCGTTCAGCAGCAATTCCTGGTTCAGAACCCACAATTCTTTAATCCCAATGTCCCCGTGCAGCCGACCAGCTCCCAACCCGAGATCGTCTACAAACCGAATCTTGCTCTTCGGAGTCCGTATGTCATGCAGACGGGTGTGAGCGTCGAGCGGCAACTCGGCAAGTATGCGAATCTCTCCGTCACCTATCTCAACTCACGAGGAGTCCATCAGTTCTATACCAACGCCACACCGCCTCCCTCAGCCAACACGCCACCAAGCACTGCGCCCCAAATCATCTACCAGTACCAATCCGGCGGAATCTTCAAGCAAAACCAGCTCATCGTGAACAGCCGGGTGCAGATGGGAGCCAACCTCGCGCTGTGGGCTTACTACACACTGAACTATGCGAACGGCGATACCTCAGGTGCGGGCTACATTCCGTCGATCCCTTGTGACGCGGTGTCAGCAGGAACGCCGTGCGGCATCGAACAAGATTATGGTCGCGCTTCGTTTGATGTGCTGCATCGTGCGTTCGTTGGCGGTACCGCGAGCTTTCGCTGGGGTTTTCGCGTGAGTCCATTCTTGATCGCGCAGTCCGGCCCCCCGTTTAACATCACTACTGGGCAAGATTTGTACGGAATTGATACGTTCAACGCCCGCCCCACGGCAGGCACCTGCGGCAGCTCGGGCGTGATATCCACCACCTATGGTTGCTTTAATCAGACGGCGCAACCCGGGCAAATCGGCATTCCGATCAACGGCGAGACGGGGCCGGCGCGCTTCTCCTTGAATCTTAGATTGAGCAAGACCTTCGGCTTCGGCCCAAAAAGAGAAACAGCTGGCAGAGGCGGAGGGATGAGCGGAGGCACGTTTGGGCGCGGCCCAGGGGGACCGCATGGCGATCATGGAGGCATGTGGGGCGGCCCTTCGGAAAACCACTACAATTTGACGCTCAGCGTCAACGCACGAAATGTCTTCAATCACGTGAACGTGTCCAACCCCATTGGCAATCTGAGTTCACCGCTTTTTGGCGAATCCAATGGATTGGTTGGCGGACCGTTTTCTTCCTCGACGGCCAACCGCCTGATTTATTTGCAGTGCCTGTTCAATTTCTAGCAGGCTAACCCTGTCAAATCTGATGGCAGTTCACCGCCGCAGCGGAGGACGGGCCGGACCCCACACGATGCTTCCTTCTGCATCCTAGTTGCGCTAACCTCTCGTTGTCATGAAGCGGAGAAAGAAGAGAAGGATCGACATAGGCAAAGAGGCGCGGCGCGTGGCGCGAAAGTCCGGTTTAGCACCGGCGGTAACGCGAGTGATCCCGGATAAAAGAGAAAAGCCCGCGAAGCACAAGAAGCGCTGGCTAGAAGTCGCGGTGGACTAACGGAAAGGGGTTTCGGGGAGTGCGTGTTTTCAGCCATTCTTCGATCGAATCCAAAAGTCAAGAAACTCAAGAAACTCAACAGTGAAGACGAAGAACTGCAAAGCTTCAGGTCCGGACCGGACCTAGTTCTTGGAGCTTCATCCCGGTTTGTTGGCGGGAACGACTTCGTCCGGGCGAAACAGCGGAGTGAGAGCGATCTTGCGGCGCTCGGCTAGTTCGCTTGCGATGGTCTCCAAATCCTTCTTGTCAAAACCGGTGGAGCTGACCTTCACTTTGCCGCCGGGCTCAATCAGAAAAATCGTCGGGACATTGGTCAGCCCATAAGCGTTCGAAACTGGATAGCCATCGGAATCCGGAACTAACGGAAATGTGACGCCGTGTTCGGATGCGAAGCTGTTGGTTGCACGAGCGTCGTCCTGGGAGACACCAAGGAAGGTTGCGCCGCTCGAGCCGTAGCGCTTGTAGAGGCGCTCCAGGAACGGGAAAGTGAACTGGCAGACCGGGCAGGAAATCTTGAAGAAAGCTGCGACGACGGGGCCTCGCTCGAGTAGTGCGCGCAGCGAGTACTCCTTTTGGTCGAACGATTTGAGCGAGAATTCGGGAGCCGTGTTTCCTGCTGCGAGGTGAGTCATATTGTCCTGCAATCCCATCCAGCGTAAAAGCCGCCGCAAAATACCCATCATCAAATTGTAACGCAAAAGAGCGAGGTCGACATGAGCCTGGTACGATCTGACCTGCCTTGCTATGCGGTAGTTCGGGCGGGCCGCATTGCAAGCGTGGAAGGCAGTTAAAGGCTTTTTCGAAGCGAAAAGAGAATCTTACTGCTCAAGAAAATGGCACAGTGAGGAGTGCTGCGCTTTTTGCAACTGTACGAGTCTGTCGGTTGTTAGGTATAATGAGCCAACCGTTAGAAACAAGCGGGCGTCGTACAATGGCAGTATAGAAGCTTCCCAAGCTTCGGACGTGGGTTCGATTCCCATCGCCCGCTCCAACAAAATCAACTACTTACAGACGTTTCACGCCGGAACCGCTGCTCCATTTGGCTCCAATTGGAACTGTTTTTGGACTTGTTCCACTGGAATTTCGCCTGTGTAGAGAGCAGTCATGCTTGCTGAGGCGTGTCCCATCTGCTGACGAATCACTGCGGACGACACCCTTGCGAGTTCCCAACGACGATTGCAGCCACGACGGAACGCATGCATTCCTGATTTCGGGAACCCGAGCTTCTTGAGCGCAGGGTGTAATCCCTGAACTAGAATCGTGTTCTCGACAAGCGGTCCACCGTTCTTAGAACGGAACACCAGACCCTCGCGCTTGACGAACTGTTGCAGGCTACGCATGGCATGCTGGCCTTCTGCATCGGCCAAGACCACCGTGCGGTATGCTGCAACGTTCTTGCATGGCCCGATTACCCCCGTTCTATCCACAGATTCATCGACCCTGATCGTGCTGTTTTCAAAGTCGATGTCGTCGTTGCGCAGTGCGAGCAATTCTCCGATGCGAAGACCAGCGGCCGCAGCGACAAGAAACATCGTAGTGTATTGTTCTCGTCTCCCTTGGCCTAAAGTCTTAATCGTTTGAGTGTGCTCGACAATTCGCAAAGTCTGGTCCCATGTGTAGGAAACCTGCTTTCGCGAATTGATTTTCATTTGCAACTTGTCTCGCTCGGGTATTGCCAAACCATCTTGGGAGAAGGGAACAGTCTTGGATTTCGAGGATGCAGACAAGACACGCTGCATGGTTCGCAGCACGTTCTTAATCGTCACCCACGACAACCCTTTGCGCCTCTTCTTCCACGCCCAATCGTTCACCGCGTCGATGTTGATATGGTCAATCGGCACGTTGTTCCAATCCGGCTCAAGATGGTTTTTCAACTGCGTGTCTGCTACCGAATACGTCGAATTCCGAAGCATTCGGGGAGCGAACACCTCTCGGTAGTGTTTGACTGCGTCGGCAAAGGTTTTCGATGACGGTGGCTCAAAATGACGGTTGTTTAGTTCCGCCAAGAACGCCATCTTCCTCGCCTCGGCCTCTGTCTTTGTTAGTCCACCGGACTTCGTTTTGACAGGACCAAGGGTTTCTCTGCGGCGCTTTCTCTCATCCACTCCGGGAACATCTAACCAGTACTGAATGTAAAAGTACTGCGAACCGTCCGTGCGCGTGCCAATGCGCAGTTTCGGGTTCTGACCTTTTCGGCGACTCAAGCTTTTTCCTCGCTTTCTGCGAGTCGCTCGAATTGGCGGCGAAGAGAGGATATCACGCGCAGCTCGCGGCTCAGGGGTACCTTCGGGACGGTACCCCGGACGCATGCCCGGTTCGGCATCGCCGGCCGTGGTGTCGCCGGGGCTGCTGCCAGAAGACACGTACTCGCTTGAATGGTCTGTTGTGGCCATTTTTGCCCTCCTAGGGCCGCATCGTTTGGACCACCGTGGCTAAGGCAGGACGCCTACGCTCGGTTGGTGAAAGGTGATGAAGAGAAAGCGCCCATCACCCCTACTCTGGATGCAATTCAAATCTTCTCAGATGAAACGAGAGTTTTCAATGGCCCTAACGAGGCGCACGAGGTGCCTTCTACCGTCCGCAAATCGCAACGAAACGTCTGCGGCCAAATTGCATTCCGTGTCGGCCAGGCTGGTTTGCGCTCTCACTTCACGGCTGGCGAATATCACCGCGAGGGTTGCCGATAGCGTTTCCCTCGCTTTCTACGTGATTTCTTGCGCCGCCACTCAGTGCCGTGTTCTTTCCACCACCGAAGTTTGTAAGCCCGTTGGGAAGGTTCTGCACACGGCTCCGAGCAATAGCGCTGCGCCGTTTTTGCCGCGATGAAGTAGGGAGCAGGACAATCACGATTCGCGCACACCTTAGCGAACGGAGATCGGCGGAAAAGCTCGTACACAGCTCCCTGAAATTCAGTCTCTGGTATGTAAACAAACTCGCCGCGATGCCAGTCCACTTTGAGCTGATGAGCCGGGAGCCAATCCGGGTCCGGCTTTCGGTCCGGGTAGTCGTGAGGTCCCGGGAACAAAACATCGCCCAGTTTCTTGGAATTGCCACCCCAGATTTCCCGAAGTACTTCCCTCATTTGCCACGTGCGGAAGAATCTCTTTGGAATACTGGGCGGCATTTTACTCCATCGCTCACCACCGAATCCCACGTAGTTTTCCGACGGGTCATCGTCAAGTACGCGAGCGAACACGGGCCAGCGGCGAGCAAACCGCTCGAACGAGGCCGGGTCATCCTGCAAGTTTGCCAAGTCCTTGAGTGGGTCAAGCAGCTTCGAGGGATCACGTTTTGCTGCTAGATTCTCGAGCGTCTCGTCTGTGCTAGAGTTCATCAGGACCTCAGTACTAGCATCATACTAGCGTATAATCTCGAATTCAAGCCTATGAAGCAAACAATTTTAGAGGCAGGAGAAGGACAGTGAACGAACGTGATCCGCACAAGCTCGAAGAAATCGACGACCCCGCAGGGGCACTCGCCGAAACGGGGCCCTCTCCGGCGGAGGTTGCCAAACATCCGCACGGCTTTGCGGTGAAGCGCACCCCAGTCGCTGTACCCTCCGCCGCGTCTGAGTCTCGGGCTGAATCCATCGACCAACTGGAACCGTCCACCGCCGCCGTTAAAGCGGCTATGAAAGAACTCATCACCGGCGCACAAATGGCCAATAAGAGCTACAAGCGGGAGCACTTCTTGATCGGCCCGAAGTTACTGCCCGTGAGTGGACGTATGCTGATAACCGCCGAAACGGGAACCGGAAAATCTGCGCTGGCCCTCCATATTGCGGCCTGTATCATTACGGGCAAGCCATTGTTTGGGCTTCTACGCGCCAAAAAGGACGCAGACCACGGCAAACCGTATTTTCCGGTTCTCAACCCTTCTGATGTTCTGTATTTGGATTTTGAGCTCCCGGAACATATCCGCTGGGAGGAGCGCCTATCCCCACTTACGAAGGAATTCGGTGTCGATTTCTTGAAGAATATCTATTTCCCGAAGAAGCCCAGCGAGCTTCGTCTTGATGCAGGGGACGGGTTTGAGAATCTTCGGCGACTGAACCGTGCCCTTAGGCCCGGCGTAACCATCATCGACCCGCTCAGCAGCACCCACAGCGTCGATGAAAACACGAACTCCCTCAAGCAGCCCCTCAATAGAATCGACCAACTGATCGAAGAAAGTGGCACGACTGTGATTCTCATTCACCACTCTTCGCCAAAGAAAGCTCGGACCATGTACGGAGGTGTCGTTGAGAAAGGCGCTAAAGAGCGCCCCAGAGGGCATTCGTCGCTTGTTGATTGGGCGGATGTTCAACTCCAACTTGAAACTCTTAACGCCAGGGATCGAGAACGGTACGAGGATGAGGACGGACCGGAAATCACCAGGTTGTTGGGCTTGGATTTCGGGAAAACGCGCTACTGTGCGACACCACATCGGCGCTCGATTGAGGCGGACATAGGCGAAATGTACTTTGGGCGTCCCCGCAGCCCTTCCCCCTCGAAAAATGGCGACAACGGAGGGGGAGCCATAAGCGCTTCCAGATCAACAGGTTAGCGGTTCCCCCAATTTGCGCTCTATATATAGCAGTGGGGGGAGGGGGCAAGTGTGTTGTTGAAAGCCAGGAGGTCGCATAGGAGATCTGAAGGGAAAACGCCAAATGACCGGCGAGATGCGCGACAGATTCGAGGAATTTTGGAGATCGAATTTTAGTTGAACCCAAATTGCTTACAGGCCGGTCTTACGACAGATTTTTAGCTGTGAAAATAAAGGAGAATTCAAAATGTCAGATGAATGGTTGGCGAGGGAGGTGTTAAAAGCCATGGGCATCGCTCCCACACGCAGCCGCATTCGTGCCTGGATTCAGGAAACTAAGGATAACGAGGAGGCGGTTGAGCAGGAATTGGCAATGGCTAACCTTGCTCAACCACCAGCGCCGCCGCGACGGGCCGCCGCCTTAGACCTCGGCCGATCCAAGCGTCGCGATCCACAACAAACCGCTTTCTGGCAGAAACTGCCGAGAGAAACAGTTGTGCGTCTTGCAGAGCAGTATCATCTTTCGATCACGATAAGGTCCGATGGGAGCATCGTTGGCCTCCCCACTGACCTGAAGAAGCTAAGGCTTCTTCTCGAACGGCGGTCGAAAGCCAAGAACAAGGTCCAGCGCAGCAAGAAACGGCGTATCCAGAGGAGGTCTTCAGGCGGTCGCTCTAAGACTTGGCGCACAGCTTAGAGGACACACTTTACTCCACAGGAAGGGCTAGTCACGGATGCGGCGGACTTCAAATCCGGGCAACGAGCGCGACACCTCTCGACCCGGTCCACAGGCCGCCAACAAGCCGCAAACGGTCGCAACGGCCGGTACTCTCCTGTGGGGTAAAGCGTGTCCTTTCGGAGTCGCAAGATGCTAAAGACAGTAGCGGCGGACAACTGGACGCCCGCCGGCGCGGCGACACGGTGGGGTGTGCAGAGGCCCGCAATTAGGGTGGATGAGGGGGGGCCTGGCCTTTGACCCATGCTCCACCAGCCCGGCCGGATGACAGCTTAACAATCCAGGCCTCTCGGCAAGGGCCAGCCTGCCACGCCACGCCTACTAGCCCGACTTTAAGGATAACGGAAGAACAACTCCAGGTCTGACGGAGTCCATGTTTCTCTATGCTTCTGTTGTGTGCCCTCTGCAAGTCTCAATGGTCACGCTGTACGATTACTGTACCGGTAGGGGCCTCCGAATAATTGGTCAAATGGCTAAAAACACAGAGATTACTGCCGAAAACACAGAGAGATTGACTGTCCACTGGATTTCCTGTAACTCTGAGCTTTTAAAGCACTTAGCGCCAAAACCTCTGTAGCCGACAGCCAGCCGCCGTGCTCAAAACAAAGGAACGTACGTGTTCTAGCGGGGGTTTCATCGCTCGGCAGCGACGAGAAACCTTGGGCGAGCGCGATTTTCGCCAACGATTAATCTTGGAGTGTGCCCACCATGTTTAGGCTTTCGTATCAGCCGAAAATCACGAGTGTTTTGCAGATTGGTACTTGACACGTTCGCGGAGAAGATATAGGCCTATATCATGCGGCGCTATTCCACAGCCGAGGTCGCCAAGATGCTCGGATTGCATCAGCCCAACTTGCAGCGATTGATTCGGGAGAAACGGATTCCGTTTCCACTGCTACAGCGAGTAGGCAAATTGCGAATTCGTCTCTGGACGCCGAAGGACGTGAAACGCGCGCGTGAGGCAATTCGCAAGAAGTGAAAGCAGACGGGCCTGCCGGCTGCTCTAACAGCCGACAAGCCCTAACCAACGCTACCTGTTGAGGAGGAAACGATGGCTACACCGATTGTAAGGCAGTCCGTCCCTTCGCCCGTAGTTCCCGCTGTAAGCCCCAGGCCGCACGCATCCGTCTACGAGATCATCACTAGCCAGATTCTCGCAGAATTGGAGAGAGGCGAAGTCCCGTGGCGCAAACCGTGGCGCATTCTGCCGCCAGCGAACCTGATCACCAAGAAACCCTATCGCGGTATCAACGTGTTCCTGCTCGGCTTTGCTGGCTACGGTTCGCAGTTCTGGCTGACGTTCAATCAGGCGAAGCAGCTTGGCGGCAACGTTCGCAAAGGCGAACACGGCACCAAGATAGTTTTCTGGAAGTTCGACACCCGAGAAACCGAGACTGCGGACGGCGAGACGGAGGAACGCAAGTTCGCATTTCTCCGCTACTACACGGTATTCAACCTTGAGCAAACCGAAGGATTGAAGGCGCTTCTCGAACTGCCGCCTGCATTCCGTATCGAATCGGCGGAATCAATCGTTCGCGGTATGCCCAATCCCCCCGCGTTCGAGCAGGATTCGCGGGCCTCATACATCCCATCGCGCGACGTCGTAACGATGCCTTCGCGGACAGCGTTCGATTCGCAGGACGAATACTACAGCACACTATTCCACGAACTGACTCACGCCACGGGGCACTCCAAAAGACTTGGGAGAGAAGCGTTCGATTCTCCACAACAGTATGGGAGCGAATCCTACAGCAAAGAAGAGCTAATTGCAGAAATGGGAAGCGCGATGCTCTGTGGCGTAGCTGGCATCGAGCAAAACACCCTCTACAATTCGGCCGCGTACCTCAAGTCCTGGATTGCACGACTCAAGGCCGATTCCAGGTTAGTCATCTCCGCTGCAAGTGCTGCACAGAAAGCTGCCGACTATATCCGGGGGAGCCTGTGAAAGGCTCCCCAGCCACTAACGGGGAAGGTGATCTTGCATTCCCTCAATCTCTCGCAGAGAAGTACCGGCCCGTCCGCATCGCGGATTTCATCGGCTTGGAGCGTCCCAAGAGAGTGCTTTCTGCGCTGCTACGGCGGCCGGCGTCGGGCGCTTGGCTCTTTCTCGGCCCTTCTGGCGTAGGCAAGTCAACGATGGCTCTCGCTCTTGCGACCGAGCTACAGGCCGAAATACACAAGATACCTTCGCAAAAGTGCAACGTGCAAAGCATCGAGGACACGGTGCGACGGTGCTGGTACGCGCCCATGACACCGGGCGGCGTGCACATAGTGCTTGCCGACGAGGCAGACCAAATGACAGACGCAGCCCAGTTAGCTCTGCTATCCAAACTCGATTCTACCGACCCGGCTCCGAACACGATCTGGGTTTTCACAGCCAACGGCACCGAGCGGCTGGAACGCCGATTCCTATCCCGCTGCAAAGCCTTGGAATTCTCAAGCTACGGTCTGGCCGGGGAGATCGCGGCCTACCTCGATAGGATCTGGCACGCCGAAGGCGGAAATTTGAACCACCCAGATTTCGAGCGATTGGCGAAAGACTCGCGGAACAACGTCCGGGATTGCTTGATGCGTTTGGAAGTCGAGCTGATGGCACTGTGAGGCAAGCACGATGACAACCAGAGTAGCCATCTACGCGAGGGTCTCCACTCCCGATGGCAAGGGACAATCCCCGGAAATGCAACTGCGCGAGCTTCGCGAACACTGCGAGCGCCGAGGCTGGACGATCGCCGGAGAGTACGTTGACCGAATGACTGGTACAAAAGACAGCCGCCCAGACCTTGATCGGCTCATGGCCGATGCTCACAAGCGCCGCTTTGACGTAGTAATCGTGTGGAAGTTTGACCGCTTCGCTCGGTCTGTCTCTCACCTGCTTCGGGCCCTGGAGACCTTCAAGGCCCTGCGAATTGATTTCGTTTCCTACTCCGAGCAGATGGACACAGCTACACCGGCCGGCAAGATGGTGTTTACTGTCCTGGGAGCTGTGGCGGAATTGGAACGCAGCCTAATAGCCGAGCGCGTCCGGGCTGGGTTGCGGAATGCGAAGGCAAAAGGCAAGCGATTGGGCCGACCGTCAAAGAGAATTGATAGAGCGACCGTTGAAACGCTCCGCAGTCATGGTGCCAGTTGGCGGGCCATAGCCGAGAAGCTTGGCGTGGGTGTCGGAACGCTCTATCGCGTCGCCCCAGGGTGTTCCAAAACTCAGGAAAGGGATTTTGGAACGCACTAGTTGCATGCCGGGACCTACTTCTCCTGAAAGCGCGTTTCTTCTCCCCAGGGGATTACTTCCGACTTGCTCGTCACTCGGGCGCAATCGAAAGAGGCCTTGCTAGGACTGGTGATGAAGAGTTCATTTCGACGAGCATCCGAGGATTCGTCCAGAATCGTCGCATCCTTCTATGCACTGAGGAAGGGGAATCTGGATTACGCGCAGGTGCAGCATGTAGCCCGGAGTGTGTTGACCTGCGCTTCCCACAATATTATGGTGCACTCCCTGTTGCAACGCTTTCTGAGAAAGGCGGTGTCGTCATGAAGAAGTCCTACACCGAGAGGCGCCTCGCCCTTTGGATAACCGCTCTGATTGCTATCGCGTTGCTGCGAGGAATGCCCACGGTTCGCGCCGGCAACGATGCGGCAGACGAGGCCTCGATGACCATTCGGCCGGAAGCCATTCGCTCGGGTATGCGGTTCCTCGCGGATGACTTACTTGAGGGGCGCGCAACAGGAACACGCGGACATGAAATTGCCGCAAAGTTCATGGCATCGGCATTCGAAGCGATGGGGCTCGAACCGGCGGGGGAGAACGGAACTTACTTTCAGAACGTGCCCCTGCGTTCGATGCGGCTAGAAGAAGAGCATACAACTTTGAGTATTGTGCAAGGAGGAAAAGAGCACGCCCTGATCTTCCGTCGGGATTTTATCGCTGAAGCAGATGCGGGCCGGGCAGACACTTCCGTGGAAGCACCAGTCGTTTACCTGGGTTTTGGGGTGACCGCGCCCGAGCAGGGCTACGACGACTATGCGGGCGTGGAAGCAAAAGGAAAAATCGTAGCCTACGTGTTCGGGGCCCCGCCGCAGTTCGAATCCACAGTGCGGGCGCATTACAGCGCGCACGAAGCAAAGGCAGCAAATGCAGCCGCGCACGGGGCCGTAGGAACGATCTTGCTGGATAGCCCCTTCTTCGAGCAGCTCTATCCCTTCAAGGATCAAGTGCGGGACCTCGCATTTCCGGATATGCGATGGCTGGATGCACGAGGACAGCCGAATGATTATTTTCCCGAACTGCACGGGGCGGCGATTCTGGACATGGAAGCAACGGCCAGATTGTTCGAAGGCAGCGGAAAGTCTCCGGAAGAGATCTATGCGGCAGCCAAGGAAGGCAAGCCATCATCCCTTGCTTTGCCCGTGACGGCCAAGATAAAGATCGTATCCAAACTCCAAAGCATCCACAGCCCGAACGTCGTGGCGCGCCTGCAAGGCGGTGACGCAAAGCTGCGAGACGAGTATGTCGTCTACACTGCGCATCTGGATCATCTCGGGATCGGCGAGCCGGTGAATGGAGACAAAATCTACAACGGCGCATTAGATAACGCTTCCGGATCAGCAAGTATGTTGGAGATTGCGCGGGCCTATAGCCAAATGAAGCCGCGTCCGCGCCGCTCGATCGTCTTTGTGGCCGTAACAGGAGAAGAGGAAGGGCTGTTGGGCTCAGATTACTTCGTGCATTACCCGACCGTGGCGAAAGACGGTCTTGTAGCCAACATCAATATCGATGGCAATCTCGCCCTACTCTGGCCTATCGAGGATGTAGTTGCCCGTGGCAGCGAGCATTCAACTCTGGTCGCAGCCGCGCGTAAGGCCGCTGATCGGCTGAAACTTGACGTGAGCCCTGACCCGGTCCCAGATTTGGTACTATTCATTCGCAGTGATCAGTACTCGTTCGTGAAGCAGGGCATACCTTCAATCTTTGCGAGCGCCGGCATAAAGTCCAGCGACCCTAAGATCAAGCCCCGGGAAATCGCCACGACGTGGCGTCTAACGAAGTACCACAAGCCCCAGGACGATATGAGCCACACGTTCGATTTTGAATCGGGTGCAAAGTATGCGAGGTATGTTTTTCTTCTGGGATATGTTGTGGCACAGGAGGCGGAGAAGCCAACATGGAATCCTGGGGATTTCTTTGGTGAGCGCTACGGCAAGAAGAACTGATCGTCCCTCAGATCAGGTGAGGTAGCTCCCGGATGGTCGGCAACTCTTCCCTAAGCCGATTCTGGAAGAGTAGCCCGTGACACGACTCAAGGGGCCAGCAGCCCGGGAGCGCATCCGGTGGCTGTTGGGGTCACTAGACGCGCTTCCAGAATCCCGACGGCTGTATAGTTAAGCCCGAGGAATCCCCCTAGAGGAGGTGTGAAATGAAAAAAGGAGCGACCTTCGGATTGCTACTGCTGTTCTTCGGCCTTATTGGCTCGAATAGAACAGTTTCGGCCCCAGGCAGTGCCTCGGCCAACGAGGAAACTGTCCGGTCGCTCGATGACCAGGAGCGAAAGGCAGTTCTGAGCCGGAACTACGCGGCGCTCGAACACCTGTGGTGCGAACAGTTCACGGTGAATGCCCCGACGAACAATGTGGTGGTCGGCAGACACAACGCCCTGACTGCGGTTCAGAGGCATGCCAATTACTCCTCGTTCGAGCGAAGGATCGAATTCCTCCGCATCGATGGCGATATCGCCATTATCATGGGCGCGGAGACCGTCCAGCCGATCGGCGACGCCCCGCTCGCGGGCAAAACGGTCGAGCGACGGTTCACGCATATTTGGAAGAGGGACGGGGCCTGGATCGCCGTAACTGATTGAAACTACGCGACGGGAATCTGGGGCTTTGGTGAACATGGGTTACTAGTGGCTACTTGTCAGCAAAATCCGCTATTACGCCAAGTAGGCGAGTCTCAACTTCCGGTTTGCCGACCGTCGACTGACCGGCATCCGCAAGTGAGAATGTCCATGCCACCAATGATTCTGTTGAAAAAGTCAGGGCCGATTTTTCTGGATTGACTAGGCACTGCTGTGCTACTTGGACGGCAAGGAGGAACGCCACCAATGATGGGCCAGCAGCCACGTACCGATTCACTGTTCTATTATTTTCGGTTGGAAGATCAGATTCCCGATGATCATCTCCTAAAACGCCTCGATCGCTTCATCGATTTCGGATTCGTCCGGGAACGGTTGCGAGATACATACAGTGCCATTGGCCGTCCCTCGATTGACCCGGAAGTTCTCTTGCGCCTTTTGCTGGTGGGCTATCTGTACGGAATCACCAGTGAAAGACGCTTGATAGAAGAGGTGCGTATGCATTTGGCGTACCGCTGGTTCAGCGGGCTTGGATTCGAGCGAGAGATTCCCGACCACTCCACCTTCTCCAAGAACCGGCATGGCAGATTCCGCGGTGCAGGGGTCTTCCTGGAAGTGTTTGAAGAGATCGTACGACGCTGCATGGAAGCTGGGTTGGTGGAAGGCAAGCGACTGACCGTGGATGGGACCATGGTCACGGCGAATGCGAGTCCACAACGCGGGGCGAAGCCCGAGGAGTTGGGCGAGGTAGCTAAGGTCTCGCGCACAGTGCGCGACTACTTGGTGGATCTGGCACAGGAGAATCCAGTGCCGGAGGACAAGGAGAAACCAGCTCCACGGTCGGTGGCGGCGCGCTACGTCTCCACGACCGATCCCGATGCGTGTTGGGCGAGCAAATTGGGGGGACGAAGCGTTCCTTCCTATTTAAATCACTATCTGATTGACAATGCCAGTTGCATCATTTTGGGAGTGGAAGCAACGCAAGCACGATTTCGGCAAGAGACGTTGGCGGCGCGTCGCATGCTCGTGCGAGTAAAAGAACGGTTCGGCATCTGTGCCGAGGGTGTAGGAGCGGATAAGGCCTACGGCAGTGGAGAGTTTCTAGCCTGGTTGCTAGAGCGAAGCATCCAGCCGTATATCCCGGTGATCGATCGACGCCACCAAACCCATCGGCACTTCACTCGCGACCAATTTCAGTACGACCAGGTCAAAAATGTTTTTCGCTGTCCGGAGGGTCAAACACTCCGCTACCGGGGAATGGACCACCGAGCACAAGGTTACTTTTATCAAACCGCGGAGTCGCAGTGCCGAGGCTGCCCAGTAAAGGAGCGTTGCACTGGCGGATCGACTCGGAAGATCTTCGTTCACTGGCATGAACCGGCACGGCAGACGGCCCGAGAGTTGGCGTTAACTCAAGCGTACGCCTGCTCGAGACGCGAACGGAACAAGATCGAGGCGCTCTTCTCCGAACTCAAGTTGCGTGTCGGACTTCGTCGCGTTCGTTTGCGGCGGCTCTGGAATGTCTCTGAGCAGTTCTACATGGCGGCCACAGCCCAAAATCTTAAGCGGCTAGTTCGGTTCCTGGCACAACGAGAGTCCGTGCCCACTCCATGTTAGACCTAACTCAAAAGCGAAACGGAAATGCATAAGGCCAGCAACTAAATCAAAAAGGAGAATCAAGTGCTATCAGCACCTGAGTCCTTCTCCTCTTCCGCCCTTTTTCAACGGAATCAGATGTTTTTGAATCGGCCATGAGAGCATCGGAAGCACGAGCCTGCGGTGTGTATCGCTCTTCCAAGTATTGGAAAGCGTTTTCTCTGCCTGTCTAAATTCCGTGCGTAGCCCCTTGCCACTCCGATGGAAAACAAGAGACTTAGCTCCTTGGAGTTTGGTACGGGGAATGCCTTGGCCCACTTAGGCCCCAGAGCTTCTAGCGTTGAGCTATGTCTGCGTGCGCACGGATCTAGGCTGAGATTTGCGGCAATCTGTCCC
>Ga0126378_10001488_pt1 | contig 17386 bp, 10 predicted proteins | sample PanSoiMetPlot_23_FD_92587 | JGI IMG/M metagenome (GOLD analysis project Ga0126378, IMG submission 92587) | Tropical forest soil microbial communities from Panama - MetaG Plot_23 | ecosystem: Environmental > Terrestrial > Soil > Tropical forest > Bulk soil | place: Panama | collected 2016-02-17
ACCACAAAGACGGGCAGGCTGAAGCCAAGCTGATCGCGCAGCACCTTCAACTGTTGCGAGGCCTGCAAGGCGTAGCTCTGCAATTTTTGGGTGGAGAGTGCGTCCGAGCCGGCGAGCATGGTGGAGGGCACAGCCAGGACGATGCCGTCAAGCGGCCGTCGCCGGCGATGGCGCTGAAGATGGCTGAGAAAGCTTTTCCATCTTCCTGTCGCGTTGTCGTCTTGCGTGGCCGGGGTGAAAAGACTTCCAGCAACCTCGATTATCTCGCCACCGGCAAAATGCCAGTGTGCTACCCCTGCCGCCAAATCGGTCACCCAACCACGTTCGCCGGGGAAGTAGGACTGATGCAAACCGTTCAGCAAGGCAGTCTTGCCGGAATTAGCCGGACCCAGGAGCAGAAAGCAGGGAACTGGGTCTGAGAATGAACTATAAGCCGGCATGACGCGTCTTCTATATTGATATCCACGAAATCCGGTCTGCTTTGTACGCGCCGATGCGTTTCCCCTTCTCCTGCCGCTCACCAGAAAGATGAGAATTATTGCCAGGATGCCGGCCACGACTATCAGCGCCAGGTCGATCTCCGGTTTGCCGGCGAAAATGAGGCTGATTTTCATGGCTGCAGCGATTTCCGGATTTCATCGAGCTGTTGGTCGACGGGAGCACTCACCCAAGCCCACAGGAACCACGACAAGGCCAGCCAGGCAAGAAGGAGCGCGGCCAGCCGCCACAACCACTTTCGCGAGGAAGGAAGGAACGTAACTTTGCCTTCGCTCAGCGTATGGGCGTAGCTCTGGGCAAACACCTGGGAAGATGCGGCGGGCAATGAGATCATCTCGCGAAGTCTGGCAAGAATGTTTTCAGTATCAGGATCACCGGGTTTTCCCAGCGCGAGCGCATAAAAATATACCGATGCCAACTCACGATAGACAGGATCGCCCTGACCCAGAAGTTGATCGACTTTCCGGAAGCATTCACTACCTGGCGATAGGCCGGCGCGTGCCGCTGTCCCGAAGAACTGAGATTCCAGCGATGGCCAGGTGCTACCCTGCGGCCAGGGGAGAGCGCCGAAGATCTCATCGGCAAGACATGCCATTACTCGTTGTGCCTGGCGATACATTTCCACGCCCAGCGGGGTGCAGCCTTGCTCGACCACACTTGCCTGGTTAGTCAGGAAAGATGCGAGAATTTGTTGCGTATCCGCCGCCGAACGCGATGACAATCGAGCGCGGCTGGAGCATTCTGCCTTCAGCCGCACCAACTCCAGGTAGAACTCTTCAAAGCGGGTCAACAGAAAAGGATCGTCAGGCAACTCGATTTCCGCGCGGCTGAGCGGCGGCGGCGTTACTAGGGCAAGACCGGGATTGCGGATAGCAGCGGCGGCGCTTGTCATTTGCTCGCCTCGATGGTGAAATCCTCGCGTTGAAGAGCGATGGAAACTTTGCCACCCGCCGGCAGCGGCGCGCTGTGAGTGCCGGGAGAGGGATAGGCGGCATAAACCATGGCCCCATTCAGCCGGCGCGGTATCTTGACGGTGATGGGAGCAACCGCTTGTCCGGGAACCCACTCCCAGGAACTGACCTGCAACTTCTTGTTGTAGCGGCGTTGCAGGTCGCTTTTATGAGCGAACCAATCACTGGCCGACATCCCCTGCGCCGTCTTCCAGAAGTTCTTCTCCTTGATCAGGACGACATCCATTGCGACCGGACTGTTTTTGTTGGCCTCTTTGTCGATGCCGACTTGGAGGTCGAGCGGAGTGGGGCGCAGGATCACGCGATTGGCAATAGCCTTGGCTTTGCTCTTGGCTAAAGAGCATCCGCAAACCAGCCCCAGGGCGAGGATCACGGTAAACAGCACTGATAGCCGTGATCGCATGGGAGTTGCTACGATCCACCTGCGAGTTATCCCGGATGTTAGTGATGTTGCTTTCATCTGGCTGAGCGGTGTGATGTCTTTGCCGCGCAGAGAATGAAACGACAAACACCTGGAAATTCCCTCGATGTTTTTGCCGAGGCTTTTGTCGGCGTTTGGTTGCGTGGCTCTCACTCAAAAAAATGGCGCTTTTTCCGTTGCATGCGTTACCAGCCTCATGTTTATTGGCCGAGAACGTGTTTTTGGTGACGTTACGCACGTGTTACATCCGTTACATCTTGTGTTTTCATCCCTGCCCACCAAGCGCCGGGCAGTGCCTGGGCGCTTACATTCAATTGATAAACCGCTCAACACAGATCCCTCGACTACGCTCGGGACTTCGGCTCGCGGCTCGGACGATCACCCCACCAAGCCAAAACCGGGCTTGTCGGGGACTCCGACGGACGCCACGAAAACGCCTCAGCTTTACAAAAAGTGGCGTTGATTCCGCAATTCCGCGCGACTCGTTGATTTCACAAGAGTTATGTGCTTGCGGATCGCTTGCGGATTGGTTCGATCCGCAAGCTTCTTGCCCACCACAGCCGGACGCAGGGGCCGAAGTTCTGGGCCATGTTTCGGCAAAACAGGAAAGTACGATGGAGACTGCGGCTGTCCGTCAATCCGGCGACCACTTGTTGAGCTACGTTCGTCATCGTTTCCAGGCTACAAGGCTCGAACTCTATAACACAATCTACTTCGTGCCCTTCGGAACTACGTGTTGTCCGGGATTTCGTGTACTTCGGGATTTCGTGTGCGGCACGAAGTGGATTGACAAATTAGCAAATGCTTTTACCGTTCGACCATCAAACGTAGACGAAGACCTCTGAGCAGAACTGCCGGGGTTCGGTTGCGTCTTTGAACGCCAACGAAGCTGATTGTGCATAAGGAAGGCGAATGGCGCGTTCCCCGCGTCTTCCATTTCCGTTCGGACGCAATGTCAACCAGAAATCGGATGATGGAGATCGTAATAGCGGCATGCGGGTTTGGGACTCGAAGACCCACGCCGTGCGACCGTCTACGGGTACGGTGTCAGGCCACCGCATGAAGCTGATTTCGGAGGATGCTGATGCTTCACCGGACTTCCGCAGCGTGCCTATCAGTTCGTACGTTCCAAAATCCTGCTTGCCGGTTGAATCGATGACGTAGTACCGCCAGATGGTTCTGCGGCTTTCCAGTGTGAGGGTGAAGGTTCTAGGCGTGGCCACACCGCCTTCGTCGAGCGGACGGCAGTTCGCCGGCAGATGTTGTGCTTGCCGGCTTCCGCCGGCGTAGATGGAGATCGCGCCCCATTGTTGCGTGGGGCGGCGGTCGCTCAGATAGAACGTAAGCAGTTGTTGGCTCTCAAGCTTCAGGTTGTACCGGCCTTCCGGCAGCCGGCGTAGATCGAATAATCGCGACGCGCCGCCAGTTGCTGCCGTGCTCTGCCACAAAATCTGTCCGGTCAGAGGTTCGATCACGTTAAGCGTGCCTCCGGTTGGCGGTAAATTAAGCTGGAATATTTTCGGTTTGACCCGCACCGCGGAGCCTGCCAAAGAACTGTTGGGATTGCGAAGCAACTGCCGACGGCTGCCAAAAACATCGGCTTGCTGATCGATGGTGTTATCGAAGTAGAAAACAGACTCAGAAGGCGCAGCTTCATTCGGGACGGATTCCGTATAAGAAGCGATCGCAACGTCAATGCTGGTGAGCTTGAAGGTAAAAGGCACGCTTTCATCGAATTGCCGCAACACATCTGGAGGCGATTGCAGGGGCGCATAAACGCTGCCGCCACCGGTGGATTGACGAAAGACCATACGATAGCGCTCGAGCAACGTTCGGCATTCTTCCGTCGGTGAGAGGGCCAGGCTGCGGCAGCCGCCGCCACCGAAATACTCATGCAGGCATTCCATGCGAAACAGAGCTGCGTATTGTACGGTAGTCATGTTCTCGTTCCTCCTTGCGCTTGACGCTCGCGGCTTTACCCCTTCACGCTTGCTGCGGGCGCAGTGACCGCCGGGATACGCTCCGCGATCCAGTTCTCCTGGAGCACCAGCATCCTTACTTTGTAAGCAATCGAAGGCATGTATTTGGCTCCCAGAATGGACCACACGTTGTTCACTTCCTGTATGGTCAAATTGACCAGTTCCAGGGAGAGTTTTTCCATGCCGGCCGGGAAGCCCGCCGAATTCTGAGCGTTGAAGCTGGGCCTGCTCTGGAGAAAAGCCATCACGTTGCCGAGCATCTTCAGCGCTTCGCCATAGTTTCCGCCAAAGGAAGCGGTCACCAGCACCAGAAGGTTCAAACCCAGCGGCGGATTCACGCGTCCGTAGCCCTCGGCGCTCCCGCGCATCGGCCAGGAACTGCCGTTGGCTGAGGGTTCTTTTTCCACGTTGATAAGGGACAGGACGATCTTGTTCTCGATGATCGGCGGCAGACTGCCGTCAGGATTGGCAAGGCTCGACAATACCGCGAGGTTTTCGTTGCTTTGGAAGCGAGCCGATAGCAGGTTATTGATTTCTCCAACGATGAAACTCATAGCCTTGTCAAACATGGTGTTCCTCTCGTTTCTCTGCGACTTGCTGCCGCGCCGGTTGGCCATCAAGACCGCTTGACCTAAACCAGTTTTCCATCCTTCCTGAATTCGCGCCGTATTCCCTCGCGGATATCTTGAGCATGAATAGAATCGCTGCCGCGGCGGAGCGTGGCCAGCGCAGACGAACGCAGCACGTTGACGATTGCACCGCCACTGATTTCAAACTCTTCGGCAATCCCGGCCAGGTCGACGTCGGGCTTCAGTCGTGATCGAACCGGGAACGCCCCTCGCCACAATCGCGCGCGTTCTTCGGGCCCGGGCAGGGGGAAGTAGATCATCGATTGAAAACGGCGGGCGAACGCCTCGTCGATGTTTCCCTTGAGGTTCGACGCCAGAATCACTACTCCAGAAAAGTCTTCCACGCGCTGGAGCAGATAGGCGACTTCCTGGTTGGCATAACGATCGTGAGCACTGGAGGTCTGTGTGCGCTTTCCGAACAACGCGTCGGCTTCATCGAAGAACAGGATCCAATCGTTACGCTCCGCCTGGTCGAACACACCGGCAAGGTTTTTTTCTGTCTCACCAATGTACTTGGAGACTACCAGCGAAAGGTCTACGCGATATACATCGAGCCCCGTGCTCTTGCCGAGCAGTGATGCGGTCAAAGTTTTGCCGGTGCCGGGCGGACCGTAAAAGAGGCTGCGAAAGCCGGACTTGATGTGCCGCTCGAGTCCCCAGTCTCGCAGCAGCGTGTGACGATGTTCGATCCAGGACCTGATTTCCCCGACTTCTTCCATAACGTGCCCGGGAAGCACAAGATCGGTCCAGTCAAGGCGCGTGGTGATGCGTTGCGCGGGAAACGCGCTGTTGAAAGCCGGACGATACCGCTCTCCGGTAGTTAAATGGGCCAGGAACTCGGGCGTGAGCGTCAGCGGCATGGAAAAAAAGCTGCGCCCGGATTGCGTTTCCTCTCTCAGGAAAACTCTTTCGTCGTAGAAGAACCGGCCGGGAGAGAATAATTGCTGTAGAGCCAGCCGCCGGTCCAGGTTCAGCCCGGCCAGAACAAACGCAGCCGTTTCCAGCGTTGGACGGAATCCCTCTTGCGGTCCGGAGACCACTCCGCCAAATTCGGTGAAGCCACGATCGAGGGCGGCGTTGCGGATGAGAAAAGAATCCAGCACCTGGGGGCGAATATGTGCGGCCAAAGACAGAGCCAGGACAGCGCGCTCCTCGAAGGATAGGGAATGCTCAAGCACCAACTGTGCGTAAGCAGAGGTGGACCAGGCCAGCGGAGGAAGCTCGATTTCGCGCACGTCTCGAATTCCGAATTCGCAGTTGAAATACAACTTGAGGCCGGCGTCAATGACGGTTGCCAGCCAGCCCAGTTCCCGCTCCAATACCGCAGAGTGTTCCGTCACAAAGATCACCTCCATTTCACGTGTAGCACGCTTTCCGGCGTCATCCAAGGCAGGCGGATCATCGAGAGGCGCCAGGGCAGGCTGTCGAGCAAGACGTCATACCCTTTGGTCGAGACCGTCAGCGACCAGGAATCATCCGAGTCGCGTCGCAACAAACGTCCCTCACGGACCAGAAAGGACTGCCGCAACCCTTCAATCGAGGTGTTGCGCAGCTTGCCCCAGTTTGCGATGACGCCATGCAGCAATTGCGTTGAGAGTGCCGCCTCGGCTTCCGTCACTGGGGACACAGCGTCAAGCGGCTGCTCGGGTTTTGCGCCGCAGAGGATCTTATTCAGCAGCAGCTCGTACTCGGGAGCCTCCAGCTTGCCGGTCGCGAGATATTGGACTAGATAAACGGCGCGAGTGCGCTCAAGGTCCCCGCGAAAAGCATTCTTCTCCAATAGTCCCAGCGTCTGGAAGTAGCGAGTGAGGAACGGCCATAACAATATGGCGCCGGCATTGGCGATGTAGAAAGGTTCACCCGCGGGCAGAGTTGAGGCGGGCTTCTGCAAACGGTGAACGGGTTGCAACGCGGCCGGCTGGCCTGTTTGCTTTGAAGAGCTGATGGGAATTACTGTGGTTTCCCGGTCCACGCGATCCACCGCAGCGCCGAATTCCTCTTGAATTTCTTTCGGCTGACCGCGTAGGCCTTTACGCAGCTCCTCGACAATCTCGGCAGCGCGCAGCGCGTGATCCTGGACCAGGCGTTCGGTTGCCTGGCGAAGATAAACTGCGTTGTCCCATCGATGCCCCTGCGAACAGGAGGCAATTCGCAGTAGCTCTTCGACACAGGTTTGACGAAGGCGCTCGCGCATATCGCTCGTGGCAGATGAAACAGCGGCCGCGTGCAGAGCTTCCAGGCAACGGACAGCCTGCACGTGGTGGGCCGGCAACAGCAGTGGCCAGAGCTGGACCAGCGCTTCGGGCGAAAACATCCGCGCGATGCGCTTTCGTTGGAGGTCATAGCTTGCGGCTTGCCGCATGAGCATGTGGTACTCCTCTGGGTGAGCGAGTAACTGTGCGCAGAGGCCGTCCATGAATCGCGTCAGGTTCGTTGTTTCACCTGTTCGCGGGAGCGTGCCGTAACGGAGAAGATGTTGCAGCCGCCCGATTGCCGTATCGTCATCCGGCAATGCCAGATCGGCGCCGGGATCAATTTGTTCCCTGTGCTCCAGCCGTTGGGTTGGGAGCCTAAGCTGTTCGGCCACACCCTCGTCACTGCGTGATTGCGGTTGTGACGGCTCACTCGGCGTTGTTCGGGTGATGACATTCTCTGCGGCTCCAGAAGGTCGCTGTTGCGCGACGCTTTCTGAAGTACTGCTGTCTGGCGTATCTTCGGATGGCGATTGGGCCGGCTTCTGCGTTTGCTCGAGCGTCTCAGCCAAGGCAAAGTAGCGGCTTTCCACGGCCGCGCGGCGCCAAGCCGCGCGCGTGAGACATTGCAAGTAGTGCTCATTGGCGAGGCCAAGCCTTTGCGAGACACGGCTTGCGAGAATACGCAAAGCGTTGTTGGCGACAGCGCCAGGCTGGTTTTCATCCAACAGGAACATCAACGTCTCGCGCCAATGCAAGTGGGCACTACAGGCACGCTGCGTGCCAGAGAGGGCAGGCTCTTCAGCCAACTCAGCGCCTGCGCCTATATAAAGGATGAGGGTCGCGCCAGATTCATGTGCGGCCTTTTCGATAATTGCAGCGATATCGGGGACAGGTACATACATTAGCAAGCGGTCAACGGCCTGTGGAGATTTGGCCACAAGGCGAAGAGTTTCCAGTAGGGGCCCGGGCGCCTCGGCCAGCAAGGATCTGATCCAGCGACTGGACGGCACTCGGGCGAGGTCAGCACCCCACCAGGGCACTTCGCCGGTCTTGAGGAGATGCGCCACGGTATCAAGGCGCCGGCGCCAATGGTCTGGGATTTCAGATTTGGAATTGTCAGTGGGCGAGGTGGACGGAGTGGACGGAGTGGGCGATCCGTTAATCGTCTCAACAAAGGAAGTGTCTTGTGACAACGCTGCGAGCGCGTCGGACAATCTGGTGTTGGATGTTGCTAAGCGCGACAGATCGTCCAGCAAGAGTGCTACCGGTTTGTTCGCGTAATCGGCCAGGCGCAACAGCCAGCCGGAGATCACGTTTCTTGCGTTTCCGCTTCGGGGATGGCAGGCGGCACTCTGCAAAAGAAAGATGCGACCTACCGTGAGTAGGGAGGCTGGCCGCAATTTGAGCCGTGGAGCCAGGGCAGCGAGCGCGCATTCGATCTCCTCTGCAAAGTTGAGGCTTGGATTGCTGAAGGAGACAAAGCGCGCGAAGGCTCGCGGAGGAAAAAGATCCGCGATTCGCCGAGTGACCTTTTGACTCTGTTTTAACCGCTGTTGAAAAGAACGGGATATCGCAGCAATTTGTTCGTCACTGAAGCTGCCGACCATACGCCGCAGCTCAAAAAGGCTCAAGTCAGACGCGCTTTCGGGCAGAGAACCAAAGCTCAGGTAATGGAGGACAAGATCGGGGATCTCGACTGCGGCCCCGGAATACTGCGAATCAGACTGAACGGACCCGCGGTTGGGTGGAATATTTTCAAGTCGGGCCTGCAGCTTTCGGCAAAGGTCTTGCAGCGCCGACTTCTCCTTTGTTTGCTCACGCAATGCAAGCAACAATCTGTCATAGGAGACCTGGCAGCGCAGCGACAGCGCTCGCAAAGTGGCCTGCGCTAGCTCCTCGGCGGAGCAGCCAGCTTGGCTGGAGTGTGCAGACTCTCCAAGCAGATGGACCAGAGTGTAACGCCCGAGCAGTGCCTGTCCCTGGGCCGAGAATGAACCGGCAATGTGCTGTATGGCAACCGGCAACGCACGCAGATAGTTGCGAACAAGATCAGACTCAGGAGCGGCGAGAAGCCCCGCGATCTTGACAAGAAATGCAAACGACAAATGATTGACAAACCGCTGCACCACGCGGTCCTGCGCGCCACAACGCTGCAGCGCCAGAAGCCAGGCAGAGTCGTCCTGGTTCTCCAGCCACTCCGCCAGGGCAGCAGTCCGGGGAAGAGCAACGCCGGCAGGCCAGACTCCATACAGCAACCATTGCTCGATCTGCACCGCGCGCACATCAGCAGATGATGCTGAGCTGACGGTTGTGTCCCCGAATTGAATCGCGGCGTTGCTCGCGTTTCCGGAGCTATTGCGGACTTCCGGCGGCAACTGGCCCAGCAGCGGCCCGATGCGACCTGCCAATTCTTCAGGCTGCAGGGCAACGCTCCAAGAGGGCAGCTTCTGCCAGCGCAGCCAGTAAGTCAGGACGTCAAGGTCGGAATAGAGATGTCGAAAGGCAGGTTGCACCACGAAGCCAGGAGCGCGGGAGATGCGGCCGCGAACGCCAAGGACATCATCCTCCAGCAGGGTGACGATCGTGGAGTTGAACGGCGATGGCCCGGCGTCGTTGGCAGCGCTGCCGGCTCGCCGCCCGGAACAGCGGCGAAGGGCCACATCGGCCAGCAATAATTCGTAGGAGGTTTTTTGACGCGCCGCCAGCCCCTGCAACAGAAAACGCAGAAACGAACCAGCATCGAGAGCGTGCCAGTGGCGTAACGCCAGGTATTCCAACGTCAGCTCCCACATCAGCTCCGCGAAAGCCCGGTTGCGCAACGCGACGATTGGTTTTTGCGAGTGAAGCCGCCGCAGTTGTTTCAAGGTAAGGACCATCCAGGGAGCATTGACTGGATCCAGCGCGACGATGAGGCGATGGATCGTCTTTTCTGAAAACTGCACACTAATGCGCTTTCTTACCAGTTCTGTCTTTCCCAGACGGCGAACCAGGGTGCAGACTTCATCGGGGTTGGCAGTCATCCCATCAAGCATCGCGGACTCAACATGATTGCTGGAAGTGGGCAGACTGGAACCGGGCAGCACTCCCCATTGCAGAAAATGCGCCAGATCACCTGTTGCTCGCGAAGATCGAGCGGCCGCTGTCTCACCGAGAGTCCCTGTCAAAGGCGGAAGCGGGTTATCCCAGCTCCGGAAAGATTCGTCTACGTCGTCATTACGCCGATCCGAAACCACAGTGTTGAGCGCGCGCAAAATAGTGGGCGGAATCAACGCGGCAGACGCCCGGGCGGACGGTTGTTGCAGGCCGCGCTCGACTCTTGTTGTGAGAACGGAGTACGCAAGCGAGTGGCGCGCAGCCAGCAATCCCAGGATAGCGGAGAGAAAAGACCTCAAAGTGAATCGGGCAGGTTGGTAGCGGCCTGCCTCCGTGAGGACACATTCCCAAAGCATTCGCCGGAACGCGTGACGATCGCCGGCCGTTAAAGGTACGGCGTCATGCAAAGAAATCAGTGCGGTTGTAAGCTCGGCTATCGTGGCGCCATCCGCGGGAATCAGAAGCCGCAGGAGCCGTGGCAACAATTCAGGCGAGACCTCGCTGGCCAGCCGGCTGCGGAAGTCATGGTTTTCGCGGATTATGGCCATGAGCTGCGGCCAATCGCCAGGTCCGCGGATGGCGGAAGCGATCGCTTCGTTCAGGCCGCCCCTTCTGAGCGAAGCCAACCGCGAATCAGCGCCCGGCAACAACCGTCCGCCGGCTGAAACGAGGTGAAGAGAGGTACGCGAATCGTGAAGCGGCGGCTCCGGCGGGAAGCCCGGCTCGCGCGCTCCCGGCCGGTATGCGGGGCAGGTGCGCAGCGCCCATTCGCGCAGACACCGTGAGATTCCCGCCGCCAGGTCCTCTTCAAGATGAGCAAGCGAAATCTTTCCCAGATCCAGTTCCACCTTGAAAAAGACCAGGAGATTCTGATCACCAGCCAGGAGGGAGAGTGAATCAACCAACACGCTATGCAAATTACCGGCAGAAAAAGCGCTGATTCGGTTTTGTACGGGAGACACGCGGTCTCGGCCCTGCAGTCCGATCTCGAAAACCAGGCGAGCGATTCTGTGTGGCATCCGGTTCATGGCTCGCCTGCTCTCTCTTCGCCGCCGCCGGTTGGTCCGGCATCTTCTTGTTTCTTCCGCAGCATTTCAATCATCGCTCTGAGCCGAGCCGCGGCCTCGTTTAGCGCCGGCACGTAGTCCTGAGTGCGCTCTTGTCCGGGCCTTTCTTCCTGCAGCTGGGCCGCGCGCTTCAGGGCTTTCCATTCGCGGTGCAACCGCTCGAACTCCTGCATCTCGTGGACAGAAAGCCAGAAACATTCAACCGCAAGATGGGCCGGCACATTCTCATAGAGCAACTGCTCGGCGTAGAGTTTGAATTCGTTGTTTTGAAACCGCATCGGCCAGTTAGGCAGCAGCACGCTGATCCGATGGGAGTAGAAGTCGTCGGCAAGGGAGGTCAAATACGCTTTGCGCTTTTGCGGCTGCCGGTGAAGAGAGCGGACTAGAGCGGTCACTTGCTCAATAGCCGCGGCAGCTTCCTGCTCGCTGGAGAACATCCGGGTTCCGCTGGCGATTGGCCGCTCGTGCGCGTGAAGCACCAGGTAGTACACTCCGGAAGTGTGCAAGGTTATCCTGTAGTTCACCACTTCCTGTCCATGGATAAGAATGAGGTCCAAGTGCTGTTCTTTTTGTTGTCTGGCGATGGGAATGCTGCTCAAGTGAAGATGGGATTCATGGTCGCAAATGTGTATGCAGCATTGTCCCGTGTCCTGCTGGGGCCGCAGCAAGACGTGCTCAAGCACATGCAGGCCCTCGCCTCCGTAGCAATGCTCCACGCTCTGGCGGATGTCTTGAAAATATCGGATTAGAGCAGCGATTGCCTTTTCGGCTTCCGACCTGCTATGGGTGTGGTGGATTTCCCTGGCCGGCTCAGCGTGGAGGGGATGAAACAGGATGTGATAGGTGCCGCCGGACTCCCGCACCTCGTAGTTCTCTGGATCCATGCCGAAGGCCAGCAACTGCCGGAAAACAGAAGAGTCCCCGGAGGAAAACACAAAATTGTTATGGAGGTCGCGCAGGTCGGGTTCGCCCTGAAGCCAGGGAGACTCGATCAGTTCGCGCGCAGCTTGGGATGCATCTGCCTCCCCCGGCTCTAGCTGACGCACTCGTTTCTCCAAATAGTAGTAGTCGGGGGCCGAGGGGGTTTTTGGAGTCACATGATAATGGTCGTTGCCGGCGTGGCCGTGCATCCCCAACAATAACGACGCCCGCCGTTCAAGGCCTGAGACCGCGCCGGATTCGTCTGCTGCGCCGTAGTCAAAGCCGCGGCCACGCCCGGCGCCCAGGGCGGGAGCATCGTCATTTTCTATGTAGGCGCGCAGGAATTCGATCTTCCAATGAATCAGCTCCTGGTAAAAGGCATCTTTCTCGCCGAAGGAGCGCAGATCGAGACGCTCGAGAATAGCATCGTCGAACCGCTCGCTGAAGCGTGCCAGAAGGTGGTCGAGAATCCGGTTGCGCCGCCGCAGATAGTTATGGTCGGTCTCACGGGCCAGATGCGCCAGGCCCTCCTGATAACTACGCAATGGATTGCGGACGATCTCTTCAACTTCAGGCAGGCGGCGCATGTGGCGGTCGCGGACAGCTTCACTTTCCTCCAGAGCCACGCGCCGCAGCAGGCTGACCAGAGCGTCTACGCCCAATTCGGCGTCGAACTCGGTGGCGAAGACTTCTTCACCCCGCGCAATCAACTCGCCGCCGGGGTTGTAGAGATCAATGTTGAATCCACTTCGGGCGAGCGGGCCGATGCGGTAGTTGCGGGCGTCGATGCCGCTGGCCAGGATGTCACCGACGCGGCGCTCACGCTCCTGGGGCGTATGAAGAATGCCGCTGCTGGTCAGCACAATCCTGGAGCGGTCGTCGACAATCTGGAGAGCGAGGTCTTCGCGGCGGATGATCCTGATGTGCGAGTCGAGCTCCTGGTGCGACTCCTCCAGGCTGGTCACGAACCTGATCCAGCGCTCAGCCGCGGCGCGACCGGCCTCGATCGAGGTAAACCGCTCTTGCCCCAGGGCCAGAAAAACGCCGGCGTGGTCATGCAGCGTCAATTGCACCTGCCCGGATGGCATTGTCGCGATGCGATAGTTTTGCAGGCTTCGCCAGCTCTCGATGATTTGCTGCCTCATCTGCTGGGCTTCAGATCGGTTTCGCTGGCGGCGGGTAAGAAAGACCACGTCGCCGCGATGGCCCACTACACCCACCAGATAATGCGCCGACATTTTGCGGGGACCGTTCACCTGTTGCGAAAGCACTTCAACAATTGCCGGAGGCTCGGAAGGCCGGGCAGGATCGTGGGCCAGAGGCTGATAAAAATAGCTCTGGCGAAGGTCCTCATCCAGGGAAAACAGATGAGCGACATGCGACAACTGGGCCAAATAGTCGGCCAGAGGTTGTTCAAAGAAGAGCAGGTAGGCTTTGAGCTGCCGCACCCGGGCCTGACGCAACGCTTCGGACTGCCGCTGCAGGAATCCGTTCTCCACCAGATCATTATTTGTCCCGCGATTGCTTAAGCCATACACAGCGGGGAAGTGATGCTGGATCGAAAAATAATCATCGATGTCCCGGTACTTACCCGCCGGCACTTGAAGATAGGAAAGCGCCTCCAAGGACTTGGCAGCGTAGGCGATGTCCTTGCGCATCCCCGCTTCCAACTCCTGAATCTTGGACCACACTGCCCGCGTGTTTACCAGGACTTTGAAACCACCTTCCAGCTCGACGTTGATGGCATAACCGGGCTGAGGTTTCAGAATCGGAGGATCGAGACGGGGAACATGATCTTCCTTGATCGGAATCGGTTCGCGGGATGGCGTGGCCGGCGGCGTCCCTGCCTGGAGGCGTTTGACACGTTTCACTCCAGGAACTTGAAGCATGATGTTAGCGATGTCCTCCACTTGAACGACGCTTTTGCGCTCCTGCAGACTTTGTTGATCCAAAGCTCCGTGGTTCAGCAACGGCCCGTTCCATATCTCGTCCGGGGGCATGGTGCGGAAGAGCTGATCCACGAGTTGCACTCGGGGAAAAGGAATCAGCGAATTCTGGATTTCGAACAGGACCTGCGCCAGCACGTTGGCAGGATCGACATTCGGCGCGACTTCAATGGTTGCTTGAACGCGGATGGGCTGCGGCTTGAGAATGCGGACTTCGTCGACATCTTCGCCAAGGTTGCGCACACTGCGCATCAACTGCTTCACCTTCACCAATATCGCGTCGATCTCAGACTGCTCTTCAATTTCTTCGCGAGTCTCGACCAGGACTCGATAGAGACCCTGTATGCCCAGTGGGTGATCCGTAATCGGGACCAGCCAGGCGTTTTTGAGACCCTGGATGCGGTCATAGAGCAACTTCCGGTAATCGTCGGGCGTGAGTGGATCGCAGGTCAGGATCCGGTCGCCGGTATAGAGGGTCTGCTCCGGCTGCCTTGCGCCCGGAGGCGCCGCCAGAATATCTGGAACCTCAAAGTCAGTTCGGTAGGAGAGATCGGTCAGCGCAAAACAGAGTTGCTCGAGAACGGTGACGCCGGGATCGTGCTCGTTGTAGTCGGTCCACAGGTCTCCACCCAAATCCTGACAACAGGCGAGGCCACGGCGCAAAAGCTCCCGATAGTCGGTGCAAGTGTCCGGTGTAACCGATCGCGGAATGGTCTTCGGTGCTTTCATCCAGAAATTCGATCAATCTCGTTAACCTCGCGCCTGTCTTCATAGAAATTTCTCAAGCAGGTGCAGCGCCATGTTCACCAGAGCCGCGTGATGTGATAGCGAATCATCACCGACTGGCCGTCATCGCCTTTGCCGAAATCACAGCCGGTACGGACGCACAGGCTGTAATCGTTGCCTTTCTTGAATAGGCCGCCGTTGCCGGCCTGCCATTTAAAACGAATCTTGCGTCGCCAATACCAGCCGTCGTACGAGTAGGCGTGGCGAATCGCTTTTCGGCCTCCTGCGTTGCCGGTGACTGCGAAGGCATGGGTCACGGCATGAGATCGGGAGGCGTTGGCGCCCGCAGCCACGGCCACAACTTCGAATGCATGACAGCGGCTGAGGCCGGTAATGATCGGATGCCAGCGTCCGTCGGCAGGAACCTGCAGGCGCGAAAGAGCGCTGGAAGGATATTCTTTGCGCAAGTCGTCGTTAGGGATGTAGGTGCCGATGCGCATGCCGATTCCAGCCCATCCCTTCACCTGCAACGCAAAAGGAGCGTCAGGTGCGCCGATGTCCACGCGGTCATTGGCGTTGAGGCGCAGGCGAACCGCGTCGCTTTCCGAGACCACCAGGTTGTTCTGAGGATCGACATAGACATACCAGGAGCGGTTCAGAGCCGTGATTCGGTGGGTCGCGCTCCCGTTGCCGCCGTTGCTCGCGGATGCAGACTTCGCCCAAAGATCGTTCTGATGCACGAGTGAATCGATCAGGTAACCGAATGCGTTTTGATCGGGCAGGCGGCCGTTGCCAAAAAAAGCTTTCAACTCGGCCCGGCTCTTAATGGCGCCGGTGCCGTTGGCCGAATCGGTTCTTAGTTCGCGGGTTGATCCATTGGATTGCGGCACGGGGTATGTCTCCCTTCGTAGAAATCTAATCACGCGCGGCCCTAAGCACCGTGTTGCGGGGTATCACCAGGAAATATCGCGGTTCAGCGGACTTTTCCTTTTTTTCTTTTGTCTCTGTCTGGTTCATGACCAGGTCGGCGCCAACCGTCAGGTTACGGACGCCTTCATCGAGATCAGAGGCGCCGGGTCCAACGGCTACGATGCCGTGATTGGCGGCGGGTATGAGCACCGCCCACGGCGATGATGCCCAGACCCGCTGCTCGACCGATCGCCATTCCGAAAAATAGCCGTTTTCCGTCTGGTAGGTATGCAGCATGGCAAGTTTCTGCAATTGCCGGACGTAAGGCCGTTGCTGGATGAACTTTGCCAACTCATAGCCTTGCACCCGGCCGCTGCCGATGTACATCGGCTGCGGCGGCGTGTGCCGCCACGGTTGGAGGTATTCAGAGATCGCGACGTCGAGGTCGTCGCTGTAGTAGGAGGCGTCGCCATCTCCAATGAATTCCACGTTGGCAAAGACTTTGAGAGTCTCATATACGGGATTGATCACGTGAATGTCGGTCACGAAAACAGAGGTAAGAGGCTTGATAAATTCTTCGATTTGTCTCAGCACAAATTGCGGCAGGCGAGGTTCGAGGTCGGGGCAATTTTCCAGACGCGGCACTGCCACCAGATAGAGCATCCCGGGGTTAAGCGTCCCCACATTGGGGAAAGCGCGGCTGTCGTTATGTCCAATGCACTTCACCTGGCCGACGTCATGAAATCGATCGAGTATCAGGCGTTCAAAGTCGAACTTCTGTATGGCCCGGCCCTTGTGGCGCAAACGCTCACTGACCCTGGTGCGGAATTCCTTGAGGTCTTCCTTGCCGCGCCCTCCGCTGCTGGCAAACGGCTGGGTGATGGTTTTGATCTGCGGCTTTTTCTCGCTGAATTGAGTAACGGAGCCGGCAGGCAACACCGCAGGCACAAGCTCACTCTGCGGTCCGCAAATCCGGCTGGCGGTTACGGCTTGCGTGGCAATGGAGACCACATTGCACCAGTAAGCGCCTGCCACCTGCTCGGCCGCGGCTTCCATCCAGCATAGTCCTGCGGGCATGAGCGTGTTGTCTGCCGTAATGTCTTCCGGGAGCTGGAATTTAATGATGCCCGAACGCGTGAGACCCATGGTGGAATCCGCAATTACCAGCCGGTTGGGAAAATCTTTCCATTGGTTCCGGGAGAGGTAACGCCAGCGCAGCGGTGGCACCGGTGCGTCGTGGTGACTGCGCACCGAAGGGACGGGAGAGAACCCGGCATCGATCATCTGGAACAACAACGTGAGCGACTGTAACGGGCCAACTTCTGCGATTCCCAGGCGAAGGTGCCCTTGCTCGCGATAGTTGGGAAACTTCACCGCGCGTCCTTGATGGCCGATGTAACCGAAAGGACACAAGGAATAGAAGCGGGCCGGCTGAGCTTCGGGTAGCGGGCGGCTGAGGTCCAGCCGGTCGGCGGCTTCGTAGTCGAGCAGCAACGATCTTGCTGCCGGGACCAGAGGCGGATTAGGGAGGGGCGTCTGCGGATCTTTCTTGCCCGCCAGCGTGTTGGCCAACGCTGCTTGCGCCATGACGCGAGGGAAGACGCTTTGGCCGAAACCGAATTCCGGTTCAGCCAGCTCCAGCCGTATTGAACCCCGAGGCGCTTCGGTTTCACTTAGCAAAGGCGCGGTCAACAATTCCGCCGCCGGAGGTTGGGCCGCGGGCGGAGGCAGCTCAGGCGGTGTAAACGCCAGAGCGGTTGCCGGCAGCAAACCGGAGCGATCATAGTCACGCGTAAACAGGGGGAACACGTCGTGGCCGGCCGAAGGAGAGGTCCACGCATCTGAGCCGAACACGGACACTCGCACTTTGAAGCTGTCGTCAGTGATTCCCAGATTGTAGGCCGCGTAGTACGATGCCAGGCTGGCCGGAGGTTTGGGCAAGTTGAACCAGCTTACGGTGATGGCAACGCTGGTAACGCGCTTCACCGCTAGCTCCTCATGGCTTAGCAAGAGATAGGATCCCACTGCCGG
>Ga0126378_10001489_pt1 | contig 17379 bp, 15 predicted proteins | sample PanSoiMetPlot_23_FD_92587 | JGI IMG/M metagenome (GOLD analysis project Ga0126378, IMG submission 92587) | Tropical forest soil microbial communities from Panama - MetaG Plot_23 | ecosystem: Environmental > Terrestrial > Soil > Tropical forest > Bulk soil | place: Panama | collected 2016-02-17
CTCCACCACCTCCTCGCCTGGGAGCTGGGCGGCCCCACCGACCTGGCTAATGCCGCGAGTTTGTGCCGGTTCCACCATGGACGGCTCCATGAGGGTCACTATCAGATCCTGGGCAGCCCAGACGGTGAGCTGCGCTTCGAGACCCGCGACGGCCGCCCGATCGTGCCCCCACCACCGAGGATCGACCCCACCAGCGGCGGGACCGCTCATCTGCGCCGGCTGGCAAAGGAGCACGGCCATCAGATCGGCGACGGGACACCGTGGGCCCTCTATGGTGGGCAGCCTCCTGACTATGGCCTGGCCATCGAGATGCTGATCCACAACAACAACCTGCGCCTGGCCAGGGCCGGCCCATCACCGCCCTCTTAGCTTTAGCTGAACTTCCGGGACTCGTCCAAGCGGTATATCCGCACTGCGATCGCGAGCAGCACCACGGTCCAGCCGGCCAGCCACAGCAGTGCAGTGGTCACAGTCTCGTCAGCCACGCCGCCGCCGAGGACGTTCCAGCCGAGCTCGGCGTAGTGGTACGTGGGGAGGGTGTGGCCAATCCTCTGGATGAAGTCGGGCATGAGCTTGAGCGGAAAGAAGATGCCGGACAGGAAGGCCATTGGAAGGTAGACGACGTTGACGACGGCCGGCGCGGTGTTGGCGCCGACGCCGTAGCCGATCGCCATGCCGAGTCCGATCATGGGAAACGATCCGATCATCAGCCTCCAGAGCAGGTCGAGCCACGTACCTGCGCCGAGCCGCACGCCGCCGACCAGGAATGCGAACGCGAACAGGATGACCAGGGCGATGAAGGCGAAGAGCAGCGCGGCGAGCACCTGCGCCACCGCGGCCACGACCGGCGGCAGCGGCATCGCGCGCTGGAGCAGGTCCAACTTCCGCCCGCGCTCGTTGGCGATGCCGATGCCGAAGTTGTAGACCATCACGTTGGCAACCGCGTAGGTCGAATAAGAGACGAGGATGAACTCGCTGCCGGCGACACCGTTCTGCTTCGCACCCCCGTAGATGGCGTTGAAGAGGGCGTAAAACATGACCGGCATGCCCAGTGACAGAACCGAGAACGCCGGTATGCGGAGCCGCGTAAGCAGCTGGAATCTCGTCTGAGTGACGAGCATCCGCCCGAGCGGGGCGACGTCGGCGGTAACAGCGGCGCTCATGCGACCGTCGCCTTCTCAGCCTCAGCGGTAAGCGCCAGGAAGGCCTCTTCCAGGTCTGCTCCGACAACCTCCAGGTCGTGGATGTCGACGCCTCGTCGGAACAGTTCGCGAAGCAGCGTCTCGGGGGCGTTGCTGAACAGGCGGACCCGCTCTTTATCGACCTCCAGGCGGGAGTACCGCAGGCCGGTGAGGTCTCCCTCACTCAACGGCCGCGTCGTGGTAAAGCTCACCCGCTTGCCCACGACGCTGGACTTGATCTCGGCCGGGGTCGCGTCGGCGATGACTACACCGCGGTCGATAACGATCACGCGCTCCGCGAGCTGGTCTGCCTCCTCGAGGTAGTGGGTAGGCAGCACGATGGTCTTGCCTTCTCGGCAGAACTCCCGGATCGTGTGCAGGAAGGCGCGCCGGGCCTCCACGTCCATGCCCACGGTTGGCTCATCGAAGAAGATGACCTCGGGGTCGCCGCACACCGCCAGCGCGAAGTAGAGGCGCTGACGCTGACCCCCCGACAGCTTGCCGGCCTGCTGTTTGGCTTGCTGTTCGAGGCCGGCCAGGGCGATGGCGCGCTCCGGCGCCATGGGGTGGGGGTAGTACGAGCCGAAGAGATCGAGCAGCTCCCGAACCGTGAGCGTGTCGGGCACGCCCGACTCCTGGAGCATGACGCCGCACCGGCTGCGCGCCCGCCGGTCTTCCGGGTCGAGGCCGAAGAGCCTTGCCCTGCCCGAGGTCGGCTTCCGCATCCCGAGCATGAGGTTGATCGAGGTGGTCTTGCCGGCCCCGTTCGGCCCCAGCATGGCAACAAGCTCACCTGGATGGATGGCGAGACTCACGCCGCGCACGGCCTCCACATGGCCGTACCGCTTATGAGCGTCGATCAGCTCGACCGCTGCTGCCTGCATGTCGCGGTCCAGCCTACATGCGATGGGGATGGTGTCACCAGTTGCGTTGCTCATCACTTCCGGGTGACGTCCGTCACGTGGGGATGACGAGGCTCGTCACTTCCGCGTGCGCCCCCTCGAAGTCCTCTCCTGGGTTGTGACCACATGCTTAGGTCAACGGGCGCTGGGCTCTCTCTTCTTTGGCGCCGGCTATCTGCTGCTCCTCGTCACCTGTCGGCCGCCATCCAGAAGCTGAATGCCCGCAATCGGGCCGAGGCCGCGCGCATCGCCGAGGACAATGGCTGGCTCTAATCGGCTTCGTCGTCATCGTCCCCGCTGGAGTACCATCGAGGAGCATCTTGGCTGCCGCACCATGTGCTTTACCGGCTCGGGTGACCTCGATCGATCGTCACCCGGTTGACGGCTATCCGCCCCTCCACGATATCGCCAGACGTTGCGAGGTGGCCTGATGGTCAGCGTCGAACAACACCGAGGCACGCATCTGATCCAGCTCGAGCGCCTCGTCAACCAGCACCTCGCCGGAGTCGTGCCCGGCTGGCAGCTGCCCGTGGGTGTGATAGCCAGCAGCCTGGAGTCTCTCCCAGAAGACGGCGGCCGTGACCCGTGGGTGACCAAGCGGCGGACGCTATGCGCCATGGAGGACGATCGCCTGCTGGGCGCGGTGCACGTTCTTCACTACGGCTCCGGGCCGGAGGTGGGCGCAGCCTACCGCGATGCCGCCGAGCTCGCCTGGCTTCTGTTCTGGCCGGACGCTGAGCTCGCTGCTCACGCCCTCGTCGACAAGGCGCGAAATCTGGTTGCGGAGTGGGGTGCCAGGCGCCTGTATGCCTGCGACACGTCGCTGCCAGTACCCGTGGTCAGCGGAGTGCCCGAGAGCTGGCCTCACGTCTCCGCGGCGCTGAGCCGCGACGGTTTCGAGCCGGTCCTCGGTTATGAGGAGGTGCTATACGGTGGCGGCCTGCCTGAGCATGGCTCCATCCAGCCGCCGATCGCCGGGCTGGAAGTGCATGCCGCCACGGATGAGCCGGGCCACCGATTCCTCGCGGAGTTCGCGGGAACCGAGGTCGGGTTTCTCGACTGGACGCCGGACCTCTCGTTCGGGGGCACTCTGCCAGCGCTCGCTGGTTGGGCTCAGCTGACCAGCCTCGGCGTACGTGAGGGGTGGCGTGGCAAGGGAGTCGGGCCCTGGCTTGTACGCAGCACAGTCCCGTTCCTGCGGATGGTGGGCGTTCGGCGAATAGTGGTCGCTCTGACCGCGCGAGAGGAAGCGGCAGGCGCCGGCAGCATGTGCAAGCGGCTCGGCTGGGAGCCGCTCGTCCGGCTGGAGCAGGGCTGGTCGGAGGTTGGGCCGTAGCGCCCGTTGCCGAGGAGCCTAAGGCAGCGCGGCCTCGAGCTGGTCGAGGTGCTGCTCCAGATGGGTGCAGAGGGCGAGGCGTGCCACCTCTTCAGAGCTCATGGTGTCACCGCCGCCGGTGTCGCAGCGGCGGCGGAGGTCAGCCGGAGCCGCGCTCTGCAGCCACTTGATCGTCCGGCGCTGGTCTTCCTGCGCTTGCGTCGCCAGCTGAGCCGGAGGCTGACGGGCGAACCGGTCGCCCATCACGTCGCGCAGCACGATCTGACCCAGCAGGTCGATCTCGGTGAGGCGACCGCTTCCGATCTGGTAGGCGATCACGCCGTAGAACTTCGAGAGCACCGCGATGTGGGCCAGCACCTCGTGGGCACTCCACTGGGCGGCGGCGCCTGCTCCGGGCTCCGCCTGCTTCTCGGGCACCCGACTGGCCAGGTCGCCCAGGCGTTCAGAACCGCGACGGAGGCGTTCGACGAGCGCACGCCGATCGCGGTCGATCAGCTCATCGAGGAAGTTGGCCACCTCGGCTGGTCCGAAGCTGGTGCTCTCGATCTTCATAAGGTGGAACATTAGCTGCCATGTGCTACACGGACGACGCTCGACCACCGCTGCCGCCGATCGGTGGCGCTGCCGCAGAGCAGGGCGACATGCACCTGGCGGCCGCTGACGGCAACCGCTTCATGGCTTACTTCGCCCGCGCCGCGGGGCCGACCGGCGCCGGCATGGTCGTGCTGCCCGACGTGCGCGGGCTGCACAGCTTCTACAGGGAGCTTGCCCAGCGATTTGCGGAGGCCGGCATCGACGCCGTGGCCATCGACTACTTCGGCCGCACGGCCGGCGACGGTCCGCGCGACGAGAGCTTCGAGTACCGACCCCATGTTGAGAAGACGACGCCGGAGGGCATAGTCGCCGACACCCGAGCGGCGGTCGAATTCGTACGCTCGGGCCAGATGGGCGACGTGCGCTCGGTGTTCACAGTAGGGTTCTGTTTCGGCGGCGCTCAGTCGTGGCGCCAGTCTGCTGCCGGCCACGGCCTGGCGGGGTGCATCGGCTTCTACGGTGTCCCCGCGCGCGTGCGAGACGTCATTCCCAGAATGGAGGCGCCACTTCTGCTGCTGGTGGCCGGAGCTGACTTCACTCCGCAGGAAGAGTTCCAGAAGTTCGACGGCGAGCTGAGCGAGGCAGGCGTGGCCCACCGGATGGTCGTATACCCTGGCGCACCACACTCCTTCTTCGACCGGACCTTCGACGAGCACAGGGACGCCTGCGATGACTCCTGGCGGCAGATCCTAAGCTTCGTCCAAGACCACACGGAAGCCGCCGTCAGCGCCTGATTTTCGACCGGGTGGCAAAAGCGCCCGGGTGCCCCGATATAGTGCAGTCATGGCGGACATGGCCACCAGGTCCAGTCTTGCTCTCCCCGCCTCGCTCATCGAGGAGATCGAGCGGCGGCGGCCCGGACTGGCGCGGCACATGACCCGGGCGGTTGTCACCCTGGTCCGCTGGGACGACTCCGCCGGTGCCGCGCCGCAGCGGGAAGCGATCGAGCGGGCCTGCCAGGCAGGGATCGATCTCTTCCTGGCCACTGCGAGGGAGGCGCGGCCGGCGACCCAGCGGGAGCTGCGGGAAGTCGCTCAGCTCGGCATCCTGCAGGCCCGGACCTCCCAGTCGGTGGAGCCGGTGCTGGCGGCCTACCGGATGGCGGCCCGGGTGGCCTGGGACGCGATCCTGCGGGCCTGGCGAGATCATCCGGACGCCAGCCCAGAGGCTCTGGTGGTGACCGCCAACTACGTCTTCACAGCGCTCGACCAGGTGGCGGCGCAGGTGACCCGCACCTACGTGCACGCACGCGAGCAGCACATGCTGCGCGGCACCCGTGCACGCACGCGACTGTTTCACTCGCTGATCAGCGACACGTTCGACAACGAGCTGGCGATCCAGAAGCAGGCGCTGGCGATCGGAGTCAAGCTGGCCCCTGGCTACCTGGCGCTGGTCGTCAAGACTGACGACGATCGCGCTCAGGACCTGCTTGCGGCATCCGAGCTGCCGGCGGGCTCGCTGGCCGACGTCACCGATCCACGCACGCTTGTGGTTCTCTGCCCCAGCCAGCGCTCGGACGTCGCAGACGACGTTCACTCCCTGCTCGCGGACCTCCGGCGCCGGACGAAGCCGCGATTCCGGGCCGGACTCGGCGGCGAGTACCCTGGCCTGCGGGGCATCTCGCGCTCGTATCTCGAGGCCCAGCAGGCGGTGGAGGTCGGCCGGAAGCTCCGTCCCGAGGCGGTTCTGCACCACCATGACGAGATGGCGCCGTACCTGGTGCTCGCCCAGAACCCGCTCGTCGCCGACCGCTACGTGAAGCATGTCCTGGGTGCGCTCCAGTCAGAGCGGCGGCGGCCGCTGCTGGAGACGCTGGAGATGGTGCTCGCATGCGCGACGGTGAAGGAGGCCGCGGCGGAGCTGGGACTGCACCGGCACACGGTGCTGTACCGGATAGAGAAGCTGCGGGAACTGCTGGGGGGTGACCTGGACGACCCGGCGCTGCGGCACCGGCCGCAGCTGGCGCTGGACCTGCGCAAGCTGCTGCTGTAAAAACGGCCGAGATGGGGCCGGACTGCACGCAGTCTGCCTCTGTGTCATGGTTGTGTAAGGCTCTGCAATGGGGTAGAGCGTTCAGTGCGTCCACGGGGGAGGTGCTGATCTATCGTGAAGGAGGCGATGGGACCGGCCGACATCGGAGCGCGGTCGCGTAGGCGAGGGTTGTGGAGTCCACATGAACTCGCTCAGCGCTGAGTCTCTCCCCCGCAAGGTCGGGGGAGTACCCGGCGCAGCCGGGGGAGGGGGGCCTCGTACAGCGGCGTCCGAGCCCAGCCCAGGGCAGGCGCAGGGGGGAGCACCTCTCGTAGGGCTGACTGGCGTCACCCGTCGTTATGGGCGCCTGGTCGCCCTAAGGGACGTCAGCCTTTCCATCGCCCCTGGTGAGTTCGTGTTCGTAACAGGGCCGAGTGAAGCCGGCAAGACGACGCTCCTCAAGCTCATTCACGGCGACCTAAGGCCCAGCAAGGGCACCATCAGGGTTGACGGGTTCCGGCTCGAGCGCCGATGGCGCCGGTTTCTGCCGCGCCTTCGGCGCCGTGTCGCCGCGGTCTTTCAGGATCACCGGCTTCTCCACGACATGAGCGCGCGCGCCAACGTGGCGTTTGCGCTGCAGGTCTCAGACCTCTGGCTTCCCAGACGGGAGGTCCGTGCCCGTGCCCAGCTTCGGCTCGACCAGGTCGGTCTCGGAAAACGGCCAGGGGCCTACCCACACCAGCTCTCGGGTGGGCAGCAGCGCCGTCTCGCCATCGCCAGGGCGCTGGTGCCAGGGCCCGTGCTCCTGCTCGCCGACGAACCGACCGCTAGCCTCGACCGCCGCAACGCGGACCGCGTCATCGAGCTGCTGGAGCGCTGCTGCCAGGCCGGTACCACGGTCGTGGTGGCAACCCACGACGTGGGGTTCGTTGAGAGCCGTGGACGCCGCGTGATCGAGCTGCGCGAGGGGCAGGTCGTGGCCGATCACCCGGCCACGGCGCCGATCAGCTCGACCGAAGCTGCCGCCCGCCTCATGGTGGAGCAGCGCAAGCGGAGCGCCGGCCTACGCGCGCGTATCGGCAAGGTGGCCCAGTTTGCGCTGGGCTACACCCCTCCACCCCCGCGTGCGCCAAAACCGGAGCGGACGCGGCTCGGTCTCAAGGCGGGCGTTGCTCGGATCGCGCAGGTGGCCCTCGGCTACCAGCCGCGGCCGGCTGCCGCGCACCCCAACGGGGCCTGGAGGGCACCCAGGGCGATCGTGGAGAGTCTGGCTCCGAACGGGGGCGGCGGCGGCTCTTCGAGCTTGCCGCCGGCACCGCCTGTGCCACCACGGCCGGTGGCTGACGGGGGTGGGTGGCGGGCGCCGCAGTCGGTGGCAGCGCTGGCCGCGGTCAAACCGAACTTGACGAATGGCAAGGCAGATGGCGCTGCATCACGTAACGGCTGGGCGCTGCACCTGCAGGTGCGGGCTCGGGTGGCCAGGCTCACGCAAGCAGCACTGGGCTATCGGCCCCCGTCGGCAGCGGTGGACGGTGAGTCGCGGCCGCGTGTAACGCTCCGCGGCCGCGCAGCCCGGATGGCCCAGTTCGTGCTTGGCTATACGCCGCCACCATCGAGGCCGAGGCAGGAGCGCCGCGCGGACGCCGCCCCACGGACAAGCAGGCGCCGCCCGTGGGTCCCCCTGCTCAACCTGGGCCGGCTCTGCGTCGGCGGAGCCGTGGCGAGCTGGACGCGGAACCTTCGCACGGTCGCTCCGGCGCTGGGCTCGATCGCGATGTTGCTGGGGGTGGCTGGCGGCCTCGCGGTCGGGGGGTTCGCCCTGCGCACGCTGCTGGTGACGCAGTCGCAGGAGGCGGCCGTTCTGCACGTGTACCTGAGCGACGACGCCGCTGGCGACCAGGTCGACCAGGCCCACCGGGAGCTGGCAGCACTGCCCCACGTCCGGTCGGTGCACTACATCGACAAGGACCAGGCGCTTCAGCTGGCACGCAAGCGGCCAGGACTGGGCGATCTCGCGTCCGCGTCCGACTCGAATCCGTTTCCGGCCAGCCTCGAAGTCCAGGTGGAGCAACCCTCAAACGTGGCTGCGGTTGCCGCCGTCGCCGCCAAAGAGCCGGGCGTCGACTCTCGGAGGCCCACGTCTTACGACGCCGGCACGTACGACCGGCTCCGCCAGTTCACCGTGGTGGCCGTCGCGATCGCCGGCGGATTCGGTCTGCTGATGCTGGTGATCACGTACGCGATCAGCTCCAACTCGATTCGCACAGCGGTCCTGGCCAGACGAGACGAGCTGCTGACGATGCAGCTCGTCGGCGCCTCGCGCTGGCTGATCAGGACACGGCTGGGAGTCGAGGGCGCGCTCACCGGAGGCGTCGCCGGGCTGATCGCGGCCGGCTCGGTCGTGGGCGCCAGTGCCGCCAGCTACTATGCCGCCCATCACGTGTTCGTCCAGCTGCTGCCCGGCGTCACATCTTTCACCGTGGCTGGAGTTGTTGCCGCGGTCACCGCGGCGGGGATCGCGCTTGGCTCGGTGTCGGCGCTGTTCGCGTTCAGACGGCTGCGGACGTGAGGAGGGCGCTGATAGCGTCGGTCGCCGGGGCGTTTCTGGTGGCCGCAGTCCAATCGACGACCGTGGCAACAAACTCCACGTCGCCCAGCGCACCGACAGCGGTGACCGCCACAGCAGGCAATGCGCAGGCGACTGTGAGCTGGACGCCGCCGGCCTTTGACGGAGGCAGCCCCATCACGACTTATACCGTGACGGCCTCGCCGGGTGGCCAGACGGCCACCGCCGACGGAAGCCTGACGAAGGCAACAATCGTCGGTCTCACCAACGGGACTTCCTACACATTCACCGTCACCGCTACCAACGCTGCTGGCGCCAAGGGTCCGCCGTCAGGTCCGTCCAACCCTGTGACCCCTGGAACGCCGTTAGCGCCAACCGGGGTCAGGGCGACCGCCGGGGATGCGCAGGCGACGGTGACCTGGACGACGCCTTCGCCCAACGGCGTCAGCCCGATCACGAGCTACACGGTGACCTCGTCGCCCGGGGGCCGGACGGTCGGTGTCGACGGCGGGACGACCACCGCCACCGTGACGGGACTGACCAACGGGACAAGCTACACGTTTACGGTGACCGCCACCAACACCGTAGGCGCTGGTCCGGCGTCGCTGCCGTCCAACGCGGTCGTCCCCACGGCATCTCCCACGCCGACCCCTACGCTGAGCCCAACTCCAGACCCAGCGGCGCAGAGGCTGATCGATCAGGCCCGGCAGCAGATCGGCAGCGGTGTAGCCGACACTCTCGCCGCCGCGCAGCATCTGGCGGATGCGCTGACGGTGAACGCCTCCGAGCAAACCCAGGTCCAGCAGCAGGTCGACGCCGCCCAGGCGCGCATCGACGCGCTGACCGAGGAGATCCAGCGTCTCGATGACGACATCGCAGTCACGCAGCGGCGTATCGACGACGAGAGAGCGCAGATCGCGGCGATGGCCCGCGAGCTCTACCAGGCGCCGGACTCGCTCCTCATACGGCTGGTACAGGCCGGGAGCATCCGCGACATGGTGACGCAGACGAGCGACCTGACCGCGGCTGCGCTGCGCGCGGACTTCCTCAGGCGGAAGCTGTCAGACGACCTGGCCAGGCTCAAGCAGGACGAGGCCCAGCGCACGAAGGATCGCGACGAGGTGCAGCAGTTGTCGGTACAGCTCTCTGACGCTCTGTTTCAGTTCTCGGACATCGCCGGCGAGATGCAGCGGACCGCCGCAGACCTCCAGACGGCGATCCAGGACGGCCAGGACGCGCTGACCCGGGTCGGGCAGCAATCTGCAGACCTCGCCCAGCGGCTGGCCTCCATGCTGCAGCAGCGCCAGCAGGAGCTGATCGCCACCGTCGAGCAGCAGGTCTGGAAGCAGGCGCAGCTCTGGGCGACCGTGAACCAGTCATTGATCCCGGCGCCGACCGTCACGACGGTACTCGGCCCGGCGAGCGGCCGCGCACGCTTCGGGTGGCCGATCCAGGGAGCAGTACTGACTCAGGCCTTCGGCCCCAGCGTGCTCTGGCTCGAGCCGGCAATGTTCGGCTATGCACACTTCCATACAGGCCTCGACCTGGCCTCCCCCAACACCATGGTCACCGCGGCTGCCGATGGGGTGGTGGCCGTGGTCGGTTCGGGCACGACCGGCTACGGCAACTATGTGATCATCGTGCACAGCGACGGTTTTGTGACGCTCTACGGGCATCTGGCGGTCGCGATGGTCACCGTCGGCGAGAAGGTCACGCAGGGACAGCCGATCGGCGTCGAGGGCTCGACAGGCGCGTCGACCGGCACCCACCTGCACTTCGAGGTTCGGCTGCACGGCCAGCCGGTGGATCCGACGCCCTACCTGCCACGAGGTGCCGGCGCCTGAGGACCGCCGGCCGTTAAGCGTCCGGGTTCAGAGGCCTCCGCCTATGCGCAGCAGGTGGTCATGGGACCTGCTGTCAGCGATCTGTCGCAATCGCGAGGTTGGATGTCGGTATGTCCAATCGCACACCGGTCATCCTCGCGATCCCTTTCGTCCTGTTCGGAGTGCTGGGCGGCGCCTTCGCACTGTGGAAGCCGGGCATCATCCTCTCGACCCTCGGCAGCTACCAGGCACTGGCGATCAGCGCCGGAGCCTTCGTCCTCACGGTCGTTGTGGTGCTCGGCTCGTGGCGGCTCAGTGGGCACCCGTGGGCCGCTGCGGCGGCCGGCCTGTTGCCCGTCCTCGGCTTCCTGGCGGTGACCGCCGGCCCTGCGTTCAGGGAGACCCAGGTCGAGGAGCAGCCGCCCGCGGCTGCGACGACCTCATCGACCCCGCCGGCATCATCTGCGGCACCAGCTGCTGTCGCCGGGCCGACAGTGCTGCGGTCTGGGGCGCTGTCGGGCGTCGACCACAGGGCCTCCGGCAGAGCGCTCCTCGTCCGGCTGCCCGATGGTCAGCTCGTCGTTCGTCTCGAGGATCTCGACGTCGAGCCTGGCCCTGACTACCAGCTCCACCTGGTCCCAGGCAGGGGCACCACGCGGACGGACGGCGGGACGTGGCTGGGCGGGCTCAGGGCCAACAAGGGCGGCCAGAACTACTCCGTCCCGGCCGGCGCCGATGTCGACGGACCGCGCAGCGTGCTGGTCTGGTGCCGCGCCTTCGCGGTGCCGATCGCGGTCGCCCCTCTTGCCTGAACCCAGCGGAGCAGCCGGCGGGCGGCGGAGGCCATGCCGCGGCCAACGTGCGCATGGCGCCGCAGTCTGCGGGCTCCACTGCATGTAGCGGAGGCTGGCATCGGCAGTGGGCCAGATTGCCGGGCCTGGGCCTGCAGCGGACGATGGCGGCACGACGGCTCGCCGCTTGATGCAGCGCGAGCATCAACCCACCTGCCTGGCTCCTGTAGAGCCCTGGACCAAATGTCCAAAAACGGCCGCCCCGCTTACAACATCAGGGATAGGCGGGTTTGTACCTCCTGTCCGTACGCTTGAGCGCGATGACACGAGCCAACGGTTGCCGAGTGGCCATCACCGGACTTGGCTTCGTAACTCCGATTGGGAACGACCTCGAGACCGTCTGGTCCAGCCTCGTCGAAGGCCTATCCGGGGTTGGCCCAATCACCCACTTCGACACAAGTGACTACTCGACCAGGATCGCCGCCGAGGTCAAGGACTTCGAGCCTGAGCAGTACATGGATCGCAAGACCGCACGACACCTCGGCCGCTACTGTCAGTTCGCGCTGGCCGCCTCCAAGCAGGCGCTCGGGCACGCCGGGCTTGACCCAAAGGAGCTTCTTCCCGACGCGGTCGGCGTGATCGTCTCCTCAGGTGTTGGCGGCATGGAGGAGATCGAGCGCAGCCACACGCAGATGATGCAGCGCGGCATCCGCCGCATCTCGCCTTTCACCGTCCCGATGATGATCGCCGACATGGGCGCAGGCGTCGTGGCCATGCACTGCGGCGCAGGTGGCCCCAACTACGCGATCGTCAGCGCCTGCGCCTCTTCGGGCCACGGCATCGGCGAGGCATACGAGATCATCAAGCGCGGCGACGCCCAGGCCATGCTGGCCGGTGGCGCGGAGGCCACCATCACCCCTCTGACAATGGGGGCCTTCTGCCAGATCAAGGCCGTCAGCGAGCGCAACGACGAGCCGGAGAAGGCCTGCCGCCCATTCGATATCGACCGAGACGGCTTCGTGATGGGCGAAGGCGGCGTCATGTTCGTGCTGGAGGAGCTGGAGTTCGCCCGAGGGCGCGGCGCTCGCGTCCTGGCGGAGGTCACCGGCTACGGCGCCAGCGCCGACATGCACCACTTCACGGCACCTCACCCTGAGGGCGCGGGCGCCATCAGGGCGATGCGTCGTGCCCTGGACAAGGCAGGCGTCAAGCCCGACGAGGTCGACTACGTCAACGCGCACGGCACGTCGACCAAGCTGGGCGACATCGCGGAGACCAGGGCCATCCACGAGGTGTTTGGGGATCACGCCGCCAGGCTCGCGGTCAGCTCCACCAAGTCGGTGCACGCCCACCTGCTGGGTGCGGCCGGCGCGATGGAGGCCGCGGCCTGCGTCCTGGCCATAGACCGGGGCCTGATCCCACCAACGATCAACCTCGACAACCAGGACCCTGACTGCGACCTCGACTACGTCCCCAACCGTGCCCGCGCGGCCAGGGTCGACGTAGCGATATCGAACTCCTTCGGGTTTGGTGGCCACAACGCCACCCTCGTCATAGGGAGAACGAAAGATGAGTGAACTGGACTTCCGAGAGCTGCAGGAGCTGGCTGCCGAGATCCTCGGCGTGGAGCCGGAGCAGGTGCAGCTGAACGTCAGCTTCGCCCGCGACCTGGCCGCCGACTCGCTCGACCTGGTCGAGCTGATCGCCGCCGTCGAGGACAAGTACGACGTCGAGCTGCCCGAAGAGGAGCTGGAGCAGATGAAGAACGTCGGCGACCTCTGGAAGTTCCTCGAAGAGAGGACCGCCGAGCGGGCAGGAGCGTAGCCACATGGCCATCACCCAAGCCCCCCGCGTTCGCTCCGGGGCCCTTCCCCTGCGGACCTACCGCTCGACCGGCCGCGCGGCGGCGATCGCCGGGCTCGGCGTCTACGCGCCGGAGAAGGTACTGACCAACCGCGAGCTCGAGCGGATGGTCGACACCTCCGACCAGTGGATCAGCGAGCGGACTGGCATCAAGGAGCGGCGCATTGCCGAGCCCGGCACAACGACGTTCGAGCTGGCCACGAACGCCGCCCGAGCCGCACTCGACGATGCGGGCATCACCGCCCGGGATCTCGACATGATCCTGGTTGCCACCTCCTCACCTGACGGACCGTTCCCCAGCGTGGCCTGCCGGGTGCAGGACGAGCTCGGGGTACCAGGCTGCTGCGCCATGGACATCCTTGCCGCATGCAGCGGTTTCGCCTACGGCCTCTCGCTCGCGGACGCCTACATCGCGAGCAGCCGGGTAGACACGATCCTGGTGGTCGGAGCCGAGGTGCTCTCGCGGCTTGTCGATTGGCGGGACCGCGGTACGTGCGTGTTGTTCGCGGACGGTGCCGGCGCGGCAGTCGTGCGACCGGCGCAGAGCGGCGCCGGCTTTCTGAGCTGGTGCCTGGGTGCCGATGGACGCGGCTACGACAAGATCACCTGTGGCGACGTTCCGCGTGGCGCATACGTCGCTGGCGACCCAAGGCCATTCATCGGCATGAAGGGCCCCGACGTCTTCAAGTTCGCAACAGACATCTTCATCCGGCAGGCGTTTGCGGTGGCCGACGCTGCCGGCCTGACCATGGATGACATCGACCTCTGGGTGCCGCATCAGGCAAACCGCCGCATAATCGAGGCGGCGGCGCAGCGTGTCGGACTGCCGAAGGAGCGGGTCATGATCAACATCGATCGCTTCGGCAACACGTCGACCGCGACCATCCCGCTGGCGCTGCGTGACGCGCTGGACCAGGATCGGCTGCACGCGGGAGACAAGGTGCTGATCGCTGGATTCGGCTCGGGGTTGACCTGGGCCGCCTGCCTGCTCGAATGGGAGTGACGCTCAGCGGCCCGATCGCGCTGCTCTTCCCCGGCCAGGGGGTGCAGCGGCCGGGCATGGGCCGGGGGCTCTATGACCGCTATCCGGCCGCGCGCCGTGTCTTCCGGCGCGCCGAGAAGGTTCTACAGATGCCGGTGCGCCGGCTCTGCTTCGACGGGCCGGCCGACGACCTGAACCGCACTGAGAACATCCAGCCCTGTTTGATGACCGTGTGCTGGGCGGCCTACGAGATCTGGCGCCAGCGCTACGGCATGGAGCAGGTTCGGGTCATGGCCGGACATTCACTGGGTGAGTTCACCGCTCTTGCGGCTGCGGACGCCGTCTCGTGGCAGACGGCTCTCGTACTTGTCAAGGAGCGTGGTCGGATCATGGGCGAGGCGTCGCGGACGCAGCCCGGCGTCATGCTGGCGATCGTGGGCCTGGACGAGCAGCGGGTGGAGGCCTTGCGGGCCATGGCGTCCGCGCACGGCCGGCTCTTCACGGCAGGCCGCAATTCTGCCGTGGAGATAGTGCTGTCCGGCGAAGTCCCCGCGGTCGAGGAAGCGCAGCGGCTGGCACTCGAGGCGGGTGCGCGGCGGGCTCTGATTCTGACCGTGCCGCTGCCGGCACACTCGCCGCTGATGGAGGCGGCCGGCAGCGCATTCCGGTCGGTGCTGGACCGGCTGCCGATCGAGATGCCGAAGTTCCCCATCCTCGCCAACGCGACCGGCCAGGCCGTGGCTTCGCTGAACGATCTGCGGCAGGAGCTGGCCAACCACCTCCTGCGCCCGGTGGACTGGGCCCGGACGATGGTCTCGCTGAAGGCGATGCAGGTCACGACCGTCGTCGAGCTGGGGCCGGGAAGGGTCCTGGCCAGCCTGGCCGCCAAGCACCTGCCCGGCGTCGACACCTGGAACGCTGAAGAGCTCTTTGTGGAGTTCGCGTGACCGGGGACCTGGATGGGCGCACCGCCCTCGTCACCGGTGGGGGCAAGGGGATCGGCCGGGCCGTCTCCAGGGCGTTGGCGTCGATGGGCGCTCGAGTGATCGTAAACTACCGCTCCGACACAGCCGCCGCTAAAGCAACTGCACGCGAGGTCGGCGGCGTCGCGGTGCGCTGCGACGTCTGCGATGGAGCAGCGGTGCAGGCGATGGTCAAGGAGCTGGGCCCCTTCGACGTCCTTGTGAACAACGCCGGAGCCGTCCGCGACAACCTGCTGCTGCGGATGAAGCCTGAGGACTGGGACCTCATCATCGAGACCGACCTGACCTCGGCCTACCACACGACGCGGGCGGTCATGTCGGGGATGCTCCGGAAGCGGTGGGGCCGAATCGTGAACATGAGCTCCGTGGTCGGAATCACGGGCAACCCCGGCCAGGCCAACTACGCGGCTGCCAAAGCAGGTCTGATCGGCTTCACCAAGGCGATCGCGAAGGAGATCGGCTCGCGCAGCATCACCTGCAACGCCGTTGCTCCGGGCTACGTGCGAACCGAGCTGACCGAGGGCTCGATGACGGACGAGATCGTCGCCGAGCTGGTAAAACGGACGCCGTTGCAACGCGAGGGAACTCCGGAGGACGTGGCCGCCGCGGTGGCGTTTCTGTGCTCCGCCGGCGCCGGGTTCATCACCGGTCACGTGCTGGTGGTGGATGGAGGGCTGTCCGTCTGAGCATTGATACCGTCGCGATGTACGGCAGCAAGCTGCCGCCCATCGCCCTCACTACAAACTGCCCGAGCTGCGGCGTGGGACTGGTCCCCGAGGAGCTGCGGGAGCAGGTCTACGTCTGCTCTTGCGGCCATCACTTCCGGATGCACGCGGACGCCTGGATTGCGATGGTGGCCGACGCGGGCACCTGGGAAGAGCGGTGGGCCGACGTGCGGCCCCACGACCTCCTCGAGTGGAAGGTTCCCAAGCCGTACCAGGAGACGATCGAGCAGGCCCGAGAAGAAGGCCTGAACGAAGCGGTGCGCATTGGGACAGCCGAGTTGGCGGGACGATCGATCTGGCTCGCGGTCTTCGACTTCCGCTTTGTGGGCGGTACGCTGTCGATCGTGGCCGGAGAACGGCTGGCTCGTGGCTTCGAGCAGGCGACCGCCTCCCGCACGCCCTATGTGCTGATCGCTGCGACGGGTGGCGCGCGGATGCAGGAGGGTGTGCTGGCGCTGATGCAGATGGCCAAGGTCAACGGCGCCCTGAGCCGGCTGCATCGGTCAGGAGTCCCCTACCTATCGGTACTCACGGACCCGACGTACGGCGGCACGCCGGCGTCGCTTGCGCTGCAGGGGGACGTCAACATCGCAGAGCCGGGGGCCTCGATAGGCTTCACCGGGCCCCGCATCATCAAGCAGGCGACTTACGCCGATCTGCCGCCCGGGTTTCAGAGCGCCGACTTTCAGCTTCGCTGCGGCCAGGTCGACATGGTGGTGCCGCGGACCGAGCTGCGTGAGCGGCTGGCTCACCTCCTGTGGCTGTACAGCAGAGGGCTCTGATGGTGGCGCAGCGCGACACGCTCAGCATCTGGCAGGTGGTCGAGCTCGCACGGCATCGGGACCGGCCCTACTCGCTCGACTACATCAAGCGGCTGGCTCCCGACTTCGTCGAGCTGCACGGTGACCGCATCTCGCACGACGACCCTGCAGTGGTTGCGGGGATCGGCACGTGGCACGATCACACGACAGTCTTCATCGGCCAGCAGAAGGGGCGCAACCTGGCCGACCGTGTGGCTCGGAACTGGGGGATGATGCACCCCGAGGGCTTTCGCAAGGCCCTCCGAATGGCCAGGCAAGCTGTCAAGTTCGGTTTCCCGATCATCTCGCTGGTGGACACGCCGGGCGCCTTTCCCGGCGAGTCGGCCGAAGAGCGAGGCATCTCTTCGGCGATCGGCGCAGCCATCATGGAGTGGTTCGAGATCGGGGTCCCCGTGATCGCGGTCGTGATCGGCGAGGGCAGCTCAGGCGGTGCGCTGGGCGTAGCGGTGGCCGACCGGGTGCTCATGCTAGAGAACTCGCTCTACACAGTCGCGTCTCCCGAGGCGGCGGCGTCGATCGTGTGGCGCGACAATGCGCGCAAAGTGGAGGCAGCCGCCCAGCTGCAGATCACCTCGCGAGATCTGCTCGCGATGGGGGTGGTCGAGGAGGTCATCCCTGAGCCGGAGGGGGGTGCGCACTCCGACTACGACGATGCGGCGCGGGAGCTGGACGCCGCGCTCTGGCGGCAAATGGAGCCGCTGCTGAGCATGGAGCCGGATGAGCTGCTCCAGCACCGTTATGAGCGGTTTCGCTACGTGGATTCTCTGGTCGCGGCCGACCCGCGCTTCGGGCCGAAGGTGGAGCCCAAGGTGCAGGTGCCGGCCGAATCGGTGGACGCGGC
>Ga0126378_10001491_pt1 | contig 17369 bp, 16 predicted proteins | sample PanSoiMetPlot_23_FD_92587 | JGI IMG/M metagenome (GOLD analysis project Ga0126378, IMG submission 92587) | Tropical forest soil microbial communities from Panama - MetaG Plot_23 | ecosystem: Environmental > Terrestrial > Soil > Tropical forest > Bulk soil | place: Panama | collected 2016-02-17
CACGCCATACGGCGACCCGAATGTCGCCGCTATGATCCCGGGCCACGGGTCTGACGTCACGCGGTCCTTCGATCTAGGCCGCCAGCTCGCCGGCCGCATCCTGGGTCGAAACCTGACGCCCGCCACCACGACCGGTCCGACGAGTACCACAGCCGCATCGCTCACGCAGGCCGCGGGAATCGCCTGGTCCGCTGTCGGCGTACCTGGCTACGGAACGCTGGAGAACCTCGTCAACGTCGACGGCGTCCGCACGCTGGTGCTCAGCACCGCGGCCTTCCCAGACGGGCTCTATTCGGTGCTGAAGACGCTCGACGGCGGCGGCAGCTACGTCACCGCGCTGCTCGCCAGCCAGTCCCTGACTCAACTGCTCGGGTCGCGCGGTAGCGCGCCTGGGTCGGCAATTACCACCGGCCAGGAGTTCCTCGCCGAGACCGCCTTGCTGGCGCAGGAAGCCCCGGCGCAGCAAGTCCCAGCGCAGCCGATCGTGGTGGCACCACCACCGCGCTGGGCACCGACTTCCACCCTCGCGGCTGACTTGCTCGCAGAGACAAGCAGGGCACCGTGGCTCAGCCAGGTAAGCCTCACCTCGCTCGCCAGCGCGCGGCATATCCCGGTCGTACCGACTCAGAACTGGCCTGCTGGCAGTGCTGGGCCGACCCACCTCACCCGGCCTGACCTTCGCAAGCTCAGGCTGCTCGACCGCGAAATCGCGCAACTCGAAGGCATCAGGGCGCACGCCGACCCGGCGCTGTTCCTGGCCGTGTCGACGCTGGAGTCATCGGCGTTGCTGGGGACATCTCCGGGCACGACGGACGCGATGGTCGCGACAGTCGCCAGGCGCATCGATAGCGCGCAGCAGTCTGTGCGCATCATCGCGGAGAAGCGAATCACCCTGGGCGGTCTGAAGGGCAGCGTTCCTGTCTCAATCGACAACCGTCTCGGCTACGCAGTCAGGGTCCAGCTTCGGCTTCAGTACAACCAGGCAGACGGCGTCAGGATAGACGCGGATCCGCAAGGCTTGGTTACCGTCCCCGCGCACCAGACTCAGACGATCCGGCTGCGCGTGCAGGCGCAGGTCGTTGGCTCTACGACTGTCACCATGCTGCTGGCGAATCAGGGCGGCGACCCGCTATCGGTGCCATTGCGCATGACAATCCAGGCGACGCAGGTCGGTGTCCTCGGGATGATCATCTTCGCTGCCGCGCTTGGCATTTTCCTTATCGCGTCGGCTGCCCGCGCAGTCCGGCGCGGACGGCCGGGGACGGGCGCTGACGAGCCAGCCGGCGACGCCCCCACCACTGATCACGACGCTGCAGGGAGCGCCGATACCGCCAAAGCAGATACCGTCAATGCTGAACGCACTGAGCTAGGAGCGGTCGGGAAGCCCGGACCGTGATTGAGGAGATCGATGACACCCCCCGAGTCTGACCGCTACGCCGAGGGCGGCGGCTCAGACCGGGAGGTTCGGCCCGCAGTGCCCGGTTGGAGCGCGGGCCAGGATTTCTATACCGGCCCGTTGTTCGACGACACGGGGTGGCAGATCGATCTTTCCAACGTTGACTGGGCCGGGAGATCTCCGGACTACGAGCAGGCCGACCGCAACGACGACTACTACGACCGGCCGGCCCGTTCATGGCGGCAGCAGAGACGAGACCGTCAGGCTGGGAACGGGGTCGACTCCTACGCCGCCGACGGGCCTGACGTGGATTATGAACGTACCCACGACAGGATGCGGCGGCCGGACCGGCAAGAGCCGTTTGATCTGAAAGAGCAGCCGGATCAGCGAAGCCGTACATCTGGACGGCACGCCCGCCGCGTTCCGCCCGGTGGCGACGCATCAGGGCGTCCTGGCGCGCGTCCGGGTCCGCCAAGCCAGCAGCGGGCTGGCGAGCTACCACCGCGGACACGGCCGCCGCGCTCGGGCGACGGATGGCGCGACGAGCGGGACTATCAGCCGCGGGACTACGACTCGTCCGGCTATCAGCGGCCCGGCTACGACGCTCGGCCCTATGGTCGTCCGCCGTACGAACCACCAAGCGCCTACGAGCCACCGCGGGCGTATGAGTCACCGAAGGCCTACGAGCGACCCGCTTACGAGCCGCCCGGCTACCAGCCACCCACCTACGAGCCACCGCAGCAGCAGCGCCCAGTCCTGCCGCCAGACGGCCAGCGACCGCGCGGACCAGCGGGTGGATCCGGTGCTCAGCCGCCGGGCACCCGCGTAGCCGGACCCGGCTTTGACAGAACCGGCTTTGCCAGACCGGGTGCCGTGGGCGCACCAGCGGCGCCCGATAGCACCGGGTCGTTTTCAATCGCCAAGTCCAGCAGCGTCATGGCGATCGGCACGCTCGCTTCGCGGCTGACTGGGTTCCTGCGCCAGATTGTCCAGTCGTCAGCGCTGGGTGCGCTCGGCATCGCGGCGGCCTACAACCTGTCCAACACGCTGCCCAACGTGGTCTATAACCTGGCGCTCGGCGGCATCCTCACGAGCGTCATCGTGCCGCTGATCGTGAACGCGGCGAAGCGCGACTCGGGTCGCGGCGACGGTTACGACCAGCGGATGTTCACGCTAATCACGGCCGCGCTGGCGGCGGTAACCCTGCTAGCCACGCTAGCTGCTGTGCCGATCGTGCACCTTTACGCCGGCAGCAAGATCAGCCAGTCGCACGCAACGCTGCACCTAGCGATCATCTTCGCGCTGTTCTTCATCCCGCAGATCTTCTTCTACGGAGTCAGCTCTCTGATCGGCGCAATTCTGAACTCGCGCGGCAGCTTCGCGGCGCCGATGTGGACGCCGATCGTCAACAACGCTGTCGTCATAACCGTCCTTGGCCTCTACATCGCCAGCGCGGGCTTGCACAAGACTCCGGCGACGATCACCGGCAGCCAGGTCGAACTGCTCGGCCTGGGTACGACACTCGGCATCGTCGCGCAGACGATCGCGTTGCTGCCGGCTTTGCGTCGAGTGGGCTTCAACTGGCGGCCACGCCTCGATTTCCGTCGTGCTGAGGTCGCCGAGATCGGCCACATGGCGGGCTGGATGTTCAGCTACATCGCAGCGACCCAGGTCGCCTTCCTGGTCACGACCAAGGTGGCCGGCGACGCGAGTGTGGCCGGGATCACCCAGTACAACTACGCCTGGCTACTGTTCCAGCTGCCCTACGCGGTCGTCGGCATCTCGGTCATCACTGCTCTGCTCCCGCGGATGAGCGCGCACGCAGCCGAACGGCGGTACGGCCTGGTCCGCCAGGATTTCTCGTCAGGCACGCGGCTCGCGTCGGCCATCGTGGTGCCTTGCTCGCTGGTGCTGGCGGTGCTAGGTCCGCAGCTCGCCCAGGTATTCCTCGGGCACGGTGCGATGACGCATGCCGGCGCCCGCTACATCGGCGTGGTGTTCGCTGTGTTCTGCTTGGGCCTGCTGCCCTACACGATCTTCCAGCTTCAGCTGCGGGTCTTTTACTCGCTCCACGACAGTAAGACTCCAGCGGTGATCGGCTTCGTCACGATGATCGTGAACATCGTGGGAAACCTCGTCGCGCTGGCCGTGCTGCCGCGCAGCGAGGTTGTGGCCGGCCTCGGCGTTGGTTTCGGCCTGGCGAACTTCATTGGCGTGATCATCTCCTGGCAGATACTGAGGCGACGACTACGCGGACTCGACGGGTTCCGGATCGGCCGCTCCCTCGTCCGGATGCACGCAGCCGCACTACCCGCAGCGCTTATTGCCGTGCTGGTCGGCGTGATCACTAATGGCAACGCGTACGCAGATGTCATCCTCGGCGGGGGTCTAGCGCTCGCGATGTACCTGATCTTCGCCAAGGCACTGCGGATTGAGGAGCTAACCGGCCTGAGCCGGGCCTTTCTAGCCAGGCTCGGCCGGTGATAGGACTCGCGCCGGCGGCGGGCCGGGTGACCGGCCACCCGACGTCTCCACCCGGTAACGGTTTGCCGCCACGTCGGAACACTCCTGCCGGTAGCGAAGCCAGCGGCCTAGCATGGTGTGCAGCGTCGTCGTCAAACCTGAGACCGTTGATCACCTACGGCCGCGAGGGGAGGTTCGGGGGTCCGCGCGCCTTTGAACCGCGATCATGAGCACCTTTACGTCAGAGCCGGGCATAAGGCTCGGTGGCCGGTACCGCCTGGAGGACCGGCTCGCCGCGGCCAGTGGCTGGTCTGCCTGGAAGGCCATCGACGAAATCCTCGCCAGGCCGGTCAGCGTCATTACGTTCGCGGCTGGGTTTCCGCGCCTGGACCAGGTGGTCACTGCGGCCCGGGCGGCTAGCCGGCTTACTGACACCAGGCTGACGCAAGTGTTTGATGTCGAGGACAGCTGGGACCACGCCTACATCGTGCTCGAGTGGCCCATCGGTGACACCCTCGGCGACCTGCTGGCAGCCGACGCGCTCGAGCCCCTAGCCGCGGCGCGGATCGTGGCCGAGGTCGCCGGTGCACTCTCGGCTGCGCACGCCGCCGGGCTCGCGCACCTGTGCCTGCGCCCAGACGCGATCCGGTGGACGCCCGGCGGTGGCGTCAAGGTGACCGGGCTCGGTATCGACGCGGCCCTGACCGGCACCTCCGCTGACGATCCTGAGCTGTCTGATACTCGGGGCCTAGGTCAGCTGCTCTACGCCGCGCTCACTGGTCTGTGGCCCGGGCAAGACGATGCCGGCCTGCCGCCCGCACCTGAGTCTGACGGGTACGCGTGGCGGCCACGACAAGTCCGCGCCGGCATCCCCGGGGTTCTCGATGACGTGGCGGCCCGTGCACTCGCGCTGCCCAGCCAGGACGAGGAGACATACTTTGCGTCCCCGGCCCAGCTCGCTTCGGCTCTTACCAGAGCCATCCCGCCCAGCGTGCCGGTAGCCCTCAGCACCGTGCCCCCCCGTACCGTCGGTTACAGCGGCCGCCAGGAGCCCTGGCGCACGACTCGGCCGGGCGCGCGCGGCCTGCCGCACAACGACATGCCGATCAGGCGCCGCGGCGGCCGGGTGGCAATCGTCAGCTTGCTGGTCCTGGTCGCAATCGGCGGTGCTAGCGCCGCTGCCTTGCATCTGCTGCACAAATCGCCGTCTGCCGCCCCGCCAGCTCGGAACTCCACGAGTACCGGCGCGCATGCGTCGACCGGCACGACCGCCATCACTCCAGTCTCTGCGCACGGATTTGACGCGCTGAATCTGACCACCGACCCCGGTGACGAGAACACCGACATGGCGGCGAACGTGCTGACCGGGAATTCCCAGGGCTGGGCGACCCAGCAGTACTACCGGAGCCCGTTCTTCGGCAACCTCAAGGCTGGGACTGGCCTCATTCTCGACCTCGGCAAGCCAGTCTCGGTCAGTTCCATCACCGTGACCTTCGGCGCCGTCCAGGGCGCGAACGTGCAGATCAAGGTCGGTAACTCAGACGCTCGGAGCAGATCCAACCTGGCGTCCATGGCTACCGTCGCCAGCCAGACCGATGTGTACAACAGCGTCACGTTTACCGTGCAACATCCGGTCAAGGGCCAGTATCTGGTCATCTGGTTCACAAAGCTGCCGCCGATGGCTCAATCGGCCAATAAGTACATGGCGCAGATCTTCGGGGTCGCGATCCACGGCTCTGTCTGATCGTTCACTATCATCGGGTCCCAAAGGCCAGTCGAGGGGGCTTAAGCCCGTCCTGCGGCGTGACGATAACCACGGCGGGGGGAGGACGCGACGGAACCGCACGAGCAGTCGCCGGACCGCTACTCCCTGCCTGGGCCACGTCGGCCAGACGATAGGCGATTGTCGGACCGAGCCCAGGCCGACCAGGGCGGCCCGTCCGACGAGGACCTGCTGCGTCGCCATATTGACGGCGATCCGGACGCTTTCGGGGTGCTCTTCCAGCGGCACCGGGACCGGCTCTGGGCAGTCGCGATCCGCACGCTCGGTGATCCAGAGGAAGCGGCCGATGCACTCCAAGACGCGATGATCGCTGCGTTCCGGCGCGCCGCAAGCTTCCGCGGCGACTCTGCGGTCACGACGTGGCTTCACCGCGTCGTCGTCAACGCGGCGCTCGATCGCATGCGCCGGCGGGCATCGCGGCCGACAGCGGGCGGCCAGGATGACGATGCGCTCGACGCGCTCGCCACGAGCGGCCGACCGCTGTCCGATCCGTCGGGTGTCTCCGATACAGCCATGGATGTACGAGCTGCGCTGCGGCGACTAGTGCCCGAGCAGCAAGCTGCCCTGGTGCTGGTAGACATGCTGGGCTATTCCATCGCCGATGCTGCCGGCGTGCTTGGCGTCTCTGAGGGCACGGTCAAGAGCCGCGCAGCGCGAGGCAGAGCACGCCTAGCGCCCAGACTCGCCCATCTGCGTCCGCCCGGAGCATCAGAAGTTAATTCTGAGCAAGACCAGCGGAACCGATCGACGCACCAGCGCGTCCTACCTGGGCAAGAGGGGGGTGACGAGACGCGATGACCCGCCATCCGAGCGCCGAGGACCTTGCCAGCCTGGACCTTGATGCCCTGAAACCTCGTAAGGCCGCGAAAGTCCGGGCTCATGTCGCGAACTGTGTCGAGTGCACACAGTTCGCCAGTCGGGTCTCTGCTGTCCCGACAATCCTCGCAAGCGTGCCCTATCCGTCGATGCCGCCGAGCCTTGCCGCTCAGCTAGACGCCGCGCTGGCGCGCGAAGGTGTCCAGCGCCTCGCAACCGCTCCGGCCACGGAGGCTGGCCGTCGCGAACTCCCCGCACGCCATGCTCGCAAGGCTCGTGCTGGCTGGCGGCTGCCGGGTATGTCAGTCTTCGCCACCAGAATCGTGGCTGCGGCTGGTGCCCTGGTAATCGCTGGTGCCGGCGGTTATGAGATCGCCGCGTACATGAGCGGCAACGGCACCGGAACGGTCACGAGCAGCACAGGCTCAGCCGCGCTCCCAGGCGCCGATCATCTGGCCTTTGGACCCACGGTGCAGTACGGAGAGCGCTCGGCGGCCAAGGCGGTTCAGACCGTGCGCGCCGATACGAACTTCACCGGCAGTAATCTCGGCGCCCAGGCCCTGGATGCGGTGCGGGACGCCAAGGTTGCGGGCGTGACTGGCGCACGATCTGCCGGGGGGACTGCGCCCGCTCCTGCTGGGAGCTCCGCAAACAGCGCCAGCACGAATCACGCCGCCGCGGCCACCGGTCTCGCGAGCTGCCTCGATGCAGTAGTCGGTAGCCAGCCGGTGCAGCTTGTCGAGACGGCAAAGTTCGAGGGCAAGCCCGCCACGATCATCGTCACGGCGCCGACTGCCGGGCATTCAGCCGAGGTGTGGGCCGTAGCTCCGGATTGCTCGACCTCACATCCCGACGTGCTCGCGCATCAGACGTTGAGCCATACCTAAGCCTTTTCCTGCCGGGAATCTCTACGCCCGGCCGGTGGTTAATGCCGGTGCATCGAGAGGGGCAGGACAGCAGTGACCGACGTTCGGGACGTAATCATTATCGGATCCGGCCCAGCCGGTTACACCGCCGCGCTCTATGCGGCCCGGGCACGGCTGAGTCCGCTGGTGTTTGAGGGCTCGGTGACATCGGGCGGCGCCCTGATGAACACGACGGATGTAGAGAACTTTCCCGGGTTCCCCGACGGCATTCTCGGGCCGGATCTAATGGACCAGCTCCGTAAGCAGGCCGAGCGATTCGGCGCCGAGCTTGTTGCCGACGACGTCACCGAGGTCGATCTTCGGTCCGCTCCCAAGCAGGTGAAGGCAGGTAGCGACACCTACTACGCCAGGACCGTCATTATCGCGAGCGGGTCCAGCTACCGCGAGCTTGACGTGCCTGGCGAGAAGCGGCTGTCCGGTCACGGGGTTTCCTGGTGTGCCACATGCGACGGGTTCTTCTTCCGCGAGCAGGACATCGTCGTCGTCGGTGGTGGTGACTCGGCCATGGAGGAGGCGACGTTCCTGACCCGGTTTGCTCGTAGCGTGACGATCGTGCATCGCCGCGACACTCTCAGAGCGTCCAAGATCATGCAGGACCGAGCGATGAGCAATCCGAAGATCAAGTTCGTCTGGGACAGCGCCGTGGAGGAAGTGCTAGGCGATGATCGGGTCACTGGCCTTCGCCTGCGCAACCTGAAGACCGGTGCCGAGAGCACGCTCCCGGTGGCCGGGATGTTCGTGGCCATCGGTCATGATCCGCGTACCGAACTGGTCGCCGGCCAGCTAGCAACAGACGCCGAAGGGTACATCCTGGTGGACCATCCGACCACCCGTACATCGATCGATGGTGTATTCGCCGCTGGCGATGTCGTCGACCACATCTACCGGCAGGCTGTCACGGCCGCTGGAACGGGCTGCTCCGCTGCTCTGGACGCCGAGCGCTGGCTAGCTGATCACGACGATTAGCCATCTGGGCGCAGCCGTGGCCGACACGGCCTGGCTTTGATCAACTAAAGGAGGTCGGCCCAAAGAGCCGACCCGCTGCGATGAGAGGGAAGGAAGTCTCGCAAGTGGGCGCAACCAAGGCAGTAACCGACGCCACCTTCGAGGTCGAGGTGCTGAAGTCCGGCAAGCCGGTGATCGTTGATTACTGGGCCGAGTGGTGCGGGCCGTGCCGCCAGGTAGCCCCGGTTCTCGAGGAGATCGCTAACGAGTACAGCGAGAAGATCGACGTCGTCAAGCTCAATGTCGACGAGAACCCGCTCGTCACGCAGCGGTACGGGATCATGAACATCCCGACCATGAGCGTCTTCAAGGATGGGCAGGTCGTCAAGGAGATCGTCGGCGCGAAGCCGAAGTCTGCCCTCCTGCGCGACCTCGCTGACTTCATCTGACCAGCTTCGCAGGCCGATTAGGTTTCGCCGGTCCGCGCTGGGCGCGGGCCGACGGCTCAGGCCAGCCGGAGTGCTCGTTCTGGAGACATCGATCCGAGCAGCCGCTCCAGCGCGACTTCAACATCCTCACGCCAGGACAATGCAGTCTTGAGCTCGAGTCGCAAGCGCGGGTAGCGGGCGTGCGGGCGGACGGTCTTGAACCCGACCGATAGCAAGTAGTCCACCGGCACAACGCACGCCGGCTCGGTCCACTTCGTGTCGCCGAACGCCTCGATGGCCTTGATCCCGCGCCTAGTCAGGTCCTTGGCCAGACCCTGAACGAGCATCCGGCCCAAGCCGCCACCCGCGAACTCCGACATGACATGGGCCGTCATCATCAGAACCGCGTCCGCACTAACAGGGCTGGTGGGGAAGGCCACAGAACGCGGTGCGTAGTTCGGCGGAGCATAGGTCATATATCCTGCCGGAACACCGTCAACGTAGACGATCTTGCCGCAGCTACCCCATTCCAGGAGAACAGAGGAGATCCAGGCTTCCTTCTCCAAGGCCGGGTCACCGACCTCAAGCGTCCGTGCCTGGCTAACGGGATCCAATTCCCAGAACACGCATCGACGGCACCGCGGCGGCAAGTCATCGAGATTGTCGAGCGTGATGCTCGCAAGTCGCCGCGACACGTCGCACCCCTGCGGTTCTTGATCGCCAGCGGCACGCTGCCAATGGCGCAGTAACAGCCAAGGGTCCCGCCCGAGACCGAGCCGCGGTGATGGCCCGGATCCAATCACGGGGCTGACCCCTGCGACTGATGGTACCCATTGGCGAAGGGTTCAGACCTGGCCGATCAGGACGTTGTTCGCCTCAGTTTTTTTCCACAGGCTCGCCGGAAGAGCCGCTACCAAGAGGACCGGGCCGCTCGAGCCGCCGGGGTTTCACGTGAAACATCCGCCGTCAGCGAAGCCCCGATCTGATACCGGATAGGCCTACACCGCTACCCGAGGCGGCGCCAGTATCGCTGATCGACTTAGCGAGCGCGTCGATGTCTGCTTCGGACGTATCGAATGCCGTCATCCAGCGCACGACGCAGCGGTTACCTGCTGCCCCCGACCAGACATGGAACGCCCACTCTCGCCGCAAGCGAGCCGCATGCTCGCGATCAAGTTCGGCGAAGACTCCGTTCGACTGAACTGGCTGCGCCAGCCTGACGCCCGGCACGCCGTCGAGCGCATCCGCCAGGCGCCGCGCCATGGCATTAGCATGCCGCGCCGTCGCGAGCCACAGATCGCCACTCAGCAGCGCGTCGACTTGCGCGGCTAGGAACCTCATCTTGGACGCGAGCTGCATCAGCTGCTTGCGGTGATACTGCGCTCCTTGCCCGAGACCGCTGGACATCACGAGGACGGCTTCCACAGCAAGTGCGCCGTTCTTGGTTCCGCCGAAGCTCAGAACGTCGACGTTGGCCGCAATGTCAGCGAGCGAGCAGTCAAGGTAGGCGGCCGCGTTAGCGATCCGAGCACCGTCTAGGTAGATGAGCAGGTCATGCTGACGGCCGAATTCGCGCAGTGCGCGAAGCTCGGGCAGCGAGTAGCAGGTACCCAGCTCAGTCACCTGAGCTATCTGTATGACTCGAGGCTGGACGCGATGCTCATCCCCTATACCGGTCAGTCTGCTCGCAACCAGGTCGGGCGTCAGCTTCCCGTCCGGCGCAGCCACCGGCAACAGCTTGCAGCCCAGTATGCTCTCGGCCGCGCCGCACTCATCGACGTTGACGTGTGAGACCTCAGCGCATATCACGCCCTCGAACGGCCGGAGCATGAGGCTGAGGCCGAGTATGTTCGCCGCGGTGCCGTTGAACACGAGGTAGGCATGATTCGCACCGCTAGCTGCACACAGCTTCGCCTGTACTGCTTGACTCAACTCGTCGTCGCCGTAGGCCACCGCGTCGCCAGCGTTGGCGGCCGTGAGCGCGGCCAGAACGGCCGGATGCATTCCCGTGTGATTGTCGCTGCCAAAGCTCTTGCCGGTCATCGCTGCCACGGCATCGAAGCGTAGCGGGACAGCCGGAGCCACACCCTCGCGGGCCGAGGAACTCCGGGCCAGGCAGTCAGCCCCGGCGTGCCGGCGCGAGGGTCGGCGACATCGCCCGGACGATGCGCTCCAGGTCGTCGAGAGACGCGAACTCGACAACGATCTTGCCCTTACGCTGGCCAAGCTCGACTTTCACACGAGTCTCGAAGATGTCGGACAGGCGGTCGGCTAGATCCTTCAGCCCCGGCGCGACTGGGGCCTTTGCTCCCTGGGTGCGCGGGTTCTTCACAGGCTGCGCACCGAGGGCCACGATCTCCTCAACAGCTCGGACGGACAGCCCCTCCGCGACGATCCTGTACGCGAGCTGTTCCTGGGCTACCGGGTCCTCGACGCTCAGCAGGGCTCGCGCATGCCCGGCGCTGAGAATGCCCGCAGCGACCCGCTTCTGGACGCCTGGCGGCAAGTTCAACAGTCGAATGGTGTTCGAGATGTGGGGCCTCGAGCGCCCTATGCGCCGCGCTAGCTCCTCATGCGTAGCGTTGAAGTCATCCAGCAGCTGCTGATAAGCAGCTGCCTCCTCAAGCGGATTGAGCTGCTCCCTGTGCAAGTTCTCCATCAGCGCGTCACGGAGCAGATCATCATCGGAGGTGTGCCTGACGATGGCCGGGATGACGTCGATACCGGCCACCTGGCACGCGCGCCACCGGCGCTCGCCCATGATCAGCTCGTATCGGCCACCCTGGGTCTTGCGCACGACAACCGGCTGGAGCAAGCCGACGGCCTCGATCGAGGCTGCCAGTTCGGTGAGCGTGTCCTCATCGAACACCTGCCGCGGCTGGCGCGGGTTGGGCACGATCCACCCGACGGGCAGCTCTTCGAGATATGCACCCGCCAGGCTTTCGGTCAGGTCATCGTCGCCGTAGCCCGCAGCGGCCGGCGGCCCGTGCTGACCTGCCGAGGACACCGAAGGCGGCGGACCCGTTGGTATCAGGGCACCGAGCCCCTTCCCGAGTCCACGCTTTGGTTGCGGCATCCTGACTCTCCTCACCTTCCGGCCAGCGCAACCCACTCACCGGGGCTCCGCCCCGTGAACCCTGCGGAAGGATCCACGCGCTCGGTGCCCATGATGCCAGCAGTCGCGGGCCGAGCCGACCGGAACGCCGGCTGGACGGACCCCCACGGGGGGCTTTGCCCCATCCGAACAGAACCCGCCCGCGCCGCCCTCGCCACTGCAAGCCATAGCGCAAGCGCAACACACAACGTCCACTCCGCTGACGGGCCGCGCTCGAAGCCGGAGCCTACTTGAGGCCCAGCCACCCCGGCCGTCGGTCGGCGACAGCTCGAGCTAGCTAGCGGGCTGCTGCACGCTCCTGAGCGCTAGCTCGCGGGCGGCCTGGAGATAGGCAAGAGCGCCCGTGGATCCCGGGTCGTATGTCATAACCGACTGTCCATAGCTTGGCGCTTCGGAAACCCTGACGCTGCGCGGAATTACCGACTCAAGTACTACGTCGCCGAAATGCTCGCGGACCTCGTCAGCCACCTGGGACGCCAGTCGCGTCCGCCCGTCGTACATCGTGAGCAGGATGGACGTAACTGCCAAGCTTGGATTCAGGTGGCCACGAACTAGCTCGATCGTCCGCAGCAACTGCTCCAAACCTTCCAGCGCGTAATACTCGCACTGGATCGGTATCAGCACTTCGGGCGCTGCGACCAGCGCGTTGACCGTGAGCAGGCCGAGAGACGGCGGGCAGTCGATGAAGATGTAGTCCAGACTCGAGGCATCGTAGGCGCCCAGCGCGCGGGAGAGCCTGGACTCCCGGGCTACGTGCGGCACGAGTTCGATCTCCGCGCCCGCAAGATCGATTGTCGCCGGAACGCAGTAAAGGTGCGGGAAACCAGCCACCGGACGTATGACAGAGCTCATCGCTTCGCCGTCGACCAGGACGTTGTAAACCGAGTCGACTCCGGAGTGATGCTCGACGTCTAGGGCTGTCGACGCGTTCCCCTGCGGGTCTAGGTCCACCACCAGGACTCGGGCGCCGTGCATAGCGAGGCTCGCGGCTAGATTGACAGCGGTCGTGGTCTTGCCGACGCCGCCCTTCTGATTTGCGATCGTGATGATCCTGCACGATGGTGGCCGCGGCCACGATTCGCCGCCCGATCTAGCCACCACGGCCGCCCGGGCGGCACGCGCGATCGGCGTATCGGCGGACGCATCCGGAACAGCCGGGAAAGCCACCTGATCCTCACTCTCGACTTGCTGGCCGCTCTCTGTCAGCGAGCCATCGGATTCGGCACGCTCCGAGCTACGCCCACCCGCACCGCGGCCTACCTCCGCCTGTTCGCCGCGCTGCGCCGACGTTTCCGGAGTTGGTGACCGCAGCCGGTGGGTTTCACGTGAAACCGAAGCCAGTGCTCGCCGCACTCGATCCGGCACTGCCTCGACAGTGTCCGTCTCGGTAGCATGCGTCTCCGTAACATCCGTCCCGAGACCTGAGCCTAGGGCAACTTCGCTGTCAGGTCGCTGCTGTTGGATACCTTCACCCGGCAGGTCCTTCCCGGCTCCTCGAGGCCAGCCGAGACCGAGCCGACGCGCCCGGCGCGCGTACCGATCCGGAAGGGCGCCAACACGACCAACCAAGCCATAGTCACTTATTACGGCATCTTCCGCGTTTTCGGCGACCTCCGCCAGCCAGGCATCAGAATCGGCCGCAGTGGGCGTCCGGGCACCGGCTGAGTCCGCCGTCGGTACCGCGTCGTCAGGCCAGCCGAGGCCTTGTCCTGGCGTCGTCATCGCAGCATCTCCTCACCGAGCCACCGGCTGCCCGGCTTTAGCCACGACCTGACTCGCGGCTGAATCCAAGGATCGCGTCCGGCGAACCTTGCTACCCCCCACCGCGGCGGCTATTCGGCCGCGATTTGCGGCCGCTCCCGGTCCCGGCGGCCGCGCTGGACGGACGGCCCGCCAAGCGCGCGTCCGCCCGGCCCACCGACCGACCGGCCCTCTCGCCCGAGGCGCGATGATCGGGCACGGTGAACATCACCACTGTCGCAGCCGGGCCCTCTGCCGCGCCACCCACGTGGGAAATCCGGGCGTCGAGCACGCCCATGCGCGCGAGAACGGGCCGTGCCTTGGCCAACTCCGCCTCGGCCGACGCCCCTTTGATCGCTAGCACGCGGCCACCCGGGCGGGCGAGACCAGCGCTCAACCCGGCCAGCTTGTCCAGCGGTGCCACTGCGCGCGACGTCACGACATCGGCCATTAGTCGTCCGGCGTACTCCTCAGCCCGTCCGCGGACGACCTCAACGTTCGGAAGCCCGAGCACCGAAACGCATTCCTGAAGGAAATCCACTCTGCGCGCAAGGGATTCGAGCAACGTCATCCGGACGCTTGGCATCAAGATCGCCAGCACGATGCCTGGCAGACCAGCACCGGAACCCAAGTCGACCACGGCAGCTCGCGCAGGGATCAAGCGCGCGACCGCGCCACAATTCAGCAAGTGACGGTCCCAGATTCTGTCTGCCTCGGCCGGCCCGACGACGCCGCGTTCGACGCCTGGCCCCGTCAGCAGTGCAGCGTACTTTTCCGCGCGGGGCAGGACGTCACCGAACATCTGGACGGCCGCTGCAGCGTCCGACGACACCTCGTGCTCGCCGTCACTGGCCATAAGACACGCTCCGTTGCCGTGTCGGCCTGCTGGTCACGACCCAGCGCGACTAGCCGACGGGAAGCACGACGACCCGGCGCTCCGGCTCTTCGCCCTCGGACTCGCTTCGCAGGCCGGCGGCCGCCACGGCGTCGTGTACCACCTTGCGCTCGAACGGATTCATTGGCCACAGGCGCTTGGGCTGCCCAGTCCGGCGAACCTCCTCGGCGGCATTGTGGCCGGCCTCCGCCAACTCCGTCCGGCGCCGCTGCCGGTATCCGCCGACGTCGAGCATCATGCGCGTTCGATTGCCAGTTTGCTGGTGAACCGCGAGCCTGGTTAGTTCCTGGAGCGCTTCCAGCACTTCGCCGCGTCGCCCGACGAGCTCGTCCAGTGTCGCGCCCACCACGGAAACGACAGCGCGGTCCCCCTCCACATCCATGTCGATGTCGCCGTCGAGGTCCGCCACATCGAGCAGGCCCTCGATGTAGTCGGCAGCGATCTCGCCTTCCATCTCTAGGTCCGCAGCGGCTCCGCCTCTAGGACTACCGGCAGTTTCGTCGCCTTCGCCCGGCTCATCGGATTCGAGCACATCGAGAGTTTCGTCCGGAGCATTCCCTGCATCCGTAGCAGGGCCCACAGGCACGTACGAGCCGGTCCCGTCGTCGTGACCAGCATCCTGCGTCAGCATGTCGTCCTGCTGGCTCATTGCCAGGCTCCTCCTCGATCCCATCCTCGATGGAACCAACTGTGGCTGGTGGCGGCCGGCGCAGACTCGCCGCGCTAGCGCTTGCCAGACCGCTTGCTGCGAGACTGCCGCTGCGTCTGGTGCCTCACGAGCTTAACCTCCGGCATTTCATCCTCAGGCGCTGGCTCCGACCGGCCCCTGCCGAGGCGTTTCAGCACGCCGCCACCCGCAGAGCCAACACCGTTAGCGCTTGCGCCGTTCGCCGACGGCCGACCTGCCCTGGGGCCACTCTGCTGCGCCCGGGCATCTTGGTTTCCGCGCACGGGCGAGCCCTTGGCCGAACCACCTTTCGCCGCCCCGCTCTTTGCCGACCCGCTCGTCAGTGATCGGGCCGTAGCCGGAGTGGGCGCTGCGGTGCCGTCAGCGGCCGGTGGCGTGTACGGGTACCGACGCCCCAGGATCCACTGCTGACCAAGCGTCCACACGTTCGTCGTCACCCAGTACAGGACCAACCCGAACGGCCAGTACAAACCGGTCAGCGCGAAGAACGGCATGATGTACATCATGTATTTCTGCGACGCCGCCATCGGGTTGTCCGGCGTCGCGGCCGGCATCATGCCGCGCTTCATGCTCTGCCGGATCGTCAGGAACGTCGTCGCCATGCTGATCAGCACAAAGCCGAAGATGACCAGCTTCGAGTGCAGCGGCACGTTCATGCCGTGCGCGAAGAGCACCTTGTCTGCGATCGAGGCCCCGAGGATCTTGGCGTGCTGCCCGGCATGCACCATCGAGGCCGGCAGGCCGTATTTCGGAGTGCCGGCAGCGATTGCGCGTAGCACATTGAACAAGCCGAAGAACAGCGGCAGCTGAAGCGCGAATGGCAAGCAGCCCATCAGCGGGTTGACGCCCGCCTCCTGGTACAGCTTCATCGTCTCTTGATTGAGCGTCTGCTTGTCGTTCTTGTACTTCTTGCGCAGCGCAGCCATCTGCGGTTGCAGGGCCGACATGGCCCTGGTCGTGTGCATCTGCTTGATGAACAGCGGCACCATGACCAGCCGCATCAGAGCGACCAAGATCACGATCGAGAAGAACCAGGTCCATCCGCTGGTGGGGCCGAAGGCCGGCTTCAGCACGTCATAGATGCGCGTGAAGACCCAGCCGACCGCCTCATAGAGGTAATTCAGTGGATTCACCCTGCTCGCTCCCTTGTGCTCTGCTCATATAGTTCCGGGCTGACGCCGTCTGAGCTCACGGCGTCCCGTTCCGCCGCAGTGGCAGAACCATGGTCCAGTTCCGTGCCGGGCACTAGATCGATGCCCCCGGGATGGAACGGGTGGCAGCGGCTCAGCCTTCGAGCTGCCAGCCACGATCCCCGCAATGCGCCGTGGACTTGCACGGCCTCAAGCGCGTAAGCGCTGCACGACGGGTAGAACCTGCATCTCGGTCCGAGAATCGGACTGATGAACCGCCGGTAGACGGTCAGCAACCCCACGAGCAGCCAGCCAGCAGGCGACAGAGCGCGGACGTCGCGTCCAGATCTGCCGCTCACTGAGCCACCACCCCACCTTGCCGCCGAAGCAAAGCTCCGATTACCAGGTCGAGGTCGGCGGCGAGATCCGCCTGGCAGGCCGTAGCCGCGCCCGGCGCGGCGCGGACTACAAGCAGGCTACCTCCCGGCAGCAACCGCAGGTACCGGCGCGCGAGGTGCCGCAGCCGCCGCCGGACCGTATTCCTGACCACCGCTGACCCCACTGTTTTGCTCACGATGAACCCGACGCGCGCGGGCTCTGAGCGGTCCGGCTGAATAAGCAGGTGGCCTGACACCAGTGGCCGTCCAGCCCTGCTGCCGCTGCGGGCCACAAGCCCGAACTCACTGCTGCGCCGCATCCTTGCAGCCGCCGGAAGCATTGCGATCACCCGGCGACTTCAGACGCCGAGGCGCGCGCGCCCCTTCCGGCGCCTAGCCGCCAGGATCGCGCGGCCGGCCCGGGTGCGCATGCGCAGCCTGAAACCGTGAGTCTTCGCCCGACGGCGGTTGTTTGGCTGAAAAGTACGCTTACTCACTGGAACTCCAGGTGCGGCAGGTCTGTCATTGGCTAGTCATGCGGATCAGCGAAGGGCACAGGCGGCAGCTCCGAGCCCCGCTGACTTCAACAACAGCCAGCCGCGAACTCATCCAGGAAACCGGCCCTACCTGCGTCAGGCCGTGCGAAAGCTGCACCGGAGTAATCCGG
>Ga0126378_10001492_pt1 | contig 17369 bp, 7 predicted proteins | sample PanSoiMetPlot_23_FD_92587 | JGI IMG/M metagenome (GOLD analysis project Ga0126378, IMG submission 92587) | Tropical forest soil microbial communities from Panama - MetaG Plot_23 | ecosystem: Environmental > Terrestrial > Soil > Tropical forest > Bulk soil | place: Panama | collected 2016-02-17
AATCAGACGTGGCAGATGAGTGCTACCGGCACGTACAACGACGGTTCGCAGAAAGCTCTCAGTTCAGGAGTGACATGGTCTTCGAGTGATTCCACTGCAGTTTCCGTCGGACAAACGTCCGGTATCGTTACGGGAGTGCAAGTCGGCCAAGCCACGATTACAGCTGCCGCTGGTAGCTGCTCCGCATGCTCAGGATCGACCACCGTAACGGTCGTTCTGACCGGCGTGACGTCAATCGTAGTAACCCCAAGCAACCAAAGTGTCACCAATGGAAGCACGGCATATTTCTTTGCCAAGGCCAATGGCACGACGGATGTGACAGAATCAGCGACGTGGACGGTGGTGGACTCTACCGGTACCGACCAAACGGCGAATTTCAGTCCGAGCTTTGTCTCAGCAAGTCTGGGAGAGGCAATCACGCCGAACTCGGGCAGCGTCACGACCGGTACCTACACGGTGGAAGCCACTTATAACGGGATCGTTGGTAAGGCGACCCTGAACGTGAACTAGGCCGTTGCCCTCGAAAACCTTCTGCTCTGCCAGCGCTTCGCTTGCAGAAGAAGCCCCGCACCAGTGGTTGCAACCTGTACCCGCGCGGGCTGCGCGGAACCTACCAGCGAATACCGAAAGTTACCGGCACGAATTCGAGATCCGCACCGTGGGTGGTGAACATGCGCGAATAGCGCGCTTCGCCAAAGGCCTTGACCCGACTCTGTCCTAAAGGGGCTTCGAGTCCTGCTCCGACGTCTACTCCCATCTTGTAGGTGGTGGCTGTAGCTACCTCTTGATTCACGCCAAATGTTGCGAGGTAACAGAATCCGAAAAATGGATCGCAGAAAATGGTGTGGATCAGTGACGGCTGGGTCAGGGTAAGGTTTCGGTAATATGCGCCAGGGCCCGCCATCGCATAAGGCGTGACACGCCAATGAGGCGACCCGTACAACGTTGGCAGGAAACTGAATGACCAGATGGTGGTGTATCCGTTAGGTTCGCCGTAACGGGCAAGCGCCGCGTTGTTCAGGTTCCAGCGGTTGTAATTGAAGTCGAGATCAAGACCGAGGTGCGGACTAGGTTTGTATCCGCCACGGAAATCGAGATTCCATCCGGTATTGACGTCGTTCCCTGCTCGCCCTGCCGGTTCACTAAACCCGCCGCCTGCGCTGACGTCGACGCGGGACCATTGTGCGTGCGCTGACCCGGCGGTGCAAAGCACCGTGCAACATAGCGCCAGACACATCCTTTCCACTTGCATGGCACAACTCCGCAGCTATGGATGCGGGGCCACCAGCACGGGTTTTTCGGCATATTGCGCGCGGAAACGAGGTTCACGCATAGAGCCATCTGCCGCATGCATTTGTTATGTGATTTCAATCACTTCTCGACCAGTGTTTTCGGGGGACCATCGGCCGCAATACTCGAGCAATAATTCCGGACTGCTGAGGTCTCAGATGGGTGAATCAGCGTGACGAACAGGAACTGCTCGGAGCGCGCTTCGCGATGGGCGATTCTTGATTGCGGATTGAAATCCCTGCGGCTCCGAAGCGGTTAATCAACCATCATCATTCCGCAATCAGCAATGTTCTTCCCTACTCCTTCATCATCGCGTCGATCGTCGAATAAAGCTGGCTGTTGTCCTTGACCTCGATGTACGGGCGGTTGGGATTACGGCTGCTTACGATGTAGACCGTCGGTGTGTGGTCCAGCTTGATCGCTTTGCCTAAGTCGCGATCCGCGTTCACCTCGGCCGCGAGCTTGCCATTCGGATCGATGATGAAGGGCAAATCCACTTTGTGTGCGGTGGCGAATTTTTCGGCGTACGAACGCAGATTCTGCACGTTGATTTCGAGTTGGTTTTCGAAAACATAGTCGCGGAATTGATTGCCCAGGTCCTTCGAGTGCGTATCAAAGTAGCGCGCGAATACCGCTGCCTGATACGACCACGGATGCATGGGGAGGGGGAAGTCATGGCGCACGACGGGGATCTTGTAGGTTTTGGAGGCTTCTTTTACCAGCGGCGCCGTGCGGCGGCACATCGGGCACTCGAGGTCCTCGAACACAACGATCGCTACCTGCGATCCCTTGGGCGGACGCAACACCGAGTCAACGGTGTCCTGGGCGGAGCACACGCCCGCGGCCGCAACCAAAACTGTGGCAATCGATAAAGTGGCAAGATGATTCCAGATCCTAATTCTCATAATCAAGTTCTCTCAGCAGTTCAGTACTCGAGCAACCCCACTCTTAAGTAGTTAGACGCACGCAGCCGTGATAGAGCATCTGTTGGCCCAATCCGGCCGGCAAGAAGGCTGACTCTATGGTAACCGAGGGGCCGACCGTATGTCTTGCGTTCGGATCGTCCAACTGGTGCACAACCCGTAAACCTTCGTGCCGCGAAACCAAGCCATTCTCCGCGCTATAGTGAGAGAAGAATCCTTGAAACGTGAGACGTTTATCTAGATTTCGTGCCTCATGGATGGCTGTCCTCGTGGCCGCCACACTGTCGGTCATGGCCTGCGGGCGCCGTCACCGAGTGCAGGAGGTTGCCTATGTCTCGGCGCCGCAAGCGACTCTACGCGATCAGGTTGCCGCGATCTATAACCGTGTGGGGACCGTCAAGAACGGAGAGCGGGTCGAAATCGTCGACCGCGAAAAACGCTTTGCCCGGGTGCGCACCGCTAGCGGGATCGAAGGCTGGGTGGAGCAGCGATACCTCGTCGACCAGAAAACCTATGATGGCCTCCAGAAGTTGACCCAGGACAACTTGCATGATCCGGTGCAAGCGCCCGGAATTCTTCGAAATGAAACCAATCTCCACATCACGCCGGGGCGCGAGAGTGAGCACTTGTATCAACTGGCTGCCGGCTCGAAAGTGGCCATCCTGAAGCGCGATACTGCCGAAAAGCAGATGGCGAATGCTCCGGCGGTGGTGGCCAAGCCCGGCGCAAAGGCGCCGCCGGGGCCAGTTCTTGAAGACTGGTGGCTGGTACGCGATGAGCAGAATCGTGTCGGATGGGTGCTCGCCCGAATGGTGGACGTGGACGCGCCCCTGGAAATCGCGCAGTATGCCGAGGGCCAAAGGCTGGTGGCTTTCTTTAAGCTGAACGAAGTGCCGGACGGCGACAAGAAAGTGCCCCAGTACCTTTGCCTGCTCACCGAACCGCACGACGGATCGCCTTACGACTTTGATCAACTCCGGGTTTTTACCTGGAACGCACGCAAGCACCGCTACGAAACCGCCTATCGCGAGCGCGGCCTCGACGGCGTCCTGCCGGTGACGGTGACCGAAGAGAACTTCGACAAAGAGGGAACTCTGCCCGTTTTTATCCTGCGCGTCAAAGACGACGCGGGCAACCTGGCGGAGCGGAAATACAAGCTCAATACACCGATCGTAAGGCGAGTTCTGGCGCCCGGCGAGACCCCTTCCCAGTCGCCCCGAAAACATCGATAACAGATTGTTATTCCGGCATATTATAGAAATCCATATGGCCTGACTCAGGTTTCTACCGATTTTTGTATCCAAAACACTCGTAAATATCCTAAACAGTTGAAAATACAGTTACTTGTTATGCTCGGTGTTTTGGACGACCAGTTGCAAACCCTAGTGTTTCAACTGTACGTGTTGCTCGACAAGTACCTAGAGGAAATACCGGAAACGAGGAAGCCCACGAAGAGGGGCGAGGGGTCTTAAGGGGCACGGTTCTACCAGGGTCTCACGAACAATTGGACAATTTGCCCAGTGGTTTCAAAATCTCTCGGGTTGCGCAATGTATCCCAGGCTGGCTGTCAATGCGCATCGCCGATCTCGGAACGAGGAAAATTCTAAGGAGGAAGGAAATGCGATATAGCAGGTCCTTGAAACTTTTTGCGTTAATCGCAACGCTGATCGCGCTCGTCACGTCGGGCGTGGTCTTGTTTGCCCAGGAAACGACCGGCGGTCTGCAAGGCACCATCAAGGACGCCACGGGAGCGGTTGTGGCGGGCGCTCATGTGCAGGTTGTGGGTACCAATCTTGTCGGCACCAAGGCATTGGACACGGATGCGAGTGGGTATTATCACTTCGCGAATCTGCCGCCCGGTGCATACGCCGTGACTGTTACCTCCAAGAACTTCAAGACCGTGAAGCGCGAAGGTGTGGTCATTGAAGTTGGCCACTTGCCGACTCTGGATCTCACCCTCGAAGTTGGTACAACGTCCGAAGTCGTCGAAGTAAGCGGAGCGGCTCCGCTCATCGACACAACGACGGAAACCACACTGACGAATATCACGCAGGACGTTGTGCAAGATGTCCCGCACGGTCGTTCCTTCCAGTCCGTCATCCAATTTGCTCCGTCCGCTTCCAATGAGCCGTTAATGGGTAGCAACCGTATGAGCAACGGATCGGGCAGCGTCTCTCCCGGTAACGGCAGCAACGGCCAAGCATATGGCTTCTCGGTTGCCGGTGGATCGGACTCGGAGAACTCGTACCTCGTTGAGGGACAATCGACCGCAAATATTATCGGTGGGTACTCTCACACGAATGTGCCCTTCGATTTCATCCAGGAAGTACAGGTGAAAAGCTCTGGTATCGACGCCGAGCACGGTGGTGCACTGGGCGGAGTGGTTAACGTGGTGATGCGCAAGGGGCAAAACAGCTACCATGGCTCCGTGTTCGCGCAGTTCGAGAACCAAGCCATCGATGGTTCACCCCAGGTTTATCAGCGATACGATCCGACTGGATCTCCGAGCACGACTTCGTTTCTCGATACGGCTAACCAACAGGTCCAACCGATAAAGCCGCACACCAGCGATGTTTTCCCTGGGTTCACCTTTGGCGGTCCAATACTCAAGGATAAGATTTACTTCTTCGCGGGATTTAACCCTGAGTTCAACAACTACGAGCGGTTCGTCAACTACGGTCCTGCGAACGGTGGAGTTCTTCCGTTCAGCCAGAACACCCAGACGTACTACTCCTCCGCTCGTATCGACTATGCAGCGACGTCAAAGCTTCGCGTTTTCGGTTCGTGGCTCTATCAATACCAGCGTGAGTCGGGCGAAAATTTGCCCAGTTCTGACTTGGTTGGTGGCGGCTTCAACCTGAGCACGGGATGCTTTGGTTCGCTGGCCTCAGGCGACCCGAATTCGCCATACTATTGCGCTCCCGGGGGTGGTGTTGCGCCGTCGTCCTACGCGCACACGCTTGGTTATACCTCGCCAAACATCACCGCGAACTTCGGTGGTGATTGGACAATCAACCCGCGGATCGTTTCGACCACGCGCTTCGGCTATTACTTCGAGAATTACCGTGATTTCGGGTTCCCGACGTCTGGAAACCTGTATGCATGGCAGGACAGCAGCCTGTACAGCCCGGCAAATGGCTGCGCCGCGGGCGGCTGTGACGCTAACAACAATCCACTTCCTCCCGGCTTGCAGCAGTCAAACGGTTATATCAATGCGGCTCTTGACGGCAACATGACCACGCGCAACGCCAATAAAGCGGTTCAGTTTGACGAGGACGTTGCCTGGTTCAAGAGCGGTTGGGCGGGAACCCACAACTTCAAATTCGGATATCAGTTGAACCGGCTATCCAACAACATTCTGCAGGGGTACAACGAACCGTATACGCAGGCTTTCATCGGAGACAATGCTTCGACGGCTTACCAGCCAGCGACTCCGCTGGGTGTATCGAACTGCGCTCCCTATGTTACTTTGTACAAACAGTGCCAAGGCCTCTATGGCTATGTCACTGTGTTCGACTTCGGAACCGGGGGCAAGGCAACCAGCTACAACCACGGCTTCTTCGCGCAGGATGCCTGGACGATTGGCCGCGGTGTGACGCTGAACCTCGGGTTGCGGGTGGAGAGAGAATACCTCCCCGGCGAAGGCACCGGGGCTGGGGCTCCGGCCCGCCCGATCAACTTCGGCTGGGGCGATAAGATCGCTCCCCGAATTGGAGCGGCATGGGACGTGTTTAAAGATGGTCGTATGAAGGTGTTCGGTAGCTATGGTGTCTTCAACGACATCATGAAACTGAACGTCGCCATCAGTTCGTTTGGCGGCCAATACTGGAACAACTGCGTGTATGCGTTGAATACGCCAAATATCAGCGATGTGAATCCAGTGTTCAACAGTGCCGGTCGCGATTGCCCTGGCCCAACCCCAACCGCCGGAGCAGTTTTCGGAGGTGGCAGCGTTCCTTCGGGTTTGACCTTTATCGAGAGTCAGAACCTGCGGGCATTTCCGACCACCTGCTCGACTTGCAGTGCTGCACAAGAAGGCGTTATGCCAGGTCTCAAGCCCTATCGGCAGCATGAAGGCGTCTTCGGCGTTGATTACCAGCTGGCGAAAGGACTGGCGTTTGAGGCTCGCTACGACCGCCGCCGGCTCGATAACGCGATCGAAGACTCCTCGATTTTCAACGCTGCTACCGGCGCTGAAACCTTCGTCATCGTGAATCCGGGCAAGGGCGTGAACGGCACCTTTACGGGATTCTGTGACTTCATTTATGGTTCGGGAGCTGGCAGCGCTTGTACCAGCCCGACCAACGCCTATCCGCCTAACAAAACCATTCCCGCGGCTCGCAGCTACGACGGGTTGGAACTGCGACTCACCAAGGCTTCCAGCCATCACTGGTTCGGGATGTTCTCCTACACCTACAGCCGCTTCCGCGGGAATTACACGGGTCTGACCAGTTCAGATCTTTCCGACGGGGGCTTGGGTGGTCGGAACTCGCCGAACAACAGCCGCGCGTTTGACGAGCCGTACTTCTCGTGGAACGACAACGGCGGTTCATCCAGTGGCCTGCTGCCCACCGATCGGCCGAATAAGTTTAAAGGCTATGCTTACTACGAACTAGCAGAAGGAAAGCACACGAGCACGGACTTCGGCTTGTTCCAATATATGTATCAGGGCTCGCCGGTTTCCACTTACGTGGACGCCGGGTACAGCTACGGAGGGTCTGGTTCCGGTGGATGGGATGTTTACCCCGCCAATCGCGGAAACTGGATGAATATCACGCAGGATCCGAACACCGGGCAGTTCACTGTGGGCAGTCCGTATGTTCGGCGTACTCCGTGGTACATGCAGAGCGACTTGAACGTGATGCAAAACTATAAGATCGGCGAGAGCAAGACGATCGCCTTCTCGGCTACGTTCACCAACCTCTTCAACCAGCGCTCCGTAACAGCATTCAACGAGCAGGTTGACTCGGGTGCTATCCAGTCGTTCGTCTCCCCCGGCGGTCAGTTCATCGCAACCGGTGTTCCATGGTATGCCGCTGCCATGACGCCTTGGGGCGGCGCCGGACCAGCAGGTAATTTGGCAGCTAACCTCAACAACAGTCCTATTCTTGGCGGTCCCGTATTGCAAAGCAGCCAGTACGGTCAGCCGATGTACTACCAACTCAGCCGTAACATTCGTCTAGGGGTGAAGTTCACCTTCTAGAACGGTTACGAGAAAGTCCGTAAGGGAGCCGGATTTCCGGCTCCCTGCTTTTTTCCTCACAGCAAAACCACCAGGAAACGTTCTGCAGGAGACGGAAACCTCAAACGGACCCAAGGCTGAAGTCTTGTCACGGATTACCTCCGGCAAGGAAGAGCAGGGGAATCTTCAATTGGGGCAGGGATTGGCCTTAGCGCCATTGCCATCAATGAATGTCCCAGACGACTGTGGTTCTGGGGTCCTTCACCCGATCGATCCAGCAAACAGATGAGGTGCGAATCCGGGAAGATTTGCACGGTGCTGCCCTCCGGCACGCTCGGCGACCGCCCGACGCCATGAAAAGGGTGAACCTGAAAAAGGAAAATGAATCATGAAACTGGAATTTCACTAAAGGGATGGCTCTCGTGGAAGAGAGCGACAAAGCATCCGGCAAAATCTTGGGGCTTGAATCCGGCACGACTCGGTCCGCGGCCGTCCTCAAATCTTGACTATCCTCAATACCCGATGATATTTTCGCGATTCCTAGAGAGCGGAGACTGGCTCTGATCCGACCAAAAGGGATCCCAAGGTCAAGGCATGCTGCTTCCGTGAATAATAGCCGTCGCGACTTCTTGATTCGCTCTTGTCAGGCTGCTTCTGGAATTCTGATTCCTTCCGGCTTGGCTAAACTGCTGCCCGCATTTGGCTTCGACAGCGATAGCGAAGCGGCTCCGCGTGATTTTCATTTGCATCCGCACTATCGCGGGCGCATGCCCCTCGATGCTGTTCTTCTCAGGGCGGAAGCGGGTTCTGACGGGTTCGTCACAGAACAGTACGCGGACAAGATTGCCAAAGTCTTAACGCGTTGGACTGCGTGTCTTCTTGAATCGCCGGCGAACTTGTCCGCGATCGAGAAGGCTATATTGCCAGACTTTTCCGGATCTTCGTTCCAACCAGTTGGTTTGCGGACTTTACGCACCGATCCAGCGATCGAGGTCCAGCGGTATTCGTTTTCTCCACAGTTGTCGCTCGCGAAAGACGCTTTTCTCAAGCAACTGTCGTCGGCATGGGGAGAGTACGCGCACATCAAGACCGCCGAATTCCAGATCACCGACATTGATGGCGGCGCCATCGATGAATCCAGCGGTTCCGGCCAATTGAGCACCCGCGTACGCTACGAAATTGTGGCCGCTGGTAATGGCTTCTACCGTGAACAACTGATCGGTTCGTGGGATTTACTGTGGCAGTCGTCCTCCGGATTGGAATTCCGACTTCTGAAGTGGAAGGCTTTAGACGAGACTCGAGGCCGTGCGAAGGCCCCCTCATTCCTCGATATCACGGAAGCTGTGATCGGAGACAATGCCTGTTACTCTGCGCAGCTGGTTCATGGCAGCGACTATTGGCGCACCCTACTGGATGGTGCCTGCGGAATCGAGATTTACGGAAATAACGGCGTCGCAGTCGGTGATATCGACGGAGATGGGCTGGATGATCTTTACGTCTGTCAGCCCGCCGGACTTCCCAACCGCCTCTTTCGTAATCGAGGAGATGGGACTTTTGAAGATGTGACGGAAGCGGCTGGGGTGGGGGTCATTGAGAATACCTCTTGTGCCCTGATGATCGATGTTGATAACGATGGGCATCAGGATTTGGTTGTCGTGCGCTCCGATGGCCCATTGCTTTTCCTGAACGATGGCACCGGGAAGTTTCGTCAGAAACCCGACGCCTTTCAGTTCGCCACTCCGCCCCAAGGCACCTTCACCGGGGCGGCAGCGGCCGACTATGATCGGGACGGACGGCTTGATATCTACTTCTGCCTTTATGTCTACTACCAGGGCGCCGATCAGTACAAATATCCTTCTCCGTATCATGATGCGCAGAACGGGCCACCCAATTTCATGATGCGCAACAATGGTGACGGCACGTTTCGCGACGTTACGGCGGAAACCAGACTGAGTCAGAACAACACGCGCTACAGTTTTTGCTGCGCCTGGAACGACTTCGACCACGATGGCTGGCCAGACCTCTATGTGGTGAACGATTTCGGCCGAAAGAATCTATATCGCAATAACGGAGACGGAACCTTCACGGACGTGGCTCCCGAAGCAGGCGTTGAGGATGTTGGTGCCGGCATGGGCGTTTGCTGGTTCGACTATGACAACGACGGTGCAGAAGACCTCTACGTAGCCGACATGTGGACGGCGGCCGGCGAACGTATCACCCGGCAGGAAGCTTTCAAAAGCAATTCAGCTCCTGATATTCGAGCTCTTTATCACAAGCACGCGATGGGGAATTCGTTGTTTCACAATTCGACTCGAACGAAGCCGGGAGACAGCCAGCGGAAAGCTTTTGAGGATCGCACGATGTCCGCGGGGGTGGGCGTAGGCCGTTGGGCATGGGCCAGTGACAGTTGGGATTTTGATCACGACGGCTTCCAGGACTTATATGTGGTAAACGGAATGATCAGCGGGCCCTCACGTAACGATCTCAACAGTTTTTTTTGGCGTCAGGTTATTGCTCGATCTCCGGACGAGGCGCGCCCGTCACCCGACTACGAACTGGGATGGGGAGCGATTAATGAGCTCATTCGCACGGATGGTACTTGGAGCGGGTATGAGCGCAATGTTTTCTACGCCAACAACGGCGACGGCACGTTCTCTGACATCTCGGGCATTGTGGGATTGGACTTTGTAGAAGATGGTCGCGCTTTCGGCTTAGCTGATTTTGATATGGACGGTCGCCAGGAAATTTTTCTAAAGAATCGCAATGCTCCGCAGGTGCGCGTTCTGAAGAATGTTACAGCCAGTCTGCCTCCTTCCATTGCGTTCCGCCTTTCCGGTAAGAAAAGCAATCGAGACGCGATCGGAGCGGTGGTCACGGTCAAGACCGAACGAGGCCTTCAAACCCGCACCGTAAGGGCCGGATCAGCCTTCCTCTCCCAGCACAGCAAGGATCTTCACTTTGGCCTAGGTTCCATCAGTGGCCCGATAACAGTGTCGATTCGCTGGCCGAGTGGCATGGTTCAGGAGCTCCATGATCTTCCCTTGAACCATCGCATTTGGGTAGAGGAAGGTGCGGCTCCATCGCGCTTGGAGCCATTCCGGCCTACTCCAGATCGGGACAGGTTTAGCCGACTCGGGCTGCAACCAACCGAGACTCTCCCGGATGCCGCTGAAACCTGGCTGCTACCTCCGATCGCAGCCCCCGATTTTTCTCTGCCGGATCCACGTACGAGTCGGACTCATTCCATTTCCGCTTTGCGAGGTAAGCTCGTTCTGCTGCATTTCTGCACGACAGAAGATGACCGCACGCAACAAGACTGGGCCGCTTTCAGTCAACGTTATGCCGGTTGGATCGCGAATGGTTTGTACTTGATCTCGGTGGTGTTCAACGAAGCTGGCAAAAACAAGGTTGCTTCCGCCGGAAATGACTTTCCCTTTCCCATATTGGCGGGAAGCGACGATATTGCAGGCATATACAACATCCTTCTTCATTACATGTTTGACCGTCGTAGGGACATAACTCTTCCCACATGTTTCCTCATCGATAAGAAAGGTGAAATCGTCAAACTTTACCAAGGCCCTCTGGATTTCAAGCACCTAGTCCACGACTATCGCAACATTCCTCTGAATGATAAAGATCGGTTGTTCAATGCTCTTCCTTTTCCTGGGGTCAGCGAAGCCAGCGGGTTCAGGCGCAATTATCTGTCTTATGGAGCAGTGTATTTTCAGCGCGGCTATATCGATCAAGCCGAAGCGGCTTTTAAGCTGGCATTGCGCGATGATCCCCAGAGTGCGGAGGCCCTGTACGGCGTCGGCAGTGCGTACTTAAGTCAGCATAAAACAGCCGAAGCACGGGATTGCTTTCAGAAAGCGCTCAAAATGCATGCGACCTATCCGGACACGCCTGCGAACACCTGGAATAATCTGGGAATGCTGGCGGGGAACGAAGGCAGTACGGACGAGGCGATGCACGATTTCGAGGAAGCTCTGCGATTGAGTCCGGGTCATCGAGCTGCGCTGAACAATCTGGCCACGACCTATCGAGTGCAGAAACGTTGGACCGAGGCACTTGAAACCTATAAGCGCTCTCTTCAGCTTGGTCCGGACGATCCCGAGGCCAACTACGGTATTGGGATGGTTTATGCGCAGAACGACGACACGGATCAGGCTTTCGAGTTTCTGCAGCGTGCCTTAAAAGCTCGTCCGGTTTATCCCGAGGCGATGAATAACCTAGGAATTCTGTACCTCCGCACCGACCACACAGAAGAGGCGGTAAGAATCTTTCTGGAAGCTATCCATGTCGCACCGAAATTTGATCAGCCGTATCTGAATCTGGCTCATGTGTATGCGGACGAGAACTCTCTCGAAAAGGCCCGCTCTGTATTAAGAGACCTTTTGAAGCAATATCCTGATCATCCGATTGCGCTTAGGATCCTCGCACAGTTGAACCGGTGATCTTGAGGCTACTGGTGTTAACACTCTCGCGAGAGATCGTTAACACAGAGGTGCCGGCGCAAGACGTGCTCCTACCGCCCTCCCGTTGCAGCGGCCGACAAACCTGTTACTTTGCTGTTGAGCCGGAATTTTCACCTTGCGAACCGGGAGACCCAAAAACGATGAACGGCAGCGACAATGAAACGCCACCGGGAGGACACATACATAATCGCGCTCTCGACACTCGAAATTTAGAGATCGGCAGGTCCGAGCGGCGCTCGAAAGACTTGCTTGCATGGAATACAGCACTATCGGGTTCTTCAATGTAAGAGACCAGGGCTTCCTGTTACTCTTTGCGTTTTTTGGCCTCATCTCTTTGCGGTGTTTTCGCGTGAATCTGGGGAGCAAGTTTTGGCCGTCCCGATGGAGCACAGACTAAACATCGTTGAGAGAAGGATCGATGTCTAAATAGGGTGCACGTCTGTTCAAGCCCTGTGTCGTTCAGCAGTCAATACAGTCAGCCGATGTTCTGTCAACTCAGCGGTAACATTCGTCTCCCAAGTGAAATTCAACCTTCTAACTTCAACCTTCTAACGAGGTTCGGTACAAACCCAACATAGGGAGCCGGATTTCCGGTTCCCTACTTTTTTCCTCATAGCCGACCAGGAAAAGGTTCGGTAGAAGACTGAAGCCCAGCACAAGTGAACGTGAGACTGAAGTCTGGTCACGGACTACATCCCATAAGGGAAAGCGGCACTTCGGAATCTCAAATCGCGGCAGTGATTGGCCTTAGCGCCATTGCCATCAATGATGTTCGAGGGGACTGTCGTCGTGCTGGGGCCCAAGCCGCTTAAACTGGCCCGATGCGAAGCCGGCAGTTTTTAATTTCTTGGCCCAACTCCGGTCGCTTTATAGAAATCCATATTTCGGTCACCGCTTTTTTATCGATTTTTATATCCCTAGACGCGTTTCTTTGTCCTAAACAGCGGGGATACAGTGACTTGTGATTTTCAGTGTTTGGGTCATCAGTTGCATCAGCACTGTTCCAGCTGTACGTCTTGCGCCGCCACTCTAGCTGTACGTCTTGTCTAAGCTGTACGTCTTGCGCCGCCACCCCAAGGTCCAGAACCGCAACGAACAGGCCCACGCAGAGGGGCGAATGCTTGGTAAAGGCACGGTTCGTCCAATCCTCACGACAGCGCAAATGCTCTCCGTGAGTTTCAAAATCTCTCGGGTTGCGTAAATGAATCTCAGTCCGGCTTCGCTGCGCATCGCCGATCTCGGAATCAGGAAAATTTTAAGGAGGAAAGGAATGCGATATACCAAGTCCTTAACGCTAATTGCGTTGGTCGCAACGCTGATCGCGCTCGTCACGTCGGGCGTGGTCTTGTTTGCCCAGGAAACGACTGGCGGTTTGCAAGGCACGGTGAAGGATGCCACCGGCGCTGTAGTAGGCGGCGCGCATTTGGTCGTCAAAGGAACGACCCTCGGCGGCGAAAAGGCCCTTGATAGTGAGTCGACCGGATATTATCGTTTCGCAAACCTGCCACCGGGCGTCTACAGTGTCGAGGTTTCCGCGAAGGGCTTCAAGACGGTGAAACGGGATGGTCTGGCGATCGAAGTCGGCCACCTTCCAACCGTAGACATCACACTCGAAGTCGGCACGACTTCGGAAGTTGTGGAAGTGAGCGGACAAGCGCCGGTAATTGATGTGACGACGAATACAAACCAGACGAACCTGAACAACGAAACGCTTCAGGACACGCCTCACGGTTATAGCTTCCAATCCGTCATTCAGTATGCACCGATGGCTCGCGCTGAACCATTGTCCGGAGGTATGGGCGGCACTGGTGGCGCTTTGCCAGGTAGCACCGGCAACGGCTACAACGCAGGGTTTATGATCGGTGGCGCGGCCGACTCGGAGAGTTCCTACCTCGTCGAAGGACAGGACACCGAGGACATCTCAGGTGGTGCTTCCCGAGCTCAAGTTCCCTTCGATTTCATCCAGGAGGTTCAGGTTAAGACGTCGGGAATCGAAGCGGCATACGGTGGGGCTCTGGGCGGCGTGGTTAACGTGGTCATGAAAAAAGGGGGCAATGGCTACCACGGTTCTTTCTTTGGCAGCTATGAGTCTGACCCCATGGACGGGTCTCCCAACGGCACTGTGCGCTACGACCCGACTCCCACCCCCAATGCCCAAGGCGAAGCCGACGTCCAGAACTATCTGCCGAAGAAGGACCACTTCCGGTACGTTCAGCCCGGTTTCACCGTCGGCGGTCCGATCAGGAAAGATCGCCTGTGGTTCTTCGCGGGTTTTGAGCCTTTTTACAGCGCAATCGCCAGAACCGTGAACTTTGGGCCTTCTTTCTGCCTTGCGAACCCCGGTGTTTGTCCGAATCAGTCCTTGGGGAACCAGGTCTTTACGCAGGACCTCCAGCAGTACTATGGCACGGCTCGCATTGACGCCACTCTGACGCAGAAGATTCGTGTCTTCGCCTCATGGCTGTATCAATATGAACGCGAGTCGGGAGTCAATCTGCCGGCACCGGACTCGATCGCGTCGCAGGGTTATCTAAACAGCGGGATAGGGAATGAGTCGGGAATTTTTACCCCGCTCACCTCTTACGCGCACGGCCTCGGCTTCTCTCAGCCTAACTCCACGTACAACTTTGGCGCAGATATCAGCCTGACCCCAAAGATCGTGTCTACCACTCGCTTCGGCTACTTCTTCAACAACTACCACGATTTTGGCTGGCCTACCAGTGGTGCTGACCTTTCGTTCCAAGCAGGACCGTTTACCTCTACGGGCGCGCTGTTACCGGACAACGCGGGCAACCCGTACCCCATTGCCCTCCAGGTACCGGCGGGCACAACGACGGCGCCGCACAAAACGGGCTTCACGGAGTTCAACGCAAGCAAGCACGATCAGGTTAACGAGGACGTGGCCTTCTTTAAGGGCGGATGGTGGGGGACGCACAACCTTAAAGTCGGTTATCAATTTAACCGTCTTTGGAACGTCATTAATCAGCACGGGAATGTGCCGATAGTGAACGTGTACGCAGCCCCGCAGCTTAGTTACGGGGCCAGCACGGCCTACGGCGGCACCCAGTGTAGCGCGCTCGCAGCCTATTGGGGGACCAATGCCACAACTGGAAATCCGAACTGCTGGGGCGAGTACGGCTACGTCACGAATTCGGATTTCGCCACCGTTCTGAAAAATTCTGCCGGAGCGGTTGTGCCCGCCATCGATCATAACCACGCCTTGTTCGTCCAGGATGCCTGGACCATCGGTCATGGTTTGACTCTCAACCTTGGGCTTCGCGTCGAGAAGGAGAGCTTACCAGTGCCCCCTGGGATCGGGACACCGAACATCACAACCATCAGTTGGTCGTGGGCCGATAAACTCGAACCGCGACTGGGAGCTGCATGGGGATCAGCAAACGGGAAGATTAAGATTTTCGGCAGCTACGGTGTCGTCAACGACGTCATGAAGCTGCTGCTTGCCCAGACCTCGTTTGGCGCACAGGGATGGGATACTTGCAACTATCCTCTTGGTCCAGATTCTAGTGGGAGCTTCTTGCCCCAAGACCTTAGTTTCGTTGGCAACGCCGCAGGCCGCGCTTGCCCGACGGGGCCTTCTAACACAGGAGCGACGTTTGCGGGCGGCGTAACTCCGCCCAGCCTCATTGATAGCCATACGGGTGTTGGGTTAATTGAGAACACTAACTTTCGCCCGGAGGAGCCGGTTGCGCCTGGCGTGAAGCCCTATCGCCAGCACGAGTACGTCGCCGGTTTTGATTATCAGATCCGTAGGGATTGGGCATTCGAAGCCCGCTATGACCGTCGACGTCTCGACCATGTCATCGAAGACGCTTCGCTGGCCGATCCGACCGCCTTCGAAATCTACACGATCGTCAACCCTGGCCAGGGCGTCGATAAGACCCTTAATGGCTACGCCAACTTCTTGACCAGTCTGGGGGCTGCGTACGGACCGGGCGTGCCCGCGTTCAACGGCAATCCAGCCACTCCGTTTGGCACATGCACTGGGTGCCCGAATAATCCCCTGGCGGTCCGTAATTATGACGGTGTGGAGTTCCGGGTGACCAAAACTACCAGCCACGGTTGGGCGGGAATGTTCAGCTACACTTGGAGCAGCTTGTGGGGGAACTACACGGGCTTGACCACCACCGACCAGATTGACGGCGGGGCTGGGGGACGCAACTCGCCGGATACAACCCGTTCCTTCGACGAGCCGTTCTACTACTTCAAGTACAACGGTCAGTCCGCGAACGGGCCTCTGCCGACCGACCGGCCCAATGCCTTCAAGGGGAACGTTTACTACACCAAACCCTGGAGAGGCATGAACACAACCCTAGGACTCTTCCAGGTAGCTTATCAAGGCAGTCCGGTCAGCTCTTGGGCAGACTTAGGTTACGGCAATGCGCCCGGTTTGCCAGGCAACATCGAGGGCACGTACAGTTGGGGCCGCGGCAACTGGGTGAACGCAAGCGTTGACTCGGCGGGGAATACCATCTTGGGCAACATCTATGCTCGCCGCACACCGTGGTACACCCAGACCGACGTGCAGCTCTCTCATGCATTCAAAGTCAACAGGAGCAATGAAGCACAGCAACTCTCGTTCACTGCAACCGCAACCAACCTGCTCAACCAGCATGCCGTGATCGCCTACTGGCAAGGACTCAACTCGCAGTACGTCGCGAGCGCATTGCTTCAGGGTGGGATTTTCGGTGGCGCAGCGTTCTACCAGCAGGCTGAGACCGGTTACAACCCGCAGGCGCTGGTCACAGGAAGCAACGTGCCCTTGAACGCGGCGTACGGTCAGGCGAACCAGTGGCAGCTCTCGCGCAGCCTCCGCCTCGCGGCGAAGTTCACCTGGTAATCTTGGGTTGTTGCATCACATGCCCCACGCCTAGGCGTGGGGCATTTCCTTGATACGCATTTCGTGCCGCTACCCCTCCCAAATATCCACCTGCTCGAGATGGCGCGCTGCGGCGGCCATATCGAACAGCAGCGGAACGGACAGGAAGGAATGTGTCCACAGAGGGAAGTCTCCGCCTTGGACGGTCTAGCCATAGCATCGCGGCGGGGTCGGCGCTTCAGCGAATCGCACAACGTAAAGATGTCGTACGTATCTTCAGGACAATGTGAAATTAACTGCGGGACTCAAATCTCAGGGTTTCTTTTTCTGATTCTCAGCTACAGCGATGGCTTTACGGAATTCCCGGACGGCCGGCATATCGGGCGCTTTTAACGCATCCTTAGCGGCAAATTTCCAAAGAGGCGCGAACGACGTTGGATGGGGGACCTCCCCTTGATACACTTCGAAAATGTCTTGCACCCCGCCGATCTGCTTTCCGACATGAGGTGGAGTATGTTGTGGCGTCGCCGTTGGATCGCTAAGCGCGGGACCGTTGCCTTGTTGAACCCCTACGGTTACTTTGCCGTATTGCACCCCTCCGATTCGGGTGTCGGTTGGACCGCTCTCGATGGTGGGTGACACCAATTGTCCATTATTGGTGC
>Ga0126378_10001493_pt1 | contig 17369 bp, 10 predicted proteins | sample PanSoiMetPlot_23_FD_92587 | JGI IMG/M metagenome (GOLD analysis project Ga0126378, IMG submission 92587) | Tropical forest soil microbial communities from Panama - MetaG Plot_23 | ecosystem: Environmental > Terrestrial > Soil > Tropical forest > Bulk soil | place: Panama | collected 2016-02-17
CGTGCCGTTGACGTTCGTTTCAATCGTCCTCACGGGGCTTTCTACAATGAGCTTCACGCCCACGGCGGCAGCCAGATGAACGATGGCATCGGCGTCGTCCACTAGCTCCGCGAGCAACTGACGGTTCTCGATGTTGTCCAGGTGGTATTCGAGGCGAGCAGAAGACTTGAGATGGCGGATGTTTGCGACGCTCCCGGTTGAAAGATTATCGAGCACGACGACGCGATCGCCGCGTTCCAGTAGCCGCTCGGCGAGATGCGATCCGATGAAACCAGCTCCGCCTGTAATCAGATAGCGCAAAGAAGCCCTCCTCACAGAGCTTGCGAATCGTCGTCGTGACGGCGGGAGGGGGCGTCGTTCACAGACTCGGAGATCTCACCGCGCGCAACTTCCCCAGCTTCCTGGGGGCCGTAGCCATAAGAATACGGATAGTACCGATAAGAGTAGTAATAATCCGGCGCATTGGAATTAACCGCGTTCAAGACCACGCCCAGGATCCGGGACTTCACGCTCGTAAGCAGATCGCGGGCGCGAGTAAAAGCGACTTTAGGTGTCCTACCGCTGTGCACCACCAGCAGCACGCCGTCCGCCTGGACGGAAAGAATCACCGCATCGGTCGCCGCCATAACCGGAGGAGAATCAATGACGATGAACTTGAATTTGGACCGCAACTCGACGATGGCGTCAGCGAGCTTATGCGAGGAGAGCAAGTCCGCAGGATTCGGCGGGAGCGGCCCCGTGGGGATGGCGACCAGGTTGGGAATGGCCGGATGCGGGACAGATACGAGATCCAAACTCGAAACACCTGCAAGATACGAGCTCAGGCCTGCATAGTTCCCAGCGCCGAGATTGAGAAGCCGCCCGATTCCAGGTTTGCGCAGGTCGGCATCGACGAGCACGGTGCTATCGCCGAGCTGGGCGAGCGTGACGGCCAGATTCGCAGCCGCCGTGGTCTTCCCTTCCCGCGGCAAGGCGCTGGTGACCAAAATCACCTGTGGCGGATGCTCCGCCTGCGAAAGGAGAATCGACGTTCGCAAGGCCCGAAAGGCCTCGGACATCTGAGACTTGGGCAGATGCTGTACCACCAACTCGATGCGTTTTTCGTGACCGTTGTCGGAAAAGCCCTGAAGCATGGCCCGTCGCTTGTTCCCATTGGCGGTGCCAAATTGCGGCACCACCGCGAGGGACGGCAGGCGAGCAAGAGTTTCGATGTCGTCCGGTGTCTTCACGGTGTTATCCAGATACTCGCGCAATAGGGCCAGGCCAATGCCGCCAACCAGACCGACCAGGAGCGACAAGATAATGTTTCTTGCTTTCGCGGGACGGGCCGGGGTAGTCGGGACCATCGCAGGGTCGACGACGCGGATGTTGGAGGAACGCAATGCCCCGGAAATCGCGGTTTCCTTCATCTTGGTCATCAAGCCTTCGTAGAGCGCTTTGTTGGCCTCCGCTTCGCGCTTGAGGATGTTGTATTCGACCATCTTCTCGGCCATTTCATTGGCTTCGGCCTTGGCCTGATTGAGAGCTTGCGCAAGCAGGGTCTCCCGCTGCTGCGCCTCGCGATAATCACTTCCGAGAGCATCCAAGATTTGCCGCTTTTCCCCCTGGATGCTTTGATCGATCTCTTGCAGTTTTGCCTGTAGACGCTGCACTTTCGGGAAATTGGGGCCGTACTGCTTCAAGGCATCGGTGTACTCAACCGAAGTATCGCCACGCTTTTTGAGCAACTCGGTTAGCGTCGTGTTGCTCTGGACCTGGGGCACCGCATCCAAATTCCCCGCTTTGGCGAACTCGTAGAGAGATTCTTTCTTCGTGCGTTCGGCCTGGGCATCCGTGAACTGCTTGTTGATGTCGGCCATCCGTTGCGTGGTCATGTTCTGCTTGTCGTCGAGCGTCCAGATCTGATTCTGGCGCTCGTAGGCGATGCGCGCATCTTCCGACTTCTTCACTTTGATTTCGAGGTCCTTGAGCTGATCGGCGAGCCAGTCGGAAGCCTGAGACGTAGATTCGTACTTGCTGCGGTAGTTTTGTTCCACGTAAGTAGCAATGTGAGCGTTGACCGTGCGCGCGGCAAGCTGCGGGTTCGTGGATTCGAAACTCACATCCAGCAAACGGCTGTTGGGAACCCGCTTCACGCTGAGGCCACCCAGGAATGCGCCGAGCTCGGGCGGACGAACCTGATTCGCCAGATTGCCGCTGGCGACGGCTTCCGAGAGGCCGGGGTCGAATTCGGGGCGCAAGGCCAGACCGTTGTTGCGGATGGTTTGCAGCGCGAGAGTCTCGCTGGTTAGTATTTTTGCTTGTGTCTCGATGTAATTATCCGAGTCCACCATGTAGTCGTAAGAATCCGCGCCTGGAAACGGGAGAATATTCGCGTTTTCCCGGTCGATTTCAATCCGTGCCGTGGCTACATAAACAGGCCGCATGCGGAAAGTGCCGATGCTCACGATGGTGACAACAGCGAGCATGAAGGACAGAATCAGCCACCGATGCTTCCGGAGAATGAGCAGATAATCGTAAAGATGCGGCTCATGGGGAGACAGATCGAAAGAGGCAAAGCGGTTAGCGATCGGAACCAACTCGACCTGACCGCTCGAGCCATCGTCGCGACTAACGATTTTGTTTTCTTCTGCCATTTTCTAGTGATATGCAAGCCGATACAGCGCTACACCGGAGCCCACCGCGAGGCCAATTTCCACGGCTCGGAACATGGCCTGCTTCGCGCCGCTCTCTGGTACGTACAGAATGTCGCTCGGCTGAAGCTGCAAGTCTTCCGCTTTACGGTCGAGCACTTTCTTGAGATCGATGGGGACTTCATGCTGCTGTCCCGAGTTGTCTTTGCGCACGATGACCGCTTTGTCGGACTTCGCCGTGCGCGTAAGCCCGCCTGCCAGGGAAAGAATTTTTAAAGTCGTCAATTGCGTACGGTCATTAGCAAGAATATAGCCCCCCGCGCGGCCTACGGCACCCAAAACGTATACGATGCCAGCATGAGGAACGGTGACGACATCCCCCGCTTGCAAAGGGATATTGTTCTTGGTATCGCCTGTTTCCATCAGATCGCTCAGATTGATGGTGATGGTGTTGGCGAGCGGCGGGGGCTCAGTATTTGCGGAAGAATTCGACGACGTTGCCGCGGGTCCAGACGCAGAAGATGCAGGTGCGGTATCTTTTTGCCCGCCTGCGGCAGTCGGAGAAGCGTTGGGCGGCGGGAGCTGCTCAGGACCGATTTCGGGTGGCTCGCCAGATTCCGGAAGCGCATCCTGCGATGGACGCGAGACAATGATCGTGTCGCCGGCATCACTGGAGATTCCGCCCGCTTGAGCGAGAGCCTCCAGAAGCGTCACGGGCCGGTCGGCCTCGTACACCATCGGATGAGGAACAGCACCAACAATCGTAATGGGCTTGCTTTTGTGCTCTTTGACGCTCACGCTGACATCCGCGTGCGTGACCAGGCCGTTGGCTTCCAGAACTTCCGTGATCTTCTGCTCCGTCTGCATTTCGGTGAGCCCGGCCACGTGCAAACGCACCGACACCAAAGGAATGCCAATGGTGCCGGTCTGGCTGACGCGAACCTCGCGGGTTAGCTCTGGCACGTCGAAAACCAAAATGTTTAGAAGGTCTCCGGGTCCTATCAGGTAGTCATGGGGCATCGTCCGCAAGGACGTTGAGAGCTCACGAATGCGGTCATTCACTTGTTGTGGCGTTTCGAGAGTGGGCTGTCCGTGAACGGATTGCGCGCGGCAAGGTTGGGACAACGACAGCAACGCGAGCAAGGCCCCTGGTACCAAACACCCCACCAGCGCACCCAGTCTAGCTGGCTGCATGAGATAACTCCCCGGCAATTATACAGCGATGACGACGAAGTCAATCACGATTTCGCCAAATGTAACGAAATGTGACGACGCCCGTGGGTTGACGGAGCCGAAAGAGGGGGCTGTTGGATTTCGGCTGTGGCCAGGTGCGCCATTATCAGAAAAAGCCAGAGATTCGAGGGGATGTGAAAGTTGAAGTCGACGAGGGCATGCACCAGGAATCCCGCACAAGCCACTATTCCGGAGAGTTGTAGCGCACCAGCAAAAGAAAAGTCATTCTCGCGGAAGCGCGAAAGGGACTTGAGCAACAAAACCATGAGAAACCAGGCATAACAGAGACCGCCCAGCAGGCCCGTTTCGGCAAGGGCTTCGAGGTAATCGTTGTGCGCGTGATTCACAATCTTACCGTCGTACAGAGTTTCGTAGCGCGGATACACGATTTGAAAAGTACCGAGTCCCGTGCCTGCCAGAGGGTGATCCAGGAAAATATGCCAGGTGCCCCGGCGCATCGAGGCGCGCTTGCCCTCGGTAACTTCGAGCGACTGGAACGATGAGAAGCGCTCGAGGATCTGGCCTACGCCCAGCCACGTGACCATCAGCACAGCGGCGAGCAACACCGTGGCGACGCCCAGCAGTTGCTTCCCCAAACCGCGGCGGCGAAGAAGCAGATACGCGAGAAGCCCCAGTTGCACGCCAAAGCTCACGATGCCTCCACGCGAGGCCGAGAGGAAGAGCGCGACGATGGGCATGACCGCGAAGAGCGCCACGACCGCCAGGCGCTGCCGGCGAACTCTGCCTAAAACCAGCGGGACGAGTGCCAATGGGAAGACCAGCTCGGCAAAACCGGCAAAATGATTGCGATTCACATACGGACCGAAGGGCATGCCCCCGTAGCGGATCTCGCGGAACCAGTAGAGTTTCCCATTAGACGTCAAGTGCTGAAGAATGGCGAACACGCTGACCACAAAACCGAGCCCCATGCCAAACCACACGAAGGCGCGCCAATCCTGCAGGGTGCGAAAGACCTGCACGCACAGGAATAGAAAAATCAGGCCGGCCAGCACCGACAGCAGTTCGATGCGCGTGTTGTAACGAGAAGCGGCTGCGCCAAAGGACCACTGGCCTAGGCCAACCAGAAAAAAAAGAGCGAGTGGCGGGAGCAGCGGTGAAACGACCGGCTGTTCCTTTTCGTTGAAATAGAAGCGCAAAGCCCAAATCAAAAAGAGAAGGGCCACACCTGTTTCGAGAACAGCGCGTGACCAATCTTCTACGGCACCGTGGGCGGCAACGGCAAAACTGACCAACACGCACAGGCCCAAGCGCAAAAACTTCATGGCTTGGGGCGCTCCGCGGTCGCGGGAGCTGGAGCGGAGGGAACCAGAGCGACGTCATCCACCCAGGCCATGCCCTGAATCTTGTCGTCGACTTCCTGGCTCGGTAAGCGCTCCACGCACACCTGTATTTCCTGGACGTTTTTTCCAGAGGACCACGGAGTCTCAACGCGGGTCCAAGGCTGGGTGCCGCGAACATCGTTTGTGGTTGCCGTCGAAGTGTCCTGCGGCTCGAGCGACCGCAGTTGAAAGCGGATGCCTTGTTCAGTGGTTATGGACTGCGTCAGCACCCAGGCAGAAAAATCGTAGTTGGTCGAAGGTTGCACGGGGGCCTGAATACAGGGGCCGAGGAGGTGAAGATTGTACCTTCCGCTGAAGAGCAGGCGCAGAGATTGGTTACCCGAGTGCTTTCCGCGATGATCGATGCTGAACTGAACGCCCTGGGCTCCCTCGGGAAACGTCCAAGCAAAGCCGCTTCCGGAAACGCCACTTTCGAATCCGCCATCCCACAGTACCGAGCCCGTGGGCTCAGGGAGATCGCCAAGGCCGGCGAAATCCACGGCCTGCTCCCAGATGCGGCGCGCCTCCGCCACTTGCTTTTCTTGGAGGAGTGCGCCGACCAAAGCAAAGGAATAGTTTTCCAGCTTCAACTTGGGATGAAGCACCGCGAGGCGATTCCAAACTTGTACAGCATTCGCCGTATGGCCTTCGTTCGTCTGACCCACAATTGCGGCAATGTAGGCGTCGCGCAATGGAGGGAGCACGCGGTCCAGAACGAGGTCAAGGTTGGGCTCCGCCCTTAAAGCGCGGGAAAGGGCTTCGGCGCCTCGCTGGGGTTCTCCTTCCACGGCATGCCGGATTTCGAGAAAAGCGGCGTCCATCTCGCCCTCACGCAGGAGAAAATTGCCGTAGCGCCAGGAAATCTCGGGGGAAAGAGGATAAGCGTTTTTCGCATGAAGGAACGCGTCGCGCGCCGCCGCGATGTTGCCTTCTGCTTCATATGCGGCGCCTAGGTCCGCCCAGGTGTCTGCAGACCGAGGATTCAGAGACAGCGCTGCGGTATACGCTTGAATAGCCCGCGCGGTATCCCAGTCTTCGAGGTTGTATTGCCAATAGCGGCCCAACCGTTGCCAGTTCTCGAAATCTTTCGGTTCGAGCCGGGTGGCACGTTCATAGCCTTCGCGGGTCTCGAGGCCCGCATAGTGAGCGGCTAGCGCGTTGCGAATACTGAGGTAAGCAAGAAGCACCGCGCAAACGAGAGCAAAAGCAAGCACTATGGCGCGACTCTTGGAACTGGAGAGACGCAAAATCATTCCACGGTACTCTGCCTAGTCCGCATAGCAGTTGCAAGACAATATTGGGCCGCAAAAGTCACAGTGGTTCAGAAATGCTGACTCGAATGCGTTGAACTTTGTCAATCTATCGTTCGGGGATGCGGTTGCCGCGCGGCGAGACGGCCAGTACAATTGCAATTCCAGCCAATTGGAAACCTTTGCTGTACGGCCCACCTTCGAGGGCAGCGTCAGCCGGAATCCGGCAAGTTGGATTGGCGGCGAGAGCGTCCCCCTTTCGAACGTCAACCGGCCAGCTCTTCAGAGAAGGATGTGTGGATTGAGCGGGTTTGTTTGCATCATGCATGGGGACAATGCCCCGGTGGACGGGGCCCTGCTACAGTCTCTCACCGACTTTCTCTCGTTTCGAGGACCTGACGCTTGTGGGATGTGGTCGGACGGTCCCATTGGTATGGGTCACGCCCTGCTGCGGACTAAGTACGAGTCAAAAGGCGAGCGGCAGCCGGCAAACGTGGAGGAGAGCTATTGGATCGTCGCAGATGCACGGCTCGACGCCCGTAAAGAGCTGATCGCTGAATTGCAGGGCACCGACAGAAACGTGGGCTCGGACGCGCCGGACTGCGATCTGATTTTGCACGCCTACGCGGCATGGGGCACGACTTGCGTAGATCACCTGCGGGGAGATTTTTCGTTTGCGCTTTGGGACGCCCGTCACAAACAACTGTTTTGCGCGCGCGATCACTTCGGCGTTAAACCTTTTTACTATGCGCGGTTGGGTGAAATTGTTCTTTGCAGTAACACGCTGAACTGCATTCGTCAACACCCAGCTGTCTCAGCGCGATTGAACGATCTCGCGATTGCTGATTTCCTTCTCGTTGACATGATTCGGGAGCCTGGGGCTACGTCCTTCGCGGATATCCAAAGACTTCCGCCCGCCCATGTCCTATCGTTTGAAGCAGGAACCATTTCAGTTCGCCGCTACTGGACTCTGCCGGTCAGCTCTCCTGTTCGTCACAAGGTGTCCAGCGAATGCGTCGAGCAATTCCAGGAACTGTTGGATCGTGCGGTCAGCGACCGGTTAAGAACAAACAATGTGGCAGTGCTGATGAGCGGCGGGCTCGATTCTCCCACCGTGGCGGCCACCGCGCGGCGGATGCTAGCTTCTAATGGGAATGGTGCCGCTGCCGAACTGTGCGCGTATACGGAGGTTTTCAGAACTTTGATTCCCCACGAAGAGGGCCATTACGCGAAGCTCGTGGCGGAAGCGCTGAAAATCCCTATCGAGTTTCACGTAAGTGATGAAGCGGTATGGCAGGATCTGAATCGCGAAGATAATCGCTGGCCCGAGCCCATGCATTCACCCGGGTCGGATGGGGGAATCGCGCAGATGCGCCAGATTTCTGTCCGGGGCCGTGTGGCCTTGACTGGGTTTGGCGGGGATCCCGCGCTCTCAAGTCTGCTTTCGGCCCACTTTCTTCAACTGCTCAAGAGTAGACAGTTCCGCCGCGCCCTTGCGGACGCAATTTGGTACCTCGCAGCCGAGGGTAGGTTCTCGCGGCTGTACGTTCGCACACGCCTGCGCCGCTGGTTTGCTTCCAAAAAGGAGACTTCCTGGTACCCGGAATGGTTGAACCGAGACCTCGAAAAGCGATTGGGTTTGCGCGAACGTTGGCAAACGTTTATCCGCACCCCGAATTCGAATAGGGCCGTTCGCCCAACGGCTTATGAAGCAATGGTTGATCCTTTGTGGCCAAACTTATTTGAAGGGTACGATCCTGGCCTGACAGGCGTTCCAGTGGAAGTCCGCCATCCGTTTTTTGATCTGCGTTTGGTGGAGTTTTTGATGGCCTTGCCGGCTCTGCCCTGGTGCTCCGACAAAGAATTGCTACGCGAGGCAGCTCGCGGCATTCTGCCGGATGCCGTACGCCTCCGGCGGAAGACACCTCTTTTCGCGGACCCGTTGATCGCACTTCTCGAGCGCCCGGAGTCCGCGTGGGTGGATTCTTTTGAAGGCGTCCCAGAGCTCGCCCAGTATGTAGAGCGGAGCCTCATTCCGAAAGTGCTCGGAGAAAAGGACGCATGGAATGCGTGGATTAACCTTCGCCCGCTAAGCTTGAACTTTTGGTTGCGGTCAAAGGCGACAACGGGATAGACTCGCGAGGAGGTTCTAGTGACGTCGAAGCCGCAGGAGCAGAGCAAGAGAAAGCCGTATCAAAAACCCAACCTCCGGGTTTACGGAGACCTTCGAACGATGACCCAGACAGTTCCGAGTGGGAGTGGGAAGATAGACTCTACCAAGGGCAAAAATAAAACTCACTGACCGGTCACTTTCCGAGGAACTTTTGTCCGTATCGCATACTGTTTATGGGCTGCAACTTGCGACAAACAGGGCTCTCCCCGGCCTTTCTGTCCAACTTGATTCAAATCTAAGCGACGTACAAATATGGCTGAAAGAGTGGGCCACAGTCTCTTCAAGATTTCCTGACCCCCTTGAGATTTTCTATACCAGTTCAGACATGGCTGCCAGCGGGCAGCCAAACCTGCGCGTCGGTCTGTTCCCGAGCGGGGAGCATTTTGGCTTCTTCTATGGGGACGGAGCGCGATTCGTTGTGGACCGCCACGGATGTGACGTGTGGGCTGATTGGCGGGAAGATTACTCGCTCGAAGATGCTTGCACGTATCTGCTCGGGCCGGTGATGGGATTTGTGTTGCGCCTTCGGGGCGTGGTTTGCCTTCATGCGAGTGCTGTGGTTGTCGATGATAACGCCATCGCGCTTGCAGGCTTGCCGGGCACAGGTAAGTCAACGACGGCTGCCGCCTTTGCGTGCGTGGGATATCCAGTGATTTCTGATGACGTCGTAGCACTGGCCGACCGAGGAGAACAATTTCTTGTTCAGCCGGGCTATCCCAGGGTGAATTTGTGGCCGGATTCGGTCCGCACCTTGTTTGGATCGCAGGATGCTCTGCCGCGCATTACGCCCACCTGGGACAAGCGTTACTTGACACTTGGCGAAAACGGCCACGGTTTCGCGTCTAGCCCGTTACCCCTCGAAGCGATCTACATCCTGGACAGTCGAGATGAGACTCTGGCCGCGCCGATTATCGAGGAGCTTTCCGGCAAGGAAGCTTTCATGGCGCTAGCTGCCAATACGTATGTGAACTACCTTCTTGACCAGGACATGCTGCGCACAGAATTCGATGTGCTTGGCCGCTTGGTCTCCGAGATCCCTGTTCGTCGAGTGTGCCCTCCCGCCGGATCCCCGGCCATCTTCAACCTTTGCGAAGCCATTGCTGCTGATGCCAAGCGAGTGATGACGCGCGCTCCGGCCACTGCAGCTGCGGTACGATAAATCTCCATGTACAGTCTGGGCGCCTACGGCTCGATGCTCGCGGATCGCGTTCGAGTCGACGCTTATACAGAGGCTCTGCGAAAGACCGTTCGGAAGGGATCCATTGTCGCGGAAATTGGCACGGGACCAGGTGTTTTCGCGGTGCTGGCATGCAAGCTCGGGGCCGAACGAGTCTTTGCGATCGAGCCGGCCGAGATTATTCAAGTGGCGCGCGAGGTTGCCGTCGCGAATGGCTGCGCTGGCAGAATCGAGTTTTTCGAGGGGCTTTCCAATCGCGTGACCCTTCCCGCTCGGGCCGACGTCATCCTCTCCGATCTCAGGGGCATCCTGCCGCTTTTCGAGCGCCATATCCCTGCCATCGTGGACGCACGGCACCGCTTTCTTGCCCCCGGCGGGACCATGATCCCGCGAAGGGACACCCTTTGGGCTGCGATCGTAGAGGCTCCAAAACCCTATAGCGAAGTCGTGGACCCTTGGGACCAGAATCCTTTCGGTCAAAACCTGAGTCCAGCGCGGCAGCTCGCGGTGAACGGCGTACAAAAGGTGCGTGTGAGCCCTGCCCAGCTTTTGACGGGGCATAAACTCTGGGCCACGCTGGATTATGACCGCGTTGAAAACCCAGATGTTCGAGGGAATTTGGAGTGGACGGTCGAGCGAGCCGGGACCGCACACGGAATCCTGGTGTGGTTTGACGCAGAGCTTGTCGAGGGTGTGGGTTTCTCCAATGCGCCGGGCGCTCCCGAGACAATCTATGGGTCTCTTTTTTTTCCTTGGAGCCAATCTGTGCCACTCGAGCGGAATCAAATCGTGTGCATGGGCCTTGAGGCAAAACTAGTCGAAGCAGATTACATCTGGCGATGGACCACGCGTGTCATCCCGCTTGAAGGATCGAAAGCTTCTCCCCTCCAGTTTGAGCAATCCACGTTGGGCGGGGCGGTTATGTCCCCCAAGCAGCTTCACCGATTAGCGGCGGATCATATCCCTCAGCTCTCCGAAGATGGGCTTCTGCGCCGCAGAACTTTCGAGTTGATGGATGGGAGAGCTTCGCTCGAAGAAATTGCCCGCAAGCTGGCGGCCGAGTTCCCACAGCGTTTCTCGAGCTGGCAGGAAGCGCTGTCGTACGCCGGTTTGATCTCGCAAGAATTCAGCCGCTAAGTAGATTCAGCCTGGCCGCCAAATGCAGACGCAGTACACCTTTGAGGTGTCCTTCGCCGGAGTCCTGGCTTACGCGACGATATTTCGGGCAAGGCGGAGGGGATGGCGCAAAGCGTGGAGTACAGGGTTGCGACGTTGAGAGACCAGGGCCCACCTGTTGCATCGCAAATGCAGTGATTTCAACACGTACGGAGTTTTTGGCGGGGACAGGTAAAATCCTTGGCACCAAGGGTGGACCTATTTCTGAATTATGAAACGAGTCATTAGTCCGAGACACTAATTTGTCACTGCCTGGATCGCAGCCGCCGAGCCCTTCACCTTACTCGTCGGGACCCCTTTGTGAAGGCCACTCACAGCCACGCAGTATTGCAAACTGACGCTTGCGAAACGCATCAGCGCAGCGAGGTAGAGAGATCAGAGCGCTGAATTTGGAGCTTACGGCTGGCACGAACTCCCAGTTTGCGTCGGTTTCCGGTTCAGGCTCCTTGTTGTTGCGTTGTGCATGCTCCCTGGCGTAAGTCCTGCCCGATGATGGTCTTGCATGTTCACGTGAACTTGCTTTGCAATTCACCCGCTGTGCATTGCCGGCTGTACGTGAATAGGTCACAGTGCGCGGCATTACAGTCGAGTCGGTCAGCCGACGCAGGCTGGTGCAAGCCTGAATGACGCTGAACGACAAGGAAAGAAGGAAGGAGAACGCGCGTTCTTCGAATGTCCGGTTTCGGGCGTTCGTTCCGAAGAGACGTCCAACGCGGCGCTCGTCCTGTTGGACGCGTCGCTGGGCGGGATGAAATCGGCCACCTCACTCGATGGTTGCGGCTTTACACGCTGTGTTATACGCCCTCCCGGGTGCAAAGCTCCAACCGCTTACCATCGGGTTCAGGAGACTCGTGAAGTCTTGGAGGCGGGAACAGGGGTCACGTGCGGAGGACCGTATGCCGCAGATACGAGCAAGCGCCGAAAACCCACGCGGGATCGCGCGCATTTCGATTCGAAAAGGCCCTCGGTGTGGAATCGCCGCCCGTCACCCATTAATTCCGTGACGGCGGCAACAAATGGTCGCCTCGTAGGGAAGTTTCTCATGCAAGAACCGGAAGCGAAAAAGCGGACACTTCCCTTTTGCTTGATGGATGGGAGAGCTTCGCTCGAAGAAATTGCGCACAAGCTGGCGGCCGAATTTCCCAAGAATTTTCCAAGGCGCTTCTCAAGCTGGCAGGAAGCACTGTCGTACGCCGGTGTGGTTTCGCAAGAATACAGCCGATAGATTTGCTTCAGGAGGTTGGCGTTAGTTTAATTCCCGGATTGCGCCGATTCTGGAATCCCAGCACTTCGCTTGGAATGTCACCGACTCTCGCCGCACACCTGGCTAGGTGCGATTCAACAACTGTTCTATTTCGATGGTGAGTCCGCCCGGGCCTTTGAGGTAAGCCGTGCGTGTGCCCCACGGCTTATCTTGGGGCTGCTCAATCGGTTCTGCGCCCCGGCTCGTGACCAAACGGTAGTCTGCATCGCAATCCTTACTGTCAAACCCTATCGTCACGATACTATCGTCGGCCGCCGCATCGAGAATCACACCAAGCTCCCCGAAGGAAAGCCATACCATCCGGTCGTTGTCGAAAACGGGGGCGGTTTGCCACACTTTCTCGAACCACCGAGCAGCAGCGCGTAAGTCACGCACGCGGCAATGCACATGAGACATTTTCATCGAATCTCCACGTCGGATATGGCTTTTGCCTTATCGTCCCACAGAATTCTCAAAAACGGGTCGTGAAGTTGTTCTGGCAGTATCGTGATCCTCCCAATGAATATGACTCCATTTATTCCTTGGGGGCCCGAAATCGCAAGGCTCTCTTATACCACCCGTCTTCGTGCCCCTTTCGCCCGAAGACGACAGTCCCCTGCGGTAGAAGCTATGGGGCAATTGGTTGGTTGATCTCGTCCCGGCAACTCCGGGAAATGCAGTCGGCCAAATCTATGAGCGCATCGGAGCCTCCGCCGGAAGATACGCATTGATTTCTAATGTCTTTTCGGGTAAGAACGTGTCAACAGGGCAGTTCGGATGCTGTGATTCCTCTGCGCTGCCTGACGAGTGGAGTGGTCCTGTGCGCTGTTCTGCACATCCTAACTTGACAAGCGCTCGTCCTCATTCGGTACAAGGGCCCTCCCCCCCGACGAAGGTTTGCCCAGACCCGCCTACAAGTCGCAATCCGTAGTACGACCATTTCAAGTCACTCATCAAAAAAGGAGGTCCCGTTCATGCGGCGAGAACGGATATGTGTTGGGGCATTTGCCATCGTTTTGGCTTTTCTCCTTGCGTCGCTGACAGCCTCCGCGCAGGACCCAGTACGAAAAGGTCCCAGAATCATTTACGCGGGCAACCACGATACGTCCCCGCCCGTTCGGGAAATGCCTGAGGGTGAGGATCGTGCCAAGCCGCTGGCCCATCGTAGGCCTGGACCCATCCATGAGGACAACAACCCCGATGTCGTGCTGCAGGGCAGCGCTACCCCTCTGGTGGGCACCACAAACGGGCTCAGTTTTGGTGGCATCGGGAGCACGGGGTTTGCGCCGCCGGACACGAATGCTTCCGTGGGCGCAACTCAGGTGGTTGAGACAGTCAACGTCTCCTACGAGGTCTTCAACAAATCTACCGGTGCGCCGCTTCTTGGGCCCATTTCGATCGGGAGTATTTGGACCGGCTTCGGCGGGGTGTGCGAGACCGGCAACCTGAGCGATCCCGTGGTGCTGTACGACAAAGCGGCGGGGCGGTGGTTAATCGCCATTGTGGCGTTCGACTCCGCGTTCACCACCAACGCGGAGTGTATCGCGGTTTCGACCACCTCCGACGCTACTGGAAGTTTTAACCGCTATGGCTTTTCTTTCGGCATTGACCTGAATGACTACACCAAGCTCTCCGTTTGGCCGGACGCATACTATTTGTCCGCAAACATCTTTCCGCAAGGCGGGGCTTTTGCGGGGCCGGTCGCCTGCGCCCTGGATCGCAGCGCAATGCTTGCGGGAGGTCCTGCCACCGGCCAGTGCTTCCAGCTTGGAACCAGCGACGCGAGCTTGCTCCCGTCGGATCTTGACGGTTCCACCGCGCCTCCCGCTGGTTCGCCAAACTTCTTCTTGGAGCTCGGCACTTCAACCACGCTGAATCTCTTCGAGTTCCACGTTGACTTCGCCAATTCCGCCAACAGCACCTTCACCGGACCGATCGCTATAACTGTGCCGTCCTACACGGACGCCTGCGGAGGGAGCGGAGGAACTTGCATTCCGCAACGCGGGACCGGGCAACAACTGGACAGTCTTGGGGACCGGCTGATGTTCCGGCTAGCTTATCGCAACTTCGGCAACCACGAGTCCTTGGTGGCTTCGCACTCCATCACCTCGGGGAGCGGCACCGCGGTGCGTTGGTATGAAGTGCGCAACCCCCACGCGGCTCCAACGGTTTTCCAGTCCGGTACGTTTGCACCGGACGCGAACTCACGGTGGATGCCGAGCATTGCTATGGATAAGGTCGGGGATATGGCCTTGGGCTACAGCCTATCAAGCAGCAGTCTGTTTCCGTCGATCGCATACACTGGGCGAGTGCCCGGCGACGCTTTGGGAACCATGCAAAGTGAAACGACCATTCTTGCGGGCTCTGGCTCTCAGACCGGCGGCCTCAGTCGCTGGGGCGACTATACAAGTATGGCTATCGATCCTGTAGATGACTGCACCTTTTGGCACGCCAATGAGTATCTGCCTAGCAATGGGAGCTTTAACTGGGCCACTCGGCTGGCGTCTTTCAGCTTTCCTTCTTGCGCTTCAACCGCTCCCGATTTCACCCTCTCGGCCACGCCGTCTTCGCAGACCGTCGTGCAGGGGAACAGCACCACCTACACGGCAACGGTTGGAGCCGTTAATGGCTTCAGCGGCACGGTCAGCTTTAGCGCTAGCGGGCTGCCCGCAGGGGTGACAGCCAGCTTCAGCCCAGCTTCGGTAGCCGGTTCCGGCTCTTCGACCCTGACCGTGACGACCGGTAGCACAACACCTTCGGGAACCTTTACCATCGGCATCACCGGGACCAGCGGGAGCACCACCCACTCGACCAACGTGACGCTGACAGTGAATCCCGCCCCGACGCCGGACTTCAGCCTGTCCGCGTCCCCAAACAGTGTGACCGTCACGCAAGGCGGCAGCGGCAGTAGCACTGTCACTATCACCAGGTCGAACGGCTTCAACGGCTCGGTGACTCTTTCTGCCTCCGGTTTGCCCAGCGGCGTGAGCGCGGCCTTTAGCCCACAGCCCGCCACGACCACAAGCACTCTGACGTTTACCACAACCACTACTGCCGCGACGGGAACGGTCACAGCGACCATCACGGGAACCTCCGGCGCGTTGACCCACAGCATCACGGTCACTCTCACGGTCAACCCCACGGGCGCCGCCAACTTCAGCCTGTCCGCCTCACCCAGCAGTGTGTTTGTCGACCAGGGCGCCGCGGCCACGAGCACGATCAGAATCACTCCGTCCAGCGGCTTCAACGGCCAGGTGACGCTTTCGGCTTCCGGTTTGCCCAGCGGCGTGAGCGCGACTTTCAGCCCAAATCCAGCGACGTCCAGCAGCACGCTAACCTTCCGCACCAGCGGCTCGGCAAGCCAAGGAACCTTCACCGTGACCGTCAGGGGCACGTCGGGCAGCCTGACGCACACTGCCACCGTTAGCCTGACGGTTGGCAGCGGCGACAACTGAGGGATCCCGCTCTAGGAGGCCACAAGCAGGTGTCCGCTTCCATATATAGTGCGTAAACCTTGAGTTATGTCGCAGCTAAACCTCCGACTCCCGCGTGGCTGAAGACGATCCTCAGAACGATCCTGCGCCCGTCGGCATGTTTCTATCCAGACTACAGAGCTATCTTGGCTGCAAGCAGAGATTCTACAACGCCGTCAACGACCGTCTTGGCATTGAGCCAGACGTTGGCTAACGTGTCAGGATGATGACGTACTCTCTTCCGTGCGGGGATGTTTTATTGAGGAGGCCCAACGGACATGAAACGATTCCTCGGTACGGCGTTTTTTCTTGTTGTCTTGGCTGCGGTTTCAGCTTTGTGGCGCCAAAATGACCGCGCCGAACATTCTGCCATGGCGGCGGAGGGAGGGTTGGGCTGGAAAACGGTTGAGCCGGGGATGGAGCTACGGTTTCTGGAGGCGCAAAAAGAAGGAGTGCAGAGCAACTCGCGCATCGCGGTGCTGCGGATCGATCCTGCGCAGTGGGACTTGGAGGTGTTGGGCACGAGCCGTAGCGGTGAGTCGACCGGACACACGGCGCGAGATTGGTGTCAGCGGCATAACTTGACGGCAGCAATTAACGCGGGGATGTTTGGGACAGATCTGAAAACCCACCTCGGGTATCTGCGATATCGCGAGCACGTCAACAACAGCCGCCAGAACAACTATCAATCGGTAGCGGCGTTCGATCCGAGAGACTCTGCGGGTGTTTCGCGCTTTCGGATTTTTGACTTGGACGCGCCCGGGGTGACGTTGCAAGGAATCCTGAAAGATTACGCGTCGGCCGTGCAAAACTTGAGGTTGGTGAAAAGGCCTGGCCGGAATCAATGGGGCCAGCAAGAAAGAAAGTGGAGTGAGGCGGCCCTGGGAGAAGATCGCGACGAACGAATTTTGTTTATCTTTTCAAGGGCGGAGTTCTCGATGCACGACTTGAATCAGGAGCTGCTGGCGTCGGACATTGGATTGGTGGCGGCCCAGCATTTGGAAGGCGGTCCAGAAGCGCAACTGTGCTTGCTCACCCGCGAAACGAAACTGGAGATGTTTGGGAGTTACGAGACGTCTTTCCGGGAGGACGACAACAACGCCGAGGCTTGGCCGGTGCCCAACATTCTGGGCGTGAGGCCGCGGGCGGCGAACAGCCATTAACGAGCAGCCCCATCGTTGGTAGGCGGAATTACGCCTCGGATCAAGACTCCGTCCAACGTGGTAATACTGAATCTGGCCAATTCGGTTGGTATCTTGCAGTCCCCCTGTATGGTTTGACAGTTCCCCACTGACCCAACCTGTGCGTAATGCTTACCAAGATCGCTGCCGCAGTCGGTGAAGATTCGGTCCAGCCCGGCAGCAAGAAACATAAGAAAAGGAGAAAGGATCCATGCTACGAACTGAGTCCAAGAAAACGTGTGAGCGCACTACCGGGAAAGCCTTGCTTTGCTACTTCACTTCCATAGTGGTGGTGCGGCTGCTGATTCTCCCGGCGTTTGCTGCCGACAAGCAGAAAGACGAGGAGACCCTTCGGCGCGCCAACCTTGTGTTGCAGGATATGCTCAACAGCAAAAACATCCCGCCGGACCTGTTGTTAAAGGCTAATTGCGTGCTGATTCTGCCTAGCGTGAAGAAGTTTGGCTTCGGTGTCGGCGGCAGCGGCGGCCGA
>Ga0126378_10001495_pt1 | contig 17354 bp, 18 predicted proteins | sample PanSoiMetPlot_23_FD_92587 | JGI IMG/M metagenome (GOLD analysis project Ga0126378, IMG submission 92587) | Tropical forest soil microbial communities from Panama - MetaG Plot_23 | ecosystem: Environmental > Terrestrial > Soil > Tropical forest > Bulk soil | place: Panama | collected 2016-02-17
CGAGTTCATCTCCGGATCGAGCGAGATGAACAGCTGTTCATCCGTAACCTGTGCCATCGCTCCTTCGCCCAACTTCTTGTAATAGCGAAACAGCGACAGGGAATCTTCCACATGAGAGGTCGTAAATTGTAGTGTCATAGCCTGCCTTTGCTGAATCAGCCTTTCTAGGATCTGAGCTGGCCACGAATTTCAACGCGATAACCTAGTTCAGGCTTTAGCGTTTCTGAGCCGAGAGCCGAGACGTCGTCTTGACTCACGAGCTCCCAATCAAAATTCCCGTCACAAACACCAACGCTCCGCCCAACCCGACCTGCAGAGCCGCCGACGGAACCGGCGTATCCATATATCGATGCCAAATCCACGTGATCGTTCCCAATTCAACCAGCACCACCAGAATCGCCAATCCCATCGCGTGGCGGAAATCATCAATCAGGAAGGGCAGCGTGTGCCCGATTCCGCCCAGCGCCGTCATCGCGCCGCACACGAGCCCACGTACCCACGGATGGCCTCGACCCGTCAAACTTCCATCATCGGAGAGCGCCTCCGCGAATCCCATGCTGATGCCGGCGCCTACTGACGCGGCAAGTCCGACCAGGAACGCTGTCCAACTGCTGCGCGTTGCCAACGCCGCCGCAAATACGGGCGCCAGCGTCGAGACCGATCCATCCATCAAGCCGGCAAGTCCGGGTTGCACGATCTGCAGCACGAATAGCCGGCGATTAGCCTCGTCCTCTTCGCCTTCACACCTGCCGTCAACTTCTCTTTCTAAAGCGCGTCCGCCCGTTCTTCGTGGTGCCGCTCTTCGTTCGCCGGATCGTCAAACAATTGCCGAATGCTCGCATCCTGCGAGCGCACCGCCGCCTTCTCGTAGAAGCCCCGCGTTTCGTATTCAATTGCGCTGGCCTGCTTCCGCACGGTGTCGAGTCCGAGTGGCCGTACGAGCCACAGCGCCGTTCGTTGGACGAATCCGCGGACATCCTGCCGGCGAATGAGTGGGATATGGTCGCCAAATTTCTCCTGATACAACTCGATCAATCGCCGCCGATGTTCCGATTCTTCTTTTCGCATACCTTCACATACTGCGGCCGATGCGGGGAAGTTTTCCCGCAAGCCTTCGGCAAAATCGGCGTACACGCGTTCGTCTTCCTCTTCCAGCGAAATGGCTAAAGCGAGTACTTCGCGTTCCGTGAGCTTTTCGAAACTTTTCATGTCGGGGATAGAGTACCAATTGCCTCGAAGAGGAGCCTAGCGGGCTCCTCGTTTGTATGTCAGACCGAGGTGATCGACGGGACTCTTCCACAAAATCATTGCTCCTCGTCACGGTCATCGATTCATTTCATGACGGGAAAAATATGAAGGGCATTCGTCGGTACACATTTCCCTATTGGGGGATGCACTTCTGAGTCACAAGAAGCGGCGAAATCCTTTCGTAGCAACGCGAAGTGCAGAACTGAAAAACTAAATACGAGGTTTTCAAACCTCTGTGACCTGTGACCCCTCCGCGTGGCCCGTCACGATGAGGCATGAATCCCAGGTTGCTGTCCATTCTTTTGCTTTTCTCCGTCTCGCCGTGCTTTGCCGCGGTCAAAATCAACACCACAACAATCCCGAACGGCACCGCCAAAAGCGCCTATTCTGCCGTCATTCAAGCGTACAACGGCTGCCTGCCTTACAAGTGGACCATCGTCTCCGGGGCTTTACCTGTCGGCGTAAAAGCTACAGCTTCGACCAACACTACGGCGCTTGGCCTCACTGGCACACCGACGACGGCTGCCAGTTATTCATTCACCGTGAAAGTCACAGGCTGCAGCGGCGGTGTTGCGCAGGCCAGCTACAAAGTTGTGATCCAGGGCGGTGCTAACCACATTGTGGACCTCAGCTGGAAGGCTTCGACCACAAAGGGTGTGATTGGATACAACATCTATCGCAGTCCTAACGCCACTTCGTGGACGAAGATCAATCCAAGTGTGATTGGCTCCACGCTATACACGGATTCCAACGTGTCGAACGGTTCGACGTACTACTACTCAGCGACGGCCGTCGATTCCGCGGGTAAAGAGAGTGTCAAGACTTCCGCGGTAAAGGCGGTGGTCCCCTAGTCGGACTAGCTCCGTTCCGGTACGAAATATTGCAAATCGGGCGCAACGCCCCTTCTCGAAAGATTGAGAAATGGTCGTGCGCCCATCACGCTTACCTAACGCTTCCCGATCGTGTGTTCGTCTTGAGTAGCGTGCCATCCATGTCATACCGCGAATCAGTTGGCTGGACGACGAGGTGTAATCTTGTTCGGCCTCGCTAAGAAGGTATACCCCCTCCCCCAGGGTCTTGTGCAAATCAGGGATTTACGAAGAATGTCCCACAAAATCTTTGATTTCAAATAACTTGTAGACAAAATATTCCGGACAAAGGACTTCGGTGTCGGAAGATTTTTGCTCAGGAAATACGCCCGGCGAGTTACTTATAAATCACGCTTAAGAGAGAACGGTAGGATTCAGGTCACCGGTCACTGTGAGCGATTTACATTCAGCTGCGTGCTTCCTGAAGTTGAAGATTCGTGCGGGAGCACCCCCGGAAAAGCAGGTCTTTCGCTGCGTTCGGCTCTCGCCTCAGTTCGCTCAGGATGACAATTCAGTGAACGTGCTAAAGGCAGAACGTTCGGCCAGCGGCATGAAGTAAAGAACGGTCATACAACGGGCGAGGACGCCCGTCGCTGCATTGCTGAACCAGAATCCGATAAGCCGATCCAAAGCCGACCGGGCGAAGATCCAAAGACGAAAGCCGGGGCCGGGCGCCCAGAGCCTAGAGCCCTGTTTTATTTCCCGCCGTTGTGTCCTTCGCCGTTCCAACCACGTCCATGACGAGTTCCCGGCGGCGCTTTCCATTGCTGTTGCGCGTCTCAAGAACTCGCACGCGGCGCGCGGCGATGCTCTCCGGATGCAGTTTCACAATCCTGCCGTCCTTGACTTCAACTCGGAAGCGGAACCAGTCTGTGCGGAACATGCGCCCGGACGCATAAAACGTGACCGAAGCCGCGATCACTCCATGAAAGTTCTCGCCAGTGCACTCCAGGAATCGCTTGCCGAGATCGTCGGTCCAGGTGCTGCCGCCGACCAGCGGATCATTCAGGAAATAGCGCAACGACGGAGTGGCCAGGGTGAGCTTGCGCAGTTGCACCATCTGCAGGAGCACCGAAATTCGCGCAAGGTTCGTGACCACCAACCTCGCTTCGCGCGACGAAGTTTGCTCCAGCTTCAGGTGCAACTCAGGTGACCACTCGCGCTCGAACTCCTCGCGCGCGAGCGCCAGGCTCTTATCGCTGGCCTCGGCGTAACGCAGTGTCGCCCGCGCCAGCACGAGGCTCAGCACGGTGGTCGCCACCGTCCCGATCAACGGAATGTAGGCGATCAGGAGCGTCAGAATGCTGTGCTGGTTGAGCCACTGCCAGAGATTCATGAAGCGCGAGTCAACTCCTGCCTCGGGTGAGTTTTACGAGTTTAGCGAGCGATTCCCGTGCGGGACAGTGGCCGAAGGACTAGACCGGCTGAGTCGGCACTTTGGTCATCTGGCGCGGTCGAGAGCTTCGTTCAGCATCTGCGTATCAACTCCCAAGTTCGGCGATGACCGCGATATTTCTTGCCATGACAGAACGAATGCAACCATTGAGTGTTAAAGAAGATATGCGCTCGAAACTACGCTGCTTCGTCTCCTTATTGTTCATCGCGACACTCACCCTGGTTCCCGGATCGTTCGCCCAGCAAGCCGTGAGGTTCCCGCGTTCCGACGGCGCGCAAACTCCGCTAAGAGTTTTTGCTCCAAGCAGCCAGTCTTGTGCGCCGCTAGCGATCATCTCGCCCGGAGCAGGTGGTACCGAAAATGGGTACCGCTATTTAGCCGAAGCACTGCGCGATCGCGGGTATCTCGCGATCGTAATGGGCCACAAAGAGAGCGGACCCGCGACGCTGCGCGGCGACATTCGTCAGGACGGAATTCACGGCGGCCTCAAAAACATGGTCACCGATCCGACGCTGCAGAACAATCGCATGCTTGATGTTGCCGCCGCGTTGAATTGGGCGGAAAAGCACTGCCATCATCCCTTCAAAGTTCTGCTGGGGCACTCGATGGGATCGGACAGGGTGATGTTCGAAGCGGGCGCGCACAACAAGCTCATCTTCGACGGCCACGAGGTTCAAAGCAAAGATCGATTCGATGCGTACGTGGCGCTTTCGCCGTCAGGCGAGGGTTCGATTTTCAGCAGCGATTCGTGGAAGGGCATCCGCAAGCCTCTTTTCGTTCTCACGGGCACGCATGGGAATGGCGAACGCAGCCTTATGACGGCATGCCCGCCGGGTGCAAATGGCTGGGCGTGATTGATGGCGCAACGCACATGAATTTTTGCAGGTGTCGGTTTTGCCGGAAAAACTGAGAAGCTTACGATCGACAGCATCGGAGCATTTGTGAAAGGTGTGCGATCGAACGACTGTACGCTTCCACCCGCGGAATCAGGAATGACTCTGAAGCGCAAGTAGCGGTCATGAACACTACAAGTGCATGGATATTGGCGGATGCGGATTCGAGCACGCGACCGCACAAAGCTTGCGCCGAGGGTTTGCGCGTTGGCGGCGCTTTTGTAAATGTTCGTAAACTCCAGCTTTGACGGGCATGAAATCACGACTACCCGGTTCGTAACTTCCGAAAGTAACGTCGCTATATTTTCATACAGTTTTTCTCGCGCGCACAAGCACCGCGACTTTTCCGAATGCGTCGTGTTCATTTCATCAAGGACGGAGGTGGCAAATGTTCAAGAAAAGTTTATTGGCGGTGTTCGGATTGGCTCTGGCTCTGGCGTTCGCAACGCCTGAAAAGGCGCACGCTGGTGTGGCGATTGGTGTGACAGTTGGCGGACCGGTCGTTGTGGCTCGCCCCGCTTACCCATATCCATACGTGTACCCACGCCCGGTCGTGTACCCGCCCGCTTACGTCTATGCGCGGCCTTATTGGTATCGTCCAGGACCAGCGTTCTACGGTCGCTATTATGGTCGCCCCTACTGGCGCCATGAGGCGTTCGAGCGACATGAGTACTTCGAGCATCGCGGATACGATCGCTTCGGCCGCTAATAAAAAAACATTTGCAAATTCAAGGCGGACGCCTCCGGGCAGTCCGCCTTCTGTTTTTGAAACTGCTCCTCTCCATAACTACCCCTAAAAAACACTTCGCGTACGATCCAGTTGTGACACTCAATTCTCACAGTGAAACTCTGCTAACATCCCTGCAAGGTGGCGCAGAAAGTCAAACGCAAGTCTCCTCGCAAGCCGACCCGCAAGGCTAGAAGATCGGCACGTCGTCGCGTCCCCGAGAACAACCGATCCGGAGCGGAACTGGTCATCATCACAGGGCTGAGCGGATCCGGAAAAGCCTCGGCCCTGAAGGCGTTCGAGGATCTCGGTTACTACTGCGTCGACAACCTCCCAGTTGACCTGATCCCGCGTTTCGCGGAACTCGCCGTGCAGTCGCCAGAGATTCGACGGACCGCACTGGTTGTCGACGTTCGCGAGGGGGCAAAGCTCCAGAGGCTTCCGGCCATCGTGAAGTCGGTTCGGCGAATGCTGCCAACGACGGTCATTTACCTCGAAGCCACGGAAGCGTCGCTAATCCGCCGTTACAGCGAAACGCGGCGGCCGCATCCGCTGGGAGCCGATGCTCCGGTGCGCTCTTCGCTCAGTGCTGAACGGCGAAGGATGAAGCCGATCCGCGCGATCGCCGATTGGGTCATCGACACTTCGAAGTTCAATGTTCACGAGTTGCGTGCGCACCTGACAGAACGCTTCCAGACAAAGTCATCCGATAAGAACATCCTGGTCTCGTGCATTAGCTTCGGATTCAAGCATGGCGTTCCAGCAGATGCAGACCTCGTCTTCGATGTACGTTTCCTCCCCAATCCACACTTTGTTCCCGAGTTCCGGCATCTGACTGGACGCGATCCGCGCGTTGCCAAATACATTCGCTCGTTCCCGCAGACCCGCGAGTTCATCAATCGGATCTCAAAGCTATTGATCTACCTGCTCCCGCATTATGTGGAGGAAGGGAAGAGCTACCTGACGATCAGTTTCGGATGTACTGGCGGGCGGCATCGCAGCGTGATGATCGCGGAAGACGTCGGCAAGCACCTGGCTAAGGCTGGATACCGGGTGAAGATCGAGCACCGCGACAGCTCATAGGAAGTTTCGTGGTGCCTAAGCCACAACTGACGACTAGCGCGGTTTTCCGCTAAAATAACGGTTTGCATCCACTCCAAGGTATCCTTACGCCCAGCCGGTCCCTGCTCGACCGTCAACTTCCGGCCCAGGAAGGTTTATGCGGCAACTGACCCGCCTTTTGCGATACACCTTGCCCTATTGGTGGCAAGTGCTCGCGTCGGTGATCATGATGGCGGCAGTCGGCTTTCTCGATTCCTTCCGGCTTCTTCTCATCGGCCCGATTCTCGACCGCGTACTAAATCCCGGCGCGCCGGCACATGATCTGAAACTGTTCCAGGTTCCGGGCACGCATTATTCGGTCCAACTGCAGCAATTCGTTCCTTCGCATCTGCAAAATCCGTGGAGTGTGGTGGCGTTTGCATTGGTTGCATCCACGTTGTTAAAGGGACTCTTCGATTACGCGGGAACGTATCTCGTCAGTTATGCGGGATTCGGAACCATTACCGACCTACGCAATGACATGTACGACGCAATCTTGCGGCGGTCGGCGGCCTTCTTTCAAAAGCACACGACGGGGACGTTGCTCTCGACCATCATCAATGACATCGAGCGCGTGCAATACGCGATCTCGAGCGTGTTAGGCGAATTCCTGCAGCAGACGTTCACGCTGATTTTCACCGCGATATTCGTAATCATGCTGGGCGGGCGGCTCGCGTGGGTGCTGGTGCTTTTCCTGCCGGCCATCATCATTTCGTCGACCAAGATTGGACTAAGGGTACGCCGGACGACGCGGCGCGGGCAGGACAAGCTCGCGGATATTCAAAACATCCTGCACGAAACCATTACTGGCAATCGCATCGTGAAAGCGTTTGGGATGGAGTCGTGGGAAATCGCGCGCTTCCGCAGCGCGGCCAATCGCCTTTTACGCGCGAACCTGCGGTCGGTGGCTGCGGCCGCGGTCAGTTCGCCCCTCATGGATACATTCGGCGCGATCGCGATTGCACTGCTGTTACTGCTGGGACGGAATGAAATCAATCGCGGGGCGTTTACTCCCGGAACGTTTCTCGCCTTCATCGTGCTTGTGTTCAAGCTGTACGACCCGGTGCGAAAGTTTGCGCTGTTCAATAACAGCTTCCAGCAGGCGGTGGGGGCGTCGTCGGAGATATTCAAGTTCATGGACACCGAGGACGACGTCCGCGAGAGGCCGAATGCCAAGCCGCTGCCGCCATTCTCGAAGAGCATCGTGTTCGAGCGAGCGACGTTTTCTTATGAAGGCAACGGAGGCGGCGCACGTGAAATTCTTCACGACATTGACCTCGACGTGAAAGCGGGAGAGGTGCTGGCGATCGTCGGCTCGAGCGGCGCTGGAAAAAGTACGCTGGTTCACCTGATCCCGCGCTTCTTTGACCTGACCTCGGGACGGTTGCTGGTCGACGGTCGCGACATTCGCGACCTCACGCTTTCGTCGCTGCGGGCGCAGATCGGCATCGTCACCCAGGAGACGGTGCTTTTTAACGACACGGTCCGAAACAACATCGCGTACGGCCAGCCCCACGTCTCGAAGAAGCAAGTCGAGGAGGCGGCCCGTGCCGCACTGGCACACGATTTCATTGTCGAGATGCCCGAGGGCTACGATACCGTTATCGGAGAGCGGGGCCTGCGACTTTCCGGAGGCGAGCGCCAGCGCATCGCTATCGCGCGCGCCATCCTGAAGAACGCACCGATTCTGATTCTCGACGAGGCTACGTCGGCGCTCGACAGCGAATCGGAAGCCCTGGTGCAATCCGCCTTGCAGAACCTGATGGTCGGCCGGACGGTTTTTGTGATTGCGCATCGGCTTTCGACGGTGAGACGAGCCGATCGAATCGTTGTCCTCGAAAACGGAATGATCAGCGACGTTGGCGCTCACGAAGAGTTGATGAAGAAACTCGGCACCTACCGGAGGCTGTACGATTTGCAGTTTCTGGAAGTCGACCAGTCGAAGCCGGCGGTCCCGGTACGGCGGTGAGTGGCTCGTAGCCAGTAGCTCGTGGCTGGCGTCAGCCGCGGGTGATCGACCAAACTAATGCAATCACGATATAGAACTTGATGATGCCAGGTTGCGAGGTTACAGAGATCGTGTTGACTTGGTGTTAGTAGTTGGATGACGCTCGTCTCAAGCTACTAGCCGCAAGCCATCAGCGATAAGCCAAACATGCCCATCCGCTCCATGACCGGTTTCTCCCAGGTGAAGGGACAGGTGACGCCGCAACTTGGATTCACCTTGTCGCTCAAGTCGGTAAACCATCGGTTTCTCGATCTTCATTTCCGAATGCCTTCCGAGAGTGATTCGCTGGAGATGAAGTTGCGCAGGATTCTCAAGGAAAAAGTGGCTCGCGGTCACCTCGAGCTAACGCTCAGCCTGGACCGCGGCGCCAACGAGGGCTTCGCGCTGAACCGCGAGTTGGTCGGCGGCTACGTCAAGGCTTTCCGCACGGCAGCGGCTGCGTTTGGACTCGCAGCTGAGCCCGACCTGAATGTGATCCTCCGAATGCCCGGCGCCATGGACGGTAGTTCGGAAACGGCGGAAGGTGAACTGGAGTCTGCGGTCCTCGGCAAAATTGAGGACGCGCTATCCCGCCTGAATGCGATGCGAGAAGAAGAAGGCCGGGGCATAGATCGCGAACTGCGCGAGCGTATGGAGCATATTCAGAAAGCCAGCTCCGGTGTCGAACGTCATCGGCATGCGATCCTCCAAAGCTACGTGGAGAAGCTTCGCGCGCGCATGCAGGAGTTGGTCGGTGCGGGCGTGGAGCCGGAGCGTGTACTGCAAGAGGCCGCGCTGCTGGTGGATCGCAGCGATATTCAGGAAGAACTGGTTCGCCTGCAGACCCACATCCAGCACTTCCTAGGATTGTTGAATGAGAAAGGCGAGGTCGGCAAGAAACTGGACTTCCTGCTCCAGGAGATGAATCGCGAGGCCAACACACTGCTTTCCAAGACCTCAGGCCTGGCCGGCGAAGCATTGAAGATCACCGAGATGGGGTTGATCATGAAGTCGGAGATTGAGAAATCGCGCGAGCAGGTACAAAACGTCGAATGACGACCCTTTTCATTATTTCTGCCCCGTCCGGTTCCGGAAAATCCACACTGGTTGAAATGTTGCGCAAGCTGGTCGAGGGCCTCGACTTTTCGGTTTCCTACACTACGCGTCCGCCGCGCGGAAGCGAGCAAAATCGTAGAGAATACTACTTCGTCCCGCGGCCGGAGTTCGAGGCGATGGTCGCGCGTGGGGAATTTCTGGAGCATGCGGACGTCTTTGGCAACTACTACGGAACGGCTCGGCGCTTCCTGGAAGAAGCCAAACAGAAAGGCCACGACCTGCTGCTGGACATCGACGTCCAGGGTGCCGCGCAGGTGCAGAAGGCGCTCCCTGAGGCGGTAAGCATTTTTGTCCTGCCGCCGAATCACGAGAGCCTGGAGTGGAGACTACGGCATCGCGGTACCGATTCGGAGTCGGTGATCTGCCGCCGCCTGGACACGGCCCGTCGGGAGATTGAGAATTACGACAAGTACGACTATATTTTAGTGAACGACCGCCTGGAAGAGTCCGCTGACCTGCTCAAGGGAATCGTGCTCTGGGAACGTGCGCGACGCTCGGGTCGCCCGCTCACCGAACAAGATCAGGCGCGCCGAAGAGTAGCCGAACAATGTTGCCTCCAGAATATGCGAGACCGTGTGCAACCCATTCTGGATTCTTTTCGCCGCGCTCGGGGTCAAGGACAATGCTAGGCGTCCGTTGGGAGAAAAGGTTATGAAGTTGATCGAAGGCTTCGACAGCAACTATCGATACATTCTTGTCGCTGCTCGCCGCGCCCGCCAACTGCAAGGTGGAGCGCCGCCAGTCGTGGAAACCAGTTCCCGAAAGCCCTGCCGAATCGCTCAGGATGAAATCCGCGCCGGAAAGGTGAAGTGGGTCATCCCTGAGACGCCCAAGAATGCGATGGAAGCGGCGAGTGAGGCTCTTGAGCCTGGCACTCCCACCGATTCGTAATCGAAGCTGACTTGATGGCGCGAAAGCGAGCTGGCTCGCATTCCCGTTCACTGGCATCTAATTAACGTCGATCGCAAAATTCACTTCCCCTCGGCTCTATGAAAGTCGCTCTCGGCGTCACCGGCGGCATCGCGGCGTACAAGGCAGCGGAGATCGTTCGTCTTTTACAGGACCGCGGCATACGCGTGCAGGTCATCATGACGCAGGCCGCACAGGAGTTTGTGCGGCCCCTCACGTTCGCGGCACTCTCCGGCGAAAAAGTGATAACCAGCATGTTCGACGTGGGAACCGATGATCCGAACATCGACTCCGCGATCGAGCATATTGCTGTCGCCCAGTCAATCGACGCGTTGTTGGTTGCGCCTGCAACTTCCGACGTTCTCGCCAAATTTGCGCAAGGCATCGCCAACGATTTCCTGAGCACACTCTATCTCGCGACGACTGCACCGGTGGTGCTCGCGCCGGCGATGAATGTGAACATGTGGCAACATCCGGCGACGCAGACGAATCTAGAGATCCTGCGCAAACGCGGGGTGAAGATTGTGGAGCCCGACAGTGGCTATCTCGCATGCGGGATGGTCGGCGCGGGCCGGCTCGCGGAGAACGAAGCGATCGTCGGCGCCGTGATGCAAGCGCTTGGGTGTTCGCAAGATCTGGCAGGCGAGACCGTCCTGATCACTGCGGGCCCGACGCGCGAAAAGATTGACCCTGTCCGCTACATTACAAATCGGTCCAGCGGGCGCATGGGATACGCGCTCGCCGAAGCGGCCCTGCGGCGCGGTGCGCACGTGCTGTTGGTCAGCGGACCCACGAATATCATCCCGCCGAGTGCGGCGACATTCACACGTGTTGAAACGGCCGAAGAGATGCGCGAGGTGGTGCTGACCCTGCTGCCACAAGCCACAATCGTGATCAAGACAGCGGCGGTTGCCGACTACCGGCCGAAGTCCGTAGCATCGCAGAAAATCAAGCGAAGCGGACCGACATCCCTGGAACTGGAGCCTACCGCCGATATTCTTTCGGAACTGGCTGCGAAGAAGACAAACCAGTTGGTCATTGGATTTGCTGCGGAGACGCAGAACGTGCTCGAGAACGCGCGCCAGAAGCTGTCACGGAAATCGCTGGATGCTGTCGTTGTCAATGACGTTTCTCACGACGGGATTGGTTTCGATTCCGATCGCAACGCGGTCCACATCATCACACACGATGAAGTTGTTGAAGTTCCGGAAACGACGAAGTGGAATGTCGCTCAGCAGGTGCTTGACCAGGTGGTCAAACTACGGAAGCGCCATCGCGTGATGGCGAACTGACCAATCGATGCGGATCCACAATTTAGTCCTGATCGTTGGCTTGTTCATGATTCGCTCTTCCGCTCAGCAACCAAATACACAACAGCCGATACCGGTCGACCAGGAACCGCACCACAAGGTCGTTCTGAAGAATGACTATGTCGAAGTCATGCACGTGACTTTGGCTGTGGACGAGCGCACGCTCTATCACACGCACATGCACGACCGGGCTGCTGTAGAGCTGAGTAACACCTCCATCAGTCAGCAGAAAGTTGGAGATCCTGAAGATGCGCCGGCCGCGACCAAACCTGGGGATGTATCCATTGGAACGGCCAGGGCTGGAGAGTACTCGCATCGAGTGCACAACGTCGGACCGGAGATCTTCAATGTTGTCGACGTTGAATTTCTGCAGCGGCCGGATCAGCCATCGGTCGCGACTGCAGGTCCGGTAGCGGGCGAGAACCCAAGTGCCCGCGCCTATCGTTGGGAACTCGCTCCGGGTGCGAAAACGGCGGAGCACACTCACAAGCGGCCCTACCTCATTGTTGCGGCCACACCGATGCGGCTGAAGATGACCGCTCCCGACGGACAGTCGCGGGCTGAGAGTGTGAAAGCCGGAGATTTCCACTGGGTCGATGCGCAGGTCACGCACACGCTGTCGAATGAAGGAACGACCGCGGGCACGATTGTTGAACTTGAATTGAAATAGCGCGCGTGAGCGCGCACGGCCGATGATATTCTGAGCGTCAATGTCATTGCCCCTCTCTCCGGATTTGCGCCGTGCCCTCGCCGAGCGCATTCGCTACTATCAGCAGCTAGGAATCTATGATTTTTATCGCCGGGCAGGTGCTCCGTCTGTAGAAATCCCGATGGTTGATGTTCCAGCCCCGGCACCTATTAAAAGTTTTATCCAGCCAGAACAGCGAGAAATAATGTCACCCAAAAGAGCGACCGCTTCCGCGGTTGCAGACGAGAGTATGTTCGAAGTGATCGCCACACGAGCGGAAACTGCAGTGGCCGATCCTGTAAAAGCGCTAAAACTGATTCGCGAGGACCTTGGCGACTGCACGCGCTGCCGCCTGCACAAGCAGGGACGGAAGCAGATCGTATGGGGCGTGGGAAATCCGGAAGCCGATCTCATGTTCATTGGCGAGGCGCCGGGCGCGGATGAAGACATTCAAGGCGAACCGTTCGTGGGCCGTGCGGGGCAGCTCCTCACCAACATGATCAAAGCGATGGGACTGAGCCGCGAAGAGGTGTACATCGCCAACATCATTAAATGCCGGCCGCCGAACAACCGCACGCCCGAGCGCGACGAGTGCGAAACCTGCTCGCCGTTCCTGATGCGACAGATCGCTGTGATCAAGCCGAAAGTGATTGTGGCGTTAGGCGCTGTCGCGGCGAAGACGCTGCTTGCCATCAACGACTCGATGTCGAACTTGCGGGGACGCTGGTATGAATTCCGCCCAACCGGCCTGCGCAGCAACGATCCCAACTGGTCGAGCGCCAAGCTTGCTGTGACCTATCACCCGGCGTTTTTGCTCCGCGATCCCCGACAGAAAAAAGAAGCCTGGAAGGATCTGCAGATGGTGATGAAAGAGCTGGGATTGAAAGTGCCAGCAAAGGCAGCGGAGTGAAAAGTCGGCGGCATTAAATCTGCGTGCGGACAGGCTGCGCGGTGCAGCCCTGCTTAGTAGCGACGATCAAAACCGACGTGACTGCATGCGGGGTCCAGTGGGATGTCGGGAACGAACTGTTCGGAGTAAGGACGATTTTGATCGAACGGTTTCTCCTCGACGCTGACCAAGCGAAATTTCTCTGCATTTTTATCCAGGACAAGATGTAGGCGGAAGCGTCGATGTTCGCCGGTGAGATAGTCCGCGAGTAGCTCCTTGTCGCGAGGTGCAAACTGCATGAGGAGCGGGTCAATCCCCACTTGAGCTTTCGGATCCAGCGACAGACTCTTCCGGATGGCGAGGATTTCTGCTTTATCCAGTGAGGTGAAGTTGGGCGCGATCTCTCCGTCGTGACCAAAATAGTAGGCCCCAGGAATTTCCATCAGGAGCATCTTCCACGCACCGCTGGGAAGCCGAACAAAAACGTGCGGGCGGCCCGTGCGTGTGATTATCGCGGTGCTTCCAACAGGACAGGCAAGCACGTTGCCGTCCTCGTTGCCCCACCAGCTGCCAACCTCCTCCCAGCCTGAATTCGCCCGGTAAGAGATATCCCATGTGCGACCGCTGTCAGGGCCTTCGGTGGGTGTCCCCTTTTACGCGTAGCCGTGTTCCATCACTGAGTTGCAGTTGCTGATTCAGCGTATTAGCCGCAGTTTGGTGGTTGACGGCGACCACAATGTAGATAGCAACTGCCACACACCCGCCGAGAATTGCGAGAATCGAAACGACAACGATTTTGAGAGTGTGGCGCATTGGCGTGCGGAGGTCTGCGAGCCATGCTTGCACTGCAAGGGCGTGAGCCCAAGGTTACTTGCGCGTGAGTAGCGACGCCTCGCAGACCGAACTCAACCGTCCAACAGTTGTTATGTCTTTGGGAGAAAATCTCGGGTCTCAGTACACTCCGGGGATCAATCGGCTGGTCGATTTCTGATCGCTTTCGTAGTCTGCTCCGAATGCATCGACGAGTGCGGCCTCTTCGACGTGCATGCGATAGAGCATGGCCAGGGTGATCGCGATCAGCGTGATGGCCAGACTCCACCCGTTGCGGAAGTGAATCGCCAGCCCTACGAAAGCCAGCCAGAGCCCGGTATAGGACGGGTGGCGCATGAACCGATAGACGCCCGTGTGGAGCACGGATTGGCCCTCTTGAATCGCCACATTAGAGGTGAAGTAGCGGCCCAGCGTGAGCATGGCAGTCCAACGCAGTGCGAGACCAACCGCCAAGATCGCGAGTCCCACGCCCTTCGCCCAATACGAGGTGATGGGGAGAGTCTCGCCTTGGATTTCGCGCACGGCGCCGGCCGTAAATGTTGCGATGCCGATCACGACCCAAAGGAGAATGAGCGATCCGCGATCACGGACGCTGGCGCTGCTCTTCTTCGCGCGCGTTCCGATGCCGATGGCGATCTCCGACACCACCCAAAGCCAGATTACGATTCTCCAGATGGTTGCAAGGGTCATAGTCTTAGGGCGCGTATAGAAGTCGACTTCGCGGCAACGAGCGAGGACCTACGAGCCACGAGTCGCGAAGCCTGGAACCGGAAACTTGAAACCTGAAACCTGAAGTCTGAAAACCTGAAACCTGAAGTCCGAAAACCTGAAACCTGCTTTACCCCATCCGGCCAGTCGCGATGCCGCGCGCCCAGTCCTCGCGGCCGTGAGTCCGAGCACATTCGGCGGCGGCGTGATGATCATAGGCCACGCGCTCGAGTGAGACATTCCAGCCTTCGCCATTTTTCTCAACGACCGCGTAGCAGGCATGCGGTGAGAACGTCTGCATTCGATAGTGCACCGGATCGACGTCGTCGTAAGCGGGAACGCCGATGCTTCCGGGGTTGATCACCAACTGTCCGTTCGCCAGTTCGACGACGCGCGGAATGTGCGTATGACCGCACAGCACGACCGGATGGTGGACGCCCTGCAACAATTCGCGAATCGCCGCTTCGGAGCGAACTTCGGGCAGTCCGTCCATCACATCTTCGAGCAGATAGACGGTGTCACTGGCCGGCGTTCCGTGACAGAGGAAAACGTCTTCGCCGACGACCGCAGTCTTGGGCAGGCCGCTCAGCCAATGGATGGGGTCTTCGCCGAGGTCGCGGATAACGTAGGAAAGAGTGGGGATGGCCGCCAGATCGCGCTCGCTGGCCTCATAGATCAGACGGTCCTGGTTTCCCTGCAGTGTAATCAACACGTTTTCGTGCAGGAGGCGCTCAAAGGTGGCGTGCGGTTTCAGCGGACCGTAGAGCGTGTCGCCGAGGTTGACGAAGGTGTCGATCCCGCGATCTTTCGCATGCGTGAGAACAGCGTCGAGTGCCCAAACGTTGGCATGAATGTCAGCGAGGATGGCGAGGCGAGCGGCCACGGCGTTGGGTGATGTTCAGGCTAACAGAAAAGCCGGTCGCAGGTATCAGGTCTTGGGCCGCAGGTCTTAGACCATAGTCGAAGATCTTTGGGACGGCCACGTCCTGATAACCTATTCGATGATCTCACTGGAAAGCTTCCTGAGACCAGAAGGCTAATCTCAAAGATCTAAGATCCGAGACCTGACACCTGAGACCCGCATTCCAATTCTGCGACGTTGCACTGCCCGTGCCGCTCGACATGGCGTTTTCCTATCATGTGCCGGATGGGATGGAGCCAGCGGTGGGCGGTCGTGTGCTGGTGCCGTTTCGGCAGCAGCGCATGAGCGGGATTGTCGTCGATCTTCACGACCGCAAGCCGTCGGTCCAGACGAAGAACGTAGTCAGCGTGCTCGATCCTGCGCCGGTGCTCGATGAGCAATTAATGCGACTGGGGAAATGGATTGCGGACTATTACCTGGCGCCGCTCGGTGAAGTGTTCCGCACCATGCTGCCCCTGAGTGCCGAGTTTAAGCGCAGCATTCGTTACCGAATCACCGATCAGGGGCAACTCGCGTTGCATCTTGGCAGCACGACGGGTTCGCCCGGGCGGTCGCGGCGCACGCCGGAAGAGCAATTGGTGGAATTTCGGGTGCTGGACTATCTTGCCAATCGCGACGACGCACCGGAGACCAGCCTTCGCTCCGCAACCGAGGCGAGCCGTTCGGTGATTGCGGGGATGGTGCGGAAGAAGTGGATCGTTCGGGATGACATCTCGAACGCACGCGACGCGAAGCGGATGGTGAAAGTCGGAGTGCTGCGGTCGATGGAGTCGGCGCAGAGCGGTGAGGCTGAGGGCAAAACTTCCGCGAGCGGCTCGACGGGCGAGGACGCCCTTCGCTCCAACGGCCAAGACAGCGATCGCATCGACGTCGAGTCCTCCCGTCGCTCCAACAAGAAGCTGAATGCGAGTCAGCAGACGCTGATTGAGACGCTGGCCGCCGCGGGCGGACGAGTTGCCGTGGACACGTTACAAACGGTCGATGTGCCTCGCTCGACGCTGAGCACGCTGGTCCGGCGGGGACTGATCGAGATTGTCGAAGAGCCTGCGGAGTTCCACGTTTCGCGTGTGAAGGCGCGGCGTTCGCCATTTGATTTTGAATTCAATCCCGCCCAGAAACAGGCACTCCAAAAAATTCAAGACGGTGTTGCGGCGCGAAAGTTTGGCGGCATGTTGCTGCACGGAGTGACCGGCTCAGGAAAGACGGCGGTTTATCTCGCGGGAATGCGCTCGGTGCTCGAAGCGGGACGATCGGCGATTTTGCTTGTGCCGGAGATCGGTCTTACACCGGCCGTCGCGGCTGACCTGCACCAGGTGTTCGGGGATGAGGTCGCGATCCTGCACTCGGCGCTCTCCAATCAAGAACGAGCCGAGCAGTGGCATCGCATCAAGCGAGGAGAAGCGCGCGTTGTTGTAGGTACGCGCTCCGCAGTCTTCGCGCCGGTCAGCGAGCTTGCTTTGATCATCGTCGACGAGGAGCACGATTCCTCCTACAAACAGGAGGAAACCCCTCGTTATCACGCGCGCGATGTTGCTGTTGTGCGGGCCAAGATGGCTGGCGCGATGGTTGTGCTGGGCTCGGCGACACCATCACTTGAGTCCTATTACAACGCCACCAAGAATAAGTATGCCTTGGTCGAGTTGCCCGATCGCGTGGAGCGGCGACCATTGCCCGAGGTCGAACTCATCGACATGAAGCAGGAATTTCAGGAGACCGGGCAGGAGCAGGTGATCTCGCGCAAACTGGCAGAAGAGATCCGC